>Ga0209056_10000662_pt1 | contig 38179 bp, 34 predicted proteins | sample GraSoiAngelo_114_FD_185876 | JGI IMG/M metagenome (GOLD analysis project Ga0209056, IMG submission 185876) | Grasslands soil microbial communities from the Angelo Coastal Reserve, California, USA - 14_0903_13_40cm (SPAdes) (version 2) | ecosystem: Environmental > Terrestrial > Soil > Grasslands... | reverse complement strand
GCCTCTGAATGCGCTACTCGTCATTTCCATGGGTCCGATTTCATCAACGAGAACGAGATCAGCGGAATGTTCTGCGGCTCTTTTCAACGCGCCAACACCGATCTCTTCAAGGTCTTCTGAATCGACACTGTACTTGCCTATTCTAGGGCCAACGCTGTCTCCCGCTCTGGCGAGCCAACCTTCAGCGCCTGAAGAAAGGTCGGTTATCTTGAACCCGATGCGCTCGTCGCCTTTTCTCACCTCGCGTGTAACCATGCCATCAACTCTGAGCCCTTTGTTCTTGTAATGATCGTGGATTCGCTGCATGAGGGTCGTCTTTCCAACTCCCGGAGGGCCTGTCACGAACACTATTCTAGGATGTTCATGGTTTTGGCTCAGGAGGAATCCACCTCATTTTGAAATTAAGGCCGAGGTAGTATACTTCCGAGGCTTCTGGGCGGCTTGCTTTCGGTTTCAACAACCTGCTTTTCTCGAAGAACTCGTCAGCTTCGTCCTGAAACCGTCTGAGCTCCGGTCCGTGGAAGAGTTTGATGAACGCGTTTCCTCCTTGCTTGAGAATTTCCTGCACTATTCTTAGTGCCGCTCTTGCAAGATCTACTTGTCTAGCATGGTCCACATCCCATGCTCCAATGATTGTTGGTGCCAAGTCTGACAGAACCACATCGGCAGGTCCCTTCAGCTCTGAGACTATTCTCCGCGGTAAGTCTTCAGAGTATATGTCCGCTTCTATCAGTCTCACGTTCGGATAGGGTAGGGGTTCGATCTTTTTGATGTCTATTCCGAGGACCAAGCCTTCCGGTCCAACCGCTTCTCGCGCAATCTGCAGCCAGCCGCCTGGCTGGGAGCCGAGGTCGACAATTTTCTGACCTGGAAGCAAGAGCTTGTAGGTTCTCGATGTTTGGAGAAGCTTGTAGGCCGCTCGGCTACGGTAGCCTTTGAGCTTGGCCAGTTTGTAGTACTGATCCTTCTTCCTGCGCTCAATCCACTGGTTTGGCATAATGACAGTAATTGTATCCTAGCTGACTCTGGACCCGTTCGGTACATCCCTATCGATCGTAAGAATGGATAGTTTCTCGCCATCTGAGGCGGCCAGGAGCATGCCCTCCGATTTCTCCCCTGCAAATTTCGCTGGCTTGAGGTTCACGAGGAAGGCCACTCTCTTGTTCATCAGCTCCTCCGCCTCGTAATAACCAACGAGGCCGGTTACAGTCTGCCGCTTGCCCTGAGGGCCAAAGTCCACAACGACCTTGTAGAGTTTCTCAGTTCGCGGAACGCGCGAGACCTCCACAACTAGCCCAACTCGGATCTCGAGCTTCTTGAACTCGTCAATCGATACTTCCTTGGCCGGATCATCCATAGTCTTACCAAAAAGACGGGCGGCTTTTAGGGTTTGGAGAATGGCTACGCCTTGGCCTTCGGTCCAACGATCACACTAGAAGTCCGTGACGGCTGTAGATATTTCCCAGCCATTTCTTGAAGTTGATTCGTGTTGATCTTTCGGAATAGCTGGCGTCGCTTTGCGAAATAGTCCAATTCGAGTCCGTAGTGGACGAGATTATGGCTTGTTCTGGCAACTCCCTCGGTTGACTCCAGTTCCATCAATGCAGAACCGGTTTGGTTCTCTTTGGCGTCCTCAAGCTCCTGATCCAAGACTGGCTCATCGATAACCCGTTTGATCTCTTCTTCCATCAGCTTCTTTGCACGGTCCACGTTCTTCGGGTTTACCCCCGCGAGGGCGGTCCAGTTTCCGCCCCGGAGTCCAGCGTTGAGAAACGATGTGCACGAATATGCCAGCCCTTCTTTGTCCCGCACCCTCTGTCCAAGCCTCCCCATGAAACCCAGTTCGCCTAGTATTGCGTTCAACAGGTTCAGCGGCTCATAGTCCGGATCTAGTCTATCCACAGCGAGTGTTCCCATCAGGATTTCGGTCTGAGCTTTGTGAGCCATCACAATCTCTTTCCTAGTCGGATTTTGTCCAATTCCAGAGAAGGTCTTTGATTTTGAAGAGTCTTCTCTTTCACCGAAGGTGCGACCGCTCCACTTCAATGCCTGGTCAGGTTTGAATTGTCCCGCGAATGCTAGAATAACGGGAGCCTTCGCTACGTTATCATCAAAGAAATCGACTAAACTTGTTCTCTCTATCTTCTTGACACTTTCAGCTGTCCCGAACCTGTCCTGACTGTAAGGATGGTTCTTGGGATAGACCCGCTGAAGCAGCTCCCGTATTCCTCTCCTCGTTGGGTCGTCGTCCCTTAGCCTAATGTCCGTAAGCAGTTCCTCTTTCTCCTTCTCCACATCTCTTTTGTCAAAGGAGGGTCTGGTAAGACACTCTGATAGAATGTCTAGTACTCTCTGCATCCAAGGGCTTGTCATTCTGGCCTGGAAGGAAATCGCGTCAGGTGTGTTGCGGAAGCTGATTGCCGCTCCGACGGATTCCAGAGAATCGGCGATCTTCTCCGGACCAAGTTTTCGTGAGCCGCGAATCAAAAGCCTGGTTGCAAGTTCTGCAATTCCATGTTGGTTCTTGGGCTCGATCGCGGTCCCGGCTCGAATGCTCCCATGGACCGCTACGGTAGGATTGTCGGTAGTCCGGTAGAGTAGACACCTTACTCCTCTGGCTATCGAGTGTTCCTCGACGAGCTTGGGCAGGTCGGAATCAATGCCCATGGTCGTTCCTCACACCTATGGTCCTACAAACCGTCCTGTTCTCGACCGTCAGATATTTCCGGGCGACTTCAGAGACCTTCTCAGCGGTTATCCTCGACAGCTTCTCAACGAGCCTCGTCATCGTCTCGAATGAGATGACGAGTTCGAAGATTCCAATTACAAATCCTTGTCGAGCAACACCGTCAAACGTGTATGAGTACTGCGAGCGGATCTGTGCCAATGCTCTGTCTAGCTCGTGCTTGCTCGGCGCCGTGTCCTTTATTCTCTCGATCTCCTCAAACAAGCGTTTCTCAGCCTTGTCGATGTCAACCCCGTCCCAGACGGTAAGGTCGAGAGCGAATACAGAGGGGTCGATGGTGGGAAAGAATTCTGAGGAGGCTTGAGTGGCAATCTTCTTCTCGACGAGCGCCCTATAGAACCTGGCACTCCGGCCAGACGTCTGCCCAGGACCGAATGCGAAGAGCCTGACTCCGCTGAGGACAGCGTCCAACATTATTAACCCGTAAACATCTTCGCTACCGAATCCCGGCGTATGGTATGCGACCTTGATGTAGTCCGCCTCCGATGGGATCCTCAACTCTACTCGTCTTTCGCCTGCCTGAGCGGGCTCGACAATATTTGGTTCAGGCGGTTTTTCTGCCCTAGAGAGGGGCGCGAAGCTTTCCTCGATCTTGGGGAGAATCTTCTTCGGGGAGAAGGGGCCTGCAACAACTAGCATCGCGTTGCTCGGCGCGTAGTACCGCCGGTAATGTTCGAATAGGTCGTCACGTGTTATGCGCTGGAGGTCGGGTTTTGTCCCGCCCTCCGACCACCTGTAAGGATGGTATCGGAACGCGGTAAGGAATAGTTCTTCAGCTGCCTGGAACTCGGGATCATTCTCGTTCCCCTCTCGTTCAGACACAACGACCGATCGTTCTGATTCAACTTCGCGTGGATCGAAGGCCGCGTTCATCATTCTCTCTGATTCGACCAATAATCCTGTCTCGATGTGATCTGCCGGGAGGATTTCGTAGTAGGCGGTGAAATCTTTCGAGGTGAACCCGTTGTATTCTCCTCCGACCCTACTGACGAGACGTCCGATGTCCCCTTTGGCAAGTTTTCCTCCCCCTTTGAATAGCATGTGTTCGACCCAGTGAGATATTCCAGTAAGGCCAGGCTTCTCGTTTCTCGAACCCACTCGGTAGATGGTCCAGCAGCCAGCGACGGGAGCGTTGGGGATCTCCCGAATGAGGACCTTCAGTTCGTTCTCTAGCGTCGACCTTGTTACCTGAAGCTCGCGCGGGATTGATAGCATCGTTTCCATTTCTTGGATTTCCTGTTTATCGGGATTCGTTGTCGTGAAGTGCTATTCCGTTTTTTCGCTTTGGCCTGAAAGCTGGTCGAGCTGCTCTTTCGTGATTGCGTCCATGTCGAAAAGCCTCTGTGCGACGGTGGAGATTTTTGTGACTGAGTGCAGTTTGACTCCCTCTTTCATCAGATGCTGTTCGCCCCCTTCTTGCCTGTCGAGGAGAACGAGAGCATTCTCGACAACTCCTCCTTCTCCACGAATGCTTTGCAGAGCGGTGAGAATGTTCTTGCCAGTCGTGATCACGTCGTCGATAAGAAGGACCCTTTCGCCTGGTGTCAATATTCCTTCGACCGTTTTCTCTCTCCCGTGTAGTTTGATGTCCTTCCTCGTGTAGACGAGAGGTTTGGATAGAGTGTATGCAAGTACGGAGGCCCAGGGCAGTCCGCCTGTTGGTATGCCTCCAATCTTGTCGATTCCCTCAATAGATTTGGCGCTTTTCGCCAAGAGCTCTGAGCACGTGCGGAAGGCGTCAGGAAAGCTGGGGATCACTCGGAGGTCTAGATAGTATGGGCTTATCCTGCCTCCTGATAATGTGAACATTCCAAATTGCAAAGCTCCAGTTCTCACTAGCATCTTAGAGAAGTCATCTTCGAGAGAGCGCGGCGTCTAAGAACCCACCATCATGTAAACCGGTGAGAATAGAAGCATCGAACTCTCGCACATGAGCAGTCGGATTCAGGTATAGCGATTTAAAGCCAAGCCCGATTCACAGCCCTGTCGGGGAAAAACGTTGGAACTCTGGATTCCATACGGGGAGACGGAGATCCCGATCAGAGTTCCAGACGACAACTTCTACAAGATTCTCGAACCGAAAAAACCCGCCCAGACGGACATTTCCAAGCTGATCCAAGAGTCACTTAAACATCCGGTCAATGATTTCCAGCTCTCAAACTCAGTAAAACCGGGAACCACTGCGGGAATATTGGTGGACCCGATCCTACCGCTTAGTGTTCAGAATCAAGCGATAGAAATTCTCAAATCGAAACTGGGAGAACTAGGCGTCGATAAGATCCGGTTCTTCCTTCGTCATCGAACCTCAAATGTTGAAGCCCGACCCGCCCAGCAGGAAACTCCCCTCAACATCTTCGATCCACGTGACAAGACATTCACCGAGTTGGGTAAGACCAGTCAAGGAACAAACGTGCAAATCGAGAATGAACTTCTTGCCTGCGATCTCAATATAGTCTTGGGCATGGTGACCCCTCACTTCGCTAGCGGTTTCACCGGTGGGCCGGATATTGTTCTTCCGGGGTCATCTTCCCTCGAAACGATCGCCAAGAATCGCTCTTTAATGATCAAGGGAATTCCAGGCCCGGGCGACTTCAAAGAGAATCTTGTTCTTTCAGACGAACTGGAAGCTTGCAAGATGGCGGGGACCTTCTACAGTCTTTCTTTCATACCAGATGGCTCGGAGGGAATCGACTCTGTCTTCTCAGGGGAACTTGAAGCAGTCTTCCGGGAGACCGTTGCCAGATATCTCCAAATTCATTCCCCAAAGGTTGACCGGAAATCTGACGTCGTCGTCGTGGCCGCTGGGAAGATTCTGGGCATGGACCTCTACCACGGAGTACGCGTCCTCTCCAACGCATTCGGAGCTGTAAAGACAGAGGGAACTATCATATTGGTGGCTGAGTGTTCAAAAGGCATCGGAAACCAAGAATTTCTGGAGTACTCTCGCCGATTCTCGGAAAAGAAAGATCTTGTCACAGAGATGCGTCACAGATTCAAGCTCGGAAGCCATGTCTCACTCTTCCTCCAGGAGGCCCTTGAAAAACACAGAATACAACTAGTGTCAGTACTACCCGATCTATACTCTAGAGACTCTTTCAAATTGAAACCGTCACGCACAGCATCGAGTGCAATTCAACAGTCGATCCGGGTGGAGGGCAAAGAAGCAAAGGTCCTCATTGTGAGGAGAGGAGATTTGATGATTCCAATTGTCCAAAGTTCATAGGCATCCGGCTGGTGGGGACGTCAGAACAGGATTGTGTTCAGTTAGAATCAGAAAGTCGTACCTACTAGCCCTTGCAATATTGGTCACTCTCTCGATCTCGCAAGTGCATGCCCAATACTCTCAGTCAAGCTCTCCGGTGTCCGTAGCATCATCGAGAGTTGTGCCTCTGACGATCAGAATTGTGATGCTGGGACTTGCCAGTACTGACCTAAACTCAAGTTATCTTACGAGCGGGATAGATCAGATTCCGGTCAAGTATCAGCAGATATTGCAAGGTCCAATCAGTTCTGGAGTCATGTTCAATTTTACCTATCAATATCTCTATGAGAGCCCTTCCTCGAGTGTCGTTCAGAACTTCGTAGCCTATCTTACCACTATTGGAACGACAAAGGACACTACTCCGGGCCAAGCGGGTTTCACTAATTTGGCCTTCAATAGGCCAGGTAGCGAGGTTAACCATGTCCACAACACGTTCTACAACGCCACTCTCGTCGAGGGCTGGTTGTCAAATCAGACCCAGATTGGTCCAGCCCCCGTTGCAGGCTATACTCTCTTCATCGCAGATTTTCACAATCAACTTCCCTCAATGACATATTCCGATTACGTTGCCTACAACATGCCCTGCTCCGGTCTATGCATTCCGAATGTTGTTCCTAATCCGCACTACTACAACCGGAATGTGACAGATGTTGATCTCGGCTTTCAACAGTTTCGCTATTTCATGACCGGATGGGGCGGCACTGGCAGAAACTACTACATCGATCTCTCTGCCGGGATGAGTAATTCGACCAGCGAACTGCCAATTCAGGTCGCGGAGGGCGCGCGAGGGGTAAACCCGTCCAGCCCGTACGGAAAGATATGGGCGTCAGAATTCATCAACGACTACATCAGCGGGGCGATAAACAATCTATTTGCCGCCGACCAGCTATATCCTGTATCCTACTCGCAAACGTACAATTTCCAGCTTTTCGTATTCGACAATAGAACGGACCTCGAGAAGTCCCGTGGTCCAATCTTGACCAAGACACTCAACACGACGAAGGTCCAGCAGCAACTGCAGGCTCTCTTACCATTCGCCACTGTCAAAGTCACCGCGAATTTCTTCGATATCACGAAGTACCCAGACCTTGCCGCGGTAGTCGCGAACGCGACGACGAAGGTCAAAGATCCTATACTCTCGATCCCAATCGTTGATGCTAGACTTGTATGGAACTGGCTGTCGACCTATGGACAGGGGCACATAACACAGTTCATCAATGCTACACACACGACATCAACGTACGACATTCCTGGATTCCTATTCGCGTTTCAAGGAGACTACACTTTCGCCTTCACCTTCAAAGAAGACATTGTATCGCACCAACCACCCGGGTCGATTGCAGGAGTCGCTTTAGGCGACATGATTCTCGTAGATCAGTCGGAGAACATTCTGAGGATTGGCAACTTCTCCTCGATTTACAATGAGCCAAACAAGGGCGTCGGATTTACTCGAGTAGTAACTCATGAGCTAGGGCACATGATGGGCCTAAATCATCCGTTCATCTATGATCTGACTGAGGACTTCACCAATTCCGTCATGGCATATTATCCTGAATCGAACACATTCAGCCAATTCGATAAGGACACGGTTCTCAGAGGGATAAACGACGAGCTTCTGATAGTCGCACAAACCTCCCTCGCAGCAACGGGCAGCAATCTCTTCAACGCAGGAAGCGTCGCCTCGGCGAGACAAGAGATGACTCTTGCCGTACAGTATTACTCGACAATGGACTACGCAGGAGCAGTTCCACACTCCCTGGCTGCCGCCTTGGATGCCCTACAGGCAGAGGCCGCTGGGTCGTTTTTCTCACCCGGACTTGTATTCGGACTTGTCGGCGTAGCTGTTGGCGTAACAATCGGTCTCTTCAGTGGATACTTTTTCTTCCGAAAGAGAAAATCGACAGCGAATGCGATCGGCTACAACCTTTGTCCGACATGCCAGCGGCCTCTCCGCTGGGATCCTGTACAGATGAAGTGGTACTGCGACGCAGAACAGAAATTCGTCTAGATCAGACACACTGATGCCAGAGCAAAACCTAAGCGAGATACTCCAAGCGGTCTTTGAACTTTTCTCGGAAAACAAATTTTCCATCATGGTCGGTATGTATAATAAGGGAAATCGGCGGTTCTGTTGGAAACTCAGGGAGATTTGGAAACTAGGTGTCGGGGCCAGGGTTCAGATCCAAGTTCAAGGATACTGACGTGGCAGTTACCTTCAGGGATCTTATCCTTCTGCCCGGATGGACCGAAGTTGAGCCCAGCCAAGTCCAGCTCTCAACTCAAGTCACCGTAAACCACTCTCTCAACATGCCCTTCGTCGCGAGTCCAATGGACACGGTGACGGAGAGCGAGATGGCCATAGGAGTTGCCAGGCTCGGAGCCCTTGGGGTACTCCACCGGAACTGTACAGCGGAAGAAGAGGTGGAGATGGCGAAGAAGGTTAAGCGAGCAGAATCTCTCGTGATAAAAGACGTAATCACTATCCGACCCACAGAGACGGTCGATTACGCTACCGAGCTGATGCAAAAGCACAACATCTCAGGTCTCCCGGTGGTCGAGGCAGAGAAGCTTGTCGGGATAGTAACCGGAAGAGACGTGCGTTTCGCCGACCCTAGCCTACTGACCAAGGATGTCATGACAAAGAAAGTCATAACAGCGCCGGACGACACGAACATCGAAGATGCAAAGGAGATTCTGCACAAACACCGCGTTGAAAAACTTCCCCTAATCGACAAGGAAGGCCGCCTCAAGGGGTTAATGACCATCAAAGACATCCTCCTTCGAGGAAGGTTCCCTGACGCGGCTCGAGACGAGAACGGACAACTACTCTGCGGAGCCGCAGTATCACCATTCGACCTCAAGCGAGCAAAGAAGCTCAGCGAGATAGCTGACATACTCGTAATAGACGTGTCCCATTTCCACAACGCGAACGTATTCAGTGCGACCAAGAAGATTCTGGAGGAGGTTGATGCAGATGTGGTCGTTGGCAGCATCGGGACCTACAAGGCCGCTGAGGACGCAATCACAAAACTGGAAGGGATAGCGGGCTTCAGGGTTGGAATTGGCTCAGGCTCTATCTGTACCACGATGGAGGCGACGAAAGCGGGCTCGCCAACAGTCTATGCAACGGCGCAGGTCGCAGATGCGGTTCGAACTTATGGATCGAAGATTCCGATAATCGCCGATGGCGGGATAAGAGGTCCAGGCGACGCCGCCATAGCCATGTCGCTTGGAGCGTCCGCGGTAATGATGGGCAACCTGTTCGCGCGGTGCAAGGAGGCGCCAGGTACACTGATAACTATCGGAGGTCGATACTACAAACAATACCGAGGAATGGGAAGTCCTTCTGCCATGGCCAAAAGGTTCTCCATGGACCGCTATGCTCAACCATCAAAGGGTCTTCCGGAGGGAGTTGAAGGCTGGGTTCCCTACAAGGGAGAGGTAGGCGTTGTTATCCAAGAAATGTCTGCGGGGTTGCAAGCATCCATGGGATACGCAGGAGCCAGGACGATTCCGGAACTCTGGGAGAAAGCACACTTAGCTGCGATAACTCACTCAGGCGCTGAGGAAGCTCGTCCGCATGATGTGCTTCTGCCCTCTGATTCTCCAGAAAGAGTCTAAGGATCCGCCGCTAGTTCCAGCGGAATATCTTTCCACGTACGATCGTCTGAACTACTCGAAGCTTCCTAAGCTCTTCTGGTGCCGATTCAAAGGGGTCATGGTCTACGATCGTCATATTCGCCCATTTGCCAGCGTCTAGAGTTCCCTCGTTGTTTTCCGAGAACGAGGCATAGGATGCGCCCGTCGTGTAACAGGAGAGCGCCTCGCTTGCTGTTAGGTTTTCCCCGGTAGGGAGGCCGGGGCGAGAGACCGCTGACCACAAGCCCTCAACCGTGCTTGGATCATCGCTAGGGCTGTCGGATCCGGCTGCCAAATGGATTCCTGCTTGAAGCATTGATTTGAACGGGTACAGGTATGAGATCCGCTTTCCGAGACGTTTCTCGGCCCAACTGTCCGAGTAGATAAAGCGCGGTTGAACAGAGGCAACCAACCCTAACTCTGCCATGTCTCGCAACAGCTTGGGGGGCACGAGGGATGCATGTTCTATTCGATGTCTCGATTTCCGACACTGGACGGGCCCTAGAGTCTCGCTCAGTGTATCGACCCCCATCGCGACGGCCCTATCGCCGATGGCGTGCAAGCATAGTTGAAGCCCGGTATCTCGGGTCTTGTCGATCACGCTCAAGAGCTGCTCCTTAGAAGTTGTCAGCATTCCTGACGAGCCCGGGGCATCGTTGTACGGGTTTCCGAGAGCTGCTGTTCTCGCACCGAGAGACCCATCTAGGAATAGTTTGATCCCTCCAATTCTGAAGCCGTTTGTCCAAACGCCAAGTTCGTCTTCCATTGATCCAGCTTGTTCGAGCATGTTCAGTGGTAGAATCGCGTAGATTGTTTGCTCAATCTTTCCATGATGCTTCAGGTCTTTGAGGGCTTTGAATTCTTGCTCGTCTTCGATTATGCAGTGCAAGGAGGTGACACCTTGCTCTAACAGTTTCTGTGACGCGACAAGCAGGGCCTCTCTTGCCTCTTTCTTATCTCTAGGGACTGACCTACTGACGATCTCAAGGGCTCGTTCTTTCAGTATGCCGTTGGGTTTGCCAGTTGAGTCTCTCTCAATTTCTCCGCCAAACGGGTCCGGAGTGTTTTCATTGACGCCTGCTTTGGCCAGTGCGGCCGAGTTTGCGACGGCGACGTGACCGCAAATTCTTCTAAAGTAGACCGGGTTGGCTACGATATCTATGTCGGATCGATCTGGGTATCGGTGCTCTCGAAGCTTCTCTTGATCCCATCCTCTTCCAAGTATCCACTGGTCTTCCAGTTTTCCCGACACTGCCTTGGCAAGCATCGCTTGAATTTCGGCAATAGATCTTGTACTCGACAAATCGAGGGTACGCAGCAACATTCCGTATCCCAGAAGGTGAACGTGGGAGTCAGCGAGACCGGGGACGCCGACCAGCCCATGAAGGTCAACAGAATTGGTTGACGCGGCCCTGAGTCTTAGAAGGTCTCGACTGGAACCTGTTGTGGTGACTCTGCCGTCCGTGATTGAGATCGCTTCAACTCTGCTCTGTCTGTTCGGCTGAGGGTAGATTCTTCCGTTGTAAAGTATCAGATCAGGATTGGCCAAGGGTCTCTTACTGCGATGCAGCCGTCATTGGTACTGGACTAATGAGAGAGGAGACTGTCGATTCAATCTTTGATGCATCCTTCAGCGGAGGTCCGCAGACTTTGCCCACACAGACATAAGCGACGGGAGCTGTTGCAGGTTCATAGCCGAGCTGCTTGATCCTCTCAGAATCCTTTGCCGGGTCCAGTTGGAGCAGATACCTTCTGACGGGGTAAAGCTTTCTGGCTTGAACCCTGAATTTTTCAGCCTCCTTCGACTTGGATCCAAGAATGGTAACTCCGATCGGCCCGTTTTGCAAGGATTCAAGTGCCAGCGCATATGATGCAGCCATTATCCCGTATCGCTCATACTCCTTGCCGAAGAGCCTCAGTGTCTTATCAGCAACCTTCTCGTATCGATCATCCCCAGTAATCCAGGACATGCGAAGCGTTGCCGTGGCCATCGTACTGTTCTCGTCCATAGGTTTGTCCCGAGCCCGAAGTTCTCCGATGTCCGCTGACTGTTCTGCAATGTCGTAGAATCCCCCACCTTCCTTATCACCGAGCGTTCTAATCGAGTAATCCAGCAATTTCTTCGCTTTCTCAATGTGATCCCAGTCTCCTGTGTACTCGTATGCATCAACCAGAGCATGCAAGGTTAGAGCGTGGTCAACCAAAAGTCCCTTCAGTGCTGAAACATCAGCGCCAAAATAGTGCGGTAAAGCTCCTCTATTGTCAATCGTGGCCATGACGCGCGATAGAGTTTTCAAACCGAATTTCGTATGCTCGGTGTTGTTCAAGACCGCTCCGGCGAGCAGGTACGACGAGACGAAGAGAACATTGTAGTTCGTGTAGAAAGTCTTGTCAATACTTGGTGCCGAGCGCCTTTTTCGTTCGTCCAAACCTAGCTTGTAGTATTCCTCGTCAGCATCTTGGCTCCCGTAACATCCTCCCTCTTTCAAGTCGGCAAATTTCGATTGAACGTATCGTAGAATACCTTCAGCTCTCTCCTTAAACGCCAGGTTTCCCGAGACCTGAAACGCTTTGAGATATATTGCAAGAAGCCGGGCATTATCCTCAGCCATCTTCTCGAAGTGGGGTATCGTCCAATCCCTAGTCGTGGAGTATCGGAAGAACCCGTCCTCAACATGATCGTAGAGTCCCCCTCTTCCCATCTGCTCAAGAGTCTTGTTGACAACCGTGAGCATCTCCTTCTCGCCATGGTAACGATATCTCACGAGAGCGTATTCGAGAGAGTCAGTCTGCGGAAACTTAGGCTCAAAGCCAAATCCACCGTAGTCAATGTCAAAATTAACCGCGATGGTGGTTCCAATATCCTTGGCAATACTCTCCGTCAGAGGGTCAGTCGTCGCCTTTGGAATCCGAGGAGGTTCAAGCTTGCTCCGAATCTTCCCCTTGCTCTTTGCGTACATGTCGAGTACTGATCGGATGACTTCGCGCAACTGTTCAGGTGGGATGTAGGTGCCACCCGTGATGATCTTTCCCTCGCTATCCAAGAAAGCGGTAGTGGGCCATCCTCCCATATTGTATCGCCGATTGACATCAGGTCTCTTATCGGTATCGACTCGTATCGGGACGAACTTCTTGTTCAGCGCGTCAACTATTGACGGATCCGCATAAGACGTTTCGTCCATAACGTGGCACCAGTGGCACCATGACCCCTTGATATCGAGGAGAATCGGTTTGCCTTCGGCCCGAGCCTTTTCAAAACTCTCCTTGCTCCAATCGAGCCACTGGATCTTTCCCAAGTCTAGTCCAAGTAATGGGCGTTGAGAATGATATAAGAGTCCCATCCGGGTCCCTGTCCGTTACCACATGCTATGGTTCGGATGGGGATAGTTGTCTAAGTATCGACGCGAGGAGCCGGTCGCGCTTCCTAAGCATCGGCACTGCCCAGTCTGCGGCACACCGACAGAATTGAAACAGGAATATTGCAGCGACAAATGCAGGATGACCGGAAAGAAGATTCAGAGGACTAAGATGAGAAATATCATTGTGATAACTGGATTGGTCTTTGTATTCTATATCGCATTTCTGCTGTTTGTCCCCAAGTAGAGCAGCGCTCTAGTCGTTGACGGATTTGTTGGCCAGTCCTACTATTTCAGTGGCTGATCGGTACTTGTTCTCCTGGAGGAATTTTGACATTCCCGCAGTGATCTCTCTGAATACTTCAACCCCTCTGTACATCACCGCTGTTCCGATCTGGATCGCGGATGCTCCTGCCATCATCATCTCAATTGCCCCCCTCCAATCTGTTATTCCCCCAACCCCGATGATGGGTATTTTGACCGCCGCCTTCGCCTGGTACACTGTTCTTACAGCCAGTGAGTGGAGAGCCGGGCCCGAGAGACCACCATAGACTCCTCCCAAAATCGGAGCGGCGGCGTCGACGTCTATCGCCATGCCCAAAGTAGTGTTGATAGCTGTGAGGGCATTCGCGCCTGCACCTTCGGCCGCTTTCGCAATTTCTTGAATGCTAGCAACGTTAGGAGTCAGCTTGACAATGACTGGCAATTTGACTCTGGCCTTAACGGCTCGCGTTACCTCAGCAACCATCTCCGCTCTCTGACCAATTTCGACTCCAACCTCCCTCACGTGTGGGCAGGACACGTTTAGTTCTATCGCGATAGCACCGCCTTCTTCTCCTTTGGAAGCGGCTTCTGCGAATTCTTCTCCGTCGAAGCCGAAGACGCTAGCTATGACTGGGACTCCCGCCTTCGAAACCGCAGCAACCTCTTCCCTCATCTCGTCCATTCCGGGATTCGGGATCCCGAGAGCGTTAAGATAACCACCTGGAACTTCGATGAAAGACGGATTCCGATAACCCTCCCTACCCTTCCGGTTGAACGACTTTGTAACAACTCCTCCCGCACCTGCTCTGGAGGCGCGGACCATGACTTCACTAGAAACACCAAGAATTCCGGAAGCGAGAATAGTGGGGTTGGGGAGCTTTATACCACCAAACTCCACCGATAGGTCAGGTTCCAAATGCTGCCGAGACCGTATACCTGTGCCACGTTAATTATCTTCGCACCCGACGAGTCACGCCAGAGCGACTGGCCTGAGACCGGGAAACGATCTTGAAAGCCTACCTTGTCGATTCACCGGCCGGACTCTTCCTGCTCGAAAAGACTGGCAAGATTGCCGAAAAAGCCCTCTTCCCCCGAAACCCCAAAGACGCCGCTGTGAAACTGAACGAAGTTCGCCAGGGACGACTACCCCCGGAATTCTCTGAATTCGCGAACCGCCTATCCCAGATGGGCCTGGAAAAACTCACTGTAGACAACGAATATCTCGCAAGAATCCTGCGCGCATTTTTGACCTCGGAAGTCGTCCTGGACGAAAGAGACGAAACGATCTCAAAGCTGCGGAATCGGCTGCCCAATATGCTTGTCCGGTTCCGAATCGTGGAGTCAAAGGACGATTACGAGAAACTTGTTCACGATGTGTCGATGGAAATCGCACAGGCATCAATTGCGGAGACCGGTACTAAGCGTGACCTTTACGCGATCCAGACCGTCAGATGCATCGAGGACCTGGACAAGGTACTGAACCTGCTTGCAGGTCGGATACGAGAATGGTATGGGCTACATTTTCCTGAGCTAGACCGGCTCGTGGAAAAACACGACAGCTACATTCGGCTCGTCCAAAGCCTAGGCACACGCGACTCGTTCTCCCAAGAGTCCCTCGTCGAAATGGGCACACCTCAAGAACGGGCACGGATCATCTCGGAAGCAGCCCAGAAATCCTCAGGAGCAGATCTTCCTCAACCCGACCTCTTATGGCTTCAAGAAGTCTGCGCGACGGTTCTTCAAATGTACAAGCTGAGAGAGACTGCTGAAAAGTACACCGACAAGATCATGCTGGAGGTAGCCCCCAACATGACAGGAGTTCTAGGTGCAATTCTTTCCGCCAAGATCCTTTCGATGGCTGGAGGCTTAGTGAACGTGGGTAAGATGCCGGCCAGCACGATACAAGTGCTAGGTGCAGAAAAGGCGCTGTTCCGAACCCTAAAAACAGGAGCTCGCCCTCCGAAGCACGGAATAATATTCCAATACGCCGCCATCCACCAGTCCCCGAGATGGCTGAGAGGACGAATTGCCCGCGCAGTTGCAGGGAAACTCGCCATTGCCGCCCGAATGGATGCGTTCGGCGGATCCAACGAGGGCGACAAGATGCGAATGGCGCTGGAGAAGAAGCTAGGCGATCTGAAAGATCGTTATCAAGGACAACCTCCCAAGAAGAAGCATGCCACGCAATGGCGTCCACCCCCACAAAAAGTTCGAAGGGATCTACCTGATCGAGGGGGAAGGGGAAGAGAGACTAGGTACCCGCAGCCTGGCCCCGGGAGAGAACGTTTACGGCGAGGAAATCGTCAAAGTTGGCGATGAAGAGTATCGGATCTGGGACCCGTTTCGGAGTAAGCTCGCAGCCGCTATCCTGAAGGGACTTCACAAGATCCCGATTAGGGAAAAGTCGAAGGTCCTGTACTTGGGAGCTGCAAGCGGAACGACCGTCAGCCACGTAAGTGACATCGCAGGACGCGAGGGAAAAGTATACTGTGTTGAATTTGCGCAAAGATCCTTCAGGGACCTAGTAAACAACGTGTCCAAAAACAGGATCAACACAGTACCAATCTTTGAGGACGCTCGCTTTCCCAGTAGATACCGCACCCTCGTCTCCGAAGTTGACTCCGTGTATTGCGACATCGCACAGCCAGACCAGGCAAGAATATTGGCCGAAAACCTTGACACGTTTCTAGATCCAGGCAATGAGTTCCTCATGGCAATCAAAGCGCGAAGCATTGACGTGACTAAAGATCCAAACGCCATTTTTCGCCAGGAAGCTGAAATTCTGAAGAAGAGGGGATACGCAATTGAAGAGATGGTTCAACTGCACCCTTTCGAGAAAGACCACTGCATGATCCGAGGCCGAAAATAGGCGGCCGTCTCTCGTGGATCGAGACAGCCTCTTCGATGTCATGCTTCAGAACGAATTGCGAAAGCTCAACACACATCTTCCGAGGAACCGGAAAACAATCAGAGCCCTGTTGACTGAGACGGAACCGTCTACTCTTACTGTTGGCGGGGATAAGGCGATTATGAAAAAGAGTGAGATTGAGGCTCTGAGTGCTGAGTTGCCCGATGAGCTGCGGGATAGGGTGAAGCTTCCCATCGTCTTGTTAAGGAGGAGGGAGTTGGGACCCGGCGCGTTTTCGTTGTTGGGAGATGAGTACGAAGAATATGCGTTTTCCAAGGTCCTAGGCGACTACGGTGGAACCTTCACGGAATTCCAGAGGGCAAGGGACTCCCCGACGGTCTTCTATAAACCCCAGGTGAGCGAGCTGACGCGCCGTTTTCATTCGCTTATTGTAATCGGCTTCGGCCTCTCCGACTGACCATTGGACCGATGCAGCCCGTGTGAGACGGTCGTCTCGTGACGAGACTCCACGCGACCATTGAACGCTTATGTACGGCAAGGATCCCACGTAACTAGCCGATTACTCTCTTGCTTGAGGACAGCATTGCTAAGCGTGTCGTTCACACTTGTCTGAGGGTTCACGAAGATGACATGGTCCTCATTGAAACCTGGCAGCACACTGTCGACCTAGCTAGTGAAATAGCTCTCGAGTGTTATCGGACAGGTGCCAAACCCCTCATAACACTCAACACAGACCGGCTCTGGTGGGGAACTCTTGCTGAAATTCCTGAACAATATATGCGCAAGATCCCTCGCCATGTTCTTAGCGCCGTCGACAATGTAACTGTCTGGATTGCACTTGGAGGTCCTGAGGACCCTTCCAAGTTCCGCGAGGTACCGGCTTCGAGGTTAGAGATCCTCTTCGAGGGAGACAAACCCGTCCTCGACAAGACTTTCGAGAAAAAAGTTCGGACGGCCGAACTTCTTCTAGGTCACGTCACGCCGCAGCGCGCTAAGGCCTACGGGTTCGACTACGACCGCTGGTCGAAAATGACCGAAGAGGCAATCAAAGTCGACTATCCAAAGTTGGCAGAACTCGGAAGAAAAGTAGCTCTCCGCTTGGAAAGGGGAAGCAAAGTGCACATCACCTCTAAGGGTGGCACCGACGTGAGGTTCGAGATCACCAAGAGACCTATCCACGTCCAAGATGGGATCGTTGATCAAGCCGACGTAGAACACGGGCTTGTCTCGACACAGTTGCCTTCAGGCAAGGTTGAGGTCGCCCCCTTAGAAGAGTCGGCCAGAGGAAGTGTTGTCTACGATCTCCCTAGGGCCCTCAAGGGAAGGCTGATCCAAGAGCTCAGGCTAGACTTCGAGAAAGGACGGATCAAAGAATTCCGAGCTAAAAAGTACGAAGAGGTCTTCCGCGAGGTCTTCGAAGCAACCCAAGGCGACAGGGACAGAATAGCCCAGTTCACTCTAGGTCTAAATCCCAAAGTAGATCTGATCGGATATACAACTGACGAGCTGTCTCTAGGCACCGTGACGATTGGCGTGGGAGCCAACAAGGGGATCGGCGGCAAGAACGATAGTAGCTTCACGTTCTCAGGAACCATTACAAAGCCCACGGTCGAGATTGACGGGCAAACGATAATGGTCGATGGAAGAATGACTCTCTAATCCAAACAGTCCATTTTTTAGTCAACAATACGACGACTAACGCGCAGATCTTGCATGGCAAAGAAAAGCGTCGACGTTTTGGTTCTGAACTCTAATGAGACCATAACCCTAGACTCTCGCGATACTGATTCTGGACTTGGTCTGATCGACAATGGAGGTGTCGCCATAAGCCAAGGCAAGATCGTCTTGGCAGCCTCTACAGAACTGCTGGAACGAAAATTCCGGTCGAGAACGACATTAGATGCTGCGGACGAAATTATCCTGCCTGGCTTCGTGGATCCTCACACACATCTGGTCTTCGCGGGAGCTCGCGAAGCCGAGTTTCAATCTAGGATCGAGGGAGCTTCATACTTGGAAGTTCTTCGCAAAGGTGGAGGAATAATCGAGACAGTGAACCGAACTCGTCAAGCCAGCTCAGAGTCGCTGTTTCAATCTGGAAAACAGAGACTCGATACTTGTCTTGAATCTGGCTCAACTACCGTTGAGATAAAGAGTGGCTACGGTCTCAGAGACGACGAGGAGTTCAAGATTCTCAGAACGACTAATCGTCTCAAGAAGTATCACGCCTGCCGTGTCGTCCCTACGTTCATGGGTGCTCATGCGGTTCCCTTTGGAGAGGTTTCATCGGAATACGTTACGGATGTGATTGACGAAATGCTACCGCAAATTTCCCGGGCGGGTCTAGCGGAGTTCTGTGACGTATTCTGTGAAGGGGGCGCGTTCGATTCGCTCGAATCGGGAAGGATTCTTGGGAAAGCTCGGAAGCTCGGTCTGAAACTCAAGATACACGCCGACCAATTCACGGATAGTGGAGGGGCTGAAATAGCAAACAAACTCCACACTACTTCTGCAGACCATCTTGTTCACTCCCCAACGAAACAGCTCGAAAAGATGGCTGAAACGAAAGTAACCCCGGTCGTGCTGCCCGCATCATCACTCAGCGTGCTCAACGGAGAGAAGGCAGATGCTCGGGGCATGCTTGCCCTAGGCCTTCCCGTGGCCCTGGGGACCGACTTTAGCCCTTCCAACTGGATGCTCGGCCAGTTGACCGTCGCTGCTCTTGCGTCGCGAGAACTGCGAATGAAAGCTTCCGAAATAATCCAAGCAATAACGATCAACGCGGCGAAGGCGCTGGGACTGCAGAATAGAGTTGGAAGCCTCCATGTCGGCAAAGAGGCAGACATTGTGACTTTGCGAGTACCCAATCACAGATGGATCGGATACACATATGGTGAACGGATAGTTGACAATGTCCTTATCGGAGGCAAGTGCGTAGTGAGGGACGGTAAGAGGATTCGTTGACGCAGAAGAGACGTCCTCGAGTTTCTTCAGTATTGAAACAGCGAAGGCGGATCTCCGCGATAACTGGGACAAAGCTGCACTGTAGGAGCTGGCAGGTAGAAGGTGCCTACCGGATGCTTCACAACGTTTTGGATCCAGAGGTCGCGAAAGACCCGGATCACTTAATCGTGTATGGGGGGACGGGACGAGCTGCAAGATCTTGGAAGGCGCTTGAAGCAACGCTTGAGAGTCTGGAGAACCTTGGAGAAGATCAGACTCTTCTCATCCAAAGTGGCAAGCCGGTAGCGGTGTTCAAAACCCATAATCTGGCTCCGCGGGTATTGATTGTTAACAGCATGATTGTTCCAAAGTGGGCTACATGGGATTACTTCTACGAGCTCGAGCAGAAAGGTCTCATAATGTACGGACAGATGACGGCGGGTTCATGGGCCTTCATTGGAACTCAGGGGATCCTTCAGGGTACCTACGAAACGCTCGCAGCCGTTGCAAAGGAACACTTTCACGGAACACTTGCAGGTAGACTAGTGTTGACTGCGGGTCTGGGCGAAATGGGAGGTGCCCAGCCCTTGGCGGTTACGATGAATGATGGCGTTGCTCTGGCGGTAGAGATCGACAAAGAGGCGATTGAGAAAAGAATTCGCCATGGTTATCTGCAAAGTTTTACTGACGATTTGGATGAAGCTCTAGACATAGTTCGGCAGGCGAAGCGAGATCGAGTTCCACGTAGCGTTGCCCTCCTTGGAAATGCTGCAGAGGTGCACCCGGAACTTCTGAGGCGTCACGTGATTCCTGATGTTGTGACCGATCAAACCTCAGCTCATGATCCGTTGAACGGCTATTTTCCGGAGGGTCTTTCAAAGAAAGAGGCGGATTCTCTGCGCCGATCCGATCCGGAGGATTATCTGAAGAAGGCGACTCGAAGTATTCTCAAACATGTGAGGACAATGATTGCTATGTCTCGACGGGGGGCTGTCGCCTTCGAGTATGGGAACAATATTCGACAGCGTGCCCTGGACGCTGGATTGAAGAACGCGTTTGAGTTCCCGGGATTTGTTCAAAGATACATCAGGCCAATGTTTTGTGAGGGCAGGGGACCGTTCAGATGGACTTCGCTAGCTGGAGATCCAGAAGATATTCGCAAGATCGATGATCTAGTTCTCTCCACCTTTCCCCAAGACGGCGGCCTCTCTCGATGGATTCGTAAAGCTCAGAAAGAGGTGAAGTTCCAAGGGCTACCAGCCAGAGTGTGCTGGCTCGGATTTGGAGAACGAGCCAAGTTTGGAGGATTGATAAATGAAATGGTGGCTAATGGAAAGCTTGCTGGGCCTATTTGGATTGGCAGGGATCATCTAGATTGCGGAAGCGTCGCGTCTCCTCGCCGAGAGACGGAGGGAATGCTCGACGGTAGTGATGCCATTGCTGACTGGCCGATTCTAAACGCCCTTCTGAACACGGCTGCCGGTGCGACTTGGGTGAGCGTGCATCAAGGGGGCGGCGTGGGAATGGGGTATAGTATTCACGCCGGGATGTGTCTGGTTGCCGATGGGACGCCTGATGCTGCGGGAAAGCTCGAACGGGTATTGACTACTGATCCGGGGATAGGGATCGTGAGACATGCTGACGCCGGGTATACAGCGGCGAGAAAAATCGCCAAGGCAAACAGCATACAAATGCCGATGCTCAAGTAGTACTCTCTGAAGTCTGCGGCCACAAGGGTCCAGAAGGACCTTCCGACTCAACCACTGATACTCATCGTTCACGAACCGTCCTTCCATCTGTAGAAGGGATGAAATCGCCCATTATCAGCCCTGATCTTGAAAATGGGGGGGAGGCTCACTAGATTTCCCTCTAACCATTCGGGGACGACCCCTTAAAATCCCTAGTTGCGCCTGCCATCCAAGCCTGTATTGCACCCTGAATCGATCATCTCGCCCAGAAACCCTGCCAGACAGGAAATCGCTACCTGATGAGAGGGGGTCTTGCACAGCACACCTCGCGACACAAGAGTGGTCTTTCTGGCAACGGATTGGGAATCTGGCTCATATAGAGACAATTTTTGATCGGAAGCGTCATCGAGCCCGCTTGTTTGCCTCCGATCAGCTTGATCGGGGCCCCTCGAACTAGTACGAAAGGTGTGGTCTCGCGGGTTTCCCCCATCAGCAAATGGGCTGCACCAGCGATCCCATCCGCTAGAGATTGAAGCGTCATAACCACCTCCCGTCCATACAAGTCTCTCACCCCTCGAGCGTCCCTCACCGGTTGAAATCCCGAGCAAGCGATCGCCAGCCCGATCGTCCCTAGGCGCAGGGGCGTAACGCGACTGTCCACGATAACAACGCCGATCCTCTTCCCGAACTTGTGAGTAATGGTTCTTCTAATTGTCGCTGCAGAACGTTGTGGATTCAGCGGCCATGGAACGACGCTTTCGCCTGGAGCATTCTTCCGGTCAACACCCGAATTCGCTACAGCGTCCCCATTCTTGAGTGTGAGAAGAACCCCCGGAACCCCACCGTAAACAGCGTCAGATTCATCGAGCACGACCTGAGCAAACTCAGGAGGCAGCCCAAACCGACGGGCAAGTCTTCTGGCAGAGGTCGTTGGCTTCACCTTCGCGAGAGAAACAATGTTCTTCTCCGACAGAGAGACAACCTTGCTCGCGATCGCAATTATGTCTCCATTCTTGATTCCCAGTTTCGCAGATGCCAGCGCTTCAACGAGTCTCTCAGTGATCGAATCGCCAGATAGAATAAGTCTGGACTTGAGTGAGTAGAGCTGCAAGCTAATCCGGGCCTTTGACGAACCGCTTGATCATATCGCTGAATCGTTTGGTCTTGACCAGCTCGAATATCCGCTCGATATCGTCGTGCGAGGATCTATCCTGGGTCAGAGGCCGAACCTCATCACGGATTGTTCGATAGATACTCGCAGTGCCCTTTCCTAGTCCTGAGGCCCCTCTAAGATGGACTCCCTGAGCCGCAGTCAAGAGTTCTATCGCGACCACATACCGGCAATTCTCAAGAATATTGGTGGATTTGTGAGCCGCTCCGGGTCCCATGCTTACGAAGTCTTCGAAATTACTGGAAGTTGGGATAGAGTCGCTGCTCGCTGGATGAGCGAGTATCTTGTTCTCGGCGACTAGAGCGGTTGCCGTGTATTGAAGGGCCATCAAACCACTTGCTAGGCCAGGCTTCGATTCCTTCCCAACCAAGAAGGATGTCAGCCCATTGTTCAAAGATGCGTCGAGGAGGGCCGCTATCCTTCGCTCCGATATGTTCGCAACAGTGGAGAGACCTAGCCCCATAATGTCAAGAGCCATGGAAATTGGCTGCCCGTGAAAGTTACCTCCGGACAAGCATGCTCTTTGATCCGGAAAAATGAGTGGGTTGTCAGTGGCGGAATTCATCTCGATTTCAAGCGTGGACTCGACATTATTCATCGCATCGATCACCGCCCCCATGACTTGGGGAGCGCATCGGAAAGAGTATGGGTCTTGGGGACGCCCTTCTGCAGGATCGTCGTGGATTATCGTACGACATAGCTTGCTAGCGTTTACGAGGGCACGAATGTCCGATGCAACTCGTGTTTGCCCCGGGTGGCGTCTAACTTTGTGAATCCGTTCATCGAACGGGTCAATCCATCCTCTGATCGCTTCAAGAGAAAGTGCGAGAGCCGCTTCAGATGCCGCGAATAAGTCATAGGAATCGCAAAGATTGAGACAGCCTATAGCTGTCATCTGCTGTGTGCCATTGTTAAGAGCCAGGCCTTCCTTGGCCTCAAGCTGTACGGGATCTAGACCCACCTTCTGGAGAGCTTGCTTCCCAGCGACCCATTTCTCTCTGTATTCGGCCCGTCCCTCTCCCATTAGCACCAACGCCATGTGTGATAGAGGAGAGAGATCGCCACTTGCCCCGACTGATCCTCTTTGGGGAATGTACGGATGAATTCGTTTGTTAAGGAGCGCAACTATGAGCTCGGGAATTTCCGGCCTGATGCCTGAATTGCCCTTGATCAGAGTATTCGCTCTCAAAAGCATCATCGCCCTCACTACTTCCGCTGTGTGTGGCTTACCCACACTCGCGGCATGGCTTCGGAGTAGGTTGGCTTGAAGCTGTCTTAGATCGCCAGAAGCGACTTTGAAATTGGATAGTGCACCAAATCCTGTGTTGACGCCATAGATTACCGCGTCCTCTCGTAGTAGCTTTTCAAGAACTGCCCTGCCCCTCCTTGTTCTCTCCAGAGCCCTCTTGTCTATTCTAACTGTGTCATTGCTTCTCGCCACGGACACTAGCGTTTTCAGCGTCAGATTCGATCCGTCTATGGTGACTTCGACCAATCTTCCACGAGTGTCCGGCACCGTGAGATTTGGGAGATAAGGTTGGCTGTTGATCACTACAAACTCTTCCTGTTGAAAGCGAGTGATTGTTTCTCGTGGTTTTCCAAGGAACTTGACGGGTAGATCTCTCGGATTAGCGCGTCGGGGACCCGATTGGCCCATTGTGTATAACCCTGATATTCTCCCCCAAATACATCGGGCTTGACTTTGAGTCTGGTAAAGGACGCCAAACTTGCTCCTTCCGGCAAGGTGAAGATGGCATGGGCTCGAGAACACATGCCAGTTCTCGCGAAAATAACGAGGAGACTAGTCGCCAACAAGAGCTTCGATGGATACAAAATAGGAACCTGCCTGCACCTGGAGGCAAAAACCGCTGTTCTCGCAGAATCCATGCATCGAGCTGGCGCGGAGGTAGCAATAACCGGCAGCAACCCCCTCTCGACTCAAGACGACGTCGCGGCTGCACTATCCGAAACAGGAGTTCACGTGTACGCCTGGCACGGAGTGACCGACAAAGAACACCAACAAAACCTGAATCGGGTCCTAGACCTGGAACCCGACATCCTGATCGATGATGGCGCGGAACTCTCGATTCTAGCCCACGTGAAAGGCGGAAACCGTTTGCGCAAAATCATTGGCGCCTGCGAAGAAACCACAACAGGCGTAACGCGCCTCAAAGCCATGGAGCAGCAAGGAAAACTGCGATTTCCGGTCATCGCTGTTAACAATGCACTCACCAAATATCTGTTCGACAGTCAGTACGGAACCGGCCAATCCGGGCTCGAAGGCATAATGCGCGCAACGAATCTACTCCTAGCAGGCCGAAATGTCGTCGTGGCTGGTTACGGCTGGGTAGGCAGAGGAGTAGCGGAACGCGCGCGAGGAATGGGGTCGAAGGTAATTGTGACAGAAGTAAATCCGGTTAGAGCACTAGAGGCACTCATGGAGGGGTTCGATGTCATGCCAATGATCGAGGCCGCTGAGAAAGGTGACTTGTTCATAACTGCGACCGGCGACACCGACGTGATAACTGCTTCCCACATGCTCAGAATGAAGGACAAAGCGATTCTCTGCAATGTAGGCCATTATACCGTAGAGGTGAAGGTCAGAGACCTTGAGAGGCTTGCGGTGAAGCGCAAGCGGGTGCGACCCGAGGTTGTTGAATATACCATGCCAAACAGAAGAAGGCTCTACTTGCTCTCCGAAGGGCGCCTCGTCAACCTCGCCGCTGCCGATGGGCATCCAGCCGAGGTAATGGACATGAGCTTCGCCGATCAAGCATTGTCGGCGGAATATCTAATTCAGAACAAAGGCAGGTTGCCGGCGAAGGTTGTCAAGGTCCCCGAAAAGCTCGATATGGAGGTCGCTAGACAAAGACTCGAAGCCTTCGGGCGCAAAATCGACACCTTGTCCCGGCTTCAGCAGAAGTACCTTCATTCTTGGCAGAGTTAGCATTTTCCTGCACAGAACTCCGCACAAGTCTGCACAGCAGTGTCCCGCTCAGCACAGGCATGTTTTGAACTGCTCCGAGTCAAACCCCCACCTCTACCCACTCGTTTCTTTCCTTAGAACCGATAACAACACGACGGGGAAGAGTTGAGGACAGTAACCTGTAAGCGCGAAATTTCGCTAACAAGGCGTCCAAACCTAATTAGTTCTCAGAAGGGACTTTGTTGCTCCCGGTGTATCTAGCTGCCCTTCTGGCCGTTTCGTCCCAAAGTCTTCCATCGAGTCCGGGACTCAAGTCGGAACAAAGCCCGACTGCCTCCCTGGATGATCACGCTAGTCGCGATTTTTTCGCTTTGGGAGGCAGTAGCCCTAACGGGCATAGTCTCTAGCGATCAACTCCCACCTCTTCACAACGTTCTTCTCACACTAGTCCAGCTTGGAGGAACACCATTCTTCCTCGTTCGCGTCAGCCAAAGCTTCGCCAACGTAGCCGCGGGCGTTTCTCTTGCCTTAGTGGTGGTCATGCCCCTAGCGTTGCTAGTAGGTCTGAGAAACCAACTGGACGAGGCAATAACCCCGATCATTATGCTCGTAGGCGCGTTGCCGGACCTAGCGATACTGACTCTCCTAGTTACCGTGATCGGTCGAGGTAACGTAGCGGCAATAGCCATCTCCGCCTTTAGCGCTTTTTTTCCGATCTACTTCACAATTAGGCAGGGAGTCAAGGAGATTCCACTAGACTACTTTCACGTTGCTTCTGTGTTCAAAGCGGGAAGACTCGACACTTTCTCGAAAATCGTGCTTCCCTCGATCTTTCCGAACTTCCTAACTGGACTAAGACTGTCCTTCGAGTTCAGCTGGAACGTCCTCCTCGCGGTGGAGATCATCGCAAGCGTTGCGGGGGTCGGAAGTTTCATCTCCAACAGTATTCAGGGGTCAGCTCACTCAATGACTTACGGCCTAGCCGCGATCATGACGGTAGGGCTTCTAACTATCCTTCTGGATCGAGCATTTTTCGAAAGGCTAGAACAACGAATCAAGAGATGGCGGTAGACAACTGGATGCATGTTGAATTTTCGAATGTCACAAAGGTATACTCCGAACCCCCACAAACCGTGACGGCGTTGAACGACATCTCCTTTCAAATCCACGAGGGAGAGTTTGTCTGCATCGTTGGACCAAGCGGTTGTGGGAAATCCACTCTTCTACGAATGATTGCTGGATTAGATCGGCCGTCCTCGGGGGAAATCCGCTTCAGGGGGGACCTGCTGACCGCTCCCCACCCCAAGATCAGCATGGTCTTTCAGACGTTCGCTCTTCTTCCTTGGCGAACTGTCCTAGAGAACGTCGCCTTTGGTCTTGAGGTCCAGAAAGTACCGAAACGTGAGAGGGAAAATACGGCTAGAGAGCTTCTCGGAATGGTGGGTCTCAAAGACAGCGAGAAACTCTATCCGAAACAGCTGTCCGGCGGAATGAAGCAACGGGTCGGAATAGCCAGAGCCCTCGCCATAGACCCAGAGATTGTTTTAATGGATGAGGCCTTTAGCGCTATCGATGAGTTCACGGCGGAAGCTCTCCGGGAAGAGGTTGCAGAGATTCACGCTGAAACTCAGAAGACCTTCCTTCTCGTCACCCACAACCTTCCCGAAGCAATCGAACTCGCTGACAGGATCTTGGTACTCTCGGCACGTCCTGCCAGAGTCAAGAGTATAGTGCCAATCGAGTTGCTTCGCCCGAGAAGCCCGACCGCCTCCGACTTCGTGAGCATTCACAAAGACATCTTTTCCTTGTTGCAGTCCGAACTGGAGGCCAGCATAATGCGACATCGACTAAGCGGACTCAAAGAGTTTCAGGGACTGCGTAACATGGAGGATCGCTAGTCACGCAATTCAAACTCGTAGCTCTTGGGCTAGCTTTGTTAGTAGTCGGGCTCGTCGCTTATGCTTCAATCCCAGCTGTGCACACGACTCCCGTGGTCAGCGAACAGAATGTATGGGTTCAAAACGGGTTTCCGATTCAGGCACGTAGTCTAGTTGAACAGGCAAGGAACGTTACCGCATTTTCAGGCATGAACAACGAATTGCGGGTAAACGTTACAGTTTTCGAGTCTGGTGCAGGCGCTTCAACTATCCGTTTCGAACTCTTAGCCATGAACGACTCTCAGTCATGCTCTCCATCGCCTCACCCTCCAACTGTACTCGTGGACCAAACGGTGGGAAACAAGTCGTTCAATATTCCGCTTAGGGCGGCAGGGACATACTGCTTCGTGTTCGACAACCAGGGTCCTCAACCATCCAAAACCGTTAACATTTCAGCCCGAGTCTTGGGAAGTACGGAGACGGTCTTGATTGCCCGGGATGGAAGTGCGAATACGGTGGGTCTCGGGTTAGGAGCCCTTGGGCTCGTTGTTGTTATCTACGGGTACTCCAGAAAGAGCATCATTCCTTGGGAGTGACGCTGTCGGAGACGAGGGATTGCTTAGCCGTGTCAGTCCTGGTTCTGGGGAGGGGTAGGTCGGTAAGGCTCTAGCTTTGCCGAGAGCCTGATGGCGTCTCCGATGAAACGTTACCGCGAGTACAACGACTCCGAGAATCGTTGCTGCTGTAATCGCAGTAGCGAACGAGGGCTCTATTACCACTCGATAACTGGCGGTTAGAACGCTATCTTTGACAACTGAGACCCATCGTGGGTTGGACGTGCTTCCGTCGTCCCATGCGGCGAAGCTGTCTGTGAGTCCGAGTTGAATGGAGGTGGATCCGATTGACACTGGAATTTGCGGTTGTATGAAAATGCTGTGGGGGCCATATCGGACCGGGAGCCTCAACTGGTTTGAAGCGTCCGAGGTCCAGTTGGCGCCGTCAATGGTGATGCTAATGCCCTGTGAGGGAGTGTTGATTTGCAAAAGAAGCCTTGGTGCGTTTGTTCGATCAACGAGAACTGAGTAGGAAGTTGGGCTGGTCGTTGTTACGATAACTTTTACGAAGTTCGCCTGGTCTGAGAACGTGTTATCACTGACGCAGGGGGAATTGCATGGTCCAAAGGGTGCGTCACTAAGATCTCCGCCTGGATGGGCATCTATCAGGCGGACGCTTCCATGTCCAGCCGCGATACTCTCATTTACTTTGTAGATTAGAATGCCTGCTCCCGGATAATCTGAGGGAAAGGGAAGGTACTGATCGTACGTGCCGATCCTTGCCCTCATCTCCACAAGGTAGTAGGTCAGGGAACCATCCTGGTTCGCCGCAATAGGGATCTTAACGGATTGGATATTTGTGGTGGGGGATTCTAAGTTCGTCAAAGTGATGTTAGCGCTTTGACCTGGCTGAACGAGGGCCACTCTTGAGCTTGGAACAAAGCCTAGTTGTATCTTCGACCAGATAGAATGGTGAGATGGATACGTGCCGGGTTTAGGCTGGAGTGGGTTGCTAGTGTTCGGGTTCCATTCTCCCAAGGCCATTATTTCCCAGTAGCCCAAGAAGTTATTCGACGGGTCGATTTGACCAGTCAAATCGTAAAGGTCTGGAAGTCCGAGGAGGTGGCCTGACTCGTGACAGAAAACCCCGATCGGGTCAGATTCAGCTACAACAGAGGTGGAAATCCTGTATGATATCAAAGGAGCCGGGTTGAAAACATAACCCGGAATCGTGAAGGAATGAATGTCAGAGGTTACATGAGTCATCGCTTCGTCGTTGCCCGAGTGGACTACCATTGCAAACTTGTAGCTAGCGAGGTCGACTCCTGCGTTGTATGCTGCTTGTAGCGAGTCAGATACTAGTTGGTTGTCACTCGATACAGTATCTGTTCCGTAGTACGCCATCGAGTTCGGCAAACTGTACCAAGTGGAGGTGGACGCTGGCGTCATGCCCGTCTGAAATGAAACGGTTCCGTACGAGTCTTCGTTGTAATAGTTGTTCAAGTTTGAGAGCATCGTCACAATCTGCGCGGGGGAAGAACCGTTTACTTTGTCCGGGAACTGTATCGTAATTACTATGGTTCGCTGAGGGCCATTCACCGCTGCAAGGGGTAAATGATTCGCGATAAGCCCGCTTTTCATATCCTCGTGAGGACCATTTATGGCTCCTACTGAGAAGGATAGAATTATGAGTGCCAGAAATGTGCTCGTTGTGGAGCGGAATACCATCTGTGGTCCTTCGAGAAGCTGTTAGTGAACCGGGCCGGTCTCTAGCGCCAAAAACAGACTGTAACCAAGTGAGTACTCTTCGAGTTTCAGAAGGATTGAAGAAACTGCTGCCCTGTGCCGTGGGACGGAAGAATCGTCTTTTGCGTATAGCTAGGGACTTGTTCGACTCGTGCCGCAAACCCGCGTTCGACGTAGTCTTAAATACCGTGCAAGCTGAAAAAAAGCTCTTCACATATCGAGTGTTGCCGAAGGTCTTCTAATGAGTCACAGCAAAGTTGGAATTGTCGGTTATGGGGTTTACATTCCCCGAGAACGGATTGAGACAGCGAAGATTGTTAGGGAGCGAGAGAAGAAGCGGGGTAAAGAACTTGAAAAGGTCCTGGAGAAGGTTAGACATGGACTTCTTCTACGTGAAAAAGCTGTAGCAGGCCACACCGAAGACACGATGACGATCGCCACCGAGGCCGCGGAGAATGCCATACGCATGGCCGGGATTTCTCCTGGAGAAATCGGGGGCGTCACCGCTGGTTCAGAATCTAAGCCGTATGCAGTAGGGACGATTGCGCGACACGTCGCGTCGTTCGTTGGCGTCGGAGAGAATGTATTCATTGCCGACCTTGAAGGCGCCTGCAATTCTGGAATGCAAGGAGTCGGCTTCATAGATGCTGAGATTCGTAGCGGACGAATAAAATACGGTCTCGCGATTGGGTCAGATGTTGCCCAGGCTGAACGTGGGGACCCCCTAGAATACTCGGCCGGAGCTGGTGCTGGGGCTTTTGTGTTAGGACGGAGCGATCTTATCGCGAGTATAGAGGACATTGCGCCTTATTCGAGCCTCTTCATGGACTTTTGGAGACGCGAGGAATCCGCTGTCCCCAAGCACTTCGGTAGGACGACAGTTGAAGCCTACAAATCACACATCATCGGTGCGATCGCCAACCTGTTCCGCAAGCATCCCAATCTCTCTTTGTCCGACTTTGACTGGATAACCTTTCACCAGCCATCGGGTTATCTTCCGATGAAGACCTGCAATGCGCTGACACAGGACGAAATCCCATATGTTGGCGACTCGTCGATTGCTGAACGGATGAGGCTCACCGATCAAGATATTGAGAAGAAAATCAAGCCCTGGCTCAGAGTATTGGATACAGGAAATACGTACGCTGCTTCTACGATGATTTCCCTCGCCTCGCTTTTCGACAAGGCAAGGCCGGGTGACCAGGTTCTGGCAGTGTCTTACGGATCCGGAGCCTACTCAAACGCAACGTGGTTTGAGGTCCAAGATGGAATCGAGGAAAAGAGGGGACGAGCTCCAACCGTAATGAATTACGTCGACCGGAAATCCGAGATTAGAATAGATACATACCATGATTTGATCCGCGAACGACTGTCACGAATTAAGAGAAGGTTGGAGATTCCGCGACTGGTAGGCGATATTGAACCGGTCAACGGCAGCTACTTCTCGCTCTCTCTCTGCAAGGGTTGCAACAGGATCTATTATCCCGCAAGAGAGACCTGTCTTGCCTCCGACTGTCCAGGACCGATGGAGAAGAAACGCTTTCCGCGGTTTGCGAAGCTGAAGAGCGTCGCAAAGCTTCCGTTCAAGAAGAGATGGACTTCAAACTTCGAGCTACTTGAAAATAACAAAGTGCTGTTCGTCGACGCGGATGTCTCCGATTTGAAACCAGGGGTCCGACTGGAAGGGGTCATCAGAAGGCTTGACTACGAAGGGAAGGATGGGCTCATCCTCTATGGAATCGCTTATCGGCCAATATTCCGGGAGGCCATAGTGGTGGCCACTAAGCCGAAGCCGATCGTTGTCGCGCCTACCCAATACGCCTAGACTCATTCTGACCTCGCCCGAGTTCTCGATCGGGGAGAGGGAGCTCTAAGGGAAGGCGCAGTAGCTAAGCTATACGCGACGGAAACTGCCTTCGAGGTGGCACATGAGTCTTTGCAGGTCCATGGAGGTATGGCTCTGCTAAGGAGTTGCCTGTGGAGCGTTACTTCAGGGATGCCCGGTTTATGATGATTGGAGGGGGTACAAGTGAGATCACGAGGTACATCATTCAAAGAGAAATCTATAGGGAAATGAGTCGACCTTCCCGATGTTACCGGCTGCTTTTGCCTGAAGTTACGCGAGGCTTTAGTCGATTTCAGGTTGAAGGCCAATCAACAAAGGCCTCGCTTGTATGTCCACTGTTGAGATAGAGAATTATCGCTGGAAATGTGAGAACTTTCTCAAGGGGTATTGTCCGGGTAAGGACTGTGATGTCTGTGCGAAGGTAACGAATCGGCTCCTCCTCAAGGGGCTTGTCAAGATCACTCACGCGGACGAAGTCTTGAAACCAGTTCAGGCCACTGCACCGAACAGTCCGCCCTGATGCTTGCTCACAAGATTCCAATAAGTCTCTCAGAGTGCGATATACTTTTCAATAAACAGATACCTATCGCCTCAGTTTGCGCCGTTCATTCTGAGGTAGGTTTATACCGCAAGTTTCGCATTATAGCGTATGAGCGCCAAAACTTGTCCACTCATGCGTCCACAAATCGCTCGTGTCGTGTTAGAGGTCTCCTGAATTGGTCGACATTCATTATTTCATCTTCATAATGAACGTGGACTCTGCAATCGCATCCGCGATCGCAGGTATCGTTGTTTTCGCTTTGACGTTTGTTGGGCTCAAACTGATCTACAGGATGTGGCGAAGGAATCTCAAATGTCCACACTGCGGAGAGACCTACCATAATCATCGGATTTCTCCCACCGTGGAGAAGGCTTTGCCGAACGCTTTGTGGACATAGAATCCGGTTCTGCCGCTAGACCGTCAGTTTTTCCATGGTTCGCGGATACTCAGTTATGAAGTCCATTCCATTTTTGGTTATCACTATCGTGTCTGAATGTCGGAACCCGGCATGGCCGGGAATGTAGAGTCCTGGCTCGCACGAAAACACCATTCCAGGTCTCATGACCGTCTTCTCTCCTGGGTCGAGCCATGGTGGCTCGTGGCCATCGATTCCAATGCCGTGGCCCACATGGTGACGAAGAGCGCCGGCCAGACCCGCCGCCTCGACCACCCTCCGCGCTGCCGCGTCGACCCGGGAACAAGCAACGCCGGGCTTGAATGCTCTTAGTGCGGCGTCCTGAGCTCTCAACACGGTCTCAAAGTATTTCTTCTCTATCGGCCCGACTTTCCCAACTATAACCGTCCGTTCGAGTTCGCTAGTGTATCCTCCGACTTCGACACCGGCCTCAGTAACCAGTACATCCCCTCTCTGGATCCTTCGCTTGGAGAATACGGCGTGTGGCACAGCCGACCCAGGTCCGACCTGTCCCCGACAGCCCACAACTACGGGTGAGAGGCCCCACTTTAGTTGGCGATACCTAGCTCCAAGTTTCTTCATCATTCCTGTCAACGCCTCGTAGCTTGCCTTCAGTCCGATTAGCGCATCATGCTTTCCGGGTGCGATGTTTTCCATTAGGATGTCGTGAGCCTTCTCAGCCCATCGAGCACTCTCTCTCAACAAGTGTATTTCCTGCCTCGATTTTACCCATCTCAGAGAGTCAACCAGCTCTTTGCCGTCGACCATCTTGGCCTGGTGGAGCAAGTCTCGCAGGGAAGGGCCTCGGTAGCCCCAGCCTCCAGCTGACCCGTCAACGGAGTCCGTCGCGATTTTCGATCCTGCCAATCCCTTTCGGGTCAACACATTGACAAAGTGTCGAATCGGATGAGTGATGCCAGGATAATCGGGATAACTGAAGAACTCTTCTATGAGAGCGCAATCTTGTCTTGCATGATCCTCCTCCAGATGAGGACCCATCATGAAGATGGCACCTTCTTGCGGGATGACCAGGGCTAGAGGTCGCTCCGTGGAAATGTGGCTAAATCCAGTAGTGTAGAGAATCCGGGTGGGATTCGTAAGATAGAGTGCGGCGCACCTAGACTTCTTCAATTGAACCCGAATTTTCTCGATCCTGGATTTGTGCTCCGCCTGACTGATGGCTAAGTCTCCCGAAACCATGTGGTTTGCTTTCGATCATTAGTGGTTAAGACTTAGGTTCGGGTCTATCATTCTCTGCCACGCGTCTCGTCTGAAAAGGTCGAATTGGATTCTTGGCGCAAAAAGGGGGCGGTGGGAGTGGTACTCCCAAAATCAGTCGATGGCTATTTGCTTGGCCTTTGACCCGGTCTTTTTCCTAGTCAGCAATAGCTCCAGCACGCCATTCTTGTAAGATGCTTTTGATGTGTCAGGGTCAACTTCGACCGGAAGCTCCAGCTCCTTGTAGTAGCGCCGTTTGTCCGTGTCCACCTTCAGTGTCAGCTTTTGTCCGTTGCATTCGAGGGCGATGTCTGATTTCTCGACTCCTGGGAGCTCGGCTACGACTTTCACTGAGTCGGGGTTGACTATTGTGTCTACTAGGGGCTCTCGATCTTCCTTTATGTCGAGCTGTGGCCTAACCGCGCCTGATGGTCCTCCCTTCAAAGAGGGTTTGACGTTACCGAACTCTCTGATTACCGGTTTGCCGTCGGGACCCATGCTGAACGAGTAGCCGTAGACGAATGGACCCATTTCTCTCACGGTGCCACCGTCAGGAAGCTTTCGTTCTCTGATGAGATCCTTTGGAAGCTCCAAGTCCTTGAACATGGACTCGAAGTCCTGCTCGAGTTCGTCAAAGAGGTTAGCCGTGGGAAATCGCCATCGACGGCGTAGCCAGTTGGAAAAGAATTCATCTTCACTCAATCATTTTTCACCTCCCTAGTTCTTGATTCATTAAGGGTCTTCCGAGTCTTCTCCAGAAACGTGATGAATTCCGCGAGAACTGTCTTTCCGAACTGGCTCAACTCATACGCTCCTTCAATATTCTCGTCGAGGAGCCCTGCATCGGAAAGAGCCGATATGTTGTGGTAGACAAGCTTTGGATTTATCCTGGTCCGATAGTCTCTTTTCGCGCCTGACCTTTCGAGGAGCGGAGCTAGCATTCTCATTCTTGTTTCGTTTCCCAAGAGCTCTATGAGGCCAAGGGTTTCTCGGAACGTTTCCTGAAATGTGTCGCCGAACCAGCCGAACACTTCCATTGTAGCCTTGCCTGTCTCGAGGGCGATGCGCACTGGTTCTTCTAGGGTTGGCTGATCCAGTTCTCTTGGAAGGAGAATTATCGCGTTGGTGTTCTGAGATTTGTTGATTATTTCGATAGATTTTGCGAGGGGCTCGTCTATTCCTGAGGTCTGACAAAACACTGCTGTCAGGGTTTCGTTCTTGACGCCACATACGTCGGCGATTACTGTTCTGGAATGGTCGTTGGGGGTTAGTTTTGCGTCTAGGTATGTGTCCATTTCTTGGGAAATTAGATGCGTTGCGGCGTGAAATCGTTCGAATTGCTTGAGTTCATTCTTTCCCGCTGGAGTTTGGTGCCTGCGAGCGAAGGTTTGGTAGTCTAGGATGTCTTGTGGCGAGACGCGTTGCGTTTCTGCTGACTGGGTTAGTTGTAGTATCATTGGTAGACCCTTATTCGTTACTCTAGGTAACAGAATTGGTCTATAAATGTTACCTTTAGTAACACTAGAGGTTTCGGTAACTAGTAAACTGACACCTTGGCAACTCCGGGAATCTTCAGAATTGGCGGAATGGCCTTTCCCGGGATTACCCTATCTCCTATGAGAGTAAGCCTGGGGTCGGGATTCAGTTGAGGGTCGTCGACCAATGCTTGTCTAATGCTTATTCCATGCTCTCACAGGACCCTCGATGCGTTCGCAAGAATCCCGACCTTGTTCGGATTGTCGGCTGTTATCTCGACAACTCTAAGCCCCAGTTGCCTTGCTGCGGCCCGGAGCGATGTCCCAGCTGATTCTAGCTTCGAAAAACCGTCCTGATTTCTCTGTTCTGTTCTATCGCTCGAATCGTTTCGGCTACGGTCGGGCGGTCAACTCCCATTGCTCGAGCTATTTTGAGAGCTGGGACCTCAACTTCATTGACGTAAATCCTATTGTCCTTGATGGAGAATCCGTTCTTCAGCAGGAACTCGGCGACTTGCAATCGCTCGGGATGAGTCTCAAAGAGAATCTGGATTCTCTTCCACGTCAAGGGTCCTGGAGAGCCTTCTTTTTGAGGAACCTTGACGTGTTGTATTGAGAACACATCAATGATCTCGAAACTAAAAGGTGGAGTTGCGGTGGTCGCAATCGTAGTTGATTTGCGCTGAGCCGGTCGGAGTCGGCGCCGAAGAATAGACTTGAAGAGGCCGACTTCCAGGGAGACATTGTACGTCTCATCGCAATAGAAAGGAAGCCTGAGGAGGCGCTCGATGCTCTTTGCGCACACTATCGCGTGGAAAGGCCTGTTCTAAGGATTGGTCTGCCTAGAGGGGAGAAAAAGGCGCTCGGGTGTTACGTGCACAGAGAACGAACTATCTACATATCGAGCGAAGATTACTTGTTCGATCCGTATGTGTTGATCCATGAATTTTATCATCACCTGAGGCATGTAGACGGGAAGCACAGAGGGACTGAGAGACACGCGCGTGACTTTGCTCTTTCCTTTCTCAGGAATGCTAAACGTGCGGCTATGGGTCGATCTGATGGCTTGAGTTAGGCTTTGAACCAGCTAAAAACGAGGTATCTGATCTCGTCCTGCTTTGTGTCTGGAATTGCGATGATGAATTGCTTCCTAACGGTTGTTGCTAGCCTTCCTGCTCGGACCACCTCGAAGGGTCCCATGATTGACTCGGGATTTTCCACTGAGACGATGAAGGGGGCATGATCTATCCCGGGTCCGTGCTCGTACACTGCAAAGTCGGCTCCGAATTTTATTCCCGGTGTGACGATGTAACCTTTGTTTCTCAGATCCTTGTAGACTTGGTACGCTTGGCTGAAACCACGATATGTCTCTCTCGCTTCTCTCAGTAGAACGGATTTACGAACTGGTTCTTTGGTTCTTCCGTCAATCACGGATATCCTCTGATGTTCTAGAAGGTATAGTCCTTCCATGAGGTCTAGAAGGAGTGGGACGTCGAAGTCCTGGTCCGGCTTGGGTTTTGGTATTCCGACCGGTTTTCCAAAGAAGCCGGAGCGGTAAATGTCGAGCCCGTTTTTGGCGTCCCATACTATGAGTCGGGTTCCGATAAGTTCGGCTTCGCCTTGAAGCGTCGCGGGTTTCATGATTTCTCTAGGCGGTCAGGGCAATTACCCGGATCAGGTCTACAACATCCACCCCTAGGTCGGCCATGTTCTCCATGTGAGCACTAAGGTCTCGTACGAGTAGGAGTGTTCGTAGTGGAATCTTCTCGTCTAGAACATCGAGGTCGAGAGATCGATATGCCGTGTCTACTTTCTTCTCTGTTTCCTCGACGCCTCTGGAGAGCTCCATAGCCTTTGCTGGGTTGAAACCCAGTGACATTACGGTTTCTCGTATCTTTGACATTTCTTCTAGAACTAGGGCGTTCAGTTCCGCCAGCCGCTTAGTGTATTTCTTGTCGACTTTCCAGTTCCGGTCAATCACTGCGGATAACCGATATCCAATACCCTGAGCATAGTCGGCTACTTCGCCTATCTTGAAAATTAGTCTGATGAAATCCTCTCGGTTGCTAAGGAGCGTACCGAATGACGCGACTTCCTCTAGGAGCTTCTTTTTGGTCCCTTCGAAGTCTCCTAGAATCTTCAGCATGTTTTGGTAGTGTTCTTTTGCTTCCTTGGCTTTTCCATCCGAAACGGTGTCGGTCATGAGCGCTAGTTCACGGGTGATCTCTACGACATTTCTCGTTTGTTCTCTGCAGATGTCGAGTATCCTTCGTCGTATGTTTGCTTCGGTTTCGACTGGAAAGGTCATCAAAGAGCACTGTCTCGAAATGTGGTGCTATCCTTGCCATAAAAAACTAGCAGCGTTCTATTCCAAGTCACTTTGGAGCCTTGAAACCTTCTTTCACTATCGTGTGGATTGTCGACGCAAGCGTTCCAACTGGGGTTCTCATTTGGCTCCAGCTATCGCGATCTCGGACGGTGACAGTATCATCCTTGATCGTATCGTAATCTATGGTTATTCCCAGAGGGACCCCTGCCTCATCGGCTCTAGCATATCTCCTCCCGATGGACCCTGCTTCATCAAACTCCACCCTCAACCCGTCAGCGATGAGGGTCTCATAGACTTCTGTAGCCCGTTTCTGTAGCCCATCTCTGTTTACCAACGGGAAGACTGAAGCTTGGATGGGAGCAAGGTTGAATGGGAGACCAAGAATTAGCCTATCCTCCTTCATCGTCAGGTTGTATTCGAGGGCCGTGTAGAGAAGGCGTTCCACCCCGAAACTTGGCTCGATTACGTGAGGCAGGAAGCGGGTGCCAGTTTCCTTCACTTCCTCTTCAACCACGTCGAAACAGTCAGGGGAAACAGTGTATGACCCGATTTTCACCGGTTGTCCGGTCTTCTTGGCTGTGAGCAGTTTTTCTGGGTCATCTTTGGATATTAGGTCGGCGATTCTTCCGGTTTGCGCTTGAAAGGTTTTTCTGAGGTTTTGGTGGTTTGGCTTTATTGATTTGATTTTGCGGAGCCGAGGTGTCGAGTAGGGCTTGAAGACTCGTAAGTCTTCCCCCGTCGCCTCCATATGTTTTCGAAGATCATAATCTGTTCTGTACGCGAAACCTGCTACCTCGGTCCAACCCCAGCGGTCCAGCTCGATTTCATGATCGAATGTCTGGGCTGAATAGTGAGCCCTTTCCGTCGGAAGTTTTTCGAAGAATCTCTGGTGCTGTGCATCGACCCCCAGTTGGGTCAGGAACCGTTTCGATAGGGCCATGAAGTACGCCGCCCATGGTGCTTTGATTACTTTTCTCTTGACAGCTTCGCCCACCTGGACCTTGGTTGCGTTTTCTGTACCTTTGCTCCTAGATTCCTCAGTAACGATCGCTATCTCCTCAGATACGACCTCGTCGAGATACGGGCAGTCGGGCTCCGCCGGGTCGAAAAAGAGTTCGAAATCCATTATCGTGAACTCCCGCAATCGTATCGGACCCTGCCTAGGTGATATTTCGTTGCGAAGGACGGTTCCTACTTGGGCTATTCCGATCGGAAACTTTTCTCTCATTGTTTCGAGGATTCGGTGGAAGTTGACGAAAATTCCCTGCGCAGCTTCGGGGCGGCCGTAAGCGGGGTCTTCGCCGTATGGACCTATGC
>Ga0209056_10000661_pt1 | contig 38189 bp, 32 predicted proteins | sample GraSoiAngelo_114_FD_185876 | JGI IMG/M metagenome (GOLD analysis project Ga0209056, IMG submission 185876) | Grasslands soil microbial communities from the Angelo Coastal Reserve, California, USA - 14_0903_13_40cm (SPAdes) (version 2) | ecosystem: Environmental > Terrestrial > Soil > Grasslands... | reverse complement strand
ACATCAGAGCCCCAGAGAGGTTGGCCCCCGCCGATGTGCTTGCCGGCGCCGCCCAGCGTAATTCGATGGCGGACTCCGTCACTTGAGTTTCGACAGGAGCAATCTTCTGCGGAACAGGAAAGACTTGGACCAAAACGGTGTTTGAATCAGCGGACGCGCGTTTCCTGGAAGTTCGTGTGCGCACTCGATACGCAAGAGTTGTACCCGAACTCGCTTGGGGATCTTGCGGGGAGAGCGTGTCGATGAACTCCACGCGCTTTTGGGTGACGTAGGTAGTCACGAGCGTGCTTGGAATTGTGTCGACGGCTCGGAACGACTTTGGATCGGGCGTACCGTCGCGCCGGGTGATGCCGCGGAGAATTTCGACGGCGGGTGGTTCGGGAAGCCGGCTCCCTGAAGCGGAGTTCGTGGGAAGCGTGAAGGACAGGAGAACGCCATCGCCAAGCTGACGGGCGGCAAGATCCGTAATGGCTGCGGGTACCGGCGGCGAAGGAGGAACCGGCTCACCTGGAGCGCCGCAACCAGCGGATAAGGAGAAAATGGAAAAAAGAAAATGGAAAACGGGAAAAAGTTGCGCAGGGAGTTTTGTGATAGACAGCCGCGTCCCGTTTCTATTTTCCATTTTCCAATTTCAGGAACTACAGAATGTAGCGGCTCAGATCCTGGTTCTTGACGATATCCGCGAGCTGCTTGGTAACGTAGGCGGCGTCCACTTTTACGTTCTTCTTCTTCAGGTCGGGCGCTTCGAACGAAATTTCATCGAGAACTTTTTCGAGGATGGTGTGCAGGCGCCGCGCGCCGATATTTTCCGTCTGCTCGTTCACGCTTGTGGCGAACCTCGCGACGGCGGCGACGGCATCTTCGGTAATGTTCAGCTTGACGCCTTCGGTCTCCAGGAGGGCCACGTATTGCTTAATGAGCGCGTTCTTCGGCTCGGTGAGAATGCGAATGAAATCTTCTTCCTTTAGCGATTGCAATTCGACGCGAATGGGCAGGCGGCCCTGCAGTTCCGGGATCAGATCGGACGGCTTCGACACATGGAACGCGCCCGCAGCGATAAAAAGAATATGGTCGGTTCGAATCATCCCGTAGCGGGTGTTCACAGTCGTGCCTTCGATGATCGGCAAAATGTCGCGTTGCACGCCTTCGCGCGATACATCGGGCCCATGGCCGGATTCGCGGCCGGCAACCTTATCGATCTCGTCGATGAAAATAATTCCCATCTGCTCGGCGCGCTCCACGGCCACCCGCGTGACTTGATCCATGTCGAGGAGTTTGTTCTCCTCTTCCTGGATCAAATACTCAAACGCGTCGGCCACGCTCATTTTCCGCTTCTTCTTTTGCTGGCCGAACATGCCGGAGAGCATGTCCTTGATATTGACATCCATCTCCTCGACGCCCTGGTTGGAGATGATTTCGAACGAGGGCATGGCGCGTTCGCGGACTTCGATATCCACCATGCGCTGATCCAGCTTGCCTTCGCGAAGCTGCGCGCGAAGTTTCTCTCTCGTGCGCTGGTTCTGCTCGCGCTGCGCGGCGGCTTCGGCTTCCGGAGTGCCGGGCGCAGGGGGCGGCGGCGGCGGAAGCAGGAGATCGAGCACGCGTTCTTCCGCAGCCTCTTCGGCGCGGTCGGCGACTTCATCGAGCTTTTCCTCGCGGATCATGTCGATGGAGGTTTCCACGAGATCGCGGACCATGGATTCCACATCGCGCCCGACGTAACCAACTTCCGTATATTTTGAAGCTTCGACTTTAACAAACGGGCAGCCCGCAAGGCGCGCCAGACGCCGGGCAATCTCCGTCTTTCCGACGCCGGTGGGCCCGATCATGAGAATGTTCTTCGGCAAAACATCTTCCGCGATTTCCGGCGGAAGCTTTTGGCGGCGGACGCGATTGCGCAACGCCACCGCTACGGCCCGCTTGGCCGCGGCTTGCCCCACGATGTACTTGTCAAGCTCCAGAACGATCTCGCGCGGCGTCATGTCGTCGAGCGCGGGAAGGAGTTCTTCTCCCTCGACGGGCGGCGCGCCATTGCCGCCGGGCGCGATGATCAATTCTTTTTCAGACTTGGTGGGCATGAGTTGCTCAATTCCTTTGCTGCGCAAAAACAGTCTGCTGTGTTTTCACGTCTGACCCCTAGAGCTCTTCCACTGTAAAGTTCGCGTTGGTGAAAATGCAAATCTCGCTGGCAATGCGCATGGCTTCCATGGCTAAATCTTTGGCGCTGAGCCTGGAATGCTTCAGAAGCGCGCGCGCCGCGGCCAGAGCGTACGTTCCGCCGGACCCGATGGCCACCAGGCCGTCATCCGGCTCGATGACGTCCCCGTTGCCGGAAAGTATGAATGTCCCTTTGGTGTCAGCCACGATGAGCAATGCTTCGAGGTGCCGCAGCGCGCGGTCTTTGCGCCATTCCTTGGCCAGTTCCACGGCTGCCTTTTGCAGATTGCCGGAGAACTCCTGAAGTTTCCCTTCGAAGCGTTCAAAAAGCGTAATTGCATCGGCAGTCGAACCGGCGAAGCCGGCGACGACTTTGTCATTGAAGAGGCGCCGCGTTTTGCGCGCGGTGTGCTTCATCACGTGATCGCCCATGGTCACCTGTCCGTCGGCGATGAGCACAACCTTATTGTCCCGGCGCACGCACAGCACCGTAGTGCCGTGCATCTGCGCGCTTCCCTGGCTATTCCGCATCCGGCCATTATACCGCCCAGGGAGTCCGAGCGCCAAAATCCCGTAAAAGCGCAGGACTATTCCGGCGGACTGTAGAGCGAGGCAAGGAATTGACGAAATTCCTTTTGCAGGAGGAGTGTCTGGAAGGAGTCGTCGACGCGGGCATCCGGAAAAGTTTCTCCGGGGATAAGATTCTCGCGGCGTTCGAACGCCAATTTCAAATAATTTTCCGTGTCCGGGAGGTCGCCCTTCTCGGCCGTGATGCGGGCGAGGTTGTAGTAAAAGCGCGGATAGTCCGGGTCTTTCGTAACACCGTAGGTGAGGGCCTCGCGGGCGTTGCTCAAGTCATGCGTGATCCCATAGGCGGTGCTGAGATTGTCGATCAGCACGCGCCAGAGGTTCTTGTCCAGCGTGGGCGTACTCTTCTCGATTTCGAAGGCTTTCCGATAGAACGGTATGGCCTCGCGATATTGATGCGCGATGAAGTAGCGGCTGCCTTCCTGAAAGAGTTTCAGGCTGTTCCCCGCGGGAACGGATGTATCGCCGGCTTCCCTGGGCACGAAGTGGACCGATTGCAGAAGAGCATCGAAGAGGGGCTGATCGGTGGGTTTGAAGAAAACTTTGGAAATGTGGAGGTCCACGAAAACGTCGTCTTTGATCAGGCAGCCAAAGATATTCTTCTGACTGGTCGGCACGCCATCGAGTTCCGGCAGCGTGAATTCCAGTATCTGCATTTCGCCGCTCTCGCGAGTGACGACTCCTCTCAATGAGCCTGAGGCCAGCGATGAATTGCGCTTCAATTTCTCTTCGAGTGAATGTTTGCATTCGCCGGGCTGCACAAGCGCTTTCGAAGCTTCCAGATAAACAGAAACCACGGCGCGGGTCTTGGTATTTTCCGCGCGAAAGTAGCGCCGGCCGTCGGGCTGGATTTCGTTGGCCCGCGCTGTGAAGCCCGTGCCATCCAGCTCTAGCGCCCAGGGCTTTCCGGGGAGCCACACATCAGACTTGGCGGAGGCGGGGGCGTCTTGTGCCCTGGCCGCGCGACTCCAGAGAGATAGAAGAACCAGAACGATGAAGAGATGCATTTTCATGCGGATCTCCGGAGAGATATCCCTTTATTCACTCTACGCGGCAATATGCGATTGCTGAGGAATCAAAAATTCCGTTTATCGAATTGAGAAACATTTTGAGTCTATGGGACAGGGTCCTGGGTGAAGAATCTATGGCTGGGGGATTTCGTGGAAGGAGAGAACTCTGTAACTGTCGATGGGTTGCGCCTTTTGGATCCAGCAGCTGCTGTACCTGATGCCGGTACCTTCCATAATGTCGTCGAATATTACGGACGCCTCCTCCAAATTCGGGTCGGGTAACGCAACTCCTGACGTGTCGTTCGTTTTGGCAACGAAAACCGCGCCGTCAATTTCACGGCTTCCGTTATTATCTGTGTTATTAATTTTGCCTTGCCCGATCACCAGAATAACTCCCCGCCAGCCATTGTCCGGGTCCATGGTGAAATTTCCTGTCACCAGAAGAAGTCCGTATCCTGTGTTGCCCCAGTGGCTCAAATCCAGATCACCGTTCGAAACCACAGTCAGCATGTTGGATGGAGACATGTTCAGGGAATTCATAAAGGAAGTCTGGGTTGCCGCGGAACCTGCTGGAACGACGGCATCTGCGGATTGAATAATCGTCTGAGCAAGGGCGTTGAGTTGACTTGGCGTTTGGAACGCGTTCAGGTACTCGACATCCGGCGCGCCACCCTGGCCCGTGTAATTCGTTCGAGGGGGGGAAGTTGAAGGGGGCCGAATGCCGCCGACAACGCCGTTGACGGCGCTCCCGGAGCTGCTACCCGGGTAATCGCCGTAAATATTGATCGCACTAACTGGCGGTCCAGCAGGATTGCCGTTGCAATCCCAGCCATCCCCCTTCACTGCGTACCCATTGTTATTGGCTGGAGCATGAAAAACTGGGTCTGCACCTGGGCTACCAGAGAGCGTAAGTGCCCCGAGAAAAGGGGGCAGCGCGACCGGGAAGGGCACAACAAGGTATTGAACGAGCTTCTGGCTGCCGTTCGGCAGAGTTGCAAGCGACGTGATCTCCAGGACTTGCGGGCCCGCCAACGAGCTATTGCTGAAACGAGAGAGAGTCCCGTCGTAGTACAGCGGAGTGGTCGAGTTCGCAAGATTGTCATGATCGACATCGAGATTCAGCGATTTTTCCGAAACTGCGTTGATGCGCACCCACTTGTAAAGAGGGCCCGGGACGTTCAAAGAGTTCAGTGGGCTCCTGTTCCAGACCGAGTTGGCTGACGGTGAAGAGTTGGGTGGCTGCGAATAGCCGCTGCTGGCGAACTCTACCCCAAATTCGAGATCCGGATAAGTAGTGCTTGTGCCGACGTCCCAGGGCGCTACGGTTTCTCCCGGCACGGGATTAATCACATAATAGGCATCCCCTATGTTGAGTGGAGTTCCCGGCGCCGGCAAGAATCCGGTCGGATTGGTGATCTTGAAAGCGTTGGGGTTCCTCGCCAGGAGCCGCCCGCGTGCTTCTTCCAGTCCCGATAGGGCCGCGTAGTACACGCCTGCTGAGGAACGATAGTTACCGGCGAGAGCCGATTCCGTTCCGGAAGAAACGATCAAGGCAATCGCCACCACGCTGATCAAGAGCAAAACAAAAATGGAAATGAGCAGGGCGATCCCTGCTTCCCTCCGCCGCTTTCGAATTGTGTTTCGCGCCCACACTTCGATTCCCTCGACCTCATTGATTGGGATTGATACGGCGGCCGCGCCCAACTAATTGTACGAGACGGGGCTGTCCGGTCGTGGCATCCGGAAGCGGAGAAGCAACGATAAGGGTCACCGTAACGTCCCGAATGTTTGCCGGAATGTTATCGGCTCCCGCCAAGGGACACGAGACTATCTGCGTCACGGACCCAGACGTTTTGTCGCATGTATAGGAAAAGATTGGCACGGGATTGCCGCTCGGGAACATGCCCGGATAGATTGCCTGGTATTGTGCGATCTGCGCGGGGGAAGAGTTATTTACAACATTTTGCACAAGGGGTGCAAGCTTGTCTGCCGTTTCCACGGTCGGTTCACCACCGCTCGTCTTGTCTGCTGCCCCACGCATCAGAGTTGACGTCGTTGGGTCCAATTTGTAACGAATCCACTGAACCTTGCTCGAAGGATCCTGCCGATTGGGGTTGGTCTCGATGATGATGTCAAAATCGCTCGGCGGATCGCAGTTGATGCCGACCGCGCAGGGAGTCGGGATCGTATAGTTGGGATACCAGGCAAAGGGAGTGCTTGCGGAATGAGAGGGAACACCATCGCTGTAGGATGGCGGTGGATATCCGGCGTCATTCACATCACGCACGATCTGATCCAGCGCGAGCCTGGCTTCCTGGAAAGAAGTCAGTAATTGGGATTCCGTCCTTGCCCGTTGTTGCGAAGAGGCTAGCAGGGTGAACGCCGCCCCGCACACAATAAGAAAGATTCCGAGAGCGGTCAGTAACTCGATGAGCGTAAAACCCGCCTGCTGCCGCCTGCCCTGGCGCCGATTCATTTCTGCACCATGGTATCGAGCGTGATGGGCTGAAAATAGCCGTTCCCGCCCTGTTGCCGCACGCCCAGGATGAAACGCTTGCTGTAAACCTTGGTGCCGTTGCCGGTAAGGATCACCGCCCAGCGAATGTCATACGTTATGCCGCTGGGATCCGTAAGGTCCTGATAGGTAAAACTATAGTTGGCGACCGGGGCTACGCCAAAATTGATAAGGGTCTGATTGTTGATAACAACTACCGAAGAATTATCCGGCTGGATTGTGTTCGGACTCGCTGGATCGCCAAGCGAGCACGTGTTTCCAAGCGCATCGGTAAAGGGAACTGACAAGGAGAGCTGCTGGTCCAAAAACTGATCCAGTTCGCGTTGCGCAAATACGAGAGCGGACGAATCGTTGCGATTCCGGTAGTTCATAAGGATGGTGGCCGGCACGAGCTGCGCGATGGCCACAAGACCCACGAGCAAGATGATGGTCGCGAACATCATCTCAAGGACACTGAAACCCCTTTCGCGGCTGCGGCGCTTTGTGAGTGCGAATGGCATTCCTGTTTCTTTTCTCTCGTCTTTCAACTAGCCAATCCGTTGCCAGGTGCCGCCGGCAGGAGCGGTCCAAATCTGTACGGCACCGGAGGGCAGCAAAATCACAGCGCGATAGCCGAACTCGGGGTTGGCTGCGCTGCCAAGGTAGAACACGTCGGCGGTCAAAGACAAAACCGCGCCACGCGCATCAAAAGTGACGGAGCTGTTGGTGCCGGATAGTGTGGTCAGAGTGCTGTTGGCGCCCAGCTTCGACGTAATCGTGGACGAATTTGGCGGCGCTCCCGCTGGAAGAAGGGTCACAAACCCGCTGATTAAGATCTGTTTCTCGGTCGGATCGACCGTCCCGTTACTGATTGAGTCCGTCCAAACGATCCAGTCGGTGCCAAATTGTTTGATCTGGCAATTGATCTGCGTGTTCCGGCGAACAGCTTCAAATCGTGTAAATTTCAGCTCGTCGGACAGGCGGGCAGCCGCATCGTTGAGCTGGTAGGTGCGCAACGAGCGCGTAATCGAAGGGATGGCGACGGCCGTCAGAATCAAAGCCACGCTCAGCGAAACCGCAAGCTCCACCATGCTGAAACCACGGCTGCGTCTTCGATGAGTGTCCGAAAGTGTTGCACTCCGTCCCAAGGTAGTTTCCTCGTTCGGACGCAGAACCGGCGACCCGGCCTATGCGGGAGGTCCGAACCCTAATTCAGTGCAGGTGCGGGGCCGGGGACGGCTCCTCACAGGCACCGCTAAACATATTGCTTTCATACAGTAAAGCGCCACCTCTTATTATAAGCGGTAGCGACGGGAAAGAATTGTAACAAATCGAAACAAATTTGGGCGCAAACAGAATTCCAAAGCTATTAAGTCCTTGGTAATTCTTCACCATTTTCAGAAAAGAACGGCGGTAGCGCCGGCCGTCGTACGCCTTCAGTTCATTCGCGCTGCGAGCGCGGTGGCGTTTCGGTGGGCGATAGCTTCGATCGATATCATGGGATTGACGCCGGAAGCCGAGGGGAAAGTAGAACCGTCCATCGCGTACAGGTTGTGCGCTTCCCAGGCTTCGCCGTCCGGATTGGTGGCGGAGGTTTTCACCGAGCCCCCTAGCCGTGCGGTGCCTTGGATATGAAATGAAAAGAGCGCCAGTCGCCCGGAATCCCAACCCGCTAAATCCATGGTCTGCGTGAAAGTATCGAGTGAGCCGGTGCGGCCGGGCTCGTAACTGCACCACTTCGCATGCGGCGAGAAAATCTGGCGCGCGCCGGCCGCTTCCAGGATGCGTGCTGCGCCGATGAAACCGCTACGAAGATGCGCGCGATCGAAATTCGAAAGTGAGTAGTGGGAAACGGGATGGCCCTCGGCATCGATCGTGACACGGCCGGCGTCGCGATCGCGCAAAAGTACACCGATTGCCGAAATGTGCGAAAGCTTCGCGAGCAGGGAACGGTACTGTGCCGGATCGCGCCACGGAAGAACGGCAACGCCGATGACGGGTTGGAGCGCCGTGGTTTCATACTTCACTCCGAAATTCCCAGTGAGGAAGCGGTGCTCGTCGGAGTAGATCGCCTGCATGGTCCCTTCCCATGGACGAATCTCTTCTTCGAATACGCCGCAAACGTTCGAAACGGGATGGAGGTGGAGATGCCGGCCGATGTTTTCATTGCGCAGTCCGGAACGAAGGAACAGCGCCGGTGTGTGGAGAGAGCCGCAAGCGCTGATGACCGCTTTGCAGCGAATGCGTACACGGTGGCCCCGTTTCGAACGCGCTTCTACGCCAGTCGCGGAACCGGCCTTGATTCGAACGCGCAGGGCGCGCGTATCAACGACGAATCGAGCGCCATGCTGTTGCGCATCCGCGAGCCACGTTTTCGTCGAAGATTGCTTGGCGCCGAGAATGCAGCCGTAGCCGCAATAACCGCAAACTTTTCCCTGGTCGCAGCCGGCCACATTGCGGGGCATGGCGTCGACGTGCCATCCCAGTGCGCGCAGGCCGCGATCCAGAATTTGTTCGCGGTGCGAGACGCGATTGTGATCGCGATTGACGTGCAATCTTTCGCACACCGCGTCGAGGCTGCGCGTGTATTCGTCGCTCGTGAACCACGGCACTCCCGCCGCGGCCCATTCCGTTCGAATGTCGTCGGGCGTTCGAAACGACGTGCAGTAATTAATGACCGTCGTGCCGCCGAAACATTCGCCGGCGAGCAGGCTGACGCTGTGATCTTCGGTGGCGGCGAAACCCGCTTCGCTGTACAGCCGCTGAAAACCGCCGAGCTCCGCGCCGTCGAAATCTTCATCATCGTAATAACTTCCAGCCTCGAGAACGATCACATCTTTCCCTGCTGCGGCGAGAACCGCAGCGGCAGTGCCGCCGCCGGCTCCGGAACCCACGATGCAAACGTCGCAGGACAAATTCATCTCGCGATCCGGCACGACTACTTGGAGCGGACGGGACGAAGAAGTTTGTGGCGCGCGAAGAGGGCCGGGATAGTTGAGGTTTTCCCAGACTTTGCTGCGCCCGCCATTCTTCGCGGGCAGCATGACGTGGAGAAAGCCAACCGCTTTTCGCAGCGCTTGAAATGCGGCGCGGCGCTTGCCGATGCCGCTGTCGGCCCACGAAAGCAGGACGCGAGCGCGATCTTCCTGGGAAAGATGGGAGAACGATTTCAGGTGGCCGATGGTGAAGAGGCCATGAAGGCTTGAATCCCAGAGGTCAAGAAGCTGAAGAAGCTGCGCGCGATCTTTTGGGCGCGGGTTGAAATCCATCGCGGCGGCGATGGCTTCGGGGATGCCTAATTCCAGAGCGGAGGGCCAGCCGTCCGCGGGCGGCAGAAATGTTTCGCAAATGGATTCGAGCGCGCGCTGCTGTCGAAGAGTGAGATTCAAAGGTCCGCACTAGAGTGCACAAGTTTCAGTTTTCAGTTCTTGCTTCTCTTGATCAGTTCTTCGGAAGCGCCCTTCTTCAGTGAGTCCTTCGAGAAAAGAGAATCGGGAAAGCCAGGATTGAACTTGCAGGTATCGTAGAAATATTGAGAAGTGCGGCGGCCGTTACGTTCCCGGGAGATTTGAAGCGGCACCCAGACGCTGTCGCGCAACTGATAGTTCGTATAGATAGCGACGTCCTCGTCAATCTCCTGCGTTTCTTCATTCTTCGTGATGACCACGCCGCGGACCAGGAGGTGCGTGGAACGATCGACGGCCAGACGGAAAGTGCGCTGCTCGCGATCGGTCAGCTCCACCCAATCCACTTGTTTCAAATCCACCGTGTCGCTGCCGCCAAAGCGAACGGACATGCCTTCTTCGTTGAGGCGCAGGCGCAAAAGATTGTCGACGTTGCGCTTCACCTGTTCCTGGAAATCGGTGACAGCCGTGGCGGGAACTTCACTCACTCCGCTGCGGTCATAGGTCCAGCCCTGATCGCGATGGAAGAGCGTGATGACAATACCGCCGTGAGCAAAGTCCAGCCCATCAATGCCGATTAAGGATTGAAGAATCGTGTTCCGGCCCTTGCCGATATACTCCGTGCGGTCGGTGTCCGGGTAGCGGCGGTAATCTATAAAGTCGATGTAGCCGGTAAGCGCGCCATTGTGACCAAACAGCGCGCGGCGGCCCTGGCATTGGCTTTCGCGGACCTGGGAGTATCCGGCTCCGCCGAGGGCATTGATCAGATCGCTGAGAATTTGCTTCCCTTTCGCGGTGCTCTGTTCGGGCATCAACATATCGGCGCGTTGCGATGACGCGGACGGCACGATGAGCGCGCCAGCGATGAGAATCACCGCTGCAAATTTGAAAAGCGTCAGCCGCACAAGACCGCTCCTCCATTTACATTGATGACCTCTCCGGTCATGAAGTTGGCCAGGTCCGAAGCAACAAACAGAATTGGCCCCGCGATTTCTTCCGCAGTGGCGGCGCGGCCGAGAGGAATCACGGTGGAAGCCATTTTCTGCCCGGCTTTCGTTTGCAGAACGGGCTTGGACATGTCTGTGTCAACCCAGCCGGGTGCCACGCAATTAACGAGAATATTGTGGCGTGCGAGCTCGGTGGCGAGGCCTTTCGTGAGGCTGATGATGCCGCCTTTGCTGGCGCCGTAATGGGTGTGAAAGGATTCGCCGCGCTGTCCGGCGGTAGAGCTGATGGGAATAATCTTGCCGGATTTTTGCTTGATCATTTGCGGAACAGCGAAGTGGATGACGGAGTAGACACTCTTGAGGTTCGTGCGGATCATATCGTCCCACTGTTTTTCGGTCATCTTCTCGATGGGAGCATCTTCCTGGTTCCAGACGCCGGCGTTGGCCACAAGAATGTCCAGACGACCGAGCCGCGCAATGCAATCATCCACGAGTTTCTTGTTGTCGGCATGTTTGCTGACGTCCGCCTTGAATGCTTCGACGCGCGTCCCGTGCTTGCCGGCTTCCTGCTGGACTTGCATCGCGGCGTCCTTGGCTTTGACGTAGTTGAAGACAACGTCTGCGCCGGCTTGCGCGAAGAGTTTGACGGCGGCAGCGCCGATGCCGCGCGAACCTCCGGTGATGAGTGCCGCCTTGCCTGCGAGCGAAATCATGAGACCCCCGAAATTGGAAACTAGAAACCAGAAAATTGAAAAAAGCAACCAGCCAACAACCGCCTAAGCCTTCTGAGCGACGGCCTCACGGGCGCGAGCGGCAGCCACGAAATCCTGGAAAAGACGCTGCGCAAGTGGATCCTCCGGCATGCGCTCGGGATGCCACTGAACGCCGACGACCCAGTTGGAATCGCCGGTCCATTCCACGGCTTCGATCGTGCCATCCGGGGCGTACGCTACGACGCCGAGTTTTTCTCCAGGTTGGTCGATGGCCTGGTGATGGCTGCTGTTGATATGGGCCGCAGTGGAACCGGCAAGCTTCGCGAGAAGGCTCCCTGCGGTCAGCACGGCATCGTGGTTTTGATCGCCACCAATTGCTCCTGCTGCGAGATCAGTAGTTCCATGAGGAACGGCGAGCGGGCGATCGGGTCGCACCTCCGGGATGTCTTGAATCAAGGAGCCATGGAGATGAACGTTGAGAATTTGGCAGCCATAACAGATGGCCAGGACCGGCTTTGACGAGTGAAACGCGTGGGTGAGAATTGCGTCATCGGTTGCGTCTCGGTTGGGATCGAGGGTCGCTGTCTTGGGGTGCCTGGATGCACCATAGCGACCGGGGTCCACATCCGCCGGGCTGCCCGGCAGAACGAAGGCGTCCAGTTTCTCCAGCTGGCTTGCAAGCTGTTCCGGCGACTGCTCAAGAGATACTTCCAGCGGTTCTGCACCTGCCTTCCTGACAGCGTTGAAGTAGAAGTCCAGCTTATCGCGTTTGCCTTCGCGCTGTTCCTGCGTGGTGCGCCAGGGGATGCCCACACGTGGCCGGGGAGCAGCGCTCAGATGAGTGTCAGCGGGGGTCATGGAACACCAAATCGTAGCATCCGGGCAGGAGGGCGGCAACCAGAGGAAAAGTAACCTGTGATCGGTGATCAGGTGAAAGAGAAGGGCTTGGAGTTAGAGGAGCGATCAGAGGGCGCAGAGTTCCAGAATGGGAATTGTTGATACACGCCCGGCAGTTTTCGTAAGAGTGGCAAGCAAAGGAGTTACGGGATACGGAACTTGGGAGAGTGCGCAACGCACAGAAAATAATGGATTTGCAAAATGGCTTTTTGCGCGAAAAAGTGGGCGGAGAAACAAAAATGAAGGGTGCGGGGGACGACACCCGGCAATTTTCGTAAATGCGCATTCTAAAGGGGTTACGGGCGTCACAGTTTGTAAGTGTGGGATCTAAAGGAGTTGCGGTGACGGGTTTTTCGTCACGGTGACGGAAGTGGAGCGTTCGAGGGACGCGATAGGGTTGGGATCCCGAGTTCACAATGCACGGTAGCACGGGAAGGTTAGTATGTCAAATACTATTACGATGTGGTACTAGATTCGAATGAAATTTATGGTACTTTCGAATGAGAAACGCGGCGTAAGTGCAAGAGTGGAAAGAATTAACACAGAGCGCGCTGCACAAGAAGAAATAGGTCGAGTCGAAGGGGCTGCACCGTCTGCGCAAGGATCAGGCGCGGAGAGAGGCGGAGGAGGCGGCGTTGAGGGAGAATTCGGGGCGGTTGAGAGAAGGCGGAAGATCGCAAAGCCTGACCCGCCCATCAACGGTCACTCCGAGCGCAGCGCTTGTATAACATCGATGCGTGCGGCGCGTGCGGCCGGGAGCCAGGACGCAACGACTGCGGCCGCGAGCAGCACGAACGCAGAGAGGATTACGGGCAAGGCGCCCGGCATTTTCACTTCGAAGAAATAGCTGCCCGCCAAACGCGCCGCGACGTACCCGAATGCCGCGCCTGCGAGGACGCCCGCCATAGCCATCACGGCGCCTTCCGCGACGACGCCTTTCAGGAGATGCTGCGGCTGCGATCCCAGCGCCAGCCGGATACCGAATTCGCGTGTCCGCGCGCTGACCGAAAATGCCAGCACGCCTGCGACGCCAACCAACGCAATCGTCAACGCGACCGCTGCAAACACGCCGAACACCAGCGAGTTCAAACGGTCCGGCGTGAGCACCTCCGCGCGGACGTCTTCGAGAGTGGCGGCGTGCTCAATGGGCTGATCGGCGGACATGTCGCGGATAAGGCGCGTGACCGGCGTGACGAGCGAATAAGGATTTGCACCGGTGTGGATGAAAAGGCGGCCGCCAAAGATGGGACCCTCCTCAAAGGGGCTATAGATAGTGACGACGGGCCCAGGAATGAGGTGTTCGTCGTCGATATCGGCAGTGACGCCGATGATGCGGTGCGGCGCGGCGTTAATCCCGGCGGCGAATCTTAGCACGGGATCGGTCCAATAGACATGGCGATTGACGGCATCCTGATTGGGGAACATGCGCCGTGCGAGAGTCTCACTGACGATAACCACGGGCTCTTTCCCTTTTTGACCGTCGAGACCGTCGAAATCACGGCCGGCGATGATGGGAACGCCAACCGAGGCAAAGAAGCCGGGAGAAATGACGCGCCACTGCGCGCGAGGATCCTCTTCGCCGGCGGCATGAACATGACCGTCGGCGGAGAATTGGAGAGCGAAGCCGCCATCGCGCCATGGAACAGACATGCCGAAAGCGGTCTTGTTCACGCCGGGCAGCGCATCAATGCGACGAATCGATTCCTTGTAGAAATCGACCACTTGCTGAGGTGTTTTTCCGTAGGACATAACGGGAACGTTGACCGTGAGGACGTGGCGCGTGTCGAGACCGGTCTGCGCCGTTTGCAGCGCGATCAGCGTAGTGATCACGGTACTTGCGCCGGCCAGCAGCACGAAGGATGCAGCGATTTGTATCACCGCGAAGACGCGCTGGCGGCGGCTGGTGCTGCCGGTGATCCGGACGCTGCCGCTCGACAGGTTGAGGCCATTGGACGTGCCGGCCGACGGCAAGCGGGGGACAAACGCCAAAATCACCGCGGCCACGATGGCCAGCGCCGCTCCGACCCAGAGCAGGCTGGAATCGACAGTCAAATCGAGCGCACGGACCGAGAAGCGTGAGGCGTAGCGAGCCAGGATGGCCACCAGCGGCTGGGCGCTCCATACACCGACCGCGGCGCCGGCGCCGCAGAGCAGAAGGCTTTCGGCCAGGAGCATGCGCCGTAGCGCGCCTGTGCTTGCGCCGAGCGCCGCGCGGATGGCCAGCTCGCCTTCGCGGCGAACCGTGCGTGTGAGAATCAGGTTGGCGACGTTGGAACACGCGATGATGAAGACCAGCGCTGATGCTGCGAGCAGGACCAGCAGCACGGTCCGGGCCCCTGAGGTAATCTGGTCGCGAAGCAGCTTGGCTCCGATCTGGTAGTTCGCTTTTGGCGAATAGTCGCGGGGATGTTCTTTGGTCATGGCTCCGTAGACGGTGCGCAAGTCGACGCGGGCTTGGTCGAGGGTGACACCGGGAGCGAGACGGCCAAAGAGCTCGGTCATACGGTGGAGCCGGTCGGTGACCATGGTGGCGGAAAGGTGATGCGGGCTGGTGACGACGTTGGCGATGATTTCCGTATCTTGGGGATAGGGGACGGAGGGTTCCAGAACGCCGATGATGGTGGCAGAGCGATCACCCATGGGCCCGCTGCCAAGCCGGACGGTTTTGCCGAGGACGGAAGGATCTTTCATAAGAGTCGTCGTCCAGAAACGATAGGTGAGAACGACGACGCCGGCAGCCTTGGGACCGTCGTCTTGACGGCCGACGAGACGACCGAGGACCGGGTGGAGGCCCATGACTTCGAAGAAGGGGCCGTCGACAACGCCAGCTTGAACTACACGAGGCTCACCCAAGCCGATCATGGTGAACTCGATGGTCGAGAACTCACCGAACGCGCTCAGGGTTTTCACGCTGGCACGCAAATCGTGAATTTCGGGCACGGAGAACGTTGAATTGTCGTCGCCGGCGCCCGGGGCGCTCTGGCGGATGTAGATCAGCCGGTCCTCGTCGCGGTTGACGAGAGGCTTGAGGAGCACGCCGCGAACCAGCGTGAAGATAGCGGCGTTGGCGCCGATGCCCAGCGCAAGCGTCAGGATCACGATGAGCGCAAGCCCTTGCGTCCGCATGAGCGAGTGGAAGGCAACTCTCAGAACGCGAAGAAATGACATGTTGTTGACCCCATCTTGCGGGTGGAAAGAGCACCACACGTGCCAATGCTAAGCACCACATTGTAAATCACTTAGTATGCGATGTGTTCGTCCGGGATGCTCGTTTTCAGGATGCCTATGTCGCAAATTCGGACACCAAATGCTCGCCGACTGCTGCACTTCGAGTCCATTCTTACGGATCGCACGTCACAACTCAGGCGCGGAGGGAGGCGGAATGGGTGAGGGCGGAGTCGAGGCAGAAGTCGGGGCGGTGGAAGAAGGCGGGGAGTTCGGAGAGACGGAGGGCGAGGCGCTCGGGGGAAGCGGCACGGAGGGTGACGTGGCCTAATTTGCGGCCGGGGCGGGGGGATTTGCCGTAGAGATGGAGATGAGTGTCGGGGACGGCGAAGACTTCGGCGGATTCGGGGAGTTCGCCGATTAGGTTGAGCATGGCGCAGTGGCCTGCCGGCCCTGTGGAGCCAAGCGGTAAGCCGAGGACGGCGCGGAGATGATTTTCGAACTGGCTGGTGACGGCGCCTTCGATGGTCCAGTGGCCGGAATTGTGGACGCGCGGGGCCATTTCATTGGCGAGCAGGCGGCCATCGTGTTCGAAGAATTCGATGGCCAGAACGCCGACATATTTCAGTGATTCGAGGACTTGGCGGGCGGCGTTTTCGGCGGCACGCTGAATGGGAGGTTCGAGGCGCGGAGCGGGCGCCAGAGAAAGACGGAGAATGCCGCCGCGATGGTGGTTCTCGACGAGCGGATAGATAGCCGTTTCGCCATCGCTGGAGCGAACGGCGAGGATGGAAAGCTCGCGCGCGAAAGGCACGAAGCGTTCGAGGATGAGAGGAACCGCAGGCAGTTCGGACTTCGCTTTGGCGACATCTTCTGCCGTGCGAAGAATCCATTGGCCTTTGCCGTCGTAGCCCATGCGGCAGGTTTTCAGCACGGCGGGAAGGCCGATCTTTTTCACGGCGGCGTCGAGTTCATTCGGTTTTGACACGGGAGCAAACTCGGTGGTGGCGATGCCGAGTTTCTGAAAGAGCTGCTTTTCTTTAAGGCGATCCTGGGCAGTTTCGAGCGCGACCGGAGGCGGATAGACGGGAACGCGGGCGGCGAGAAATTCAGCGGCTTCGACGGGGACGTTTTCAAATTCATAGGTGACCAGCTCAAGGCCGCTCGAGAATTTTTCGAGCGCGGCTTGATCGCTGAAGTCCGCGGTAACGCGCTGGGCGATGCGGCCCACGGGAGCTTCCGGCGAGGGATCGAGAAAACGGAAGTGCAGGCCCAGCGGATAGCCCGCGAGAGCGAGCATGTAGCCCAACTGACCGCCGCCGAGGATGCCGATGGTCACTTGCTCTTGCCTTTCTTGATCGGTGGCGAATCCCCGGAGGGATCAGGGTGGGCGAGGACGCGGCCGGTTTGATCGGCGCGGAACTTTCGAACGGCTTCCCGAATGGCGGGGTGCTTTGCGCCAAGGATGGCGGCGGCGAGGAGCGCGGCGTTGACGGCGCCGGATCTGCCGATGGCGAGCGCGCCGACAGGGATGCCGCTGGGCATTTGCGCGATGGAGAGGAGGGAGTCCAGTCCCTTGAGGGCTTTCGATTCGACAGGGACGCCGAGGACGGGGAGAACGGTTTTCGAAGCGGTCATGCCGGCAAGATGAGCGGCGCCGCCCGCGCCGGCGATGATGACTTCGATGCCGCGCTTTTCGGCGGTCCCCGCATATTCGAAGAGCAAATCGGGGGTGCGGTGGGCGGAGACGACGCGCGTTTCATGTGGAACATGGAGCTCGGCGAGCGTCTTGGAGGCAAACTTCATGGTGTCCCAGTCGGAGCCGGAACCCATGATGATGCCAACGAGAGGATTGGAGATTTCCCGCTTGCCGTCGGTCGCGCGCCGCTTCGGAGGTGTTTTCGCCATAGTCGTTTGCCGCTCAAGGCGAGGCTGCCAATGCAAGGCCGCCCCTACAGGACGCAACGCTCAGAACAAAGAATGCCGGCTGGGAAGCCGGCGCTACAAAGACTCCTACCAATCCCGAGGGCGGTATTCTACGGTTTTTTTCAGCGCGTGGCGACCTGAGCGCGGTGCTTCCAATAGTGGCGAAGCTGGCCGATGAGATAGAGCGAGCCGGTGATGAAAACAACGTCTTCAGGGGCGGCCTTCGCGAGCGCGTAGTCGAGAGCTTTTTCGGCATCGGGAATAACGGAGAAATGCGGCGCGTGGTGGCCAGCGATTTCTGCGAGTTGCGCAGCGGAGATGGCGCGGGAAGTGTGTGGCGCGGTGAAAATGACTTCTTCGGCGCGAGGAAAGAGAATGCCGGCAACTTCGTCGACAGCTTTGTCGCGGAGAGCGGCGTAGATGAGCCAGATCCTGCGGCCGGCGAAATTTTGTTCGAGGAAGGCGGCTAGTTCGTGCGCGGCGGACGGATTGTGCGCGCCGTCGAGATAAATTTCTGGATGGGATTGAAGTTTTTCGAGGCGGCCGGGCCAGACAGTGTTGGCGATGCCCTGGGTAATGGTGTCATCGGAGATTCGGAAGCCGCGGCTTTGGAGAAAACGGGCCGCGGCGAGAGCGTTGAGAGCGTTCTGCAATTGGAAACTGCCGGGGAGACTGGGGGCGAGATCGAATACGGTTCCTGAGGCGATTTCGGTCACGCGGGCGCGCATAAGTCCACCTTGCCAGGATTCCTCTTCGACATGAAAGAGACTGGCGGGCTCGATTACGGGGCATTGGAGATCCTTTGCGCGAGCGAGGATGACTTCTCGTGCTTCCGGATGTTGCCCGGCGAGCACGACGGGAACCGCGGGCTTCAAGATGCCAGCTTTTTCGGCTGCGATTTCGCGAAGGGAGTGGCCCAGGAAATTTTCGTGGTCGAAATCGACGCGGGTGATGATGGAAATGACAGGGTGAAGAATGTTAGTGGCATCGAGGCGGCCGCCGAGGCCGACTTCGAAGACACCAAATTCGACGCGCTCACGAGCGAAAGATTCGAATGCCATGGCGGTGACGCATTCGAAATAGGTGGGATGCGCGCGGAGTTTTCCATCGGCGAGGAGTTCTTCGATCAAGACGTGAATGCGCGTGAAGATTTTCGCGAAGGAATCGTCGCTGATCTCCTGGCCATTGATGCGAATGCGCTCGTTGATTCTTTCGAGATGGGGGGAAGTGTTGAGGCCGGTTCGAAAACCGACGCAGCGAAGAATGGATTCGAGCAAGGCAGCCGTCGAACCTTTGCCATTGGTGCCGGCGATGTGAGCGCTGGGGTAGGCGCGTTGGGGGCGGCCGAGGCGGTCGGCGAGGATGGTGATATTTTCCAGATCGAATTTGGCAGCGGCCGCCTGCGTGGGCGCGGCGAGTTCGCGGCCGAGGGTGAGAAGGTAGCGGACCGCTGTGTCGTAATTCATCGCCAGGATTCCGTACAGAAAGAAAAAACAAAAGCAGATCCCTCGGTTCGCAGACTCCGCTCGGGATGACGGTCCAGATGCGATGGAGGCTTCATGGCATTCGTTGGGGTCAGGTTAATAGAAGATCGAGGGAATTGCTGATGAAGGATTTCAATTCCTTGCGATGGACGACGGCGTCGAGAAAACCATGCTCGAGCAGGAACTCGGAGCGTTGGAATCCTTCGGGAAGTTTTTGGCGAATGGTTTGCTCGATGACGCGGGGGCCGGCGAAGCCGATGAGCGCGCCGGGCTCCGCGATGTTGAGGTCGCCGAGCATGGCGAAGCTGGCGGTGACGCCGCCAGTCGTGGGATCGGTGAGCAAAGAAATGTACGGGAGTTTTTCCTCGTCGAGCTTGGCGAGCGCGGCGGATACTTTGGCGAGTTGCATGAGGCTGATGGTGCCTTCCATCATGCGCGCGCCGCCGGAACAGGAAACGGCGATGAAAGGCTGGCGCGTTTCGATGGCTAGCTCGATGCCGCGGGTGACTTTTTCTCCGACGACCGCTCCCATGGAGCCACCGATGAAGCCGAACTCCATGGTGCAGAGAACGACGGGGCGGCCGCTGAGCTGGCCCTCGGCGGTGATGATGGCGTCGTTCATGCCGAGTTTTTTCTTGGCTTCCCGGAGGCGCGTGGCGTAGGGCTTGGTGTCCACGAATTTGAGCGGATCGGTAGAGGTCATGCCGGCGTCGTGCTCGGTCCAGCGGCCGTCGAGGAGCATTTCGAGGCGCTGCTTGGCGTTCATTTTGAAATGGAACTGGCACTTGGGGCAGACGTATAGATTCGCTTCGAGATCCTTGCGAAAAACGATGGCATTGCAGGACTCGCACTTGACCCACAGGCCTTCGGTGCGCACGCGGCGCTCTTCGGGCGGGGTGGCTTGCTCGATCGATTTTTTGTCGCGCTTGAACCAGGTCATGGAAGAAAGTTGAAAGTCAAAAGTTCAAAGTCGAAAGTCAGGCACCGGCGAGTCGGCAGCCAAGAGGCACTGTTGAGATCCTGCGCCGAACCTCTGTGCCCGGCGCGACCGCCAAGCGGTCGACGGTTTGCCTCAGGATGACAGCGAAAGAAGGCTGCTTCCACAGTGCTAATAGTCGATCCCGCGTTGAGCCAGTATACCCTTGGTGTAGGGGTGTTTCACCTCGCGCATCTCGGTGACCAGGTCGGCGAGCTCGACGAGCTTGGGATGGGCATTGCGGCCGGTGCAGATGACGTGGACGCGCTCGGGGCGGTTCTTCAGGGCTTCGACGATTTCGTCAGGGTCGAGCATTTTGTAGCTAATGACGTAATTGATTTCATCAAGGACGACGAGGTCGTATTTGCCGCTGTAAATGGCGTCGCGGCCCGTCTGCCAGCATTCTTGGGCGAGCTTGATGTCTGCAGGATCGGTTTCGGCGCCGCCGATTTTGACGAAGCCGCGCCCCATGGGGCGAATTTCAAACTTGTCGTCGCCGAGCATTTTGGCGGCGTCGAGCTCGCCGTAGTGCCAGGAACCTTTGATGAACTGGACCATGAGAACGCGAAGCCCTTGGCCGACGGCGCGAAACGCTGTGCCGAGAGCGCAGGTGGTCTTGCCCTTGCCGGGGCCGGTGTAAACGATCAGGAGTCCTTTTTCTTCCGGCATGTGTTTCGTGCTGCGGACTGCTTTCAGGTACGGCGAAAAGACTAGAGTCTGCGGATTCGGCCGCCAAACGTCAAGTTGGAGAGGGTGATCTAAAACTGCTGAAGGGATTTTGCTACGCGAGTTGGAGGCGTCTGACGAATTCGTGCACGATGGCGGTGATGCACTCTTGCGCCATTGGCGCGAGGGGCGTACCGGGCTTGGCATGCGGATCCTGGAGAACGATCCACAACCCGGGGCGGTAGCTCTCGTCGTCGCCGGGGCAGATGGCGCCGGTGAGTTGAGTCAGCTCGAGAGGCATTGGCGTCGAATGAGTGAAGTCGAGATTGGCGTTTTCCGGAGAGTGCGCCTGGAAGGGCGGATGGGCGAGCAGATCCATGAGGACGCCGCGGGCATCATCGACGAGGTCGCGGAAACCTTGCGAGACGAGGACGGCGTCCACGTCGCGAGGTGTGGGGTGCTCGAGTTGATGGAGGTCGTAGTCGGGAAGAGGGCACTCGAGAGGAATTTCGATGGTGGCAGACGGCCGATTGGCGTCGGGCGAGATGCGGATGGACATGGTCTTTATGGTTTTACACTACGCGCGCTATTTCGGGTAGGGGCTGCCGGATAGGATGGCGAAAGCGCGGTAGAGCTGTTCGGCGAGCATGACGCGCGCGAGCTCGTGGGAAAAAGTCATGGAGCTGAGAGAAAGCTTCTGGTGCGCGCGCCGGCAGAGAGTTTCGGGGAAGCCGTCGGCGTCGCCGCAGAGGAAGACCAGTTCGCGCGTGCCGCGGTCGCGGAGTTCACCGAGCCATTTGGCGAGGGCGTTCGAATCGAGACTTTTTCCGGCGGCGTCGAGAAGGACCACGGTAGCGGCGCGATCCGTGTCGAGTTTCTTCAGTGCGGCAGTGCTGTCGCGGACTTCGGTAATTTCGATCGGGCACGAACGGCTGATGCGCTTTACATAGTCATCGAGGATGGCGCGCAGTTCGGGGCGGCGCGTTTTTCCCAGCATGAGTAGACGGAGCTTCACTTGAGGCCGTATTTTTTGCGCTTTTCGAGGAGTGTCTTGCGGCTGATGCCGAGAGCTTCGGCGGAGCGGCTGATCTGATAGTGCGTGGCTTCGAGGGTAGCGGTGATGACTTCTCGCTCGACTTCTTCGAGCGAGCGCAATCCGGAAATGGTGCCAACCGCGCCGGGGGCGGCGGCGCGAACGCTCTCCGGAAAACTACCGGGCTCGAGGACATCCTTGCCAGTCGCGGGCCCGGAGCGGGTACCGCGCGAAAAGACCACGGCTCGCTCGAGGGCGTTGCGCAGTTCGCGGATATTGCCGGGCCAGGAGTACGCGGCCAGCATGCGGCGAGAAGAGTCGCTCAAATGCGCGTGGGCGCGGCCATGGATGGCTCGAAGCGTCACGAGGAGATGTTCGGCGAGAAGCAAAATATCGGCGCGGCGCTCGCGGAGCGGCGGAACCGTCAGCAACAGAACATTCAACCGGAAATAAAGATCTTCGCGGAAGCTGCCGGCCTTTACGGCGGCGGGGAGATCGACGTTGGTAAGGGCAATGAGGCGCGCTTCGATGCGCAGCGTCTCAGTTCCGCCGAGGCGTTCGAAAGTCCGCTCCTGCAAGACGCGCAGAAGCTTGCCCTGGGCCCCAGTTGAAAGAGCGGCGACTTCGTCAAGAACAATCGTGCCGCTGCCGCCGAGTTCGAAACGGCCGAGTTTGCGTTCGACGGCGCCGGTGAAAGCGCCGCGCTCGTGGCCGAAGAGTTCGCTCTCCACGAGATTTGGCGGAAGGCTGGCGCAATCAATCTTCAAGAAGGGTGCATCGCGGCGAGGGCCGAGTTCGTGCACGAGGCGTGCGAAGTGGTCTTTGCCGGCACCGCTTTCGCCGGTGATCAAAAGAGTTGTCGGTGCGACGGCGACTTTCTCGGCCAGTTCAAAGAGGCGGAGCGCTGCGGGGTCCTGGGCGATCCACGGTAATCGTTCCGTGGTCATCGTTGCGAACGGCCGCCGAGCGTCCGGCCGGAAACCGCCTCATCGTCGAGCGGCTCCTGGCTAAGTGTTGAATCCGACATGCTTCGGTCGGAGGATCGGGTTTCGGCATCATCGGGGATTTCCAGTTTGGGCGCCAAACGCCAGAGCCGCTCGAGATCATAATAGCGGCGGGCCTGCTCGCCGAAAACGTGCACGACGAAGCCGCCGAAGTCGAGCAAGGCCCATTCGGCGGAGCGCTGGCCCTCGCGGTGTTCAGGCGAGCGGCCGAGATGCTTGTAGAGTTGCTCCTCGATTTCCGTGCAGATGGCCTGCACCTGTGGAGTGCTGAAGCCGGTGCAAATGACGAAGAATTCCGTGAAAGCGGAAGCGCCGCTCAAGTCGAGTACGGTAATCCCGGCGGCTTTTTTTTCTTTGGCGGCCTCGACGGCGAGGCGGACACCCTGTGGCAAGGATTCGAGTTTCACCGATATAGGCCCTGTTTAAGAATGTATTCCTCGACGCGCGCGGAAACAAGTCCATGAATGGCCTGGCCTCGATGCGCGCGGCGGCGAATGTCGGTCGCGGAGATTTCGTTCGAAACGTTTTCGAGAAGATAGACGGTGGTGCGCTGCAGGTGCGCGACGACCTGCGAAGGATTCCCGTTTTCGGATTCTTTCTTGGCATCGGGCCGCGCGATGAGGTCGGGAGGAATGACCAGTCGAAGGGCTTCGCTGCGGATCCCCGGGCGGTTGGCAATGATGAAATCGCATAGACCGAGGAGCGTTTCGTATTCTTTCCACATGGGAATGTCCAGAAACGCGTCGGCGCCAATTATGAAGAAAATGCGATCGCCGTGGCCATGATAGACGTGACGAAAGTAGCGCACGGTGTCCACGGAATAATGAAGCTGGGTGCCGCTGAAGTCTTCTCCGGCTTCGGCGAGCGACGGAACGAAGTGTGGGTGCTCGGTACAGGCGAGCGAGACCATGGCGAACCGGTGCGGGAAGGGCGCGAGGTGCTGCTTGAGCTTGTGCGGCGGCCGGCTGGCGGCGATGAAATGGATTTCGTCGAAATTGAAGCGGCGGTCGGCAGCGCGGGCGACGGATAGGTGGCCGTTGTGAATGGGATCAAAGGAACCGCCAAAGAGCGCGATGCGGCGAGGTTGGTGTTTGGCGGCGGTGCGGTGCGCCTGCGCTATGGTCAATGCGCCTCCCAAGAGCGTGTGGCCGGGACTAGAGGTAACAGAACTAATTTTCTCATGAATCTTTGACGGGCGTAGGCAAGGAATCGTGCCCCGGTGCGTGTTCGTTATTTTCGGCGGCAGTCAGCGGCAGGCGGAGGGAGGAATCTTGCGCCGCGCGAGGAATCCTGTCCAAAGCATCGGCCATCGAGCGGACGAGATCCTTCACGCCATCGCCCGCGGCGGCGGAGATGGAGTGAAATTCCAGGCCGCGTTGTTTGCAGAAATCGCGCAGCGCTTCGAGGCGCGCGCGATCGGTGGTGGCATCAAGCTTGGTGGCAACCACGATCATGGGCTTCTCGGTGAGAGATTCGCTGAAGGCGGCAAGCTCGCCATTGATGACTTCAAAGGAGTGGATTGGGTTCTCGTCGTTCGAATCGCTCGTATCAATCAGATGAACAAGGAGGCGCGTGCGCTCAACGTGGCGGAGGAAGCGAATACCGAGGCCGGCGCCTTCATGTGCGCCTTCAATGAGGCCGGGGAGATCGGCCACGACAAAAGTGCGGCCAAGCTCGGTGCCGTGCCCGCCAGTGCCGCCGTCGGCATTGACGACGCCGAGGTTGGGCTCGAGCGTGGTGAAAGGATAGTTGGCAATTTTCGGGCGTGCAGCCGAGATCACAGAGATCAAAGTGGATTTTCCGGCGTTAGGAAAACCGACCAGGCCGACATCCGCGAGAAGTTTCAGTTCGAGGCGAAGATGGCGCTCTTCCCCAGGAAACCCATCCTCGTGCTCGCGCGGGGCTTGATGCCAGGGCTTTGCGAAATGCTGGTTGCCGCGTCCGCCGCGTCCTCCATGAACGATCAGGACGCGCTGCCCAGGGGTGGCGAGATCAGCGATGGTTTCTCCGGTCTGATCGTCAAAGGCCAGCGTGCCCACGGGGACTTTTAGAATCATGTCCTCGCCGGAATAGCCCGTGCAGTTGGAGCCTTCGCCGTGGCGGCCGCGATCGGCTTTGAATTCGCGGTTGTAGCGATAGCGAAGCAGAGTGTTGTCGTTGAGGTTGGCTTCGAGGTAGATGCTGCCGCCGTTGCCGCCGTCGCCGCCGGAGGGGCCGCCGCGCGGAACGTATTTTTCGCGGCGGAAGGCCACGCAGCCGTTGCCGCCGTTGCCGGCCTTCACGAATATCTTGGCTTCATCAACAAACACGACAATAAGACTCCTGAAAAAGATAACATAAGCGAACTGCGGAGATACGAATTGCCGGAACGGAGGCCGCGCCTGCTCAAGCGTCTTGCCTTGATTCTCTTGACCCTTGTAATCGTGGCGGCCGCCGCCTTGTACGTGCTCTACTTCCGGCGAACGCCTCTCCCGGCAGCGGCTCCGCACGCCCGCGTCGTGCCCGCGATTTCCACGATTCCCGGTATCGCCGCCTGCTGGGTCGAGACCGGCAAAACGTTCAGCCGCTTTTCCTTTGGCTCGACGGCCGGGAGCGTCCTGGTAAGAGATCCCGCGGGAGACCTGCTGATCGACACCGGAAACTCAAGCCACTTCGACGACGAGATTCGCGGGTTCCCCTTCGGAACCTGGCTCAAGCTCAAATCGCTGGCAGGCGAATTGAAGCCGGAGAGCCCGCTGCCTCAGCTTCTGCGCCAAATCGGCGAAGATCCTGCCAAGCTGCGCTGGGCGATTCTTTCGCACGTGCACCTGGATCATTCCGGCGGATTGATGGATCTGCCGCCTCTGCCAGTGCTGCTGACGCGCGAAGAGTTGCAATTCGCAAACGATCCCAGTGTGCAGGCCCGAGGCTACGTGATTGCCGCACACGTCCAAAAGTTCCCTTCTGTTGCGGCGCCGACCTTGCAATTCAATCCCGTACCCTATGAAACGTTCGACGAGAGCGCGGACCTCTATAAAGACGGTTCGGTGGTCGTCGTGCCCTTGCGCGGACATACGCCCGGGAGCGTGGGCATTTTTGTAAACCTATCGCCGGAGCGACGGATGTTTTACGTCGGCGATGCCGTCGACGACGAGCGCGGATTCGAAGAGCGCGTCGGCAAGTCCATGATTTTGCTGGACAGTGACAACGCTGGGAAAGTCGCTGATCAGATCGTCGGCCGGCTCAATGACCTGCATGAAAAAGTTCCGGGGCTTGCGATTATTCCCGCGCATGGCCGCAGTGCTTACAAGAAATTCTTTCCGGGCGGGCCGCAGAGCTGCGTTTCGAATCAATATACGCGCTGAAAAGAAAAGTGCGGTCCAGCGGAGCCGGACCGCGGAAAAAAGCGGACGGCCTCGGAAGCCGCCCCTACACAATGCAGTTAGTTCGCGGCGGACTTGGCTTGCTGTGCGGGCTCAACGCTGATGAAGCGGCCATGACGCCCCCGGTCGAGAAATTTTACGTAACCAGTGACGAGCGCGAAGAGCGTGTCATCCTTGCCCTGGCCCACGTTTTCGCCGGCCTGGTGCTTCGTCCCGCGCTGGCGCACGAGAATCGTGCCTGCGTTGACCAACTGGCCGCCGAAGCGCTTTACGCCCAGCCTCTGCCCGTGTGAATCGCGGCCGTTTGTTGAGGAGCCGCCGCCCTTCTTATGTGCCATGACGTAATCCTTTTTTCAGAACAACCAAAGCTTGAGCTTTTGGCTGGAAAGAAACTAAAGCTTGATGTCTCCGACCTGGACGGCCGTGTAGTTCTGCCGGTGACCGCGAGAAATCTTGTACTGGCCGCCCTTCTTGAACTTGAGCACGGTCAGTTTCTTGGCGCGGCCTTGAGAGACGATCTTGCCGCTGACGCTGGCCTTGCCGGCGTCAGCGCCCAGCAAGATCTTCTTGTCGTCGGTGTGAACAGCCAGGACGGAACCAAAATTGACCTTTTCCCCTACTTTGCCATCAACCCGCTCGATGCGGATGGTGTCGCCGGGCGCGACGCGATACTGCTTTCCCCCGGTCTTGATAACGGCGTACATCAGTCCTCCAAGAGCTAGAGACAAACGTTAATTATACGGGTTTGTCGGCTGCATCGTCAACGCAGGAAAAAGAGCCAGAATTCAAACTGCGCTCAGCGAAAGTCGGATTAGACGCGGACGCCTTCTCCCTCGGGCTGGGGGAAGTGTTGCGAAAACCGGAAAGAATACGGCGTCGCGCCGTTCTTCTGATAGTGCTCCAGCCGCTCGCGACCCTCGGCAACCGTCGGGATGTGGCCGAGTGGAATCCACCAGAGGCAGTAACTGGGCTTCTCCAGCCTTTCAAACCATTTGGCGCGGTCGCGAAACACTTTTGCGTGATCGGACTTGTAAGCGTAGGTGCGCAGCGGCTCGATGGACTCCCAGACCGACATGTTGACGATGACGAACGGGTCGTCGTTGTAAGCAATGTCCGTGGCGTTGCCGGATTCGGACTTGAGCCGCCAGACAAAACCCGGAGCTTCATCAGCGAGCGCGTTGATGGGCTCCAGCAGCGCCACAAACTCAGCGATCCTGGGGTCATCCAGCGGGGCCACGAGACGGGCGATGTTGATTTGAGCGAGATGGTAGGTCATGGGCGGCTCCATCAACGAAATTTGTAGGCAAATCTGTTAGACGCACCAAGACGGGAAACCGTCACATGGCGGCGTGAACTTGTCCCGAAGGCGCGTCTCGCGTACTGTACGCGCGAGACAAGGAGAGCTGATGCCTTTTGTGGAGCTGGCAGAGTCGCCGCACGCGCCTGAAATCCGTCCAATACGAATTCACTACCGGAAATTCGGGCTCGGCAGACCGCTCGTTTTTCTTCATGGCGGATGGGGATATGGAGTGTATCCATTCGAACGGCAGATCGAAGCGTTTAAGAGCCAGTTTCGAATTCTTATTCCGGACCGAACTGGATACGGGAGCTCGACGCGCGTGGTCGGCGAGATGCCGATGGATTTTCACCAGCGGGCCGCGCAAGAGATGATGGCCTTTCTGGATGCGCTCGAAATCGAGCGCGCCGCGTTCTGGGGCCACAGTGACGGCGCCGTGATTGGCGCGATGCTCGGAATGCGGGCGGCGGAGCGATGTGAGTCGTTGATTCTCGAGGCGTTTCACTTCTTCCGGAACAAACCAAACTCAAGAAGTTTTTTTGAACGGTTTACAGCGCATCCGGAAGACCTCGGAGAAGAAACACGCGAACTGCTCCGGCAAGACCATGGAGATGACCATTGGCAAGACGTGCCGCGCCGAAACTGCGGCGCCTGGTTGCGGATCGCCGACATGGTTCATCGCCCGGATCAGGATCTTTACGACGGACGACTAGGCGAGCTTCGCGTGCCGGTGCTGTTTCTTCACGGGCGTCTCGATCCTCGCACCGAGCCCGGCGAGATGGAACGCGTGCATAATGAACTTCCTCAAGCTGAAATGCGATTCGTGCGCAACGGCAAGCATAGCCCGCACAGCGAAGCGGATGCATTCCAGGAATGCAATGCGATCGCTGGAGAATTTCTGCGAAGTGCCCGCTGATTCGGCGACACAACACGGCGCGGAACTTCAGAAATTGAAGCGGTAGCCGAGGATCATTTTGGCGATCAAGTGATCAGTGGATCCTGTCAGACCAACTCCAAGGCCGAAATTGACTTCCCATTTGGGAGAAAGTTTCAGATCGATCGTGGGAAAAATCTGGTGTTGTTGCTGGCTGATGGGATCGAAGCCCGTAACCGGCCCGAGGGAGCCGTAGTATTCGATGCCACCGGAGATTTTCTTGGTGAAATCGTAACTGAATTTGAAGTTGGGAGAAAAAACCACGCCTTGCTTGACGCCCGGCCCGTGGAAGGAGCGGTCCAGAGTCGGATTGAAGGAGAGATACCGGCGGCCGAGCTGCTTATCAATAATGGGGCGCATTTCCCAGGTCCAGGTGTCCGCGGAGTAGCGGCGGCTCTGCCATCCGATTTCGTTGGAGAGGCTGACGCCGACCGGCCAATGCCATTTGGGAGGGATGCGCACGCGCGGACGGATGTGGCTGCCGACGAAGTCCCAACCCTGGCCCTTCTGCAAGGAAGTGAAAATGTAGAAGCCGGTTTCGAACCAGTCATTGAAGCCATGAGTGATCTCGATGGTTTCGTGCCACTGATGATTAGTGGGAAGCGTTCCGTCCGTGGTGGATTTGGAGCCCTGAAACGTGAAGTTGCTGTGGAGCTCAACCATAGTGTGGCCGCGCTCGACGGTTTCGTACGGATACACCTGGATTTCGTAGTTTTCCTGCGCACCTGCGGATGAAGATAGAACCGCGCCAAGAAAAACAGCCACAGCCGTAATCGCAATGCGCAGTGCTATTCTCATTTCTTGAAGGCTCTCCAGAGTATCTCAGCCTCTCAGCCTCGCAAACGGGAATCGATGCGCGGGTCAGGCGTGCGGGTGTGCTTTGTCGTAGATGTCCATGAGCTGGCGGATCGAAGCGTGGGTGTATTTCTGCGTGGTGGACAGGGACTGGTGGCCGAGGAGTTCCTGGATGGCGCGAAGGTCGGCGCCGTCGGCGAGGAGATGCGTGGCAAACGCGTGGCGCATCGAGTGCGGGTGAAGGTCCCAATTCACGTTGACCAGGCGGACGTATTTCTTGACGATGCGGCCGACGGAACGCTGCGTGAGGCGGCGGCCGGAGTAGTTCAGGAACAACGCATCCGTGTGCGGGGCGGCGGAGCGGCGGCTGGCGCGCGTTCCGGCCATGTGCAGAAGGAGCTCATCGCGAAGCGGCCAGTAGTTTTCCAGCGCATCCTGCGCTTTCGCTCCGTAGGGAACGATGCGTTCTTTGTTGCCCTTGCCGCGGACGCGCAGGACGCGCTCCTTTTGTTCCATGTCGGCGAGATTCAGGCCGGTGAGCTCGCTCACGCGGAGTCCCGCGGCGTAGAGAAGCTCGAGTAGAGCGCGGTCGCGGCGAAGCAGCAGGCCTTCTTCCGGGATGACAGGTTGCCCAGGCCTGCCGCGCTTGGGAGCCGTCGCGCCCGCCAGCGCGGGAAGCTGCAAGCGCTTTCTTGAAACAGGGCGAATGCCTGGATCGGCGGTGCCCATTCCCACGAGTTGATTCAAAAAGCCATTCATTTCTTCCGCAGAGAGTACGGAAGGAATCCGCTTCGGCAATTTCGGCGTGGGGACGAGCCGCGCGGGATTTTCCTTCAGATGGCCTTCGCGGACGCAGTATTTGAAAAACGAACGCAACGCCGCAAGCTTTCGCGCGATGGAACTCTTCTCGAGGCCATGGTTGTGCAAATGACCGACGAATTCACGGATCATGGAATGGGAGACCGCATGGAGTGCGGGCGGTTGGGTCCCCGGCGGCGAAAGATACGCAAGAAACTGGTCGAGGTCTCTTCCGTAGTTCGAAATGGTATGTGGCGAGGAATTTCTTACCGACCGCAGATATTCCAAATACTTGGCAATCGCTGCTTTCATTCGACGCTGGATCTCCCGTGGCAAACGCGCAGGTACAGTATAGGCACCCCGAACACGCTGAACTCAGAATCAACGGGAGTGTTGTCTATAAATGCAGGTGGGTCAGGACTTGGCTGCCACGGGCACGGGAACTTCCTCGGAGGGCGCTTGCGTCGGTGCTTCAGGGACCAGCTTTTCCCAGTCGCAACCTTCCTTGAGACAGGCGTGTACGGTGCCGATCTTGGTGCGCTTCTCGACGATGAACGGTGCCCCGCACTTTGGGCACGGCTCGGCGATGGGCATGTGCGGCGACGTAAAATCGCAATCCGGATAGCGCGAGCAGCCGTAAAAAACGCGCGGGCGTCCACGGCCACCCTTGCCGGCACTGCCGCGGCGGACGAACTCGCCTTCATTGCACTTCGGGCATTTGATGCCCATGGTGATGGGCCGCGTGTACTTGCACTTCGGATAGCCGGAGCAGCCGATGAACTCGCCGAAGCGGCCGTGTTTTTTCACAAGACCGTTGCCGCAAAGCGCGCACTTTTCGTCCAGCGGCTCGTCGGGCTGGTGCGCGATGCGCGTGCCCTGAACCAAACGGCGGGTGGTCTTGCAATCCGGGTAACCCGTGCAAGCGAGGAACGTGCCGAAGCGGCCGCGCTTAATGGCCATCTCCTTGCCGCAATTGTCGCAATATTCGGTTTTGGGTTCGCCGCTGGCTTCTTCCGGAAGTTCCGGAGAAAGGTCCTGAATGAAATCGCAGTCGGGATACCGCGAGCAGCCGAGGAAGAAGCCATGGCGGCTGATTCGCTCCAGCAACTCGCCCTGGCCGCATTTTTCGCACTTCTTACCCGTGGGGATGCCCGCTTTGTAAGAGAGCATCTCGTCGCCGGCCTTGTCGAGATCAACGACGAATTTCTCCCAGAATTCTTTGACGGCTTCGCGCCAGGGCAGCTTGCCTTCCTCGATCTCGTCGAGCTCTTCTTCGAGCCGCGCGGTGAACGTCACGTCGAAAATGTCTTCAAAGCTCTTCACCAGCAGGGTGCTGACGCGTTCACCAAGCATGGTGGGGGAGAAGCGTCCTTGATTCTTGGTAACGTATTCACGTTCAACGATCGTCGAAATGATCGAAGCATAAGTCGAGGGCCGCCCGATGCCGTCTTCTTCGAGCTCTTTGACCAGGGTGGCATCGTTGAACCGCGGCGGAGGCTCGGTAAAATGCTGATCCGGACGAATCTTGTCCAAGCGGAGGACCTGCCCTTCCACAACCTGAGGCAGCGCCCGGCCCTCTCCTTCGTCATCCTTCTCGTCGTCATCGCGGTCGGCGTTCGACGCGGGCAATTGATAGACGCGGAGGTAGCCGTCGAATTTCTGGACCGAACCGGTGGCACGGAACGTGTAGTCTCCGGCATTGATGTCGATGGTGGTCTGATCGAAAATCGCAGGGAGCATCTGTGACGCAACAAAACGCTGCCAGATCAACTGGTAGAGCTTGAAGAGGTCCTCGTCGAGATATTTGCGGACGTCTTCCGGCGCACGCATGACATCGGTCGGGCGCACCGCCTCATGGGCTTCCTGCGCGTCCTTTTTCGATTTGTAGAAGTTGGGTTTTTCCGGGAGATAGTTCGCACCAAAGCGTTCGGGAATCAACTCGCGGACTTGCGCCAGTGCGTCGTTGGAGACGTGCACGGAATCCGTGCGCATGTAGGTGATCAGCGCCACAGAGCCTTCGTCGCCGAGCTCGACGCCCTCATAGAGTTTCTGCGCGAGCGACATGGTTCGTTTCGCCGTGTAGCGCAAGCGATTGTAGGCAGCCTGCTGCAGCTTGGAAGTTGTGAACGGTGGCGGCGGATTGCGCTTCTTTTCTTTTTGCGCGACGCTGGCAACCTGCCACTTGGCTTTGCTGACGGCGGCAACAATTTTGTCCGCGGCTTCCTGGTTTTTTACTTCGATATCTTCGCCGTTGTGCTTGAAGAGCTTGGCTTCGAAGAGCGGCGGCTGCCCGGCATCCAGCATCGCGTGAATGGTCCAGTATTCCTGTGGCACAAAAGCCCGGATTGCCAGTTCACGTTCGACAATCAGCCGCAGCGCCACCGTCTGCACGCGACCTGCGGAAAGGCCCCGGCGCACCTTGTCCCACAAAATCGGAGAGATCTTGTAGCCCACAATGCGATCGAGCACGCGGCGGGCCTGCTGTGCATCAACTAGATTTGAATCGACCTGCCTGGGTTTGTCGAAGGCCGCACGAATAGCCTTGGGCGTAATTTCATTAAAGGTCACGCGAAAAATTTTCTTGGGGTCGATGGCCACTACTTCTTTTTTGGGAGCGTCCTCGGCTTCGGCCTTGGCAGGCTCTTCGGGTTTCGCGTCCTTCTTCTTGAACCTGGAAACGCTGGCTTCTTGCTCTGGGTACTTGGAAGGCTTGGAGAGAACCATGGCCAGGTGCGCCGAAATGGCCTCACCCTCGCGATCGGGATCGCCCGCCAGATAGACTGCCTCGGCCGAGTGCGCCGCCTTGCGAAGATCGCTAATAACCTTGCCCTTGCCGGCGATGATTTGCAGCGTGGGCTCGAAAATCTTATCGTCATCGAGCGTAATCGGCTTCTTGGTGTTCTTCTCTTCCGCTTGAGCGCCTTTCTTCGCGCCCTTTTTCTTCTTTCTCTTCTTGCGGCCCGAGGGATCCTCGCCGGGCAGGCGAATGCCGATCGTCTTTTTCGGCAGGTCCATGACGTGGCCGATGGACGCTTTGACGGTGAAGTTGCGTCCTAAATACTTGTTGATCGTTTTCGCCTTCGCAGGCGATTCGACAATGACGAGCGAACGTGCCATCTTGCTTTTGTAACTCCGTAATGTTCCGCCGGAAGGGCTGACCGCGCAGGCGTGTGTCCTTCTCGCTACCTTGGATGTACGACTCCGGCCGCGCCGGTGTCTACCTATTGATGCGGCAATGCCCCTTGTGGATGCGTTTCCGGTATTTGATGCCGGGCTGTTCGCCTGCGATGCAAACCCCTATCTGCTTCTACAACAAGACTTTGCTGAACTGTTTGCCCGGCAATTGCCGGATAATGCCTTTCATCTCCAGGTTAAAGAGCGTAGCCAGAACCTCGGAAGAGTTCAAGCCCGAGTGTTCCACGATGTCGTCAATGGGCTTCGGTTCGTCTGCGCTGAGCAGTTCGTACAGCTTTTTCTCCGAGCCATTGAGCGAGGCAGCAGCCAGCAGGTTTCGCTGTTCGGCTTCCGGTTGCTCGGCCTGGACGAGTGCCGCGCGGACGGGTGTTGGCAGCTCTTCGATCACGTCATCGGCGTTGGTGACCAGCTTGGCTCCTTGTTTGACCAGCTGATTGGGGGCAAAACTCACAGGTTGCGTGACGTTGCCGGGCACTCCGAAGACCTCCCTGCCAAATTCCATCGCGAGACGCGCGGTAATCAGCGAACCACTGTACTGTGCGCCTTCAATGACGAACTCCGAGCGGCATCCCTGCGACGATGCGATTGCGTACGGGAAAATTCTCCGGTGCGGGATGAGTCCGCAAAGGGAATTCAGTGATGATGGCTCCGCGTTCGAGAACTTTCTCATATAGCTTCTTGTTTTCCTCCGGGTAGCAAACATCAATGCCCGTCCCGAGGACTCCGATGGCGCGCCCATTCGCATCCAAAGCCCCTTGATGCCCGATGGCGTCAATGCCGCGAGCCAGCCGCTGACGATCACAAGCCCGCGTGCCGCAAGTTCCCGGCCAAGGCGCCGCGCCATCTGCGTGCCATAGAGCGTCGGGCGGCGCGTGCCGACGATGCTGAGGCTAGGCAAATTGAGAACTTGCACGTCGCCACGGACGTAGAGAAGAACTGGCAGGTCGTAGATTTGCAGGAGTGTTTGCGGATATTCCGGCTCCGTCCAGTTCAAAAGCCTGCAGTTGGCAATCTTTCGAACGCCATCCGGTTCTTTTTCCGCGCGCTTGAAGGACTCCTTCTTCACCATGGCCTGCGCGGCTTGCGCGGGAAGATTGCAGGATTCCAGATCCGCCAGCGACGCACGAAAGACGCCATCGGGCGAACCAAACCTGCGCAAGACGCGGGCGGACAAACGGGAACCCAGGCCGGGCGTGAGCGCCAGCGCGAGCCAGGAGAGAGAAGCGTCGAGCTCCATCGCGGGCGAGCCTACGCGGAGAATAATCCACCTGTCAAGTATTAAGTGATAATAATATCGTATACGATCGCAATGCGTGGAAAGCCAGGCTCAGCGCTTTGGTTGCGCGGCATCTTCCCCGAGAACATCGTCCAAGGTCTTGGCGAAGAAATCTGCGTCCGATTCCGAAAAGACTAGCGGCGGGCGCAGCTTGATGACGTTGTGGTGCGGACCGTCCGTGCCAGCGAGGATGCCGCAATCGCGCAGCCGATTGACGACGTAGGAGGCCTGGAGAGGCGCCGCCTCTCGCGTCTCGCGATCGAGCACAAGATCAATTCCCAGGAAAAGTCCGGACCCGCGCACGTCACCGATCAAATCGTGAAGCTCCTGCAACTTCCTCAGACCGCTGATGAGATGAGTTCCAACGCGTAGAGCTTGCCTCTGCAACTTTTCTTCTTCAAGAACATCCAGAACCGCGAGACCCGCTGCGCACGCGACGGGATTGCCGCCAAACGTACTGAAAAATTCCATCCCATTGTTGAAGGAGTCGGCGATCTCACGCGTGGTGATAACCGCCGCGAGCGGAAACGCATTGCCGATAGGCTTGCCAAGAACCACGATGTCGGGAACCACATTCTGCGTTTCGAATCCCCAGAAGTGCGTGCCCAGGCGTCCAAATCCCACTTGAACTTCATCGGCGATGCAGACGCCGCCCGCTGCGCGTACGTGACTGTACACCGCCGCGAAATAACCAGGAGGAAATACAATCTGCCCGCCGACGCTGGGCAATGTTTCCGCAATATATGCGGCGACGCCGCGTCCTTCGGCCTTTGTGCCTGCAAGAATTTCCTCAACATGCCGCGCGTACTTTGTTCCTGCTTCGTTGTCATCGCGGCGATACAAGCCGCGGTAGTCATCAGCGAGCGGCGCGACGTGCACCCACGGCTTCTTCCCATGCCCGCCGGGGCCATCAAATTTATAGGGGCTGATGTCAATCAACGTGTTCGTGTGACCGTGGTAGGCGTGCTCCAGAACGATAACGTCCTCGCGGCCGGTATGGGCACGGGCAAGCCGAAGCGCCAGTTCATTGGCCTCGCTGCCGGAATTTACGAAGAAGCAGACGCGCAGCGGTTCCGGGAGCAGTCGCGTCAGGCGCTCAGCGTAGCGATTCACGTTATCGTGCAGATAGCGAGTGTTGGTATTGAGCAGCGCAAGCTGCTCCTGCGTGGCTTTGACGACGCGCGGATGACTGTGCCCGACAAGCGGCACGTTGTTGTACATGTCGAGATAGGCGCGGCCTGTGTCGTCATAGAGATGCTGCATCCAACCGCGCACAATTTTGAGTGGATGCCGGTAAGAGATGCTCAGGTTTTTGCCAAGCAAGGCTTGGCGCGCCGCAAGTGTCTCGACGAACCGCGGCTCTTCTGCTGGAAAGCGATCGGGTGGAATTCCAAGTAGTAGATTTGCATCCGGCGAGAGGCTTGTCCAAACCGCGCGCTGCGAAGCGTACGCGACCCCAGGAAAGTCGGCGCCAAGTTCCAACAGATCCAGAATGATTTGAAAATGTGCGTGTGGCGCCCAGGCACCGTTCTCATCGGAGGAGCCGACGCGCGCAAATTGCTGTCCGCGAGCCACATGCTGGCCAGCACTCAGGCTGCTGATCGAGTCTTTGGCGAGATGCCCGTAGAGCGTGAAGAATTTTTCGCCGTCGCCAGTTTCGTGTTGAAGAATAGCGAGCGGCCCATAGTCCATGGGAGCAGAGTTATTCGCCACGATGTGAACGACGCCGTCGAGCGGCGCTCGCACCGGCGTTCCCTGCTCCACGAACAGGTCGATCCCAAGATGAATGGTCCGCCGCTCGGCTGTGGGATCGCCGCTTGCGCCGAAGAGCGGCGATGAATAGAGCGATCGTGGCTCGTCGTAACGTCCCACGGCGAAGTTAGCCCCGGCCTGCTTTATTTCTGAAAATATCTTCTGCGTGAGTTTGCCGGGCTCGGCAGCGCCTGGGTCAGCCCCAAGAAATGTGCTTCCGACGCTCAAATCAAAGACCATGCTCGGCGCTGACCGTACTTCCGTCTCAAGGATGGAGGCCGCGGACCCAGCATTCGCCTGCAGCCAGTCCCTCACCTTTTCACTTTGCGGAACTGCCGAAAGCCCGCAAGCCGCGCGAAACGTGTAGTGGGCAAGCCGCGGGTGAATTTCCGCGAGCCGCTGGAGCGCTTCCCAGGCAGACGCTTCGCTGACCGTGACGTACGGATCGTCCGGCTTCAAGAGCTTGCGGCAGGCGCAATTGACTACGCTGACGGCGAGACGCGTGCCGATCAGCGCATATAGAACTGCCAGCTCCGTCTCCTCCAGCGGAAACGTTTTGTGATAGCCGGCGACGATCGCCGTCGCAGCCTGCAGCGGATCTTTCTTTCCAAGAATGGCGTAAGCAGCGGCGATGGCGGGTTCAGAAACGGTCAGTCCATGGTGCATGTCACCAAAATCGATCACGCTGGTAACTTTGCGCGGCTGCGGCCAGGGATCGCTGACGAGAACGTTGTAATCATTGGCATCGCCGTAGATGACGCTGCGGCGCAGCCGCGGCAACGCCAGAACTACATCCGAATCGTAAAGCCCGAGGAATCTTTCGACGAGGGCGCAGCCCTTCGCGTCAGCGATGTGTTGAACGTAGTTCTTGATCCAGGCAGCGCGCGTCGAGTCCCACTTCAACTCCCGGTGCGCGGCCGGATGCGAGAAGGAACGCAGCGCGGCATCCATCTCGCCAAGAAAGCGGCCAAGATCGCCGAGCAGTTCCGGCGCGTGGGGGCGAACCTTGGCGAGAACTGTTCCCTTCACAAAAGTAAGCAGCCAAACGAGGCGAGTCGAGCCATCCGCGATTGTGACCGTGGAAAAAAGTTCGCCATCATGATCCGGTAGGACCCGCGGCAGACTCAGATGTGGCGCCTGCTGCGCCAGATGCCGCAGCGCCTGGCATTGCATGTCAATAAACGAGTGTTCTCGCGCCGGATGCATCACCTTCAGGACGAGTGCTTGTCCGTCGGCGCCGGTCAGATGGAAATTGTCGTCGTATTCGCCAGGCAGCGCCTGCGCCGAAGCCTCAACACCGTAGAGCTCGCGCACGATGCGGACAGCTTCAGCTTCGGCGATGGATGGGCCAACGCGGGCCTCAAGCGACATGCGACAAATACTATCTGCAAGCGCGGGAGTGCGTCCATCCCGGACGGCTGCGGCATCGCAGGCCTGCTCTTCCGGCTGGCGGTCTTGCTACTAGAGTTTTTCTCTTTGGTCGCGGACGGAAACCGGACCGTTCACGGTGGAAAGGCGAATCATGGCCGGCCCGACCCCGTATTCGATCCGGCGATTGTTATCGTCCCAGGTCTTGCGGGCATTGTCGCAAATGCTTGCCTGGCAGCTCATCGGCGCGTAGTTCCGCGATTCCACCACAAAACCGGACTGGTATCCGTTTGGCACCATCAAGGTCAGCGGGCCATTTTGCGCGTCGGCCGATAGCCCCGTGCCGCTCCATGTTTTTCCGGTGAGCGAAACGGAGATCGGTCCGTTCTCCGTGTGGACACGAACATCCCCACTGCTGTCCTCCACACTGATAGGGCCGTTCACGGCTTTAATGTCCGCCTCGCCGGAGAAATTCTTTAGGCTGATCGGGCCGTTGTGAGCGCGGGCCGTGAGTTTGCCGTTCACGTCATAGAGGGAAATCGGGCCATTCATGGTGTCCAACTCAATGGAAGCGGATTTCGGCGTCCGAATCAGCAGGTACACCGTCCAATCGTCGTCACCGGCCGGACCCTTGGTCGATACTCTGCCGTTCTCGGTGGACATGATGATCTGCGAGAGGATGCGCTCCGCCGCGTCGCCCGATCCGGCTGCCGCTTTGCACGCGGTCACCGAATATGTTTCCTTGTCCCAGCCGACGACCTGCACGCCACCGTTCTCGTGCGGATGCACCTGCAGGACGGCAGCTTCGGACTTCGTCAGCGTCTTTTCTTCGGACCGGACCACAGCGTCCCGTTCGTCGAACTGGATGCGAAGATCGGAGCAATCGGTAATCGGGTGCTTGTGGCCTCCGGAAATGTTCACGGAATGGCGGTGCGAGGCTGCTTTGGC
>Ga0209056_10000660_pt1 | contig 38209 bp, 39 predicted proteins | sample GraSoiAngelo_114_FD_185876 | JGI IMG/M metagenome (GOLD analysis project Ga0209056, IMG submission 185876) | Grasslands soil microbial communities from the Angelo Coastal Reserve, California, USA - 14_0903_13_40cm (SPAdes) (version 2) | ecosystem: Environmental > Terrestrial > Soil > Grasslands... | reverse complement strand
GCAAGCAGGGCATCGTCCACGTGATCGGGCCCGAGCTGGGCCTCTCCCAGCCAGGCATGACGATCGCGTGTGGTGATAGCCACACGTCCACTCACGGCGCAGTCGGCGCCATCGCCTTCGGCATCGGCACCACTCAGGTGCGCGATGTTCTCGCAACCCAGTGCCTCGCCATGGCCAAGCCGAAGCTCCGTCAGGTGCGGGTGGAGGGCACGCTCGCCAGGGGCGTCTACGCCAAGGACGTGATCCTCTCGATCATCAACCAGCTGGGAGTGAAAGGCGGAGTTGGCTACGCGTACGAATACGCGGGGCCAGTGATCGAGCGGATGACGATGGAGGAGCGGCTTACCGTCTGCAACATGTCGATCGAAGGCGGCGCGCGCTGCGGCTACGTCAATCCCGACGCGACCACCATCGAATATCTCCGCGGCCGGCCCTACGCGCCGCAGAGCGCGGCCTTCGACCGCGCCACCGCGTGGTGGAAGTCGGTGGCCACCGAGCCCGGCGCCAAGTTCGACGACCTCGCGCGTCTCGACGGCGCCGCGATCGAGCCCGTCGTGACGTGGGGCATCAACCCGGGCATGTCGGTCGGTGTCAGCCAGAAGATCCCCTCGCCCGAGTCGGCGCCCGAGACCGAGCGGCCGACGTTCCGCGAGGCGCTCGCCCACATGGGCTTCCAGGCGGGCCAGCCGATCAAGGGCGCCAGGATCGACGTCGCCTTCGTGGGTTCGTGCACGAATGGGCGTCTCTCGGACCTTCGTGCGGCCGCAGAGGTGGCGAAGAAGGGCAAGGTGGCCAAGCACGTGCGCGCCCTCATCGTGCCCGGATCCCAGCAGGTGGCGAAAGCGGCGGAAGCCGAGGGTCTGAATGAGATCTTCCTGGCCGCGGGCTTCCAGTGGCGCAAGGCCGGCTGCTCCATGTGCCTCGGCATGAACGACGACAACCTGCAGGGGCGGGAGATGAGTGCGTCGTCGAGTAATCGAAACTTCATCGGCCGGCAAGGTAGCCCGACAGGCCGTACGTTGCTCATGAGTCCAGCGATGGTCGCCGCCGCCGCTATTACCGGCGTCGTCACCGACGTGAGGGAGATCTTGAAATGACCGCCGCCGACTTCAAGCGCCGCCAGGTGTCGGGGCGCGGCATCCCCGTGGCCGGCAACGACATCGACACCGATCGAATCATCCCCGCGCGCTTCCTGAAGGCCGTGACCTTCGAGGGCATGGGCGAGCACGCCTTCGAGGACGCCAAGAAGCAGAACCCCGAGCACCCCTTCAACCAGAAGGTCTACCAGGGCGCGACGGTGCTCGTCGTGGGTCAGAATTTCGGATGCGGCTCGTCGCGTGAACACGCGCCACAAGCTCTAATGCGGTGGGGCATCCGCGCTATTATAGGCGGCTCCTTCGGCGAGATCTTCTTCGGCAACTGCGTCATGCTGGGCATCCCCTGCCTGCGTGCCTCTCAAGAGGACATCGAGTGGCTCCAGCGCGAGATGGGCCGGGCGCCTCAGACGCCGGTGACAGTGGACGTGGAGAAGCAAGAGGTCTGCTTCGGCGACCGCGTCATCAAGGCGACGATGCCGGAGGGCGCGCGCAATCAGCTCGTGGGCGGGACGTGGGATTCGACGGCGGTGCTACTGGAGGCGGGCGCGGCGATCGAGGCGACGGCGAGGAAGTTGCCGTACGTCACGGGGTGGTGAGTCCCCGCCCATTGACTTCCTCTTTTGAGCTTCCTCGGTTGTCGCCCATCGCGTCTACCCCGCCAACGGATGCACGACGTCGATGGCCCAGCCCACGTCCAGGCGCTCTCCCAGCCAGCCAGGGATCGCCGTCCGCGCGTGAAGGCGGAGCCCCTGCGCCTCGTGCCGCGCCCGCAGGGCCTGGACGGGATCGGCGGGTATCACAGCAGGAGGCGGCACCTCGGGCAGGAGCCGCCCGTCCGGACGCCGGAAGTGGAGCTCGCCGTCCGCTTGTCGATCCATCTGGTAGCCCTGCTCGTGGACCGCGCGTTGGTGCCGGCGACAGAACAGCGCGAGGTTCGAGAGCGTGGTCGGGCCGCCGTGCGCCCAGTGGCGGATGTGATGCCCCTGGCCGAACGGGAGGCCGCAGCCGGGAAAGCGGCAGCCCCGGTCCCGGTGGTGGAGCGCCCGGCGAAGCGCCGGAGGGATGGTCCGGGCGCGGGCGCCGACCTCGACGACCTGACCATCCGGGGCGTGCCGCATCACCACCCGGCTCGCGTCGCACGCCTGGGGAGCGCCTCGCGTGCAGCGGCCAGCGCCTGCACGAGCAGAGCCCCGACCTCCGGCGCCAGCCGGCCCCGGAGAACGACCATACCGTCCTCGCCCTGATACACATGTAGCGCCCGGCTCTCGTGCCGCCTGGCGGTCTCGCGAACTGCCAGAACGCGCGCATCCCCCACGCTGAAGACCGTCAAGCGGAATCCTTCCCGAGCGCCCCGGCGGGGTCAACCTGATATCCTGCCGGAGCGTAATGGACGGAGTCATCGACGTCCTCGTCCGGCACGGGTACCTGGTCGTCTTCGGTTGGGTGCTCGCCGAGCAGATCGGGCTGCCGGTCCCTGCCGTGCCGTTCCTTCTGGCCGCCGGCGCCCTGGCCGGGGACGGCCGGTTGAGCCTGGCGCTCGTCCTCGCCGCCGCCGCGCTGGCCTCTTTGGTGAGCGATTCGGTCTGGTACTGGATCGGCCGGGTCGGCGGCGGCCGCGTTCTCCGCTGGCTCTGCCGGATCTTCCTCGAACCCGACTCGTGCGTCCGGCGCACCCAGGACGCCTTCGGCCGTTACGGCGCCCGCTCGCTCCTGTTCGCCAAATTCGTGCCCGGCTTCAACACGGCGGCGCCTCCGCTGGCCGGTATCGTCCGGATGCCGTTGCTCGAGTTCCTCGTGTTCACCGGGCTCGGCGGCGTGATCTGGGCCGGGGCCTTCGTCGGCCTCGGCTGGGTGTTCAGCTCCCAGCTCGAGCTGGCGGCGAGCTATGCCGCGCGTCTGGGGAGCTGGGTCATCGTGCTGCTGGCCGTGGCACTCGGCGCTTACATCGCCTGGAAGTACATCGCGCGCCAGCGCTTCTTGCGGAGGATCCGGATCGCCAGGATCACGCCGGCGGAGCTCAAGACCCGGCTGGACGCGGGCGAGGACATGATGGTGGTGGACCTGCGCCATCGGGTGGACTTCGAGACCGAGCCGTCGATCATTCCCGGCGCCCTCCACCTGACGACCGAGGAGTTGGAGGCGCGGCATCTCGAGATCCCGCGCGATCGGGAGATCGTGCTCTACTGCACCTGACCCAGCGAGGCCTCGAGCGCCCGGGCGGCGCTGCTCCTACGACGTCGCGGCATCGAACGCGTGCGGCCCCTGGCCGGCGGCTTCTACGCCTGGCGCGCCAGCGGCTATCCGATGATCGACCTCCAGAGAGCGGCGAGCGGAGGTGCCGGTGGCTGACCCGATTCTGTTCGTGGTCGACGGCGATCCCGACACCCTGACCTCCCTGGCCTCGACGCTCCAGAGGCGGTTCGGCGGTGACGGCGCCCTCGTGATCCGCTCCGGGTCGCGCGCCCGGGACTGGAGCCGCGTCGGGTGTGGCATGAATGTGCTAACCTGTTGACATGAAGCGCTTCGACGAGAGGGTCCGATCGTCGCAGGAGTCTCTCTCGGAAGCAACCCGGTCGGTGCCTCGATGGATCCAAGTCGTCGGCATCGGCGCAGCCATCCTCCTCGCTGCCATCCAGCTGATACGACACTAAGCCGCTCGGGGTGAGCCAGGCGCTCTCGAAGACTATCGTCTGGATAGTCATACTGGTCACGCCGGCTGCCCTGGTCTACGAAGCTTACGCACTCGTTGCCGATCACGTCACGATCTCGCGCTTTCTTCGCGGTCTGGCGGAGAGCCACCATCCCGTCTATTTCTTCGCGGGAATCATCTCTGCCTTCTTGTTTCTCATCGTTCTGGTGGGCACGCATCTACCGCTCTTTATCCGCGCCGCGGTGCTTGCTTGGCTGTTCGTCTTCAGTCACATCTTTTGGGGCTTTTGAGGGCCGCGTCCCAAGGTCCTAAGGTCTCGATTAACCCTTGACGGCGCCGGCGGTGAGACCCGCGACGTAGTATTTCACGAAGAACGAATAGATGAGGGCGACGGGAATAGAGCCCAGCAGCGCCCCGGCCATCAGCTGGCCCCAGTAGAAGGCGTCCCCCCGGATCAGCTCGCCCACGACTCCTATCGGCACGGTTCGCACGCTCGAACGGCTGAGAAAGAGCAGCGCGTAGAGGAACTCGTTCTGCGCCAGCGTGAAGGCGAAGATGCCGGCGGAAATGAAGCCGGGCAGGCAGAGGGGAAGAATCACCCGGGTCATGGCGCCAAAGCGGCCGGCACCGTCGATCAGCGCCTGCTCCTCCAGTTCCTTCGGCACCGTCTTGAAGTAGCCCATCAGCAGCCAGGCGATGAAGGGCACGAGCAGTGTGGGATAGGTCAACATCACGGCGCTGAGCGTATTGCCCAGCTTCAGCCGACCGATGAGATCGGCCATCGGCACGAACAGCAGCGTCTGCGGCACCAGATAGGTCACGGCAACGGTGACGGCCAGCATCGCCGCGCCGCGAAACCGCATGCGTGCCAGCGGGTAGGCCAACATGCTCCCGAGCAGCAGGGAGATGCCGGTAGCGACCACGGCGACCAGCATCGTGTTGGCCGTCCAGGTCAGGAAGTTGGTCTCCCGAAGGAGGTCGATGTAGTGGACCAGGGACGGGTGCCGGATGGCCAGCGGCATGGCCGTGGGGTCGTAGAGCTCGGCATTGGTTTTGAGCGACGTGGCCGCCATCCATGTAAACGGAAACAGCGCCACCACGTAAAACACCGCCAGCGGCACCCACAGTCCCAAGAGGCGGCGGCGCCATGTCAATTCGCCGACCATGTCAGTCCTTGCGCACGTACAAGGTGAGCAGCACCAGCACGAGGCCCAGCACCGGCACCATGCTGAGCGCCACAGCGGAACCGAGTCCCATCTGGCCCGCACCCATGCTCAGGCTGTAGGCATAGGTCGCCATCAGGTGCGTGGAATTGGCGGGGCCGCCGCCGGTGAGCACGTAGACAAGCTGGAAGTCGAAGAAGGTGAAAATGATCGAGAACGTGGTCACGATGAGGATCACGGGCAGCAGCGAGGGCAGCGTGACGTAACGGAAGCGGCCCCAGGTGCCCGCGCCATCAATGGTCGCCGACTCATGCAGCTCGAGGGGAATGGTCTGCAGGCCCGCGAGGATCGAAATGCCGAAGAACGGCAGGCCGCGCCACGTGTTGACCATGATGATCGAAACCATGGCCATGGTCGGCGTGCCGAGCCAGGACGGCCCCGTCGTCGCCAGTCCGCTCACCACGAGCAGGCGGTTGAACAGACCCATGCCGGGGTCCAGGATCCACTGCCACGCCACGGTGCTGAGCACCGTGGGCACGATGAACGGGAGCAGCAGCATGGCGCGGGTGAGGGCCTTCATCCGGAAGTTCTGGTTCATCACCAGGGCCATGCCCAACCCGCCGGCCGCCTTCAGCAGGGTAGCCACCGCTGTGAACTTGATCGTGTTGCCCACCGACTGCCAAAAGATCGGGTCCTTCGAGAGGGTAACGAAATTGCCCAGGCCCACGAAGGAGGCAGGGCCGGCCACCTCCCTACGGAAGAAGCTCAGGTACACGCCGTAGAAGAACGGGTACCCCAGGAATGCCAGCAGGAACAGCACGGGCGGCGTGAGCATGAGCCAGCTGAAAACGGACTCGCGCTGCACAAGCGCGCCGAGCCGGCCCAACCGGAACGACCCCTGGGCCGGCGCTGCCAGCGCGGTCGCCCGTGATGCCTCGACGACTTCGTTCATGCCTATCCGTAGATCTGCTTGAGCTGCTGGACGGCCTCCGCGATGACGGTCTTGGTCGGCGCGCCCGTGCAGGCCTTGGAGAACATGTCGATCACCACCCAGCGATTGACCACCGCCCCGTGGGCGCGGTTGGCAGGCGCCGGCCACGACGTGAGTTTCCCGGTTTCGAGCACTTTCTGATACGGCTTCACGCGCGGCTCGATGTCCCATTCGGGCACCTTGTCGAAGCCGTGTAGGTACGGAGCGAAATACATGTCGCCGGAGGCGATCCACGGGCGGAACTGCTTCGGGTCCATGGTCCAGCGCAGGAAATCCTTGGCCGCCGCCACGTCGGGGCTGTGGGCGAACACGCCGTGCGTTACGGGCACGAGCGCATGGTAGCGCTGGCCATTGGGCCCCTTGGGATTGAGGGCGTGGTCGATCACCTTCCCCATTTCCGGCAGGTCGCGCTTGGCGGAGACCATGATGCTGTAGGCATTGTTGGTGCACGAGATCTGGCTGGTCAGAAAGGCCTTGTTGTTCGCCGGATCCAGCCACCCCACGCAGTCTTCGATGCAGGCCTCCTTGTACAGCTTGCGCACGAAGTCCACGGCGCGCGCGGTTTCGCTGGTGTCGAGAGCGACCTTCTTGCCGTCCTTGTCCATGACCGTCGCCCCGTAGGACCACAGCAGGGGGTAGAGCCAGGAGTAGTTGTCCGCGAAGCCGTGCCCCATGGACATCCCGTACGGGTGGCCCTTGGCCTTGAGCTTGATGCCGGCTTCCAGGAACTCGTCCCAGGTCTCGGGGAATCTCTTGACCCCGACCTCGTCGAACCAATCCTTTCGGTAGACCATGCACTGGCCGATGTTCGAGTGGGGCACGGACTTCCACTTGCCGTTGTCGATCGACAGGTGCTTGATCTCGTCGTACCAGCCCCCTTGCTGCTTGCCGACCGCCTCGGCGATGTCGGACACGTCCACCAGGGCGTCGCGGTACAGCCACTCCTGCTGAACCCAGGCCAGGTCGGCGCCGGACTTGTTCTCGACCATCGAGACCAGCTGGGGCACGGCACCACCCCCGGCGGCCTGGATCTGGTATTCGATCTTGATGCCCGTAGCCTTTTCGTAGGCAGGCGCCATCACTTTCTGGAAGTGCTCGTCGAAGAGCTTCACGTAGGAGCTTTCGCGCGCGAACGTGATGGACAACGGCTTGGCCTGGACATTGCGCGCGATCCAGGGAGGCCCGGCAACGCCTGCGACCCCGGCGGCGAGCCTCAGAAAAGCACGACGGGTGGCCTTCGACTGTGCGGGCTGTGCCATGAATTTCCCCTTATGTGTGCGGTGGTTCGCTCGGATCCGGCTCCTGCGGCGATGATCCTGCTCCCTGGGCAGGGGCCTCGTCAAGGGCCGTATTCTTCCTGAGCGCCCGGAGTGCCGCTACGTTACGATGACGACCTGTGAGCCGGACGCTGGCGTGGACATCACACAGCCCGTCGTTCTAGGGCCAACGAGAGGAGCGCGCGATGGCATACAGCTTCCTGCGACTGTTCCCTGTGTTCGCGATACTGGGACTCGTCGCTGTCGGCGCCGTCTCCGCTGAGGACTGCAGTGGAACCCTCACCGCCGAGGAGGCGATGAGGGCTGAGACCGCGCGCTACGCCGCGCAGACCGCGAACGACTTCGCGGCGATGGAGAAGCTGTTCGGCAACGACCTCACGTACAACCACTCCTCCGCCGCGACCGATGACAAGACGACGTACATCGAGGCCATGCGCTCGGGGCGCACCAAGTATCGCAAGATGACTCCAAACAGCGACGTGAAGACGCGCACCTATGGCTGTCTCGCGATCATCACCGGCACCGCGGTGTACGAGGTGACGTCGGGCGGCCAGGATCGCACCGTGCCGCTGCGTTTCACCGCCATCTGGGTGAAGCGGCCGGCCGGGCTGGAGTTCGTGTCGTGGCAGTCGACCGGCATTCCGCCGCGACAATAGCCGCGGATTCACGCGGTCAGCGCGGCTCCTTGGTCTTCAACTGGGCGTCGTGCTCTTTGATGAAGGCCCGGATGTCGTCGGCGACGTCGAGCAGCTTCGCCCACTGTTCCTTGTAAAGCGTCACGGGGAAGCGCCCGAGCCCGTAGACGGAGACTCCTCCCTTCTCACTGACCTTTATCGAAACGCCGCGCGTCGCCCGGGCCTTCAGCGCCGCGTTCTCCGCCTTGAGTCGCTCGACCTCTGCATGCAGCGCGTCGTCAACCATCGTCGTCCTCCTCACGGCCAACATCTCACATCGACATGAAGCCCGGGACCGGAGTCGTTGCCCTTTTAGCCGGGATTCTCGCCGTCTTCAAGCGCCGTGAATCAACGGCGGCGCCAGCCTTTCGCTGAAGGCGGTTGAGGCACGCGGAACGTGGTCTTCGAACCGATGCCGCGGTTCCCTCACCGCTGCCTGCGCGCCCTTCTCATGGCCACGCATACTCAGCGTGCTCACAGGCATGGCGTCAGAATCATACCGCGTCGCAGTCGAGACTGGGCAGTGACGCCCGGACCTGCAAGGATTGCGGCAATGCCATTTTTGTGGCATCGTACGTGCCATGAAGGCTGTCATCGATCGCGCAGGAAGGATCGTCGTTCCCAAGCCGCTGCGACAGGCTCTGGGGCTGAAGCCCGGCCAACCGCTCGAGATCCGGGCTGGCGACGGCCGGCTGGAGATCGAGATCGCTTCAACTCCCATGCAGCTCAAGAAGCGGGGTAAGGGGCTCGTGGCGGTACCTGAGGCCAAGCTGCCTCCGCTCACATCCGAACAGGTCCGCGACACGCTGGAGCGCGTACGGCGGTAAGAGCCGCAGACTCGAGCGTGGTCGTCGCCGCATTCGCGTCCTGGCACGAGACGCACGATTCCGCGCGCCGAGTGCTGGACGGCGCTCTGCGCTTGGTCGCGCACTGCGCCCTGGAGACGTATTCAGTGCTCACCCGGCTACCCCCTCCCCATCGAGCTCCGGGAGACGTGGTTCGCGACTTCCTGGCCGCGCGATTTCGCCAGCCGTTCCTCAGACTGAGCGCCCGGGCTTACTGGGAATTCCTGCTGCATTTGCCCGACCACGGGGTTACCGGTGGCGCGTCGTACGATGCGCTGGTGGCTGCGACCGTGGCGAGCCATGACGCCGAGCTCGTGACGTGCGATCGACGCGCAGCGCCTGTCTACGAACGGTACGGCATTCGCGTTCACCTACTGTAGGCGCCCACGTCTGAAACCCCGCGGTGGGGCAGGGCCAGGCGTGCACTTGAGCGACCTCAACCGATAGCCCCCTCCGCCCCCGTCGACCGGCCCGGCCGAGCGTCACGGTTGCGCCGGGCGACGTCGGCGTTTAGATTGCGGTCGATGCGCGTGGCCATCCTGCCGTCGGGCGCGTGGTTCGCCGACGCGGCATCCAGCGACGACCAGGCGAGCGACGGCCTGTCCGCCGCGGCCCGCGTCCGGGTCGCGCGCGCGTTCGCTCGGGGGCCCGGACACGCCCTGCTCGACCTGGGCGCGACCGAGCTCGACGCGCCGCTCTCCCCTCCGCTCACCTTCCTCCGTGACCTCGGCCGCGCGTTCGTGACCCGGCTCTGCGCCGTGCCCGATCTGGAGGAGCGGCGCGAGCGCGCCGAGGTCGACTGCCCCCCGGACGAGCGCGCCCGGCTAGCCGGCGCCGTCCCCCCCATGGACGGCGGGGAGTACGTCGACGCCGAGTGGGTCGCCGCGCGCTGGGCCGACCTCAACCGCGCGTTCGCCGAAGAGATCCGCGCGCACCGCGGTTCGGTCGGGCACTGGCTGAGCGCGCGCCACCCCTCATGGCACGCCGTCGGCAAGGTGTGCCTGCACCTGGCCGAGAACCGCGGGGACGAGGAGCACCCCTTCGCCTTCCTCGCCACCTACGCAGCGCGGGCGAGCGCCGGCGGCAAGGTGCAGCATCGCCCGCTGGCGCGGGCGCTCGAGGAGTCCTCCGCGCGCGGCGATCGGCAGGCGCTGCTCCATCTCCTGGTGCCGCTGCAGCGGGCGGCCGAGCAGACCAAGTGGCTCGCGGAGCTGATCGACTCGGGCGCGATCTACGAGGCGATGGCCTGGACGCCCGCCGAGGCGCACCGCTTCCTGCGCGCCATCCCGGCCTTCGAAGCGGCCGGGCTGGTCGTGCGCGTCCCCGACTGGTGGCGCCCGCGGCGCCCGCCGCGGCCCGAGGTGACGGTGCGCGTCGGCGAGAAGAAGCCGAGCGCGGTCGGCATGGACGCGTTGCTCGACTTCTCGGTCGCCGTCGCGTTGGGCGACGAGAAGCTCACGGCCGCGGAGGTGCGCCAGCTCCTGGCGTCGTCCGAGGGGCTCGTGCGGCTGCGCGGGCAGTGGGTCGAGCTGGACCGCGAGCGGCTGCGCGAGGTGCTCGCCCACTGGGAGACCGTGCGGCGCGGGTCCGAGGCGGGCGGGCTCTCGTTCCTCGAGGGCATGCGGCTACTCGCCGGCGCCGCCCGAACGCATGACGATGCCGCCGCGCTCGCGGCAGGCGAGGGCTGGTCGCGCGTCGAGGCCGGCGCCTGGCTCGCGCGCACGCTCGAGGGGCTGCGCGGGCCGGCCGGGCTCGCGGCGGCCGACCCCGGCGCCGACCTTCGCGGCTCGCTGCGTCCCTATCAGAAGGTGGGCGTGTCGTGGCTCGCCTTTGCCTCGTCGCTGCGGCTCGGCGTCTGCCTGGCCGACGACATGGGGCTCGGCAAGACCATCCAGGTGCTGGGGCTCCTGCTCCTGGACAAGCGGCGAGGGCGGGGCGGTGACCCGCCGCATCTGCTCGTGGCGCCGGCATCGCTCCTCGCCAACTGGCAGGCCGAGATCGAGCGCTTCGCGCCGTCGCTGGCGACGCTCGTCGCCCATCCCTCTGCCATGCCCGCGCGCGAGCTGGCCCAGCTGGCCGGCGCCGACCTCGGCTCCACCGACCTCGTTATCACCACCTACGGGACCCTGGCGCGCGTCGAGCCGCTCCGGGCCCGCCAGTGGTCGCTGGCGGTCCTTGACGAGGCGCAGGCGATCAAGAACCCCGGGGCCCGGCAGACGCAAGCGGTCAAGGCGCTGAAGGCGCACGCGCGCATCGCGCTCACCGGCACGCCCGTCGAGAACCGTCTCGGCGACCTCTGGTCGATCTACGACTTCCTCGACCCGGGCCTGCTGGGCTCGGCACGCGAGTTCTCCGCGTTCGCCAAGGGGCTGGCCGACCGCAAGGACGACAGCTACGCGCCCCTGCGCCGCCTGATCCAGCCTTATCTCCTGCGCCGGCTCAAAACCGACCGCGCCATCGTGGCCGACCTGCCCGACAAGACCGAGGTGAAGGCGTTCTGCCTCCTCTCAAGCGCGCAGGCCGCGCTCTATCAGAAGACGGTCGACGAGCTGGGACGCGCCATCGCGGGGCTCACGCAGGGGATCGAGCGGCGCGGTCTGGTGCTCGCCTATCTCATGCGCTTCAAGCAGATCTGCAACCACCCCGCGCACTGGCTTGGCGAAGGTGCGTGGGACGAGGCGGGCAGCGGAAAGCTCGCGCGGCTGCGCGAGATCGTCGACGCGGTGGCGGCGAAGCAGGAGAAGGTGCTCGTGTTCACGCAATTTCGCGAGGCGACCGAGCCGCTGGCAGCGTTCCTGACGGGCCTGTTCGGCCGCCCCGGGCTCGTGCTGCACGGCAGCACGCCGGTCCGTGCGCGCGGCGGGCTCGTGCGGCGCTTCCAGGAGGACGCAACGGTGCCGTTCTTCGTGCTATCCGTGAAGGCGGGCGGCACCGGCCTCAACCTCACCGCGGCCTCACACGTGGTGCACTTCGACCGGTGGTGGAATCCCGCGGTCGAGGACCAGGCGACCGACCGCGCCTACCGCATCGGCCAGCACAAGAACGTGCTCGTCCACAAGCTCGTGTGCCGCGGCACCGTCGAGGAGCGCATCGACCGACTCATCGAGGACAAGCAGGCGATGGTGCGTGGGGTGCTCGCGGGCGGCGGCGAAGCGCTGCTCACCGAGATGAGCGACGAAGCCCTGATGGCCATGGTCGCGCTCGACCTCCGTCGGGCGACAGCCGAGGCCTGAGAGAGAGGACACGCGGTGGCGTGGTACGGCAGCGGCGGCTGGGATTACTACCCACCCTACATGTCGACGGCGCAGAAGAAAGCGCACGGAGTCCTGGCGCTGGCGAAGTTGCTGAAGAAAAGCAAGCGGACGGCCGAGCCGGTCGTGATCGCGCATCGCAAGCGGCAGTTCGCCACCACGTTCTGGGGCAAGGCCTGGTCAGACAACCTCGAACGCTACGCCGACCTGGCCAACCGCCTGCCACGCGGGCGCGCGTACCTGAGAAATGGCTCGGTGCTGGACCTGTCGATTGCCGGGGGCCAGGTCGAGGCCTATGTGGCCGGCAGCGAGCTCTACCGGGTGACGATCGGCATCGCGCCCCTCGCGAAGATGCGCTGGCGCCGCGTGATCACTCGCTGCACGGGCCGGATTGGCTCGCTGGTCGGCCTGCTGCGCGGTGAGCTGTCCGACGACGTCCTGGCCGTGCTGACCCACGCGAAGGACGGGCTGTTCCCGGAGCCGCGCGAGATGACGCTCGACTGCTCGTGCCCGGACTCGGCGACCGTGTGCAAGCACGTCGCCGCGGTTCTCTACGGCGTCGGCACCCGTCTCGACGCCAGGCCGGAGCTCTTCTTCCTGCTACGCCAGGTCGACCAGGCGGAGCTGCTCAGCTCGGCCACCACCGCCACCGTGTCGCGCGCGCGCCTGGCCGTGGGCAAGCGCATCGCCGACGATCGGTTGTCCGCGGTGTTCGGGATCGAGCTGGAGGACGTGCCGCCCGTGCGCGTGGGTCGCACGTCACGCCGAGGCCAGCGTCGGCCATCCCGAGTGTCCGACCGGGGACGTTAGCACCTGACAGCCGCGCGCGCAGCCGCCAGGATCGCGGCGCGCTCGTAGAGCGACGGCGTGCCGAGGCGCTCTGACCAGGCCGCGAAGTCAGCGCGCGGTCCCCTCCAGCGGAGCGCGTCCACGTCGGCGCCGATGGGAGCATCCGCACGCAGCGTCGCGAGCTCCCGGAACAGCACCGCGCGCTCGCGTTGCTCCGTGAGCGTCGTGGCCAGCCGCTTCGCGCCGCGCACGGGCACATCCCACTCCGCGGCGACCTTCGGAATGTGCTCGAGGTGCCGATAGCGGGCGAGCACTGTCGCCGCGGATTTCTCACCCCAGCCGGGCAGACCGGGGTAGCCGTCCGCGCTGTCGCCCACGAGCGCGAGCCAGTCGGGGATCGATGTGGGCGGGACACCGAACTTCTGCCGCACGGCCGACTCGTCGCGTAGCTCGCGCGTGCGCCGATCGAGCTGGACGACGCGGTCGCCCCGCACACACTGCGCCAGATCCTTGTCCGGCGTGCACACGACGACCTGCGCGACCCGCGCGTCGGCGGCGGCCATGGCTGCCGCCGCGGCCAGCGCGTCGTCGGCCTCGAACTCCACCATGGGCCAGACGACAACGCCAAGCGCCTCCAGTGCATCCTCCAGCGGCTGGAACTGGGCGTAGAGCACCGGGTCCAGGCCCTCGCCCGTCTTGTAGCCGGGCCAGAGCTGGTTACGGAAGGATTCGACGACGTGATCGGTGGCCACGCCCAGATGCGTGGCGCCGCCTTCGAGCATCCCGAGAATCGACGCAACGACGCCGCGCACCGCCCTCAGCTCCTCGGGAGCGCTCCGGTCGAAGGCGGCCGCCGGCGAGAGGAAGTAGCGGAACAGCTCGAACGTCCCGTCGATCAAATGGACGATCACGACTCGAACGATACGGCAGGGCGGCCCTCGAAGGAAACCGGCGTCCGTGGCAGAATCCTCCTATGACGTCCTCGGGACGGCTCGCCGCGCTCAGTGTCGTCGTCGCGATCGGCGCCGTCGCGGCCTACGTGCTCCTCCACCGGGTCGCGGTCGTCCGGAACCATCCCGAGGGCTACGTGGTCGCGTTCGCGCTGGCGACCGCGCTGGCGGCGCTGGCCGTGGCCCGCGCGCGGGCTCGGCGGTGGCCCGCCTGGCTGGCGCTCGGGCTCTCGAGTCTCCTGCTCGTCGCCGGCGGCTGGTTCAACTTCGTCGTCGCGCAGGTGCCGGTCACCCCGACGGCGCTGCGGGTGGGCGAGCGACCGCCCGACTTCACGCTGCCCGATGCTACCGGCCGACCGGTATCGCTCGAGGATTACCGCGGCAAGAAGCCGGTCGTGCTGGTCTTCTATCGCGGCTACTGGTGACCGTTCTGCATGTCGGAGCTCCAAGGGCTTGGAGCCAAGCTGTCCGAGGCCGAGCGAGCCGGCGTCGAGATCGTCGCCGTCTCGCCCGATCCCAACGAACGGAGCCAGAAGGTCGCCGAGGGACTGCGCCTTGGCTACCGGTTCGTCGCCGACCGCGACCTCGCCGTGGCGCGGCGCTATGGCCTGGTGCACGCGGGCGGCGGGCCGGACGGGCAGGACGTTCCGCGCCCGGCGACGGTCGTGCTGGATCGCGACGGGGTCGTGCGCTGGTTCTCGGTCAGCCGGAACTTCCAGGTCCGACCCGACCCGGACGACGTCCTTCGCGCCGTCCGTGCCCTCTAGCAGGCGGGGTAGACGGCGAGGCCGACGGCTCGGGCCGCGGCTGCCAGCCGCGCGTCGAATGACGCCAGGGACGCCGCACGCGCCGACGTCAACTCGACGCGGTGGTACATACCCTCGTCGAGGCGCCCGAGGATGGCGTGTTGAAGGCGGCGCGCAGCCTCCCGCGCGAGCGACCCCTGACGCGGACGATGGGCGAGCGCGGAGATAATCTCGGTCACGGCCAGATCGGACACGAGGACATCGTCCCGGCCCTCTACGGCAGGAGATCGGCGACGCGGATGCCCGCGGACGGCGCCGAAAGCGGCGTGATGGTGGCGTCGGCGCCGAGCGTCTCGATCGCCGCGTAGCCCCAGTGCCGCCGGGCCGGACCGGGTCTCGCCGGCTCGCGATGAGCCTCGAGCACGCGATCGACGAGGTTGACGATCCAGTAGTCCGCGATCCGCGCGCGCGCGTAGGCCGCGGCCTTCCGTCCTCGGGCGAGGCGCAGGCCCGACCGGGCGACCTCGACGACAAGCGCCGGGCGCGTCGGATGCGCATCGACGTAATCACGCGGCGAGCCGCGGACGACGCAGACGTCCGGCTCGGGCTCGGACCGGTCGCCGAGAACGATGGGACTTTGTGTCTGGACGAACCAACCCTCGCCGAACGCCCGCTCCAGCGCCTTCGCCACGAGAAGCACGGCCGTCCTGTGCGCGCTGTGCTGTGGCTCCTTCACGAGCAACAAGCCGTCGAGGAGCTCGATCGGGTCGTCCTCGTCGAGGAAGCCGTGGTCGATCAACCGCTCGTACTCGTGGCGAGTCCACCGACGCAGGACGGGTCGCGCCGCTTGCGTCATGGCGGTCAGGGAAGGAGACGTGAGACGGCGATGCTCGCTGCCGGCACGGCGAGAGGGGTGACCCAGGCGGAGGCGTCGAACACCTCGCGGCTGGCGTAGCGCCACCCGAACGGCCCTGCCGGATCGGGGACCGGCTCCCGGTAAACCTCGAGGACGCGGTCCACCAGGTTGAGCACCCAGTAGTCCGCCAGGCCGGCCCGGGCGTAGAGACTGCCCTTGCGCTGGCGATCGACGGCAAGGCTCGACTCGGACACCTCGACGGTGAGGACCGGGCGCGAGGGATGCGCGCGGCTGTAGTCCTCCGGGCTCCCCGGGACGACCGCGACGTCGGGCTCGGGCTCGGAGTCCTCGTCGAGCCCGATGGGCCCCTCCGTGCGCACTTCCCACCCCGGCCCGAACGCCGCCTCCAGCGCCTTCGCGCTTTTCCGGATCGCCGTGTAATGCGCGGCGCCTTGTGGCTCGGCGACCATGAGCTCGCCACCGATGAGCTCGATGGCCTCGCCCGGCTGGAACACGCCCAGGTCGATGAGCCTCTCGTACTCGGCTCGGCTGAAGCGTCGGGTCCTGGTCTCGTAACTCGCCATCACGCGCATGGTATCGACGGCCCACGGGCAGGTCAACGTCGTCGGATGGGTACACGAATCTCGAGGCGCCTCCGGCGTCAGGGTGCGGCGTCGGCCAGGGCGCGGAGGCGCTCGCCGCTGACGCTCATGATGCGCACCTCCGCGGCGACCGCGCCCAGCCGGCGGTAAAACTCGAGCGCGCCCGCGTTGGCCGTGTGCACGCCCCACTCCAGCGACACGCCGGCTCGCACCGTCTCCGCCGCGACCGCGGCCATGAGGGCGGAGCCCACGCCGCGCCCACGCGCCGCCGCCGTCACGAAGAGGTCGTGCAGAACGATGGACCGGGCCGCCACGTCCGTGTTGTAACCCGCGCTGAAGAAAGCGTAGCCCACCACCGCGCCATCGAGCTCGGCGACCAGCGGCGTGAAGGCGGCCGCGGGACCGAAGCCGTCGGCGAGAACCCGCTCGGGCGTGAACGGCCGGCCGTGGATCCCGACGTGGTCGTTGAGGTCGTTGGCCATTTCCGCCAGGATCGCGGCCTCGGCGGGGAGCGCCCCGCGCACCCGGACGGCGGTCATGGCGGCATTATGCGGGGGCGCCGAGGCCTGTCAATCCGCGGTACGCTACGCTCGGAGCCCATGGAGCGCTCATTCCCGATCGTCAGACACCCCACGCCGGGGACGCGCACACCCGTGCTGGTGAGCGTACCGCACTATGGCACGCAGCCCCTACCCCACATCACCCGCGACGACTACAGAGAGCCGTCGTTCGAGACCTTCGCCTACGGCTTTGCCGACGCCTTCGTGGGCGATCTCTACGCCGACTTATATATGGACGGGGCCACCGTCCTCGCAACGCCGTTCTCGCGCATGTTCGTGGACGTCAATCGCCGGCGCGACGACTTCGAGCACCAGGATGGCGAGGTCCGCTCCCGGCGTGGGGTGGTGCGCACCCATACCATGCGCGATGCGCCCATCTTCGCGCGTCCGCTCGCGCTCGCCGACCTCGAGGAGCGATTGCGGACGCTCTACGATCCCTACTACACGACGCTGGAGCGCCTGCTCACGGAGATCCGCGAGGCCTACGGCTACGCGCTGCTCCTCGATGGCCACACCGGGAGCCCGCGCCGGATGAAGGACCATCAGGTGATCATCGGCACGCGCCACGAGGCGACGTGCGCCCCTGAGCTCGCGGCGACGGCGGCCGCGATCTTCACCCGTCACGGCTTCGAGGTGCACCAGAACGTCAGCGGCTACACTGGCGGCAACATCGTGGCCACGTATGGCAACCCCCGGACCCGGCGCGTCCACGCGCTCCAGCTGGAGATCAACGCGGCGCTGCTGATGGCGACCACCGGCGAGGAGTTCATCGCTCAGGTGAAACGCGGGGAGATTCCCGAGAGGGCGGAAGAGGGCATCGCCCGTCTTCGCCAGTGCCTCAGGGAGGTGCTGGCGGCCCTGCCGCCGGTCCTCGCGGCCGTGCACGATTGACATGAAGATCCGCATCGGCGTGGGGGCCGGAGGCGCGCTCTCGACGCCTGGCGTACTGGCGGAGCTCGTCACGGGCCTGGATCGGCTCGGGTTCGACTCGCTGTGGCTCTCGGAGGTGCTGACCGCCCCCGTGCTCGATCCCGTGGTGGGCCTCGCCTGGGCAGCCGCGAGCAATCCGCGCTTGAAGCTCGGGACCACGATGCTCTTGCCGGGACGCAACGTGCTGCGGCTCGCCAAGCAGCTCGCAAGCCTGGACGTGCTGTGCGAAGGGCGGCTGCTCGTCACGCTCGTTCCAGGGCTCACGTACGCGCCGGAGCGCGATGCCATCGGCGTCGACCCGAAGCGCCGCGGCGCCTTCATCGACGAGGTCCTTCCGCTCTTGCGGCGCCTCTGGGCGGGCGAGACGGTGAGCCACGACGGCGCCGGCGGCAGTTTCCGCGACGTCAAGCTCTCGCCGCTGCCGGTGCAGCAGCCCCTCGAAGTGTGGCTGGGCGGCACGGCGCCCGCGGCCCTCGAACGTTGTGGTCGCTTGTCGGACGGGTGGCTGCCCTCGCTGTGCACTCCCGAAGAGGCGGCGGCAGGACGCATCGTGATCGACGAGGCGGCGGCCCGGGCCGGGCGCTCGATCAGCCGCGAGCACTTCGGCATGAGCATCGGCTACGCCCGCGCGCCGATCGATCCGGCCACCGCGCGCATGATGACCGCCCGGCGTCCGCGCTCGGTCGAGCTGACGCCGGTCGGGCTGCCCGCGTTGCGGAAGCTCATCGAGCGCTTCATCGCCGTTGGCTTCTCGAAGTTCGTCGTGCGTCCGGTCGTCGCGCCCGCGTCCTGGCACGCCGAGCTCGACGCCCTGTCGGCAGCGGTGGGTGACCTTCAGACCTGAGAGGTGCAGCCATGACGACCACACGCAGGGAGTTCCTCCTGACCACCAGCGGCGCGCTCGCCGGCCTCGCATTCGTCGGATGCGAGCTGATGGCTGCCGCGCCCGCGCGGGCGCAAGCGCGTCGCCGGGAAGTGGTGGTGAGTGGCAAGCGCGTGAAGACCGTGGATGTCCACGCGCACTGCGCGGTGCCCGAGGCGCTGGCGCTGATGAATTTGAAATTGGGCGGGCCGTTGTACCGACCGGACCTGAGCATGGCCACCGAGGTGTCGACGCGGCTTCGCGCTATGGACGAGCAGGGCATCGACGTCGAAGCCCTCAGCATCAACCCGAACTGGTACACGGCGGACCGCGATCTCGCCCGCCAGATCATCAAGCTCCAGAACGAGAAGCTCGCCGAGGCGTGCGCCGCGAATCCCGAGCGCTTCGTCGCCTTCGCGACGGTGGCGCTGCAGTACCCCGACCTCGCCGCCGAGCAGCTCGAGGAGGGCGTGAAGAAGTACGGGCTGCGCGGCGCCGGGATCGGCGGCAGCGTCAACGGCGCGGAGATCAGCGATCCGAAGTTCCACCCGTTCTGGGCCAAGGCCGAGCAGCTCGGCGTGGTGGTCTTCATCCATCCACAGGCCACCGGTGCCCCGACCGACCTCAAGAACCGGCTCCAGGGCAACGGCTACCTCGACAACGTGATCGGCAATCCGCTCGAGACCACCATCGCGCTCTCGCACCTGATCTTCGAGGGCACGCTCGACAAGTTCCCCGGCCTCAGGATCTGCGCGGCGCACGCCGGCGGCTTCCTGCCGTCGTACGCGGGCCGCTCCGATCATGGGTGCTTCACCCGGCCCGACCGCTGCGCCGGGGGACCCTACGGGCCGATCAAGAAGAAACCGTCCGAGTATCTCAAGCAGATGTACTACGACACGATGGTGTTCACGCCCGAAGCGGTGCGTCACCTCGCCGCCGAGGTGGGAGCGAGTCAGCTCCTGGTAGGCACGGACTATCCGTATCCGTGGACGAAGACGGCCGTGGATCTCATCCTCAACACGTCGGGCGTGAGTGACGACGACAGGGTGGCGATGCTCGGCGCGACGGCGATGAAGCTACTCGGGATCAAGGCGTAGCCCCTCACGACCGCATCACCTTCGCGTACGCGTCGAGCCGCGGCAGCACGGCTTCCCGCGGCTCCGAGGGCAGGCCGAAGATCGCGCGCGAGACGCCGGCCGCCGCCAGGGTGTCCAGCGCCTCCCGCTTGGGCGGAGCGAAGAAGATGCCGACCGACGCCGACTTCGGGTCACGGCCCGCCTTCCTGAGCCGCTCGCGCAACTCGGGAATGCGCTCCACCGGGTTCCGGTTCGGGCGCATGATCGGCATCCAGCCGTCGCCGAACTCCACGACGCGGTCGAACGTCGTCGCCCCGTCGCCACCGACGATGATGGGCGGGTGTGGCTTCTGGATCGGCTTCGGGTCGGCCCAGATCTTGTCGAAGCGCACGAACTGGCCGTGGAACTCCGCCTCGCGCTTGGTCCAGATCTCCTTCATGGCGAGCACGCGCTCGCGCAGGACCCGCCAGCGCGTCTTGAACGCGGTGCCGTGGTCCTCCATCTCCTCGGCGTTCCAGCCGCCGCCGATGCCGAAGAGGACTCGGCCGCCGGACAGCCGGTCGAGCGTGGCGACCTCCTTGGCCGTCGTGATCGGATCGCGCTCGACGACGAGGCAGATGCCGGTCCCGAGCTTGAGGCGCCGGGTCGCCCCGGCCGCCACCATCAGCGCGACGAACGGGTCGTAGGACGACCAGTAGTCGCGGGGAAGCTCGCCGCCGCCGGGCCAGGGGCTCCGCCGGCTCGCGGGGATGTGCGTGTGCTCCGGGAACCACACCGACTCGAAGCCGCGTGCCTCGAGCTCCCGCGCGAGCTCGTCGGGCGCGATCGCGTACTCCGTGGGGAACATCACGACGCCGTAGTCCATAGGGACCTCCTCCTCGTGTCAGCCGCGCCAAGCATACGCCACCCCATCGTGCCTGGCTCCGAGAAGAGTATCCGATCAGCGCCCGCTCTCTCCGCCCGCCTCGCAGGCCGCGAGCCGGGCCGCGAGGAACTGCTGCTCGCGGACGTTGTCGGCGAGCTCGAGCGCGCGGCGGTACTCGACGGCCGCCTCGGCCCATCGCCCGAGCCGGCGGAGGAAATCGGCGCGCGCGGCGGGCCAGAGATGATAGCCGCGCAGCGCCGAGGCGTCGACCGCGTCGAGCGCGGCGAGCCCGGCCGCCGGCCCCTCCGCCAGGCCGATCGCGACCGCCCGGTTCAGCTCGATCACCGGCGACGGCGCGACCTCGGCGAGGGTCCGGTAATGGGCGACGATCTGTAGCCAGTCCGTCGCCTCCCAGGAGACCGCGCGCGCGTGACAAGCGGCGACGGCGGCCTGGAGCTGGTACGGGCCCGCGCGCCCCAGCGGACCGGCGCGATCGAGCGCGGCGAGACCGCGGGCGATGCGGGCCCGATCCCAGCGGGACCGATCCTGATCCGCGAGCAGGACGAGATTGCCGTCGGCGTCGGTGCGCGTCGCCGCCCGCGAGGCCTGGAGCTCCATCAGCGCGAGGAGCCCGAGGACCTCGGGCTCGAGGGGCATCAGCTCGGCGAGCATGTGTCCGAGACGGATGGCCTCCTGGCAGAGCTCGTGGCGCACGAGGGCGTCGCCGGTGTGGGCGGCGTAGCCCTCGTTGAAAATCAAATAGACCACCGCGAGCACGGCCGGCAGGCGCGCGGGCAGCTCGACCCCCTGGGGCACCTCGTAGGGAAAGCCGCGATCGCGGATCGTTCGCTTGGCGCGCACGAGCCGCTGGGCGATCGTGGGCTCGGGCGCGAGAAAGGCCCGCGCGATCTCCGCCGTCGAGAGGCCTCCCACCAGCCTGAGCGTCAGCGCCACGCGGCTGTCGGCCGACAGGCCCGGATGACAGCAGGTGAAGATCAGCCGGAGCCGGTCGTCGGGGATCGCCTCGGGATCGGTCACGTCGGGGCTCTCGTCCATCCGGCCGAGCGCCGCCTCGTAGGCGAGCGCGTCGGCGCGCGCCCCGGCCCGCCGGGCGCGGCGCAGGCGATCCAGCGCGCGCCGCCGTGCCGTCGTGAGGAGCCAGGCGCCCGGGCGGTCCGGCGTTTCGTTCGCGGGCCAGTGATCGAGCGCCTGCGCAAACGCCTCCTGGACGATCTCCTCCGCCGCGTCCATGTCGCGCACGATCCGGAGCACGGAGGCGACCACACGCCCATACTCCAGGCGGAACGCCTCCGCCACGCGCGCGTGCACGCCGTCCGACGCCTGCCCGCGGTCGGTCGATCCCACGGGCAGAGATGTTACCCGATGCGCCGGCCGTCCTCCGTGCGCCGGAGCCGGCGCCCGTCAGGCTACATGTGCCAGATCGGCCGCAGCTCGACGAAGCTCCCCTCGCGAAGCGGGATCTTCTTCGCCCACTCGACCGCTTCCTGCCTGGTATCGCACTCGATCAGGTAGAAGCCGCCCAGGGCCTCCTTCGTCTCGGTGAAGGGGCCGTCCATAACCTGGCGCTGCCCGGCCTTGAGGCGGATGCGGCTGGCGTCGCCGTCTGGGCGCAGGCGCTCCCCCACGACCATCTTGCCGGTGGCCTCGAGCTCGTCGCTGAAGCGCCGGTGGCCCTGGATGATGGCCTCCATCTCGGCCCTCGGCGCCGGGGGGGCGTTCTTGTCGTCTGAGCAGATCAGCAGCATGTAACGCATGGGACCTCCTTCCCTCACCATGACGACGTCGATCGAGCCCGGGAATCGACAGTGCCCGTTATACACTACCCGCCGGCAGCGGATCGTCGCCCCCCCGATTGGAGGAGACCATGTCGAACGTGAGGAGATTCGTCCTCGCCGCGCTGGCCGGCAGCGTCCTCGCCGCCGCCCAGCCCGCGCTCGCCCAAACCACGCTCACGATGTCGTCGTGGGTGTCACCGACGCACCACATCACCGCCGTCGTGCTGCAGGGTTGGGCGACCGAGGCGGAAAAGGCGACGAACGGCCGCGTCAAGTTCCAGATGCTGCCGAAGCACCCCTCGGCGCCGCCGGGGACCTTCGACGCCGTGCGGGACGGCCTCGTCGACCTTTCGTACGTCACCGCGAGCTACACGCCGGCGCGGCACATCCTGCCGATGATCGCGGAGCTCCCCGGCGCGGGCGAGACCTCGCTCGTCAACTCGGTCGCCTACTCGCGGGTCTACTGGAGGCACTTCCACAAAGTCGGCGAGTACAACGGCGTGAAGCTGCTGGGGGTGTTCACGCACGGCCCTGGCCAGCTGTTTACCAAGCGGCCGGTCAACAGCATCAACGATATCCAGGGCCTCAAGATCCGCACCGGGGGCGGCGTGGCCGAGGCGGTGGCCAAGGCGCTCGGCGCCTCGGCGTTCGTGAAGCCGGCGCCCGAGTCCTACGAGCTGCTGAAATCGGGCGTCGCCGACGGCGTGTTCTTCCCGATGGAGTCGATCATCTCGTTCAAGCTCGAGACCGTGCTCGAGCAGGCGACACTGTTCCCGGGCGGGATGTACAGCTCGGCGTTCGGCTTCTTCATGAACGAGGACAAGTGGAACAAGCTCCCGAAGCAGGACCAGGAGGCGATCGAGAAGATCTCCGGCGAGTGGATCGCGCGACACGCCGGGCGGTCCTGGGACGACGCCGACCAGAAGGGCTTCGACGCGCTCAAGAAGTCGGGCGTCAAGATCGTCAACGCCGACGCCGCCCTCGTCGCGGAGGTGAAGAAGCGGTCGGCGCCGATCATCGACGACTGGATCCAGAAGGCCAGCGCCAAGGGCGTGGACGCCGCCAAGATCCTCGCCGAGTTCCGCGAGGAGCTGAAGAAAGTCGCCGCGGGCCGGTGAGCGCTCCCGAGCGCGGGTGGGAGCGGCGCACCGACGCGATTCTCGGCGTCGCCGCCTCCGCCATCCTCCTGGCCATGATGCTCCTCACGTTCGTGGACGTGGTGGCGCGGTACGTCTTCAACCGGCCGGTGAGGGGCGCGTTCGAGGTCACCGAGCTCATGCTGGTGGTGCTGATCTTCGCCGGGCTGCCGCTCGTGTCGTGGGCGGACGAGCACGCGCTCATGGATTTCGTCGATCGGCTCCTCGGCGCCCGCGCTCAGCGGGGGCTGGAGCGCGCGGTGCAGCTGGTGTGCGCGGCCGTCATGTTCCTGCTCACCTGGCTCATGTGGCTCAAGGCCGACCGGATCTGGGCGTACCGCGACGCCACCGACGTGCTGCGCATCGTGTACGGCCCGTTCGTCTACTTCATGGCGGTCACGCTCGGCCTCTCGGGCCTGATCCACCTCTACAAGGTGGCGGAGCGTCGGTGATCGAAGGGGTGGTCGGCCTCACGGTGATGATGGCGCTCGCCTTCCTGCGCGTACCCATCGCCTACGCCATGGGCATCGTCGGCGTCGTCGGCTACGCCTACATGCGTGACTGGAACTGGGCCGTGGCGTTCGCCATGACCCAGACGAAGCTCTATGAGACCGGTCGCAGCTACACGCTCTCGGTGGTGCCGCTCTTCATCCTGATGGGGAACTTCGTGACGCGCGCCGGCATGTCGCGGGAGCTGTTCCGCGCCGCCTACGCCTTCATCGGCCACCTGCGCGGCGGGCTCGCGATGGCCACCGTCTGGGCCTCGGCCGGCTTCGGCGGGATCTGCGGCTCCTCCATCGCCACCGCGGCCACCATGGCGAAGGTCGCCTATCCCTCCATGAAGCGGTTCGGCTACTCCGACAAGCTGGCTGCGGGCACCGTCGCCTCGGCCGGCACGCTCGGCATCATGATCCCGCCTTCGACCATCATGGTGATCTACGGTGTCTTCACCGAGACGAACATCGGCAAGCTCTTCATGGCCGGGATCCTGCCCGGCATCCTCGGCGCCCTCCTGCTCTGCCTCGCCATCGTGTACATGACCTGGCGCGAGCCGGGCTCGGGCCCGCCCGGCCCGCGCTCGACCTGGCGCGAGCGCGGGCTCGCCGTCAAGGACGTGTGGGGCGTGGCGGCGCTCTTCCTATTCGTGATGGGCGGCATCTACGGCGGCCTCTTCACCGCCACCGAGGGCGCGGGCATGGGCGCCGCCGGCGCCATGGCCTTCGCGCTGGGGCGCGGCGCGCTGACGTTGAAGACCCTCTACGCCGCGCTCCTCGAGAGCGCCCGCACCACGGCGATGCTGTTCCTGATCCTGATCGGTGCCTTGATGTTCGCGGAGTTCGTCAACATCACGACGATGCCGACCGACCTCAGGGCCTTCGTCGGGCGCCTGGGCCTCTCCCCCATCATGGTGGTAGCGGCGATCTGCGCGATCTACGTGGTGCTCGGCACGGCGATGGAGGAGCTGTCGATGGTCCTGCTCACCATGCCGGTGTTCTTCCCGGTCATCGTGCAGCTCGGGTTCGACCCGGTCTGGTTCGGCATCATCATCGTCTGCGTCGTCGAGATCGGGCTGATCAGCCCCCCGGTCGGGATGAACATGTTCGTGCTCAAGACCCTGCTGCCCGAGGTGTCCACGGGGACCGTGTTCAGCGGCGTGATGCCGTTCATGTGGGCGGACGTCATCCGCCTCGCCATCCTGGTCGCGTTTCCCGCGATCTCGCTCTGGCTGCCGAGCCTGATGCGCTGACGGACTCAGCGGCCGCCGGCGATTCTCGCGGCCTCGCCGGTGAGCCGCACGATGTGGAGTCCCGTGTTGGCCCGGTCGGCGAGGTAGACGAATCCGCGCTCGTCCGCCTCGACGTTGTTGGTCTGGATCGCCACCTTGCAGCTCCGCGTCCCGTTCGTCACGCAGCGCTCGGCGGTCCGCTCGGTCGTCGCCGGAATGTAGAACGCGGCCTCGCGCGGCGCATAGGGATTGCGGATGTCCACGGCTCGCACGCCGGCGTTGAAGTAGGCGACGAACACGAGCTTCCTGTAGAACAGGGGCGCGAACGACTCGCTCGACGAGTGGGGGCCGAAACGGCCGCCCCGTCGGCAGAAGCCGCCTTGGGACTCCGGGACCAGGAAGGTAGCCACCGAGAACGGCCTGGTCTCGGTGGTGACGTCGACCATGAAGGTGGCGTGCCGGAACTCGCGGCACTCGTTGGCGGTGGCCTCGGAGACGAGGACGACGAAGTCGCGCACGCGCCCCTTGGCGTTGGTCGCCCAGTCGGCGATCGCCATACCCAGCACGGGGAACGCCGTGTGGCCGCCCCAGTTGGGCGACGTGTAGAGCCGGCTGATCTCGGGATAGTTGAGGTTCGCCGCGGTCGGCTCCTTCGGACCGGTGAGCAGCTTCTGCCGGTCGACGATCTGGAGCGCGCCGTCAGTGCTGGTGCCGTGCGCGAAGTACACGCGGTTGCCGACGGCGATGGGCCCATGGGCGCCGTGGGCGATCGTGACCGGTCCGGTCGAGCCGGGCTCCTGGCCGGCCAGCCCGAAGTCGCGGACGAACACGGGTTTCGCGGGGTCGCTGAGGTCGTAGATCTTCGTCATGCGCCACGTGCGCCAGCCCGATGGACCGAGCTCCGGCGGCTCCGCCTTGGCGAGGTCGCCCGAGATCAGGTAGGCGATTCCGGTGTCACATTCCCACCAGTTCTTGTGCGTCGCCGTGAGCCCCGAGACCACCGTGCTCACCTTTTGTGGTCTCGCCGGGTCGGTGACGTCCCACACCTCGTGGCCCGCGCCGGGCCCCGAGTTGCCGAACGTCCGCAAGAGGTAGCTCTTGCCCTGCCGGTCGCACACGCGCGCCATCTGCGCCCCGCCCTGCTCGGGGCCACCGGGCATCCCCGGGATGTGGGCGAGGTAGCGCGGCCGCGCGGGGTCGGTCACATCGACGATCGACGTCCCGTTGTCTTCGTCGGCGCCGGTGAGCGGGTTAGGAGCGCGCCCGCCGTGATGGCCGACGTAAGCGACGAAGCGCCCCCGCTGCTGGTGGATCGTCGGCTGGTAGGCCGACCGGCCCTGCAGGTCGTCGTGGCCAACCAGCTCCATGTCGTGAGCCTCGGCGCCGTGACCGCGTGCCGGCGTCTGAGAGGGCGCGGGCCCGGTCGCGAGCGGCACCAGGACGAGGCCGAGGAGAATCAGCGAGAGCCGTCGTCGCAGCGAAGCCATGAGCGTCCCCCTTCTACTCCAGCACGAAATAGACGCGGCGGTTGGCCTTCCCCTTGTTCTCGGTCTTCGTGAGGACGAGGCGGCCGATCTCGCTCAGCGTCGCGACGTGGCAGCCGCCGTCGGCCTGCGTGTCGAAGCCGACGATCTCGACCAGCCGCAGCTCCGGGAGGTCGTGGCGGAAGGCCGTCTCGAGCTTGAACAGCTCGGCCTGGGCCCGGGCCCGAGCGGCGGGGACGAAGGAGACGCGCACGGCGAGGTCCTGGGCCACGATGGCGTTGGCGCGGCGGAAACCCTCCTCCAGCACGTCGCGATCGAACTGCTCGAAGGCAAAATCCACGCGCCCCTTGTCGGGCGTGAGCTGATTGCCGGTGACGCGAACGTGGAAGTCGTTGAACATCACGCCGGTGAGGACGTGCGTGGCCGTGTGGTAGCGCATCAACAGGTATCGGCGGGCCCATTCCAGCTCGCCCTGCACGGCATCGTCCACGGCGAGTCCGGCGCGCTCGATCCTGTGGAACACGCCGCCCTCGTCCTCCACGGTCTCGACGACACGGAACGATCCTGAGAGACCTGTCAGCGCGCCGGTATCGCCCAGGACGCCTCCGCCGGTGGGAAAGAACGCGGTGCGGTCCAGAACCACGCCCTCCGGCCGCACGGCTGTCACGCGCGCGTCGAAGGTCTTGAGATAGCTGTCCCGTTGAAAGAGACGCTCGGTCATCGCCACCGGTGGTGGTGACTCTCGTCAATCGAGCGTCAGCACGGCCTTGCCCGGGAAGCGTCGCGCGATCAGGTCCTGTGCGACCTGGGCGATCTCCGTCCACGGCCGCTCGAGGCTGATGTGGGGCGCGAGCTGCCCCGCCGCGACGAGGTCGGCGAGGCGCCGCAGGCCCGCCGACGCCGGCTCGCTCGCGAGCTCCGTGAAGATGTAGAAGCCGTAGAGCGTCGTGCGTCCGGTGATGAAGAACTGCCGCGCGTCGAAGGTGACCTCGGCGGCGGCGGACACTCCGAGGGTGACGCACACGCCGCCACGCTCGAGGGCGGCGAGCGCCGTGCCGAGGGTGCGCCCGCCGACGGACTCGATGATGAGGTCGTACTTGGGCGAGGGCGGAATGTCGTCACCCACCACGACCTGGTGGGCGCCGAGCTGGCGCAGCGTCGGGCCCTGGTCGGCCCGCCGGACGCTCGCCGTCACGTGAGCGCCGACGAGCCGAGCGAGCTGCACCGCGAAGTCGCCGACCCCGCCCGTGGCGCCCGTGACGAGCACCCGACGACCGAGGAGCAGCCCTCGCTTCGCGAGCGCGTAGAGCGCGGTGAGCCCGGCCACGGGGAGGGTCGCGGCCTGGGAGAACGTCACCTTCTCCGGCAGCTCGGCGAGGGTGTGCGCCGGCACCGCCACGCGCTCCGCCCACGCCCCTTCGGGCAGGAGTCCGACGACGCGCGCCCCGACGCGCGGCCCCGAGCCGTCGGCGGCGGCGCGCTCGACCTCACCGGCCAGGTCCCAGCCCGGACGCCAGCCGGCCGCGGCCACGCCCGCGCGCCTGACCTCGCCGCGGTTGAGGGAGATCGCCCGCACGCGCACCACCGCTCCACCACGATCGGGGACGGGCGCCGCGACCGGGCTGATGACGAGCCGACCCGGGGCCTCAGGGTCGACGACGACGGCACGGTTGTCGCTCACGGATCACCTCCACTCACGTTCTGCGTTGCCCTCCAGGCCCTGCCGCGGTGAACTTCGGCATGACCTCCTTGGCGAACCAGCGGAGTTGCTCGAGCATCACCGACTTCGGCGTGCCCATGCTGATGCTCATGTTGACGTGCTCGAGCCCCGGGAACCGGGCCTCGAGGTCCTTGAGGTAAGCGACGAGCTCCTCGGGCGGGCCGGCGAACCACGCGCCCGTCTTCATGTAGTGCTCGACGGTGGGGACGCCGGCGGCGCCCCAGCCGCCGCGACGCGCCGCCGCCTCGACCTGGGCCGGCGTGATCCCCGGCACGAAGCCCAGGGGCGCGAACATCTTCACGTGTTCCTCGTAGAAGGGCGTGATCTCGCGGATCGCCTTCTCGCGGGTCTCGGCGAGGTAGAAGAAGATGCCGAGGCAGAGGTCCTCCCCGAGGGCGAGATTCCGGCCGGCCCTGGCCGCGGCCTCGTGGTAAGCGTGGATCGGGCCCTCGGCCATGGTCGCGGCGCCGCCGCCGATCGTGCCCTTGATCCGGTGACGCACCATGAAGTCGAGCCCGCGCCGACTCGCGCTCACGATCGGCTGCCAGCACTCCACGGGCCGGTGGACGGGGCGCGGGACCAGCGTGAGCTCGCGCAGCTCGTAGCCGCGATACGGGACGGCCGGGGGCAGCGTGTAGTGCTTGCCGTGATGCGCGAACGACTCCTCGTTGAACGCCTTGAGGATGATCTCGACCTGCTCCTCGAACAGCTCGCGGTTGGCCTCGGCGTCGAGCATCGGGGCGCCGAAGGTCTCGACCTCGCGGGTGTGGTAGCCGCGGCCCACGCCGAAGATCACCCGGCCGCGCGTCAGGATGTCGGCGGTGGCGAAGTCCTCGGCCAGGCGCAGGGGGTGCCACATCGGCGCGATGTTGAACGCGCAGCCGATGCGGATCCGCGGCGTCACGTGGGCCAGGTGCACCGCCGTCATGAGGATGTTCGGCAGGCACTCGTACCCCTCGTGCTGGAAATGGTGCTCGGCCAGCCAGATCGCGTGATAGCCGAGGTCGTCCATGGCCCGCGCCACGGCCTCCGTCTTCTCGAAGACCGTCGCGAGGTGCTCGTTGGGATAGCGCCGCTCGTTGGCCGGCGTGGCGCCCTGCCCCATGTCGGGCAAATCCACGTGGCCGGCGTACACCGTGGCGAACTTGTCGATCATGGCTGCGCCTCACGCCTTCTCGAAGTCGATCCGCTCGTACACGGGGAGCCCCTGGAGATACCGGCGAAGGCAGTCGAGCCCCATCTCGACCGCTCCCAGGCGGACCCACTCGCGACCGCCGAGGATGCGACTGCGCCGTGAAGCGGCCTCCAGCGAAGTCGCGATCGCCAGACAGATGGTCCCGCCGAGGTCGATCCGGTCCGCGCCGGCGTCGAGATCGATCAGGACCGCCAGCGCGTGCGTGGCGCCGGTCTGACGTCGCGCCGCGCGCGCGACCGCCTCGGCCGTCTCGCGCGTGAGCTCGCCCGCGCCTCCGGCGCCGTCGAGCCCGACGGCCGCGCACACCTCGCCGAGGTCGCGGGCGACGAGGCCGCGGCGAAAGACCCGCTCCGCCCCCGGGAGGTGGGCGACGCGCGCAGCGATCGCGCCGCTCGTGAACGTCTCGACGATCGAGAGCGAGGCCCGCCGACTCGCGAGCTCGCCCAGGACGATCCCCTCCAGCGTCGCATCGTCCTCACTGAGGATGAAGTTCCCGAGGCGCTTGCGCACCTCACGCTCGACCGGCGCGAGCTTCCGGCGGACGTCCTCCAGGTCCGTGCCGCGCACCGTCAGCTTGGTCTCGAGCTGCGGGTAGTGGGCCCGGAAGCCGAGCTTCACGCCGCCATCGGGCACGAGCTCCTCCACGCCCCTCAGCAGGGCGTCGACGTGCGATTCGCCGAGCCCGTACGAATGGAACCGCTTCAGATGGATCGCCGGCTGCAGGCCGCTCTTCGCGAGGAGGCGCGGGATGATCTCCTCCTCGAGCATGCGACGGAGCTCGCGCGGCACCCCGGGGGTGAAGAAGAAGCGAGCGCGACCGATATCGAGCGCGAAGCCGCACGCGGTCCCGATCGGATTGTCGATCAGCTCCGCGGTGGCGGGCAGCATGGCCTGCTTCTGGTTGTTGGGCGGCATGACGCGGCTCCGCCGACGGAAGAACTCTTCCATCCGGCCGAGCCACTCCTCGTTGAGGACGAGCGCGACGCCGGCGGCCTGGGCCGCAACGTCCTGGGACAGGTCGTCGACGGTGGGCCCCAGGCCCCCGTTGACGATGACCGCGTCGGCGCGCTCGCCGGCCAGCTGAAACGCCCGCAGCAGGCTCTCGCGGTCGTCGCCGACCGTCGTTTCCCACTGGACCGAGAGCCCGACGTCCTCCAGCTTCTGACTCATGTAGCTGAAGTTGGTGTTGACGATCTTGCCGGTCAGGACTTCGTCGCCCGTGCAGATGATCTCGATGCGCATGCTCATGAAGACAGCATGATACACGGTGTACCCTGGACAGGCCTATGACCGCCGCCGAGGCCCAGTCCCCGCTCGATGCGGCCCGCAAGCTGGCTCCACAGATCCGGGCCTGCGCCGATGCGATCGAGGCCGCGCGGGAGCTCCCGCGACCGCTCTTCGAGGCGCTGGCGGACGCCGGGTTGTTCCACCTGGCGGTTCCGCGCGCTCTCGGCTGCCCGGAGCTCGACCTGCCGACCTACATCCAGGTGATCGAGGAGCTCGGCAAGGCCGACGCGAGCACGGCCTGGGCGGTCAACCAGGGCGCCATCTTCGCCACCTACGCGGCGCGGATGCCGCGCGATGTCGCCCGCTCGATCTGGATCGACACGCCGCGCGGCGTGGTCGCCAACAGCCCGGCCCCGAGCGCCACGGCCGTCGTGGTTCCGGGCGGTTACCGGGTCACCGGCCGCCAGGGCTTCAGCACCGGGTGCCGGCACGCGGCATGGGTGGCGGCGCACGCCCAGGTCGTCGACAACGGCCGGCTCAGACTGGAGTCGGACGGCCAACCGGAGCGACGCTACTTCTTCGTCCCGGTCGCCGAAGCCGAGCTCCTCGACACCTGGCACGTCCGGGGCATGCGCGGCACGGGGACCCACCACTTTGCCGTGAACGATGTCTTCGTCCCCGCGGACCGCACGGTTCTATCCGCCACGGCACCGTTGCTGGAGGCCAGGCCGCTCTACCAGATTCCCCGGACACTGCTGTTCGCCTCGGGCGATGCCGCGGTTGCCGTGGGAATGGCCCGCGCCTGCCTGGACGCGTTCTTCGAGCTGGCCGGCGTGAAGACACCGCGGGCAATGGCGGGGCTGCTACGCGACCAGCCGATGGTCCAGGCGGACGTCGGCCATGCCGAAGCCGACCTCCGCGCCGGCCGGGCGCTCCTGACCGAAACGGTCCGCGACGTCTGGGCGGAGGTGAGCGCCACGAACACGATCAGCCTGGACCAGCGCGCGGCCCTGCGCCTCGCCACGACGCACGCGATTCGGCTGGCGGTCCAGGTCGTCGACGCCGCCTACAACGCCGCCGGTGCCACGGCGGTCTACGAGAGTCACCTGCTCCAGCGCCATTTCCAGGACATTCACGTGATCAGCCAGCACCTGCAGGGGCGCCTCTCCCACTACGAGCTGGTCGGGCGACACTGGTTGGGGCTCCCCGTCGACGAGACGAGACTCTAGCGAGTATAATCCCGGGCCACATAGTTCACATCGAGGGGGGTGCCATGAAAGACGGTCTCCGCTTCGTCGACTCCGACATGCACATCATGGAACCGCCCGACCTCTTCGAGCGCTACCTGGACCCGAAGTTCAAGGACCGCGTCAGCGTACCGGTGGGAGCCGACGGCCGACCGACTCGGGGCTGGGCTGCCGGCTTGATCATCGTCGACGGGGTGCCGATCTCGGACGCCGACCTGCAGCAGTACCGGAAGCGGCACCGTTCCGGCTCGACGCAGAGCAGCCAGCCACTCTCGGGCTCGCGGATCTTCGACACGGGTCGGCTGGATTTCGCGGTCGAGCGCGACTACAACGCCGAGGCCCAGGTGATGGGCATGGAGATGGAGGGCGTCGACATCGCCGTGCTCTACCCCACCAGCGGCCTGGCGCTCCTCGGCCGCAACGAGATGGATCCCCGGCTCTCGCTGGCCCTCTGCCAGGCGTACAACAACTGGATCCACGAGTTCTGCCAGTACAGTCCCGACCGCCTGAAGTTCGTGGCGATGCTGCCCGTGCACGACGTGCACCTGGCGTGTCAGGAGCTGGTTCGGTGCGTGAGGGAGCTCGGCGCCGTCGGGTCCTTCATCCGGCCGAACCTCGTCAACGGCCGCTACTGGCACTCGAACTACTGGGAGCCGCTCTACCGCCTGCACGAAGAGCTCGACGTGACCTGGGGATTCCACGAGGGTGTGAGCGCACTGTACTCACGCATGATCGAGCTCTACGGCGAGAACCGGTTCTACCGCCACGTCGCGAGCCACTGGATCGAGATGCAGCAGGCGATGATCGCGATGGTCATCGGCGGTGTGTTCGAGTTCCACCCGAAGCTCCGCGTCGGATTCCTCGAAGCCCAGAACTCCTGGGTGCCAGGACTCCTGTCCCGCATCGAGTGGGACTATCCCCAGTACCGGGACTCGCACGCCCCGTACCTCAGCCTCACCCCGAGGGAGTACTTTCGGCGCAACTGCTGGGCCGCGGTCGAGGGCAGCGAGCCCGAGATCGAGGCGACGGCCGGCCTGCTCGGCGCCGACCGGATGTGCGTCTCGACGGACTACCCGCACTTCGACTCGAACTTCCCCCACGTCGCCGAGAACCTCCTGAAGAACGTCCCGCGGGCGATCGCCGCGCAGATCCTCATGGGAGGCGCGCACCTCTACGGCTTCACGGAGGCCGACTTCAAGAAGGCCGACGCGGCGGCCCGCGGCTAGTGTCCCGTCCTCGAAGTCATGTTAAGCGCCCGCCAGCGCACGGCGCCGGGGCCGACGGGCGCGCGCGGCAGGGATCGCGGGACCACGCGGCACGCGTGCGCTGCCCCGTTGCGGCTGGGCTCCATCTGGAGACACGGGTCCGTTGCCGGTTGGAGGGAACGGGTCCCTTCGACCCCTGCCGCACCCGCCCGTCGGCCGCTGCGCGGCGCGAGCGCAGGCAGTCGTTAACATGACTCTTCAGACGGGACGCTAGTCGGCGAGTGCGCCCATGCGCTCCCGGATCGCCGGATCCGGCAGCGCCCCCACGCCGGCCTTCATATTGTCGACGAGGTGCTGGGGCTGGCTCGTGGCGGGGATCACGCAGGTGACGGCCGGGTGGGCCAGGATCCACTTCAGGAAGAACTGGGCCCAGCTCGCGCAGTCGAACTCGGCGGCCCACGACGGAAGCGGTCGCCCGCGCACTCGCCGGAACAGGTCGCCCTCCGAGAAGGGGCGGTTCACCAGCACGGCGATGCCGCGGTCGCGGGCGAGCGGCAGGATGCGCCGGTCGGCCGCGCGCTCGCCCAGTGAGTAGTTGACCTGTACGAAATCGAGCGGCTCGCTCCGCAGCACCCGCTCCAGCTCGTCGTAGGCGCTCGCCGCGTAATGGGTGACGCCGAGGTAGCGGATGCGGCCGGCCTCCTTCCAGTCCCGCAGGGTGCGGAGGTGGGTTCGCCAGTCGAGCAGGTTGTGGATCTGCATCAGGTCGAGGCGCCTGCGCCGGAGGTGCCGCAGCGACTGCTCCATCTGGGCGACACCGGCGTCGCGCCCGGTCGTCCAGACCTTGGTGGCGAGAAAGAGTGCGTCGAGGATCCCGAGCTCCGCCCCGAGGTCACCCACCACGCCTTCGGCCGCCCCGTACATTGGCGACGAATCGATCACACGCCCGCCCAGCTCGAAAAAGCGCTGCAGGACTTCCCTGAGCGGCTCGCGCGGAGCCGCTGACGCGCCGACGTCGAAGGTGCGCCACGTCCCGAGACCGACCGCCGGGATCGTCTCGCCACCCTGCGGAATGGGACGCAGGCGCATCGTGGCCGCCGCCTCGGTGCCTCGAGGCCGCGCGCCGGCCGCCGCCGCCATCAGGCGGAGCACGGCTCGCCGCGAGAGCGGCGCCGGGGCCTGCCCCACGGAGCCGTCGGCGCGCCTACCGGAACGCCGGGGCGATCTCGGCAATAAACCGATCCAGGTCGCGGCGCAGCTCGGCCAGGGGACGGAACAGGCTCGGGATGAACAGCACCCCCGCCCCGGCCTCGCGGAGCTGGTGGAGCCGGTCGCGGATCTCGTCCGGAGTGCCCGCCAGGCAGGTGTCGCGCGCGTCGGCGGCGTGGCGGCCGAGGCGCGTGGCGATCGTCTCGGCCAGACGCTCGACCTCGTCCTTCCGGTCGGTGATGAGCAGCACCATGTTGGCCGAGCGCGTGATGGTCTTCGGATCGCGGCCGACGGCGGCGCAATGCGCGTCGAGGACCGCTCCCTTCCGTGCCAGGACCCTCGGGCCCCCCCAGATATTCCACTGGTCGGCGTGCTTGGCCACGATGCGCAGGGTGACGCGCTCGCCGCCGCCGCCGATCATCAGCTCGGGATGGGGCGTCTGCACTGGCTTGGGATCGAGCGGAGCATCCGCGAGCTGGTAGTAGCGCCCCTTGAAGTCGCTGCGGCGCTGGGACCACAAGGCCTTCATCACCTGGCACGCCTCGTCCAGACGCTCCAACCGCTCGCGCATCGTCCCGAACGGGATGCCGTAGGCCTCGTGCTCGTTCTGCTGCCAGCCCGCGCCGAGCCCCAGGAGGAGCCGGCCGCCCGAGATGATGTCGACCTGCGCGGCCATCTTCGCGACCACCGCCGGGTGGCGGTAGGTGTTGCCCAGCACGATGGTGCCCACGCGGACGCGGGGCACCAGAGCGGCCAGCGCGCTGAGCGTGCTCCACGATTCGAGCATGGCCCCCTCGCGCTCCTTCGTGTTCGGCATGAAGTGGTCGGTCACGCAGCCGATGTCCCATCCCGTGGCCTCGATGTGTCGCCACAGGTCCAGCACGCCGGACCAGGTCTGGGCGCCCATGCTCGTGAACAGGCCGAAGCGCATGTCAGTCTCCTCCTCGAGGCTCTGCCGCGGTGCCGTGGCTCGCGCACCGGGGGCGATAGTGCGCTGGCCCCGCCTCCGGGTCAAGCGGCGCGGCCGCGGCTTGACGGTGGCGCCGTCGCGAGAGCAGTATCGCCCCCGGGACAGCTCATCGACCTCCAGAGGGAGGAGCACATGGTGTACGACATTCGCATCGAAGACGTCGAGTATGTCCGCCACGGGGACAAGCCCCTGCTGGCGCGCCTCTTCAAGCCGCGCGGCTCAGGGCCGTTCCCGCTCGTCGTCGAGCTCCACGGCGGCGCCTGGTGCCGGGGCGACCGCCTGAACGACACCGCCATCAACGAGCCGCTCGCGAAGAGCGGCGTGGTGGTGGCGGCGCTGGACTTCCGCATGCCGCCCGAGGCACCCTACCCCGCGTCGCTCGCCGATATCAACTACGCGATCCGCTGGCTCAAGACGCGGGCCACGGCCCTGGGCAGCCGCCCGGATCTGGTCGGCGTCCTCGGGACCTCGAGCGGTGCCCACCAGGCCATGCTGGGCGGGATGAGACCGCACGATCGCCGGTACGCGGCGGTCCCGCTCCCGGCGGGTCTGCCGGCCGTCGATGCCAGCGTGCGGTGCGCCGTCCTGTGCTGGCCCGTCATCGATCCGCTCGCGCGCTACCACTACGCCAAGAGGCTCAGGGCGAGCGGCCCGCCGTACCCGGAGGTCGTGGACCGTGTGCTGCCCTGCCACGACCGGTTCTGGCAAACCGAGGAGGCGATGGCCGAGGGCAGCCCGGTGCAGGCGCTGGAGCGTGGCGAGCGGGTCGCGTTGCCGCCCGTGCTCTACATCCAAGGCACCCGCGACCAGGCGCACCCCCGCGCGGACCTCGACCGGTTCGTTGCGCGATACCGCGCCGCAGGGGGCGAGGTCGAGCTGGAGCTGTTCGAGGGCGAGGCCGAAGGGTTCGTCGTCAGGAACCCGACGTCGCCGGCCGCCACGCGGGCGGCGGAGAAGATCGTCGAGTTCGTCCACAAGCGGATCTGGTGACGTCGCTCCTCGACTCCCGCACCCGCTCGGCCCGTGAGGGCTTCGGCAAGCCCGTCCGCCGCCGCGAAGACGCGCGCCTCATCACGGGCACGGGGTGCTACGGCGACGACGTCAACGTCCCCGGCCAGGCCTACGCGAGCCTGGTCCGTTCGCCGCACGCGCACGCGCGCCTCCGACGCATCGACGGCGCCGGCGCCCTGACGGTGCCGGGGGTGATCGCGGTGCTCACGGGCGCCGACGCCGCCGCCGATGGCCTGCGCCCCATCCCGCACCGCCCGGTGCCGACGAACCCGCACGAGGTCCCGCTCCGGAGCCGCGCGGGCGCCGAGTTCTTCATCGCGCCGCACGCGCCGTTGCCCGCCGACACGGCGCGCTTCGTCGGTGACGCCGTGGCCCTGGTGATCGCCGAGACGCCCGCGGCCGCGCGGGACGGCGCCGAGCGCGTGGTGGTGGACTACGAGCCCCTGCCGGCGGTGACCGCCACCGGCGACGCGGTCGCAACGGGGGCGCCGCTCGTGTGGAAGGAGACCGCGTCGAACGTCTGTGTCGATTCCGAGGCCGGCGATCGGGCCGCCACGGACGCCGCCTTCGGGCGCGCCGCGCATGTGGTGCGGCTCGAGACGCGGATCAACCGCGTCACCGGCGTGCCGATGGAGCCGCGCGCCGCCCTGGGCGTCTGGGACGAGGCGAGCGGCCGCTACACGCTGTACGCGGGCTCCGGCGGCTCGGTGCGCATCAAGAGCGATCTCGCCGCGACGCTCGGCGTGCCGGAGCGCGCGGTCCGTGTCGTCGCGCGCGAGGTCGGCGGCAACTACGGCACCCGGAACGCCTCCTACCCCGAGTTCGCGCTGGTCGCCTGGGCGGCGAAGCGCCTGCGCCGCCCGGTCAAGTGGACGTGTCACCGGACCGAAGCGTTCCTCACCGACTACCAGGCGCGCGATCTCGTCTCCGAGGTCGAGCTCGCGCTCGAGGCTGACGGCACCTTCCTCGCGCTCCGCGGCATCAACACGAGCAACGTCGGCGCGTACGCCGTTTCGTTCATCCCGCTCGCCAAGGGTGTCGCGGTGCTGCCGAGCCTCTACCGCATTCCCGCCGCGTCCCTGCGCGGCCGTGCGGCGCTCAGTCACACGGCGCCCACGTACCCGTACCGCAGCGCCGGCCGGCCCGAGGTCATGTACGTGATCGAGCGCCTGATCGACCTCGCCGCGCGCCGCCACGGGTTCGATCGCGTGGAGCTCCGGCGGCGCAATCTCGTGCCGCCGAGCGCGATGCCGTACCGCAACCCGCTCGGGCTCCTCCACGACAGCGGCGACTACGTGGCGGCGCAGGACCGCGCACTCGCGCTCGCGGACTGGGCCGGGTTCGAGGCGCGGCGGGCCGAGACCCGCCGGCGCGGTCGTTATCGCGGCATCGGCCTGGCCAACTACCTCGAGCTCAACACCGGCATGCCGCACGAGCGCGCGGAGATCACCGTGCGGCCCCAGGGCCGCGTCGACGTCGTGATGGGCACGCTGTCGGCCGGCCAGGGCCACGAGACGAGCTTCGCGCAGCTCCTCGCCGAGTGGCTCGGCGTCGAGCTGGACCAGGTGCGCCTGATCACCGGGGACACCGACGTGGCGTCCGTCGGCGGAGGCTCGCACTCCGGCCGCTCGATGCGCCTCGGCGCCGTCGTGCTCGCGAAGGCGTCGGACGCGATCGTCGACCGCGGCAAGCGGATCGCGGCGTGGCTCCTCGAGGCGGCGGAGGCGGACATCGAGTTCGCGGCGCGTCGGTTCCGCGTCACGGGCACCGACCGCTCCCTCGACCTGTTCGCGGTCGCGGCGGCCGCGCTGCGCGACGACGTTCCCGAGGGGCTGGGCGGGCCGCTCGCGGGCGTGAGCGACGAGACGGTGAGCGTGCCCTCCTTTCCCTACGGCTGCGCCGTGTGCGAGGTCGAGGTCGATCCCGAGACCGGCGTGGTGGAAGTCCCGCGGTACACGTCGGTCGACGATTGCGGCCGCGCCGTCAATCCGATGATCCTCCACGGCCAGACGCACGGCGGGATCGCGGCGGGCGTGGGGCAGGCGCTGTGGGAGCAGTGTGTGTACGACCCGGCGACGGGGCAGCCGCAGTCGGCGACC
>Ga0209056_10000659_pt1 | contig 38233 bp, 40 predicted proteins | sample GraSoiAngelo_114_FD_185876 | JGI IMG/M metagenome (GOLD analysis project Ga0209056, IMG submission 185876) | Grasslands soil microbial communities from the Angelo Coastal Reserve, California, USA - 14_0903_13_40cm (SPAdes) (version 2) | ecosystem: Environmental > Terrestrial > Soil > Grasslands... | reverse complement strand
ACACCCTGCGTGCCTGCGACCGGGCGCTGAGCGACTTCGATAAGGCCATCACGCTCGCGCCGACCTCGGCGCCCCAGGGCTACAATCTCGTGGTCGAGCTGTACAGCCTCGAGTCTAGTGTCTATTCCGGGTGTCCGGACTCCACGCGTCGCGACCCGCGCAAGGCAATCGACGCCATTCAGCGCGCGATCGCGCTGGACTCGTCGCGCGGCGGCGCGCGTGAGTTCGTGATCCTCGCCGGGGCCTATGCCAGCAGCGGAGATCTTGCAGAGGCGATCAAGCTGATGAAGCAAGCACTGGCGGTGCCTGGGGCCGCGCCGTCGTATCGGCAAGAATGGCAACGTCAGCTGGAGGAGTACGAACGGGCGCTCGCGGCGCGTCGGGCGAAGGGGCCTTGAACGCGGCCGGGCGGCCGCCTAACAAGCGCTTGAAGCTGACGGCGCGCGTAGATTGTGGAATGAATTGTTCTTCAGCGCGCCGCAGCTTAAGCGCGATTCGTTAGGCGCCCAACGCCAATGGCCCAGATAGAGATTGGTCCGTTCACCCTTGAAGTCGATGCCGACGCAACTCGCGTTGGTTATACGACTAGCCCCGCGGTCGATCCATCCTGCTGTAATGCCTGCGCGACTCTCATGCAGGCGGTAAGCACCAAGAGTTTATCGCCCAAGCTTGTAGAGATCTTGAACCGGTTGGGTGTCGATCCATCAAAACCAATCGAGGCTTGGGGAGCGCCGGATGGCGGATTCCTACAGGTGTGGTGGCCGTTTGTGGGCACATTTGCTGTACATGATCCAAGTAACGAAGAGTCGTTCACGATCGGTGAGGGTCAATCAGTTCGCGTCACCGCTGACTATCCGGCCCCTGATTGGGTTCCGACGCCCGGCCTTGATGTTCCAGCGCTCGAGCTTACGTGGGTCGGCACCGCGGTGCAGGAGCTGGAACGGCGTGCTACGACTCCCACCCACCAATAATCGTGGCGTTGGCGCCTAACAAGCGCTTGAAGCTGGCGGCGCGCGTAGATTAGGGAATGAATCTTTCTTCAGCGCGCCGCAGCTTGAGCGCGATTCGTTAGGCCGCTCCTTCAACGCGAGGACTCCCCGATGACCAAAGCATCGCGCAGCATCCTCGTATTTGGCCTCTATCTAATCGTCAACGCATTCGTCTTGGCCATCTCGCCAAACACCATGCTCGGACTTCTCAGATTGGCACCGACAACAGAGCCGTGGATTCGTATCCTTGGTGTGGTCGTAGGAGTCCTGGGAGCATACTATGTCACGGCCGCACGGCACGATCTGATCCCGTTCTTTCGCGCGACGGTGTGGGGGCGTGGAATTGTTCTTGTTGCGCTATGTCTGTTTGCGATTCTTAAGGTCGCCCCCGCCATTCTTATTGGCTTTGGGATCCTCGATGCCGCAGGCGCGCTGTGGACGTGGTCAGCTCTGCGATCATCGGTCGCGGTGGGAGCGGCCTAACATGCGCCTGAAGCTGACGGCGCCCTCTTGCTGTGGAGTCTTCTGTTTGTGAACACTTCGAGCTCGCGCCGCAGCTTAAGCGCATCCCGTTAGGCAGCGGCGAACCGATGTCATCTCCGATAGGCTGGGGGGGTGTTGGGGCTCGCTGTAGTACCCTCGCTGCCCCGCTCATCGCCTTGCTCTGTTTCGCATGCGGAAACGCGTTGGATTCTGAACCCGCCGGTGTGGTACAGGCTTGCCCATCCGCCATACTCCAGGTTGGCAACACCTCCCCCTGCCCCCGGTTTGCAACGAAGCAGTCCAACGAACTGGCGGACAACCGCATTGGAGGGGTGGCGGAGACTCAACACATCGGTGATTGGGTGCGGAGCACGGGCCTGAAATGGATGCGCGTGATCGTCGATCCCTTTGGAGCGTGGCAGCACGTGGACTGGGGAACGGGCCACTATGCCATCGACCCGAGGGAGGAGAGCGTTATTGATGATCTGGTGAGCAACCGTGTAAGGATCATGCTCGTGCTTGATGTCTGGCATCCAGAAAGCAGGACTGTCTACTACAAGACTGAGGAGGATATACAGCGCTACTTGAGTTGGGTACGGTTCATGGTTCGCCACTTCAAAGGCCGGGTCGAGTACTACGAGATCTTGAACGAGCCCGACCTGAACTTCGCTGCGCCGTCGGGAATGCCCGTGCCTGCTTATGTGAACCTCGTCAAACAAACCGTCCCTGTCATTCGGGAGGAAGATCCGCAGGCAAGGGTGGTGGTGGGAGCCGTCCCGGACACGAGGTTCGATCACGTTCGTGATTGGATGTGGGGCCTGCTCAATTCCGAGGTCATGCCGCTGGTGGACGGGTTCTCCTGGCACGGCATGTACGGGGCGGCACCTTCGGAGGACCCGCGAGGAGTGCGCCAGCCCGACACGCCGCAGATGGACCACTATTGGGAGAACTACCCGGCTCTGGTGCAAGAGATCATGCGCGTCGCCACTGCCAACGGTTTCAGGGGCGAATACCTGGTCGAGGAGATGCTCTGGCGCACTCGCTCCGAGCCACACGAGTCGGAGCCATATGGGTTTACTGATGTCTCCGGCGCGAAGTACTATGGTCGAGCGATCATCATCCACCTGGGCCTCGACGTGACCACTGGCTTAGCTGTTGTTCTCGAGGACATCAGACCACGGTCACATGCAGTCATTCGAGGACTGTCTACCGTCATGGCCGGAGCACATCCTGCGGCCTTCCCGGTTGGGATTCAGAGTGAAGCGATCAATGTCATGCACTTTGAGTTCGCCATCCCGAGTGGGGAGAAGCTCCTAGCGATCTGGACGGACGGCGCGGCGGTCGACGACGACCCCGCCATTGAGGCGACCGTGACGCTCCCAGGGTTGGCATCCGGGCGAGTTACTGGCATCGACGTGCTGCGCGGGCAGGAACAACAGGTGAATAGCAGCCTGCAAGATGGCGGCGTGATCATTCGTGGTCTCCTCATCAGGGACTACCCCCTGATTCTAAAGGTCAGCAACCCGTAAGGGCGTGCGACGTGTGGGAAGACCGGCGCTAATGGTCAGAACAATGCGCGAGATTGCTAGACCGCGTCGTCCCGGGCCGCGGCCGAACACGCGCTTGAAGCTGACGGCGCCCGTCGTCTGTGGTAAAATTGCGTTTGTGACTATTCCAGTTTGGCGCCGCACCTTAAGCGCACTCCGTTAGGCGGCCAGCGCGCCGCGCATGTGACCTCGACCAGGTTCGTGGGGTATGTACCCTCGAAGGGAAACCTTCCACCCTTGCGGGGGGCTCCATGCATCGACTCCTTCTCTGGCTCGGCCTCACGGCAGTCCTTGGCTGCTCGAGCCCAGCGGATCCCACCGTCGCCACTTGTTCCGAGGTTACCGGTCCCCCGTGGCCAGCGACAGTGGCGGGTTGCTGGATGCAGAGCGGCGTGGATACCTATGCCGAGTTCCTCCTCGTGCAGCGGGGCACGACCGTCAACGGCACCTTCAGTTTGTGCAGCGCCCTGGACGGCTGTACGGTGCACTACGACGTTACCGGCCGGGTGGTGTTCCCGCGCGTCGTGCTCCAATGGACGGAGCGGAACGGCGAACGCTACGATGTGACGTTTGACGCGAGGGTGACGCAAGCCGCCGACACGCTCGCAGGCACAATGGCGGTGAATGGGCAGCCCCCCGGACCGACGACCGCTTTCCGCCGCACGGCCGCGCCGTAGGTGGTCCGCCCCGGCCGCCGCGCCGGGCCGCCTAACCCAGCGCTTGCAGCTGGCGGGCGGGATACCAAAGGAAGAGGTTCATCTTGTGGGTGACGGAAGGGTCGCCCGCAGCTGAATCGCAAGCCGTTAGGCGGCGTGATTCATGAATGGAGCGAAGGGAGGCGCATAGGGTTTGGCTTATCGTCTGCTGACCGATCTCGTTATCGCGTTGCATTTCGCGTTCCTCCTTTTCATCGTCGCCGGCGGCGTCCTCGCCCGCCGTTACCGTTGGCTTATCGGACCGCACCTCTTAGCAGCTGCCTGGGGCGTTTACGTCGAGGCGATGCCCGGGCTCATTTGTCCCCTCACGGCACTTGAGAATGCCCTTGCACTTCGAGCGGGGGCTGCTGGGTATCGCGGCTCATTCATTGAACACTATCTGCTTCCAGTTATTTACCCAGCTGGTCTGACACCTTTGGCTCAGCGGACTCTCGCCGCTCTTGTAGTCGCAATTACCGTTGCCGTGTATGCCTGGCCGCGGCGAAGGATCGGGTCCGGTTCGGGGCCGGGGAGCTTAAGGGATGGTTCGGCGCACGCCGCCTAACAAGCGCTTGAAGCTGGCGGCGCGCGTAGATTAGGGAATGAATCGTTCTTCAGCGCGCGGGCAGCTTAAGCGCGATTCGTTACGCCGCAGGGACACTGCCTGCCTCAAGGTCAGGGTATTGGTTTCAAGAGGGAGGGAAGGAGAAATGATCAAGGTCAGCGTGCTCTATCCCGGTGGTGCTGGTACTACGTTCGATATGGGTTACTACCTTAACCGCCACATCCCGATGGTGCGAGCAAAGCTCGGGGCGGCCTGCAAGAGTGCAGCTGTGGAACAAGGTTTGGGCGGTGCCACGCCTGGCGCACCACCAGCGTTTAGCGCCATGGGGCATTTGTACTTTGATTCCGTGGAGGCCTTTCAGTCGGCGTTCGGCCCACATGCCGGCGCGATCATGGATGACATTCCTAACTACACCAACGTCCAACCGACGATTCAGGTGAGTGAGGTGAAGCTATAGTTCGGTTGGAGTTACTGGTGCTTTTTACAGCCTGCGGCCTAACAAGCGCTTGAAGCTGGCGGCGCGCGTAGATTGTGGAATGAATCTTCGTCGGCGCCGCAGCTTAAGCGCGATCCGTTAGGCGGACGCCATGCCATCTGAGGTCACCCCTAGAAGCCGCGCGGCAAAATATGCGCTTGCCTTGCTCGGGCTGGCGCCGCTAGCGGAGATCGCCTACGTAGCGGGCCCCAAGGCTCTGTTGTCTGTCGCGAAGGGCCTTCTGGTCGCTGGCCTTCTGGCATGGCCCATCATTCAGTCAGCTCTCGAGCAATCGCGTCGCTCTCGCGAGGGGACGGAGTCCAATCAGTCCCACAGCTCGTCGACTCGTGCACCCGGTGATGATGGCGCCGCCTAACAAGCGCTTGAGCGGACGGCGCGCGCAGATTATGGAATGACTCTTTCATCAGCGCGCCGCAGCTTAAGCGCGATCCGATAGGCGGCACGGGATGCGTTCAACAGCCATCGTACTCCTTGGCATCGCGTGGGGCATCCCACCGGGTTTGACGGCCCAAGCGCAACTGGAGTTCGCGCCGTATGTCGGAAGCTACCGGCCGACGAGCATCATTGGGATCGGAGACGGCTCGTTCCCAAACCCGAACACCCCCCCACAGGGTGTGCGGGACACGGTGAGGCAGCTGAACAGCGCCGCGCGGGGGATACGCGTGACCAAATGGGGGCCGGGCCGGCTGGGCTTCGAGGCCACCGTCGGGTACGCCCCGAGTTCCCTCTGGAGCAGCCTCGCGTACACTGCACGGGTATACGACGCCCACGTGCTGACCATGAGCCTCAAGGCGCTGCAGCGAGTGACGCCCCCCCAAGCGCGCGCGGCGCTGTACGTGGGTGGTGGGGTGGTTCTCGTAGATCATGGCGGCGAGGCGTGGAACTCCGATGCATCGTATCACGGTCCGAAGATGTTCGTCGGTGGGATCGCGAACGCAGGCGCCGCAGTCAAGCCAGTCGGGTGGCTGAGGGTTCGGTTCGATGCGGAAGATTTCGTGTATTTTGCGCATCTTGGCCCATGCACGCGTTCGGGTCCGGGCTCCGGGGGTGTGTGCGACGTCTTCGGAGAGTGGGCGGCCCGAACAACCGGTGCGCGACTGCAAAACGAGCTCGTGCTGTCCGTCGGGCTCGCTCTTGTGTTGCACGTCGCTGAGCGGCACGGGTCGGAGAGCCACCAGTAGTGTGCCGCCTTAACAAGCGCTTGAAGCTGGCGGCGCGCGTAGATTAAGGAATGACTCTTTCATCAGCGCGCCGCAGCTTAAGCGCGATCCGTTACGCGGCCCGCCATGATTAAGCACGCTATGCGCACCCTTCTCATGGCGATCGCGATTCTAGCGGATTGTCTCGGCCATCCTGTGAGCGCGCAGTCGCCAGGTGACAGTCTCACGGTACGAAGACTGCCAGGTAGTATCACGTTGGTTCTACCGGCGAGTTGGTCGCCGCTGAGCGATTCGGCACGAGCTCGGATCGGCCAGGTTATGGACACTGCCTTCGAGCACAGCCGCGATACGCTGTTGCAGGCCAGCTTGCGGTACGGAAAGCCGATGGTCTTGCTACACGAAACAGCCCGCGGCGCACCAGATCCGTCCGCAAGTTTCAATGCCGCGCCTTCGCCCGGGACGACCACGAGCGCTTGGGACGCCGCGACACCCGACCAGATAACCGGCGCGCTCGCTTCCTTGTGCGGAAGCATGGCGCAGCTGATGGCGCAGTTACGCGCGCGTGTCATTACTTGCGATCCTGCTCGCGTCGATCGCCAGACCGGTCACACGATCGCGATCACTCGCTTGGTGCGCTCAGGGCCACAGGGATTCGTCACTGTCTGGCTGGCTCAATACCCTGGGAGGGACGTGGTCTACACTTTGACGCTCTCGGCGCCGCAATTGCAGGAATCGCGTTACGCACGGCTCTACGAGACTATCTGGCGCTCGGTCAAGATTCCTAGTCCATGACCCGGGCCGTTTAACATGCGCTTGAAGCTGCCGGCGCCCGTCGTCGGTGGTAGAATTCCATTTGTGAATGTTCTAGTCTGGCGCCGCAGCTTAAGCGCCATTCGTTAGGCGGCACTTTGCAGGGAGCTTAGACTTGGGCTTGCCACTTAGGCTTTGCAACCTCACACCCCTCCTGCTCGTGTTCAGCATCGGAGCTGCACGCCTACATGCTCAAAACACCGTGCAAGTCGCCATCATTGGTACGGTCCGAGACACCGGCGGCGCCCCGCTGGCTGCTGCTGTCGTGGACATTCCGGCTCTTCATATGCGTGTGCACGCGGATTCGACAGGGCGCTTTCGAATCAGTCTGCGCGCTAGGCCTGGCTGCTATGAGCTGGTAGCACGCCAAATCGTGTTCGGACCCACGGTTCAGGCGGTACGATTGCATCGTGGGCTCAAGGAGATCGACGCTGGTCAATTGCCCCTACAACCAGCGCCGGTAATCGAAAGCGATGCGTTCGTGGTGGGGGAGTGTCAGCCAAACGCTCGCAGCCGCTACGCGACTGGCGGCTTCGCGCCGACGCGGCACGACTCGCTGCAATAACGTGCCGCCTAACAAGCGCTTGAAGCTGCTGGCGCCCGTGCTCGATGGCTCGGGATCACGCCGCGAGTTCCGGTGCGGTAGCTTTTCATTCGTGATCACTTCAGCTCGGTGTCGCAGCGTAAGCGCGATCCGTTAGGCGGCACATCCCCCAGCCGAGAAGGACTCATCCAGCCAGTGAAGCGTACCAATTGGCGGCGAGTTGTTGCCAGCGGGGCGCTGTGGACGCTGGTCTACAACTTCGTCTGGGGCGTGGCCTGGTTTGTCTTCATGCGCAAGGAATGGGAGGATGCAGTCGCTGCGATTGGGCGTAGGTCACCTTGGACCGCGGAAGTCTGGTTTCTGTGGGTCGTCCTAACGGTGCCAATGGGCGTAGCGATTATGGCGTACGCGTCAAGTCGCGCCCGCGCTATCTACACGGCCGCCGTCTCTGCTGCGGGAGCGGTATGGCTGCTCCTGACGTTGCCGATGGGAGCATACAGCTTGTCCCAGTCGCTTTCGCCCCGCGTAATCGTCTGGGACTCATTTGTGAATCTCGTCGGCATGCTCGCCGCGTCGCTCGCTGGTGCTTGGAGCCAGCGCGAGGTAGTTCAAGCAGGGAACGTTGATCGTGCCGCCTAACAAGCGCCTGAAGCTGGCGGCGCGCGTAGATTAAGGAATGAATCTTTCTTCAGCGCGTCGCAGCTCAAGCGCGATTCGTTAGGCGGCATCAAACGGCCTGGAGGATGTTCTTGTCCAAACGTGCAGCAGCACTTGCGCAATATGAAGATCACGATCACGGTTGTGGTTCAGTGAAGTTGTCGCGTCATCGCGCGCGCGTCCTGATCGCCTGGGCGAAACTGTTGGTGCTCAGCTTCCTCATCGTCGCCTGTCACCGTGCTGTCCCCGTGACGTCCCTCCCCGCCAAGAATATCGGTCCTGGCCCTATCGTCCAAGACACAGGCGGCGTCATCGCCTTCTTCAAGGACACCGGCCCCGTCGTCAGCTTCCCCGAAACACGAACCTTCAGTCTGCAAACGCCGGGGCAACGTGACTCCCTCCGCACGACGCTCCGAGGGGAACGCGCGCTGTGGCGAGCCAGCAGCCCGCCGGACTATCGGTTTCTGGTGCGCACGGGCTGCTTCTGCCCGGGAATGCGGGGCTGGCTGCTGATGGAGGTTCGCAGGGGCCAGCCTCTGCGGGCGTGGGACCGGGCCGGCAGATCTGCCGCGTTGAGCGATTGGGACACGTTCAGTATCGACGGGCTGTTCGACATGTTGGAACGATCGGCCGACCACGATGCTGCAGTCCAGGTCAGTTTCGACCCCCGCTGGCACTTTCCTACGTACATCTATACCCGCGCCTTGCCAGGCCCAGACATGTGGGCGGTTATCGAGGCGCGAGGGTTGCGGCCAAGACGCGAGTTCCTCCGTCAGTGATGCCGCCGCACAAGCGCTTGAAGCTGGCGGCGCGCGTGGATTGTGGAATGAATCTTTTTTCAGCGCGCCGCAGCTTAAACGCGATCCGTTAGGCCGCCGCAGTCAGGCATTCGGGCACTGGACGGAAACCTACTTCGAGCAAGCCTACCGCCAGCGGCATTATTCTTGCTTGGAACTCACGCAGCTGCTCGAGGCTGCGACCGTCGTTAGTCGTATTTGGTCTTCGTGCGAGATCCCAGCTTGTCCTACATTGCCCGAGGGAGTTGGCGCGATGGGAATCGTACAGGTGGTAGAAATGGTGTGTGCCCCTGTGCTGGGCGGCTTGATCGCTCACTGGGCCGTCGAGCGCCAGCGGCTTCGTCGGTTTGTTCAGAGCTTCGGTGTTCTCCCTGCCGACCCTCGTCGCCTTGCCCTTGAAGTGGCCGGCCGCCTCTTCACGCGACCGCGTTGCGGTCCTGATCCTCCCTACTTGCTCAAGGCACTCGATCCCCTTGGGGCTACTCCGAGCGCTCTAATCGAGCGAGGCGGGTGCTGCTCCGGCATGTCCCGGCTCTACATTCTCTGCTTGTCGCAGCTCGAAATCCGATCTCATCAAATAACCCTATACCATCGCACGGGACTCGCTCGGCACTGCCTCGTCGAGGTTCGCCTCCCGGACGGGCCACTGATCGCCGACCCATTTTACGGTTTGTACTACACTGATGAGACCGGACGTCCAATCGACCTCGAGCGCTTGCAGAGTGGCGCTACGCCCCGCTTCGCTTCGCTGCCACACAGCGACCGCACCGCTTACCCACCCAACGAGTACTACGATTTCGTTTTCACCCTTTCCAAGACGGCCAACTGGACCATGAGTTGGTGCAGGCGCCAAGCCTACCACTTTCTCACCGCGGTCACTCGAGGTGGCATAGACCGACTGCGTTTGCCAGTGATCCTTGAGTGGCCACAGGTCTTGCTCGGTGCCATCCTGACGTTAACGATCGGTGCCATGGAGGTCTTGGCGTGGGTGTTGTGGTGACCAAGCGCCGCAGCTTAGGCGCAATCCGTTAGGCTGCCTCAATAGATCCTAATGTCCGAGGGTTTCTTGGTCGCTGATAGCCCATTCTGGCCCAGTATCCTCTGGGTCCTCCCATTACTGCTCATTGGCGCTGTGTGGTTGGCTGTCGCAGTCATAGTGCACAAGGGGGATGACGTGGATCGACCGAACCGCATGGCTCACCTCTATGGCTACACGGTCTGCCTGATCAGTCTGGTTGTTGCACTCATCACCCTCTCTTCAATTCTGAACGCCGTGTTCGATCGGGCGAATCCGCTCCAATCCGACAACCCGTTTGGCACATCCTACTCATCCTTTGAGGGCTACAAAGCGACGTACCGCCGCGAGCAGGCGGTTTTTGATCGCGGGGAGGGCGCAAAGCCAGACACGCTTTCCGAAGCGTCCTTACGAGCTCGTTACGACGCGCTCGTGCGTGACCGTATCGCGGCGACGCGTTATCGCACAGGCAAGTCGATCACGATCGGACTCATTTTCCTGGCTCTGGCGGTGGTGCTTTTTATCACGCACTGGCGCTGGGTGCGTCGACTCAATGGCGTCCACCGAGCAGCTTAAGCGCGATCCGTTGGGCGGACGATCCGGGAGGACAGCGATGTTCGGAAATCCGCGCACCAAACCTGCCCTCCGTTCTGCTTGGAAATCTCGCTCGAATGTCCGACGCTCCGCTGAGGTCGCCGACCACTGAAGCTCTTTCCCTGAACGCAGTCTCCATCCCTCGAACGGAGCACCCCATGTCGTAGGTTGTCGCCATCATGTCCATGTCGCTCGACGGCTAGGTTTTTCAGAGAATCACGCCATGCGCATTTGGGAAACGCAATGTGTGCTTCCAGGGCACCATTCAGATTCAGCGGGGGTAATCGACTAACACGCGCATGAAGCTGGCGGCGCGCGTAGATTGTGGAATCCATCTTTCTTCAGCACGCCCGTAGCTTAAGCGCCATCCGTTAGGCTGCCCGGTGTCTTTCGGTCGGAGGTGAGCGGGTGGAAGTGCCCGTTGGGTTACTCGCAGTGGCGTTCGTCGTGGGGATCCTCGTGGGCTGGTTGGCACGAGGCACCACCGGCGAATCACGTCCCACGATCATACCACCACGATCACCAGCGGAACTGGACGCGCGGGTCCGCGCCTTGGTGTCAGCCGGACAGAAGATCCAGGCGATCAAGCTATATCGAGAATTCCATCATGTAGATCTCAAAGATGCGAATGACATCATCAATGCAATCGAGCGTGGGGGGACCTAGCACCTTCATGTATAGCTACATTGTCAGTGGCGCCGGGCTTTTTGCAATTGGCCTGCATGGCATGCTTTCGACGCCTTGAGCGCGGCCTTGCTGGACGATCGAGAGTTTGTCCGCGTGCTGGATCAGCACGTGCCCGAGGGTGGTCACTTAAGCCTGGCGTTTCACATCTCACTGCGAGGCTGGCCGGTTCTGTCTACAATCCTCACGCTCGCTGCCTGCCACATCGATCAGGTCCATCGCCACTATGCCACGTACCGCGAGGCCACGGAAGCTGGCGAACGCACGCATGGGTGGCTCCCAGACTGGGTGCCGGCCTCGGCGGTGGATATCCATATTCAAGGCGACATCGATACCAACGAGCGTTGGTTGCGATTTGACGTCGTGAGATCGGTAGCCGATTCACTCCGCCAGGAGCTCGTTCCTCTCTCGGCGGACTCGATGCGCGGGCGGGCTCCCTCGCGCTCAAATGCATGGTGGTTTGAGGGTCTGAACCAGCGGCGTCCTGCTAACGATGTCGCGCTGAACGCGGAGTTGTATCGGGGGAACAGCCGTCGTGTCGCTCGATCGGTCATGATCGCATTCGATCGAGCCAGTCAGCATGTCTATGTGTGGTCGGGTGCTGACGGCATGAAGTGATTGTCGCGTGGCGCCACCTAACAGACCTAGGGGGCGTTTTCACGCTAACGCCGGTAGGATATTGAATGACACCTCCTGTCGTGCTTCTGAACGTGTCCGCCATTCCGGTCGCGGTCGTGCGGCGCCACGTCAAACCGTTCGAGCTTCCACGCGTGGTGCCCGAATGCTGCGGTCTCGCCTGGAAGGCGGTGCGCGCCCAAAACGCGAAGGCCGGGCGCAACGTGGCGATCTACTGGGACGGGAGCATCCGTCTGGAGGCTGGCGTCGAGCTACAGGGGCCGTTTGCCGAAGACGGGGAGGTCGTGCGTTCCGCCACCCCGGTCGGTTCTGCGGCATCCACCACGCACTTTGGGCCCTATGGTGATCTTGGCGCTGCGCACGTGGCGATTCAGGAATGGTGCGCGAAGCACAACCATCGGTTGACTGGTCCCCAATGGGAGATCTACGGCCATTGGCAAGAGGCATGGAACCACGACCCTTCGCAGATCCGCACCGACGTGTTCTATCAGGTAACTGTGCCTTAACGGTGAGTTCACGGGGACAGCTACCATTATGATGGCCATTAATGGTCCAAGGCTACAGTTAGAGGGTATCGGCCCACCGGTGCCAACTGACCGCCTTGCGAGCTGGGGCCATGCGTTTTTTGCGGCGACGCTGGTCGCCCTGGGAATCGTGGGCCTGACCCAAGGCGATTACACCCCGACCTGGACGGGCGTGCCGAAGAGTCTTCCCGCGCGTCAGGTGCTCGCCTATCTGTGCGCCGTGATCTCTCTGATATCCGGCATCGGCCTACTCTGGCGGCGCACAGCCGTCGTGGCCTCCCGCTTGCTGCTCGGCTCATTCCTCGTTTGGCTGCTCGTGTTCAGGGTGCCTCTTATCTTCCGGAGTCCGACCGCCACGGTTGCGTGGTGGGCGTTGGGTGACACCGCGGTGATGGCGGCGGCCTCCTGGGTTCTGTACGCGTGGTTCGCCGGAGACCGGGACCGACAGCGCCTCGGTTTCGCCACCGGCGACAACGGTCTGCGCATCGCGAGGGTGCTGTACGGCATGGGTCTGATCCCCTTCGGCGTCGCGCATTTTACCTACCTCGAAAGAACCGCCTCGATGGTGCCTGGCTGGCTGCCATGGCACGTAGCCTGGGCGTACTTCACCGGCGGTGCCTTCATTGCGGCGGGCGTGGCGGTGCTCAGCGGTGTGTATGCACGACTGGCAGCGACGCTCTCGGCGCTGCAGCTGGGCCTGTTCACGCTCCTCGTGTGGGTCCCGATCATCGTGGCACACCCCAGCGCCGACGATTGGACCGAGTTCGTCAGCTCTTGGGTGTTGACGGCCGGCGCCTGGATGGTTGCGGACTCCTACCGCGGCATGCCTTGGCTCGCCACGCGCGTGAGAACGTTCTAGTGTGGCGCCGCCCCTTCTCGCGCGCGTTCTGGGTTCAACTCCTCGTATTTGCACTACTCCTGGGCGCCGGTCTCCTGTTCGGGAATCTGTCATTCATCATCTCGCTCGTTGTGATTCTTGTCATGCTGGCAGTCACGAATCGCGCCCCCCGTTTGGCAGACCCTCGCGAACGCGACGCGCTGCGCCAACGGGCCGCTACGGATCTGGAAGCCGCAAGACGGCTGCGGAGCCTCTTGGAAGAAGAGCTGCGGGTGCACCGCGGGATGCTGGAGGGCCTGCTGCCCGGTGTTTTGTCCGAGGAGAGGGACCAGGTCCGGACCATGATTGAGCGCCGTGAGCGAGAAACGCAACTGGAACTTGAGAACCTAGACGATACCATTCAGCGTCTCCAAAAGTCAGCATGACGAGGTTTCTATGAGCCCAAAGAAGGACACCGCGATCGGCAAGAAGTCCAAGGGATTCACGGACGAGGAACGAGCGGCGATGAAGGAGCGCGTCCGAGAGCTGAAGGCGGGCAACGCGGACGGGGAAAGCGAGGTGCTCGCGAAGATCGCCGCCATGACGGAACCGGATCGCGCCATGGCCAAGCGGCTCCATGCGATCATCACAGCCAGTGTGCCGGCGCTCTCGCCGACAACCTGGTACGGGATGCCCGCGTACGCGAAGGACGGCAAGGTCGTCTGCTTCTTCCAGAGCGGACAGAAGTTCAAAACCAGGTACGCGACGCTCGGCTTTAGCGACAAAGCGAACCTCGACGACGGCACCATGTGGCCGACCTCCTTCGCGCTGAAGGAGTTGACCGCGGCCGCAGAGGGAAGGATCGTCGCGCTGGTGAAGAAGGCGGTGAGCTAGGGACTACCTGGGCGCCGCCTCGAACGTCGCGGTCAATACCCCGAACATGAACCCGTCGCCCTTCGCGTCTGGATTCGTGAACACGAAATGGACGTCATGCAATCCCGACGTCGCCCGCAGCGGCACGCGTAGACGTACCGGCGCCTGATCGGTGGTGGGCCGAATCGGCTCGCTCTCCCCCAGCAACGCCCCGGTCGGCGCATCGAGATGCACTTCGATCTTCCCGCCCTTCGCCTGATACTGCGTCGGCGCCACCGCCATAAAGGCCACCGTCCTGACACCCGTCAGATCGATCTGCTTGAGCGCGACCGACGAGCCTGAGCGACTCACGACCGTGATCGGAACCGGAACGCGCTCGTCAGTCTGCTTCGACACGCCTTCCGACATTTCCCCGCTCGCCACGACGACCGTAGGCGATCGCAGCACGAGCGCCTGCTCGCTGGTAATCGCCGGCATGCCGTTGGCCCCGCGGTCGGTGTACTCGGCGCGCAGCACCAACACGCCTTGCGGCGCATCACCTGAGCCCGCGGGAGGAGTGTACGACCCACGCACGGGTAGGGACGACGAGTTCGTCGTCGTGTCGGCAAGACTCATGATATAAGCGACCACCGCTGTGGCCTGCTCGTCGCTGAACGCCGGATGCGCGGGCATCGCCACCTGACTCCACACGCCGGATCCGCCTTCGCGAATCTTCTTTCCGAGACGCGCGCTCGCGGTGCTGTCGTTGCGGTACTTGCGCGCCACGTCGCTGTACGCCGGTCCGATCGACTTGCGATTCAGCTGATGGCAGGAGAGGCAGTCGCTCTCTTCGACCAGGCGCCGGCCTTGATCGACGGGACTCGCCGCGACCCCTTCCTTTAGGTATTGCGCGCTGACGGCCACGCGCCGCGCCGGGATGCGTCCGCCGCGCAGCGTGCCGTCTTCGCGATCGGTCACGCGCACCGCGTAACGCACGGGCACGCCCGGGAAGAAGAAGGATGTGTTGCTGCCGACGAGATCGACGGCAACAGTCGGCGGCTGATTGCCCGCGACGATTTCGATCGGGGCCGCACTGGTCGCCGCGCCCTGGGCGTCCGTCACCGTCAGCGCCGCCGTGTAGGTCCCCGGTCGCGTGAATGTGAACGCGGGGTTCGGCTCGATCAGCCGCTGCAGCACGGCGCCACCCTTCCGGGCGATTATCCACTCGTACCGCAGTGAGTCCTCGTCGAGATCCACCGTCCCCGCTGAGGACAGTGCGACGCGCAGGGGCAGGGCACCCTTCGGGTGATCGACCTGGTTTGAGACAATCGGCGGGCGATTGCCGGCATTGTACTGGACGCGCACCAGCCGAGCGTCGTCGTTCCCCTGGAACCATATCGTTCCATACTCGAGGATATACATGTCCCCGCTCGGCGCGAATTCCATCTCGATCGGCGCGCTGAACTTCGCGCTCGGCATGAACCGCTCGATGGACACGAGGTCGCCATTCTTGTCCATGGTGACCGCCATGATCCAATGCCGCATGAATTCGTAGATGAATAGCTTGCCGTCGTAGTACTGCGGAAAGGGCCTGGCCGCGTTCCGGAAATCGTCCCGGTAGAAGACGGGGCCGGCCTCGGCGGTCCGGCCACCGGTGCCGACGATCGGGAAATCGGGCGACGGCCCGTACGGATACCAGATGTACGCGCCGCGCGCCGGCGGCAGCGCGTTGAGACCGGTGTTGTTCGGTGAATTGTTGACTGGATGCGCGGGATCGAATTGCGGCCCGCCCTGGGTGGTGACCGAATCGATGACGGTCGTCTTGTAATAGGCCTGGTTGTTCCCCACGAAGTACGGCCACCCGTAGTTCCCCGGGCTGCGGGCCTGATCGATCTCGTCGTACCCGCGTGGCCCGCGTCCCGTCGAGTCGACGTCCGCGTCCGGACCGACCTCGCCCCAGTAGATGAAACCGGTGTGCTTATCCACCGAGATCCGATACGGGTTGCGATGGCCCATCGTATAGATCTCGGGTCGCGTCTTTGCCGTGCCTTTGGGAAAGAGGTTGCCGTCGGGGATAGTGTACGTGCCGTCGGGCTCCGGATGAATTCGAATGATCTTGCCGCGCAGGTCATTCGTGTTAGCGGACGATTTCTGCGCGTCCCAGGGCATCCGGCCCGGGCGCTCGTCGATCGGCGCGTAGCCCGAGGCGAACGGATTGGAGTTGTCCCCGGTGGACACGTAGAGATTGCCCGTGCGGTCGAAGGCGATCGAGCCTCCCGTGTGACAGCACTGGAGCCGCTGGGTGGGGATCTCGAGCAGCACTTTCTTCGATGCGAGGTCGAGCGAGTCTCCCTGCATCGTGAAGCGCGCCAGCACGTTCTTCGCGTCTGGGCCCGCCGGCGAGTAGTACATGTAGAGCCAGCCGTTCGCCGCAAAGTTGGGATCGGCGGCGAGTCCGAGCAGTCCGTCTTCCGCCTGGCTCGAGTCCGCGTACTTGGTGCTGACGGGAATCGTCGCGATGCGGCGGACTCGGGCCTCCGCCGGCTTGTAGAGGTTGACGTAGCCGTGGCGTTCGATGAACAGCACGCGCTCGTCGGGCAGGACGGCGAGCTCGATGGGTTCATCCAGCTTCTCGGCGAGCACGACTCGGGTGAAGCGATTCTCTTCAGGCCGCGCGCGATTGAAGTCGATCGTCCCGGTTCCCATCGCGTAGCGCAATCCGCCGAGCAGGTGTTGCAGGAAGAGCGGCTCGGTGTAGGTCGCTTCCGTGTGCCCCATGTTGGTGTACCACGCCCGCCCGCCGGCGAAATCGTGGTACCAGCTCATGGGGTGGTGTGCGCCGTTCGTCCCTCCCTCGTAACTCGTTTCGTCGATCTCGACGAGCACATGGATCGTCGGATCGATCGACTTGAAGTTGTAGAACTCGTCTTCGCGCTCGAAGCGGAGCGGCATGCCTTTCGTCGACACGTGCGTCGTGTCGAGCGTGCGGTAGCTGCCCTTGCGAACGTTGGGATTGTTGGGATGGCCGTTGAAGTACGCGCCCGCCAGCCTGCCGTACCACGGCCAGTCGTACTCCGTATCTGTGGCGGAGTGCACGCCGACATATCCGCCGCCCGCCTGGATGTAGCGCTCGAAGTCGTCCTGCTGCGCCGCATCCAGGACGTCACCCGTCGTACTCAGGAAGACGACCGCGCGGTATCGCGCCAGGTTCTTATGGGTGAAGGCGCCGGCATCCTCGGTCGCGTCGACCGCGAATCCGTTCTCCTGCCCAAGCTTCCGGAGTGCGGCGATGCCGTTGGCGATGGAGTTGTGGCGATATCCTGCCGTTTTGGAGAAGACGAGCACCCGCGGTTCCTGCGCGTGTACGGCGACGGGGATCGAGACCGAGGCAAGGAGCGCGAGCGAAACGAGGAGTCGGTGCATGGTAATCCAAGAGCGGGGTTGACGATGGCCAGTGGCGTCAGCCAATCTGTAGCGCAGCTTGCAGAGTGGATAGAGGCTCGCGTTCAACCTTCGTATCGCGTAGCAGAGGAACGGGAGTCGTGACGCCCCCGCGAAAAGTCATCGTCCACATCGCGACGAGCGCTGATGGATACATCGCGCGGCCGGACGGCAACCTCGACTGGCTGACCACGCGTCCAGCCCCAGCGGGGTTTTACGGGATCGACGCGTTCATGCGATCCATCGATACCAAAGTGCTTGGCCGGAAGACCTACGACGCCAGTCGGCGCCTGGGAGCAACGTTCGACTCAAAGACTCGAACCATCGTTTGCTCGCGTCATCCGCGTCCCACAGACGCTCCGCCGGCCGTCGAATTCACGGCCGAACCAATTGATGTGTTGGTGCGGCGACTGCGCCAGAGCCCGGGCAAGGATATCTGGTTGATGGGTGGCGGTGACATCATCGCCTCGTTTCTCGATGCGCAGGCGATCGACGAGTTCATCATCAGCGTCGTTCCGGTATTCGTCGGAGATGGTATTTCGCTCATCGCCCGACGTCACCGTCATGTCCCATTGTCGTTGCAGTCTACCGAGAAGTTTGCCGACGGCGTCGTGCAGCTTCGGTATGTAGTAAATTCCCCTGTGTGAAGACGCAGCCGCGGATCACCTCCTTCGCTCCCGCACGGTGCATTGCGAATGGCGCACAGATCATCAGACCGCTGACGGCGACCGCGTGGGGCACGAAGGACTTCTACGTCGAGGACCCTGACGGCTATATCGTCTGCTTTGGCGGGCGGCCGACCGGGTCGTGACGCTTTCGCTTCGCTCAGTAGTCACGACGCTGCGGCGCCACTACGGCAAGCCGGCGCGTCCTGTCAGTCAAGACCCGTTCCACCTGGTGCTCTGGGAGCAGGTCGGGTACCTGGTGCCGGACGCGCAGCGCCGCCGAGCGTTCTCTGCGCTGCGAACCACGGTGGGCTTGCAGCCAACAGCCGTTGTGGCCGCGCCCCCGTCGAAGCTGGAGACGATCGCTCGACTGGGCGGCTCCATAGCGGTCCGGGTTCGTGCCTCGCGCCTGCGCGAATCGGCAGAGCTGGTGCTCGGCCGCTGGGATGGCGACCTCCGCACAGCGCTTCGTCTTCCCACACCCCAGGCCCGTCGCGCGCTGGCCCAATTCCCGATGATCGGAGAGCCGGGCGCCGACAAGATCCTGGTGATTGCCGGGAAGGCTCGGCTCCTGCCACTCGACTCAAACGGATTGCGAGTACTCGGTCGGCTTGGCCTTACGCGCGAGGCCAAGGACTACCGTACCACCTATCGGCGCGCTCAGGAAACGGTTGCAGCCGCACTTCCCAAGGATCGTGACTGGCTGGTGTCAGCGTACGGGCTGCTGCGGGTGCACGGTCAAGAGCTGTGCCGGCGCACGGCCCCCGTGTGCCGCCTGTGTCCGTTCCGGGTGCCCTGTCCCTCATCGACGGACTAGAATTGAAACGAGAATCCCAGACTCGGGGAGTATCGGTTCCCGCCGCTCGCCGCCTGCTGCTCGGCCTGCCGAATGTCGTCGAGGGCCGCTCCTACGGCATGCCTTCCTTCCTTCTTAATGGCCGATTCCTCGCGCGCTTCCGCGACGATGATACGGTGCTCGTTGTGCAACTCGCGACGATCGGCGAGCGCGAGGTCCTCATGGAGCTGGACCCACGTGCCTTCTTCTTCACCGAGCACTATCGGAACTACCCGGCGGTGCTCGTTCGTCTCGCCGAGGTCGCGTTGCCGCTCCTCAGTGACGTGGTGACGGACGCGTGGCGGCATGTCAGCGCGCTGCCGCCGAAGCGGCCGCGCAAGCCGGCGAAGCGGAGCAGGAAGGGCGGCGCACGATCTCGATGATCGGCGTGGCGGGCATGCGTCCAGCTGATGCGCGCCGGAACTTCGCGGCGCTAGGCTCAGCCGCGGCGCTCGCTGCGCTAGCGTGTGCCTATGGCCCCAGTTTCGAGCGGTATATCGCCGACCGATTGAAAGCCGCGAGACTTGCCGAGCTTGGTGGCGACGGAGCAAGTTAGGGGCAATGAAACTGATCCATTGCTTGTGCCTTGGTCTCACGGTTGGCCAATTGGCTGCCGCCCAGGAGATCCCTCCCGACGTCATGAAGCGCGTGCGCGCCGACATCGAGTCAAATCGAGCGCTGCACCCCTAACTACGCGCGGCCCGTGTGCCTCACCAAACCGACTTCCGAACAAGCCTGATCGGCGCCTGGCGGACTAACAACCGGGTCACGGTTCACCTCATCGAGGGCCTGCCGACTGCCCTATGGGACGTCGCGGTGCCGGGATCGAACCGCACGATCCGCGCGGTCGCCGCCCACCTCCACAACGCCCGCTGCAGGTGGCTCAAAACGCTCGGCCGCGAACACGGCATCGCGACCCCGGCGCGCGTCGATCATCGTCGCGTCGCACGGCGGCAGCTCGTGGCGGCGCTGAAACGGAGCAGCCAGGGAATGGAAGCATTGCTCGAGCTGGGTCTTGCCGCGGGCGGGCAGGTCCCACCGTCGAAAGGATACGTCTGGCGCAACCTGGCCCTCGATGTCGGCCACGTGCTCACGTATTTCGTGGCGCATGAAGGCCATCACCGCGGGCAGATCATCATGGTCGCGCGCCAAACGGGCCACCGGTTACCGCGGGCGGTCACCGATGGCATCTGGGAATGGAAGCCACCCCGATGACCGCCAGCGATTTCCGTCGTCTCGCGTTGAGCCTGCCTGGGGCCGAGGAAGCGGCGCATATGGGGCATCCCGATTTCCGGGTTGGCGGCAAGATTTTCGCGACGCTGGGATACCCCGACGCAGCCTGGGGGGCCCTCGTACTCACCTCGGAGCAACAGGAGTTTTTTGTCGGCGCCGAGCCCAAGATGTTCACGCCGGTGAAAGGCGGCTGGGGCAAGCGAGGCGCCACAAATGTGGAGCTTCGTGCCGCGCGTGCAGGTCCGGTGCGCGAGGCGCTCACCGCCGCGTGGCGCAATCGCGCGCCCAAGCGGTTGATCCGCGAACTCTAACGGTCCGTAGAATTCGAGTTACTCTTTCCGGGAGTCCGATGCACGCACACGCGAATCAACTACCATGCGATTCTCTTCATAGGATACGACCGATGAAATGGACCGCGATCTCGCTGGCCCTGATGTCCGTGGCGTGCGCCGGGCGTAGCTGGCAACAAGTCCCAGCCGTCGCCAACCTATCCGCCCCGCAATCGTGCACCGCAAACCTCGCCGCGATCTGGACCGATAGCCTGCCGCTTGTTGACGACACCGCGCTACAGCACATCGTCGCCGGCGACATTGCGGACTACTATCCCGCTGACCTGAAGCTCGAAACCCGCTCGGGGCTCGTGCGCGCGCGATTCGCCATCGACACCGTCGGTCGCGTGATCCCCGGGTCCGGCATCATCGAAGCCTTCAGCGACGAACAGTTCGCCCGAGCGGTCTGCTACGCGCTCCCGCACTTGAGGTTCGCGCCGGTCATGCGTGATGGGCGCAAAGCGGTCGTGGGACTCGTGCATGTTCCTTTTACCTTCGAGGTCAAGTAGCCGTCTAGTTCCCGCCCTACCTGACTCCGCCAGGCGCTCGCTGCGTTGTATCGCCCAGCCACAACAAGCCGTCGATGAGTAGTTGGTCCTGCATGGCGTTGTTCAGCGTATACGACAGCGTGCGGTTCGTGGTATCGAATTTGTGTTCGTAGTCGATGTCGTTGTGACCCATGTTGAGGTAAATCATCTTGAAATTCTTGTTCGTCCAAACGACGGGATAGTAGCCGCTGTGCCAGATCTCGTGGGGGTTTGGACCGGTGCCGAGCGGAAAGCTGGTCGAGTCGATCGACAGCAGAATGTCGATGTCGGGGTTCTGGCGTAGATCTTTCTCCCAGCGATACCACTCGCTGGCTGCGGAACTGAAGGTCGCGGGCAAATGACGGGTGGCGGGATGCGTGCGATCTTCGACACGCAGAACAGCGGACGTCGGTCTCCAGGTGTTGCTCACGTACGATCCCGCGCCGAGAAATGTGTTGTGATACCAGTCCCAGTTCGCCGGGTACGCTGAGGGTGTCAGGGCAAATCCCGCGAAGTGAAACCCTATCCACGTGCCGCCATGCTCTCCAGGTACGATAGCCGGAAACCATCGCTCGGCCTCATGCAAAAAACTGATATGTGCCGGATCGACTTTGCCGGTAAAGAACGCGATCACTCTGAACCGTGGCTTGCCGCTATGGCCGCTCACGCCAGCACAGCAGTAAATGAGCGCGGCAGCGCTGAATGCTTTGATGGCCGACACGGCTCTAGCGGCCCGCCTTGACCTCGTTCGGCACACCGAGCTGCTGCCAGAGGTAGACGTAGGTCAGGGCGTACTCTTTCGCCACCTGGGCATTCGTGACGCCGGCCCCGTGACCGCCCTCCGTGTTCTCGAAGTAATAGAACGGAATCCCCATCGACTCCATCTTGGCCGCCATTTTGCGCGCGTGCGCGGGATGGACGCGGTCGTCGCGCGTCGTCGTCGTGAACATCACCGTCGGGTACTTCGTGCCTGACTTCAGGTTCTGGTATGGTGAGTACCTGGAGATGTATGCCCACTCGTCGGGCTTGTCGGGATCTCCGTACTCCGCCATCCAGCTCGCGCCCGCGAGCAGATGGTTGTAGCGCTTCATATCGAGCAGCGGGTTCTGGATCAGTACGGCGTTATACAGCTCGGGGTGCTGGGTGAGGGCGACGCCCATCAACAATCCCCCGTTGCTGCCGCCGCGGATGCCCAGATGCTGCGGACTCGTGACGCCTTGCGTGATCAACTCCTGGGCCACGGCCGTGAAGTCGTCATAAATGCGCTGGCGGTGCTCTTTCAATCCCGCGCGATGCCACTGCGGGCCGAATTCACCGCCGCCGCGAATATTGGCGAGCACGAAGACGCCGCCGCGCTCGAGCCATTCGGCGCCGGTGTGCGTGCTGTAGGACGGCGTGCTGGAGATCTCGAATCCGCCGTAGGCGCCAAGCAGGGTGGGATTGTTGCTGTCCCGCTTCATGTCGCCGCGATGCACGACGAAGAACGGAATCTTGGTGCCGTCTTTCGAGGTCGCTTCCTGCTGATCGACCACCAGCCCCGCCGCGTCGAACATCGCGGGCAGCCGTTTGACTTCCGCGACGCTGCCGTTCTCCGCCGTCGCGAACAACGTTGTCGGCTGGATGAAATTGGTGAAGGTGAAGAAGTACCGGTTCGAGTACGCGGATGTGGCCACCACGCCGACGGTGCCAAGATCCGGTGCCGGCACTTTGTCGAAGGTCCAGCGCCCGCCCTGATAGCGGTAGCGTCGCAGCTCGCCCCGCACATTGTTCAAGATGTTGAGCAGCAGGTAGTCACGCGTGGACGTCACGCTATTGATAGTCTCACGCGGACCCGGCTGCGTCACGAGCTGAAAGGCGCGTTTGCCGGCGAGAAAATCGTCGACCGACGTCGCAATGAGCGCACCGGTCGGCCAGGTCTTGCCGCTGACGGTCCACGGATCCCGCACGTACACCACGAGCTGGCCTTGCACGAGACGGATGTCGGCGTCGGCGGGCGTGTCGATCTTTACGACCTTCCCCTGGTCGTAGAGGTATTGCGCCCGGTGGTAGAAGTCCGTCCCGTCCGTGATCATGAGGTAGCGGCGCGCACCGTCATTCGTGCTGAATGATCCCGCGCTCACATGGTCGGCGGGCGCTTCGTACACCATCGTCGCAGTCGACAACGGAGTGCCGCGCCTCCAGAGCTTGATGATGCGCGCATAGCCGGAGGTCGTCATGCTGCCTGGTCCGAAATTCGTCCCCACGAGGAGGGTGCTGTCGTCGACCCAGGTGGCGCTCGTCTTTGCCTCGGGGATCGTGAATCCGCCGGCGATGAACTGCCCGGTCGTCAAATCAAACTCACGCCGTTCCGTCGCGTCCGACCCGCCGCGCGACAGGGCGAGCAGGCAGCGCCGGTATTCGGGCTCGAAGCAGGACGCGCCCGCCCAGGACCACGTCACGCCCTCCGCCTTGCTCAACGAATCGAGGTCGATCACGGTCTCCCACACCGGATTCGCGCTGGCGTAGCTCACCCATGTGGTCCGCCGCCAGATGCCGCGCTCGTGATCGGCGTCCTGCCAGAAGTTGTAAAGCGTATTCCCGAGGATGCTGGGGTAGGCGATTTTGTCCTTGGAATCGAGGATCTGTTTGATCCGGTCGTAGAATGGCTGGTAGAGGGGTGACCGCGTAAGCGCCGCGATAGTCGCAGCGTTTTTTGCATTGACCCACTCCATCGAGCGCTGGCCTTCGACGTCCTCGAGCCAGACGAAGGGATCGTCCGAGGGTTGCTGCGCTGCAACGTGTAGCCGTGGGAAGAGCGAGAGCGCAAGCAAGGGAAGAATGACACGAGTCTTCATGCGAGCTCCTGGTGACAGCGTTCCGGATGGTGTGTTACGCTGCGGCTACCGCTTCCGCAAGAGGGCCCTCGCTGGTGCCCCCTCGTGCCCGCGGACCTTGAGTGGTAGCACGATCAGATCGTAGTCACCCGCCTGCACCGGCCGCAGGTCCAGCCCCTCCACGATCGGAATCCCTTTCCCGAGCAGAATCTGATGTGTGCGCGGCGCGGGCGCGCCGAACTGTTCCGCCGAGATGTAGTCCACACCGATCAGCACGACTCCACCATCCGCGAGCAGCTGCGCCGCGTCCGGCGCGATGTACGCGAAGTCTTTATGGAACGCGGAGTCCATCCAGCCGCGCGACGTGCTTCGCGTCCGGAATAGCACGCGCCGCGCGCCCTTCCACTCGTGCCGATTCAGCTCGGCGGCGTCAATCGCCTGCACGCTGTCGGGGATCTCGATGATCCGGGCTGAACCGACCAGCGCGGTGAGCGGGACCTGATCGATCGGCGCACCGTTCGCGATGAAGTGCATCGGCGCGTCGATATGCGTCCCGCTGTGCGCGCCCAGCGAGTAGACCGACAGCGTGAGTTTGTCGCCCTTACGCATGTCCTTGAGAAAATCGAACTTCATCGGCGCGTCGCCCTCGTACACGGGCGTCCGGGCCGGATCGAGCGTCGCCGTCACGTCGACCCAGCCCTGCGCGCTCAGCTGCGGTTCGCGTGGGGCGCATCCCACCAGAAGACTGAGCAACAGCGTGAACCCCAGCCCCGCCACTCCGATAATGGTCTCGGCGACGGTCCACGTCTTCAGCGTCTGCTGAACGGTCATATTGAAGAACTCCTTGATGAGCCAGAAGCCCGCGTCGTTCACGTGTGACAGCACCAGCGATCCCGCACCCGTCGCCAGCACGAGCAGCTCGGCGTGCGTTCCGGGCGTGGCGGCGGCAATCGGGGCCACGATCCCGGCACTCGTCGTCATCGCCACCGTCGCCGACCCGGTGGCCACCCGGATGAGTGCGGCCACCGTCCAGGCGAGCAGGAGCGGCGAGGCCTGCGATCCGAGCGCGACGTCGGCAATGGCTTTCCCGACGCCGCTTTCGATCAGCACGCGGTTGAACCCGCCACCGGCGCCGATGACGAGCAGAATCGTGGCGGTCGGCGCGAGGCAATCGTTCGCGAACTTGAGGATCTGCTCCCGCGAAAAGTGCTGCCGGTATCCCAGCGACCAGAAGGAGAAGAGCAGCGCCACGAGCAGCGCGACGACCGGGCCGCCGATGAAATCGAATACCGCGCGGACGGGGCTCGTAGCATCGAGCGCGACGTCCGCGGTGCTCGCACCCAACATCAGGATCACAGGGAGGAGCACGGTAAGAAGCGAAATCCCAAAGCTCGGTGCAACCGTGACGCCCGTGTCTCCTGTGAATTGGGCCGCAACCGGATTCTCAGCGGGCAGGGCGATCCGCGGCGCAATCCACGAGGCGAAGATCGGGCCCGCCAACGCCGCCGTGGGCAAGCCCACCAGGATCGCGTACGCAATCGTCCGCCCGATATCGGCCTTGTAGGCGACGACCGCGAGCATTGCCGCCGGGTGCGGCGGCATCATGCCGTGGACAACCGACAGTCCCGCCACTAGCGGAATACCGATCTTCACCAGCGAGAGCCCCGTCCGCCGCGCGATCGTGAACACCAGCGGGATCAGCAGGACGAATCCCACCTGGAAGAAGACCGGAATCCCGACGATGAAGGCGACGACCATGATCGCCCAGTGCACTCGGGCTTCGCCGAATCGCCCGACGAGTGTGGTGGCGATGCGCGCCGCCGCACCCGACTCGGCCATCATCTTGCCCAGCATCGTGCCGAGCGCGACGACGATCGCGATGAATCCGAGGACCGTGCCGACGCCATCCTGGAATGCCTTCACGACCGCGCCGAACGGCATGCCGGCGACGATTCCCAGGGCGAGGGAGACGGTGATCAGGGCGACGAAGGGGTGGAGCTTGAAGCGCGCGATCAGGACGATCAGCGCCACGACCGCCGCGAACGCCAGGAGCAGCAGCTGCGTGGTTGCGCTCATGCCCCGCGCCTCACGAGGTCGGCGACGATCGTGTCCGGTGGATCCCGGATGTCGCACACCCACGCGTCCTCGTCGGGTGCCGGCTCCTCCAGCGTCGCGAGCTGGCTCTCGAGCAGCGACGCCGGCATGAAATGCCCGCGGCGCGTGGCCAGGCGCTCGGCGAGCAGCTCACGACTTCCCGTGAGATACACAAACCGCACATCCGCGGACCCGGACGAGCTCAAGAGATCGCGATAGCTCCGCTTCAGTGCCGAGCACGAGACCACGAGACCGATCCGTGCACGCTGCGCGGCGTGGAGCCGGTCCGCGATTCGGAGCAGCCAGCCGCGACGGTTGTCGTCCGTGAGCGGAACGCCGGCCGCCATCCGCTTCACGTTTTCCGGAGGATGCAGATCGTCCCCTTCGACGAAGTCGATATGGAGCGCGGCGGCGAGCTTCGCTCCGATCAGGCTTTTGCCGGAGCCCGAGACGCCCATGATCACGTAGAGCCCAGTGTTGCCAGCGCCCATGAAGTGGCCCCAATCCTATACCACCGGCGGATTCGGGGCTATTCTGCTAGGCGTCGTGATGGGCTGATCACTTCTGAGGAGCGGCAATGCAACTAGCGATGATCGGGTTGGGCAGGATGGGTGGCAACATGGTGCGGCGGCTGGTCCAGGGCGGTCACGAAGTGGTTGGGTACGACGCGAATGCTGCCACCGTCAAACAATACAGCGGCACGGGCGCCAAGGTCGCCAAGGACCTCAGCGACGTGGTTCGGCAGCTGACTCCCCGGCGCGTCGTTTGGATCATGCTACCGGCCGAAGCTGTCACGAGCACGGTCGAGCAGCTCACGCCGCACCTCTCCCGCGGCGACATCGTGATCGACGGCGGCAACTCAAACTTTGCGGATTCGCTGCGACGCGCCGAGGCGCTCCAGGCGAAGGGAATCGAGTTTGTGGACGTCGGGACGAGCGGGGGAGTCTGGGGCCTCGAGCTCGGCTACTGTCTCATGATCGGCGCGGTCCCGGCCACCTTCCAACATTGCGAGCCGATCTTCCGGACGCTGGCGCCCCCCGAGGGATACGCGCGCGTCGGCCCGCCCGGGGCCGGTCACTACGTGAAGATGGTGCACAACGGGATCGAGTACGGACTGCTCCAGGCATATGCCGAGGGCTACGAAATCCTGCATGCCTCGACCGACTTCACGTTGCAGTTGAATCAGATCGCGAAGCTGTGGAATCACGGCAGCGTTGTGCGCTCCTGGTTGAACGAGCTGGCCGAGCGGGCGTTCGCGCGTGACGAGCAGCTGGCCGGGATTCGAGGCTACGTCGAGGACTCGGGTGAGGGACGCTGGACCGTGGAGGAGGCGCTGCGGCTCGACGTGCCCGCGCCCGTGATCACGCTGTCGCTCCTCGCGCGGCTCCGCTCGCGTCAGGAGGAGTCGTTCGGCGCCAAGGTCATCGCGGCGCTCCGTCGGGAGTTCGGGGGGCATGCGGTCCACAGCAAATGACCGTTCACCGCTGCGCACTCCGCGCTGCAGCTGCAAAGCGGCGCACGATCGCCCCGGCCGGCTCGACCGCGTGAATACCTGCGACACTCTTGCCCGCCTGCCAGTAGTCCTTTGAGGTCTTCTCGCCCGCGCCACCCGCGAGCGATGCGCGCTTGAGCTGCCACGCCGAGCGCAGCGCATAGATCGTTCGTATCCAGTGCTTGGTACGGCGGCCGCGGAGTAGCCAGCGCGCGATCGGGCCGGCCTTCGTACCGATCCGCTCGACGTAGGGGGTGCGGATGACTGACAGCGGCACGCCGGTCACGCGTTCGGTAAGCACGATGTCGCTCTCCTTGGCCCGGACGATCGCTTGCTTGTAGTCGTCGTGCGCGCCGCATTCGTTGGTCGCGATGAAGCGCGTGCCGAGCTGCGCGCCGGCGTAACCCATCCGCAACGCGGCGACGAAGCCGGTCTCGTCGCCGATCCCGCCCGCACAGACGATGGGCACACCAAGATCTGCAAGCTCATCGTAGAGAGCGTGCGCGCTGCGCGGGCCCGCGTGTCCACCGGCCCGATCGTTCACAGCGATGAGTCCGTGCACTCCACCCGCCAATCCCTTATCGGCCCATTTGCGCTCCGTCACGTCGTGGTAGACCATGCCGCCGTCCGGCGCGACGCGATCTACGACCCAGCGGGGATTGCCCAGCGACGTCACGAAGAAGCGCACTCCCTCTTCCAGCCCGATATCGACATAACGGTGCATCCGCTCGAGGTAGAGTTTCGAGCTGCGCTCGATCAACACGTTCATGCCGATGGGCTTGTTGGTCGTCTGCCGAATGAGCCGTAGCCCTTCCCGCAGGTCCTGCCCATACACGTAGATCATCGACAGCGGTTGCACGACGCCAATGCCGCCGGCGGCGGAAACGGCCGCGACCAGCTCGGCGTTGGAGCAGGGATACATCGCGCCGCAGATCAGCGGCACCTCGATGCCGAGCTGCCGCGTGAGAGGGGTATCGAGCAGGCTCATCGAGGCGGGATAGGTCGCAACCGCCAACGGGCCGTGGCATGCGCGACGACGTCGCCTTGCGTGTCGGTGATCGAGACCGGGGCTTCATACACCTGCTCGGTCGTCACGTTGAGGCCCCCACCGCTTACTCGGCACTCCGCCGTCAACAGACCGCGCGCCTTCTTCAGATACGAGATGGAGAAGCCGGTCACGATTCCCTGGACCCCCGGCGGCAGTCCGACCAGGACCGCGAGTCCGCTCGCCATCTCGGCGAGATTGGCGATGGCCATCGCATGCACCGACGCGAGATGATTCCTCACCCGCCGGCGGTCGCGCAGCGTCACCCGGCACCAGCCGGGCTCCAGCTCTGCCACCCGGGCGCCGATCGCCCCCGAGTACGGAGTCATCCAGCCGACGAGGAGACTGAACAGCGTCTTGCCGCCCGGGAGCCCGGAAAGCCGTCGCCATAACGCGCGGAGCCGTTCGCCGGGTGCTGACATGGAGGAGGGCACGGGTCGAATGTAACCGGTAGTTAAGTTGTCTCCACATGACGCAAATCGCTTTCGCCGGCGTCGGCGTGGACTTCGGTGCCACCAAACTCTTCTCCGACGTCTCCTGCACCGTTGGAAGTGGTGAACGCTGGGGCATCGTGGGCCGGAACGGCACCGGAAAAACCACGCTCTTTCGGCTGCTGACGGGCGACCTCGAGCCCACGCGCGGGAGTATCACGCGAGCGCCGGGCCTGCGGGTATCGCTGCTCGAGCAACACCGCGACTACGGCGCCGCCACCACCGTGTGGGAAGCGGCGGCCGGGGAGCTCGGCGAGCTGCTGGCGTTGGAGCAGTCGTTGGTGGAGCAGGCCGCGAATCTCGCCCACGACTCCTCGCCCGCGGCCCTGGCTCGCTACGGCGAAGACCTGGAGCGGTTCGAGCGCGAGGGTGGCTACGCCGTGACCGCCCGCATCGACGCGGTGCTGCACGGCCTCGAGTTCGATCCCGCCCAGGCTCGCGTCACACCGCTGGCGGCGCTGAGCGGTGGCGAGCTCGGCCGGCTGGGCCTGGCCCGCCAACTGATGTCCACCGCAGATGTGCTGCTGCTCGACGAGCCGACGAATCACCTCGATCTCGAGACGACGCAGTGGCTCGAGCAATACCTTGCCGCGAGCGAGCGGACCGTACTCCTCGTGAGCCACGATCGCGCGTTTCTGTCCGCGACTGTCGATCATGTGCTGCACCTCGAGGGCGGCACCGCCACGCCGTATGCGGCCGGCTACACCGACTTCGTCGCGCAGCGCGCCGAGCGCCGGCTGGCGCAGCAGCGGGCGTTCGAGCAGCAGCAACGGACCATCGCGCACGAGAAGGACTACATCGCCCGCAACATCGCCGGCCAGAACACCAAGCAGGCGAAAGGAAGGCGCAAGCGTCTCGAGCGGCTGCCCCGGCTCAGCCCGGTGATCGGGGCTGCCGGGACGATGGCCCTGCGGTTCGAGGTGGCCGACCGCGGCGGCGATCAGGTGGTGACGGCCAAGAATGTCACCGTCGGAATCGGCGAGCGCACACTGGTGGAACGGTTCAGCGGCACGCTGAAGCGCACCGACGTGGTCGGGCTCATCGGTCGCAATGGGTCGGGGAAATCCACGCTACTCCGCGCGCTCCTGGGCGAGCACCCGATCCACGCCGGTGAGCTCAAGCTCGGCCTCTCGATCAGTACGGGCTACTACCGGCAAGACCTGTCGCAGGTGCCGCTCGATCGCACGCTCTACGAGGCGATTGAAGACCTGCGCCCGAAATGGGAGCGCGGTCCGATACAGGGACATCTCGGCCGCTTCGGGTTTTCGGGTCAGGAGGTGCTGCGCCGTGCCGACTCGTTGTCCGGCGGCGAGCGCGCGCGTCTCGCGTTCGCGATCCTGATGTTGTCGCGTGCCAACCTGCTCATCCTGGACGAGCCGACGAATCATCTCGACGTCGAATCCATCGAGGCGCTCGAGGATGCGATCGAGGAATACGACGGCACGGTGATCCTCGTCAGCCACGACCGGGAGCTGCTACGAGCGCTGACAACCCGAACCTGGATTCTGCACGAGCGGCACATGACCGAGTTCGCCGGGGGGTTCGCGGAATGGGAGGAAGTGAGCACCGAACGCGCGCACGCCGCCGCGGTCGCCGCCGCCGAAGAGCAGGCGTTGCGGCGGGTGCACGAACACCAGCGGGTCGCGCCAGCTCCGAAGCGCGATCCACGCGCCGAGCTGCGCCGCGCGCAGCGTGAGCTCGAGGAAGCGGAGGCGGCCGTCGCGGCACTCGAATCCGAGGTCGCCCGCGTCGTGGCGGCGCTCGAGGATCCGGCGCTGTACACGCGCCCCGATGGCACCCGCGAGGCCCACGCGCTCGGCGCCAAACTCGAGACACTTAAGCGTGACCTGGAGGCCGGGATCGAGCGGTGGACCCGGGCGACGGAGCAGGTGGAGCGCTCTGGACAGAGCGACCCACAGGCGGTCTAATCTCTGTCATGCGAATTAGACTCGTTTGTGCATTGCCCATTCTCTTGGCACTCACGGCAGGCACCGCCGCCGCCCAGACATCGCTGCAGCTCCGCTGGGAGCTTGCTGGGGACAGCGTCGCGACCGATTTCGCCGCGTCGCGCGCGGCCTTCACGCTCACGAACCGCGGTGCGAAGCCGCTCCCGCCGAGCGGCTGGGCGATCTACTTCAACGCACTCCACTCGGCGGCACCGGGAAGCGTAGGAGCAGGGTTCGTGATCGAGGACGTGATGGCCGACCTGCACCGACTCGCGCCTGCGGCTGGGTTTGCAGGACTGGCTCCGGGTGCCAGCGTGCGGATCCCGTACCTCACCGACCTCATCCTCAATCGCAGCTTCGTGCCCAAAGGTCCGTACATCGTCTTCGACACGGCGAAAGATGTCGGCGTCCCGGTGACCGACTATGTGGCTGCCCCGTTCGACCGCGCCGTCGCGACACCCGAGAACCAGTTCATACTCGACTCCGCGACGCGCGTCATCCCCGCGAGTGAGCTGCCGCCGCTGTTCCCGACACCGGTGACGGTGACACCCGGAGCGGGCTCGCTGCGCCTCACGGCATTGCCGCGGGTCGAAACAACAGAAGCGCTGAGGAACGAGTGGATATTCGCGACGGAGTACCTACGTCCCTATTTCGCCGGCACGGGGACGGGCAGCGTCTCCCTGCGACTCGAGATCGGGGCCCTCGAGGGTCAGACCTCGCCCGAGGCGTACTCGCTCGTCGTGGATCCAGCGCAAGGGATTCGCATCGTGGGCGTCTCGCCGGCCGGAGTCTTCTACGGGCTGCAGTCGCTGCGCAACTTGCTCCCCGCGCCTGCGCCGCGCGCCGGACTTACGCTGCCGGCGATTCGCGTGGTGGATGCGCCGCGCTTCGGCTACCGCGGCTTCATGCTCGACGTCGCCCGCAATTTCCATCCGAAGGCCGCGGTGCTGCGGACCATCGATCTGCTCGCGCGCTACAAACTCAATGTCCTGCACCTGCATCTGACCGACGACGAAGGCTGGCGCGTCGAGATCGCCGGCCTCACCGAGCTCACCACAGTGGGGGCGCGCCGCGGTCACCCGCCGGACTCCGACCGGCACCTACAGCCGGCATTCGGATCGGGCCCGCTCGTGGACCGGCCGTGGGGCAGCGGCTTCTATTCACACGCCGACTACGTCGAAATTGTCCGCTACGCGGCTGCGCGGCACATCGAGGTGATTCCGGAGATCGAGATGCCGGGCCATGCGCGCGCGGCGATCAAGTCCATGAAGAGCAGCCAGCAGTTCCGGCTCGATGAACCGGAAGACCGCTCCGTGTACATGTCGGTTCAGGGCTATCCCGACAACGTGATGAACCCGGCACTCGAATCGACCTATCGGTTCATCGAGCGCGTGGTCGGCGATCTCGCGGCGATGCACCGCGAAGCCGGTGCGCCCTTGCGCCACATCCATATGGGTGGTGACGAGGTTCCGGGCGGCGTCTGGCAGGGTTCGCCGGCGGTTCAGGCGTACATGAAGGCGCACGATCTGACGAGCGTGGACGATCTCTGGTTCGCGTTCTACGGCCGCATCGAGCAGATCCTCAAGGTAGAGAACGTCTCGCTCTCCGGATGGGAAGAGATCGCCGTACGGAAAACCAGGCGCGAGAGCCACGGGGTGACCATTCCCAATCCCGACTTCGCCGCACGCGGCTGGCGCGCCTACGTCTGGAACAACGTGCCCGGTTGGGGCGCGGAGGATCTCGCCTACCGGCTCGCGAACGGCGGCTACGATGTCGTGCTGAGTCCCGTGACCAATCTGTACTTCGATCTTGCGTGGAATCCCAATCCGGCGGAGACGGGGCTCGACTGGGGCGGCTATGTGGACCTGCGCAAGCCGTTCGACTTCATTCCGCTCGACTACTACCGCAACGCGCGTCTCGACCGCCGCGGGAATCCGCTGGATCCCGGCGTGTTCGCCGGAAAGGATCGGCTCACGGAGTACGGCCGAGCCCACGTCGTGGGGATTCAGGGGAACCTGTGGTCGGAGACGGTGGGCGGCGAGGGGCTCGCCGACTACATGTTGGTCCCGAAGTTGTTCGGCCTCGCCGAGCGGGCGTGGGCGCCGGATCCGGACTGGGCGAGCGAGCGCGACAGCGCGAAGGCCGCATCGCTCTACCGCGAAGCCTGGTCGCGCTTCGTCAATGTGGTCGGCCAGCGCGAGCTGCCGCGGCTCGATCGGGAAGTGCCGGGACTCAACTACCGGATCCCGACGCCGGGTCTGAAGGTCGAGGCCGGGACCGTGCGCTGCAGTTTGGAGATCCCAGGCTTCACGCTGCGCTACACGACCGACGGCAGCGAGCCCACGACCCGGAGCGCCGTGGTGCGCGGTCCGATCCCGGCACGGGGAACGCTGCGGGTCGCGGCGTTCAATGCCACCGGGAGAAAGGGCCACACGGTCGGTGTCACCGCGCCGTGAATCCCATGGGGAGAAAAGGAGGGAGATGTGGAACTACGCCCGTTGACGAAATCTGACTACGAGTTTCTGGTCTCGCTGCAGCGCCAGGACGACGTGTGGGAGTTCATCGGCACACTCCCGCTGCCAGGGGAAGGGCACGCCCACCATCTGTTCGCCATCCGAGAAGGCGATTTGCCGCTGGGATTCGCGGGACTCGTGAAGTCGCAGGCGCTCGACGGTAATGACTTCGAGGTGTTGTGTGCCATACGATCGGAAGTCCAGCAGCGGGGCGTCGCAAAGCAAGCCTGCCAGCTCGTGCTCCAGTGGGCGTTCCAAACGGCAAAACTCGATCGGGTCATCGCCTGCATCGATGACACCAACGAACCGGCACGCGCCATCGCGCTCAAGATCGGAATGACCGAGCTCGCCACGCGCCCGCCGAATCGCACGGTCTATGTGAAGTACCGTGACGAGCGGAGCCTCACGCGCGCTTAATGACGGGCAAGAGCGGGAGAATCGCGCGCGATGTCTTCCTGCGACGACTCGGTGTCGAGCGATCTTATCGGCCACGTGCGCTGTTCCGGAACCCGAATTGGAACTTTGCGCCGATACTGAATCTGGTCGTCGCGTCCTACCTCCGAGTCCGTCCGGATTTCACGTTTCTGCAGATCGGCGCGTTCGATGGCATCGTCGACGATCCCATCCACCCCCTCGTCGAACAATTTGGCCTGCGGGGCTTGGTGGTCGAGCCACAGGCGAGCGTCCTCCCCACGCTGCAGGCATCGTATGCGGCTTACCCCCAGGTCCGTGTCGTCAACGCGGCGGTTGCCGACGCGAATGAGACGCGCGACTTCTATACAACCGTAGGCGGTCCGACTCGGAAGGCGTCATTCTTCAAGCCGCAGCTGCTGAAGCACGGGATCCCCGAGCACGAGATCCAGTCAGTGCCGGTGCGTTGCGCCACGATCGCGACCTTGCTGCGCGAGCATGGTCTGGCGCGCTGCGACCTGCTGCAGATCGATGCGGAAGGCTACGACTACCAGATCATCCGGTCCATCGACTTTCACACCGTTCAGCCGGTGATTGTCCGCTTCGAGCAGGTGCATTTGACAGGTGATGCGTGTGACCACTGCATCGAGCTCCTGGCCTCGCACGGCTTCCGGTTCATCACCGAGCGCCGGGACATCATCGCGTTGCGCGATCCGTGAGCGCGCGCCGCGTCACAAACCCTCTGAACGGAAGGACGGAGCGATGGTCTCGGTGAACTATCTGCATGTCCTCGTGGCGGCCGTCGTCGTGTTCGTGCTGGGCTGGCTGTGGTACAGCCCTCTGCTGTTCTTCAAGCCCTGGATGCGACTGCGGGGCCAGGATCCCGTCGCGGCGATGCAAGGCGCGAAGATGCCGGGCGGGAAGCTGGTCGTCGAGCTGGTGCGATGCGTCCTCCTAGCCTATGTGATCGCGCGGTTCGTGGCACTCCTGAGTATTGCCAGCCTGATGGGCGCGGTCCATTTCGGGTTCATGTTATGGATCGGATTTCCGGTGATCATTCTGACCGGCTCGGTCCTCTGGGAGAACACGCCGGTTGGGGTGGCCGCGATTCATGCCGGTGACTGGCTCGTGAAGCTGTTGGTCATCCCGATCATTGTGACGCTGTGGCGATAGCATCCAACCGAACAGTCAGTGACCCCCGCACTCGTCAACCAAAGTAAGCGACGGTGCGTCGCGGGTATCGCCACGCGTACGACCAATGCGGATGAGATGCAGCCTTCCAACGCGCGGATTCCGGGGCTCTGGGGCGAGTTCGCTTCGCAGAATTGGGCCGAGCGCCTGGGGCAGGGAGGCGCGTTCGGACCGACCATCGCGGTTTATTCGGCGTATGAAAGCGATGTCTCGGGCAGCTACCAGATCCTGATTGGCCGGGAGGTTGCCCGATCGGCGCCGATCGCAGGCCCCGCTGTCGACATCGCCCCAGGCACGTATCTCGTATTCAAGTTTTCGGGCCCGCTCCCGGGCGTCGTGATCGACGGCTGGCGTGCCGTGTGGGCGTTCTTCGAACGACCCGATGCGCCAACGCGGGCCTACACGGCGGACCTCGAAGTTTATGTCGAACCTGAACGCGTCGAGATCTGGATAGCGGTCTGAAACCTCTCGCGCTACGGGCGTGATAGAGTAGAATCTCCGTGTGGAACACCCACCCGAGACCTACCTGACCTGGGCTCTGGACCGCGCTGAGGGGCGGCGCGGGCTGTTGAGGCGATTCCTGCGCGTCAGCTTGATCGGCCTCTCCCTGCCGATCCTTGCACCGGTGACGCTCCTCGCGCAGCTCACCGTCACCGGGCTACGCGTCGAGTATCTCACCAACCCGCTCGGCATCGACGTCGTGCAACCGAGACTGAGCTGGCGGATCGCAAGCGCGCGCCGCAACACGATGCAGGCTGCTTATCAGATACAGGTCGCGGGCAGCGAAACGAGCCTCGCCGGCCGCGCGAACCTGCTGTGGGATTCCGGGAAAGTGATCTCCGACACGTCGGTATTCGTGGAGTATCGCGGGCCCGCCGCGGTGTCGCGGACACGGTACTACTGGCGCGTGCGGGTCTGGGACACGAACGGTAGTGCGTCGCCGTGGAGTGCGGCCGCGTTTTGGGAAACGGGACTGCTGCAGCCGGCGGACTGGACCGCGCAATGGATCGGGCCACCGCCGACCGCAGCAGATAGCCTGCCGTCTCCGTCGCCGCTCTTGCGACGCGCGTTTCGGGTTCCCGAACCCGTGCGCTCCGCGCGTCTCTACGTCACCAGCCTCGGCCTCTACGAGGTCTATCTGAACGGCCAGCGCGTCGGCAACGAGCTGTTCACGCCCGGCTGGACCTCGTACCGCCGCCGGCTGCAGTACCAGACCTACGACGTGACCCAACTCGTGCGGCCAGGCGCCAACGTCGTCGGTGCGATGCTCGGCGACGGCTGGTACCGCGGTCAGCTTGGGTTCTTTGGGCAACGCAATCTGTACGGCCGGCGGCTTGGTCTCCGGGCGCAGCTCGAGATCCGCTACGAAAGCGGACGTGCGGAGCGCATCGTGTCGGATACGGGCTGGAAGACCACGACAGGCCCGGTGCTCACGTCGGACATCTATGGCGGCGAGACCTACGACGCGCGCCGCGAGTTGAGCGGCTGGGCGAGCGCGCCCTTCGACGATCACGGGTGGGTACCCATCGCCTTGGTCGATCCTCCGCCGGCAGCGCTCGTCGCATCCCTGTCTCCGCCGGTCCGGCGCGTGCGCGAGCTGCGCCCCGTTTCGATCCGGCGCGCACCGTCGGGCGAGATGCTCTTCGACCTCGGCCAGAATTTCACCGGCTGGGCGCGCCTCAACGTCAGCGGCTCGCCAGGGACGACGGTCACCTTGCGGTTCGGCGAAGTCCTCGACCGCGCCGGCAACCTGTACACCGCGAACCTGCGCGCCGCGGCGCAGACAGACCGGTACACGCTGAGCGGGAAGTCCCGGGAGGTGTACGAGCCGCATTTCACATTCCACGGCTTTCGATACGTGGCAGTTCAGGGACTTCCGGCGCCGGCCGACTCGACAACGATCACGGGCATCGCGGTGTCATCCGACCTCGCGCAGACGGGGAGCTTCGTCACCTCGGACTCGCTCCTCAATCAATTGCAGCGCAACATCGTCTGGGGCCAGCGCAGCAACTTTCTCGACGTCCCAACCGACTGTCCGCAGCGTGACGAGCGCCTTGGCTGGACGGGAGACGCTCAGGTGTTCGCGCGAACGGCGGCGTTCAACATGGACGTCAATGGCTTCTTCGCGAAGTGGCTGGGAGATGTCGCAGCCGATCAAGATGCGAGTGGCAGTGTCCCCTGGGTCATTCCGAATCCCTTGGGCGGCGACTCAGTCCGCTTCGCCGGCACCGCGGGCTGGTCCGACGTCGCCGTCATCATTCCGTGGACGATGTACCTCACGTACGGCGACCGGCGTTTGCTCGAGCGACAGTATCCGAGCATGCGCGCGTGGGTCGATTACGCGCGCCGCCGTGCCGGTCCGGACCTGATTTGGCGGCCGGGGTGGCAGTTCGGCGACTGGCTCGCGCTCCACAGCGACGACCCCTCCTACCCGGGTGCCACAACAGGGACCGACCTGATTGCGACGGCGTTCCTCGCCCACTCCACCGATCTGGTGGCCCGCACGGCGAGCGTGCTCGGTCGCACCGAGGAAGCGTCGACCTATCGCGCACGCTTTCAGACGATCCGCGACGCGTTCCGTCGCGAGTTCGTCTCGAGTACGGGCCGAGTGGGCGAGAACACGCAGACGGCGTACGCGCTCGCGATCGCATTCGATCTTCTTCCGGACTCGCTCGTATCGACCGCGGCGGAGCGCCTCGCGCGGGACGTCGTGTCGCGCGGGCACCATCTCACGACCGGCTTTCTCGGCACACCGTACTTGTTGCATGTGCTTAACGCGACTGGGCACCTGGGGGACGCCTTCGCCCTGCTCACCCAGCGTACCTACCCCTCGTGGCTCTACCCGATCACGCGGGGCGCCACGACGATGTGGGAACGATGGGATGGGATTCGGCCCGACAGCTCATTCGAAGATCCGGGCATGAACTCGTTCAACCACTACGCCTTTGGCGCGGTCGGCGATTGGATGTACCAGAACATCGGCGGGATCGACGTCGACCCGGCGGCGCCCGGATACCGGCACTCACGCATCGCACCTCGTCCCGGAGCGGGGCTGACAAGCGCGAGCGCGTCGCTCGAAACTGCCTACGGGACGCTGCAGTCTGCGTGGAGACTCGACGGGGAGCGGTTCACACTCGATGTCACGGTGCCGGCGAACACAACCGCCGCAGTGACCCTGTGGAACGCCCGGCTCGACCAGGTTCGGGAAGGAGGAGCCGGGCTCACCGCACGCGATGGAATTCGCGCCGCGCGACAACGCGGGCCAGACGTCGTCGTGGACGTGGGCTCGGGCCGTTACAGCTTTGCCGTCACTCGCTGAGCGTCAGCCTTAGTTGTTGGCGA
>Ga0209056_10000658_pt1 | contig 38287 bp, 30 predicted proteins | sample GraSoiAngelo_114_FD_185876 | JGI IMG/M metagenome (GOLD analysis project Ga0209056, IMG submission 185876) | Grasslands soil microbial communities from the Angelo Coastal Reserve, California, USA - 14_0903_13_40cm (SPAdes) (version 2) | ecosystem: Environmental > Terrestrial > Soil > Grasslands... | reverse complement strand
CGGAGACCACGGCGCTAGTGGCGTTCCTTAAAACTTTGCATCCGGCGACTCAAGCGCCCGCGCGTGATGCTTCTCGCGCTATCGCTCTGGGCGCAGGCCAAACTACCACCGGCCGCTAGGTACCTATGCCATTCGAAATCCACACCCACGCGCAGCACGGTCTCTTATCTTCGCTGACGACCGTTATTTTGGTGCTCCTGGTATTCGTCTACTCGCGCGGCTGGTTTCGTCTTCGAAGTGCTTCCCAGGGTTCGTTTCCCCCTTGGCGAGTTGCGGCATTTGTGGCTGGACTGTTTTCACTGTGGATCGCTCTGGGCTCGCCCCTGGCCGCACTTGATCATCAGTTGCTCACCATCCACATGATGAAGCATCTTCTGCTGATGGTAGTAGGTGCCCCTTTAATTCTATTGGGGGCGCCGACACTGCCGCTGCTGTGTGGGCTCCCGAAATACTTCATGCGTCGCAGCCTGCTTCTCCGCAAGACGCCACGATTACTCGGACATTTTCTCAGTAACCCTGTTTTCTGCTGGCTCGCGGGTACGGCCGCAGTGATCGCCTGGCATGTTCCCGCTCTGTTCCAGTTGGGGCTGTCGTCTCAAACTTGGCACATCGTGGAGGACGCATCCTTTCTCATCGCGGGCCTTCTGTTCTGGCGACCTATCGTTCGGACTGGGCCGCGTGACGCCAAAGGCCCTCAATGGTCCATGCCCGTGTACCTCTTCCTCGCCACGTTGCCCTGTGACATCCTTTCCGCGTTTCTCACATTTTGCGGCCGCGTTGTTTACCCAAGTTATGTATCTACCGCTCGCATCTTCAGTTTGTCTCCTCTGCAGGATCAGGAGTGTGCCGGTGCTCTGATGTGGGTCTGCGTAACATTTGCATATCTGATCCCGGCAGTGGTGATCACCATGCAGATCCTCTCGCCGGGCGGTGCTCAGAGAGAAGCGCAAGACGTCTTGTACGAATTTCCAGCACCCGAACTGAGTGGCTCAGAAGCGGAGGTCGTCTAAAACATGGCCGCCGACCCCATCCTTATTATTGCTACCAGGCCGCGGCTCGCACTCGCACGCGGTCAAGCGGGCGCAATCCGCTCCGCAGCGGCCGATTACTGGGCCCTCACCAAGCCAGAAGTGAATTTGCTGATCGCGATTGCAACCTTCGCCGGCTTTTGTGTCGCTGTTCCAGGCCCACTTCGTGAGTTTCCATGGCTGCGACTGGTTCACACCTTATTAGGTACGCTGCTGGTCGCAAGCGGCACCGGTACACTGAACCAATACGTCGAACGTCGTTTCGATGCTCAGATGCGCCGGACTGCCAGGCGACCGCTCGCTGCCGGGAGGCTGAAACCTGCCGCGGTTCTATGGTTCGGTATCGCGCTGGCGGCTATTGGTTGCATTTATCTTTCGACCGCGGTCAATGTGTTTGCGAGTCTGCTCGCGCTTCTTACGCTGTTGTCTTACTTGTTCCTTTACACTCCGCTCAAACGAAAAACATCTGTGTGCGTCCTGATCGGAGCGCTTCCGGGTGCTGTGCCTCCTCTGATCGGTTGGACTGCCGCATCGGGTAGGTTGAGCTTCGAGGCATGGATACTGTACGCGCTGCTTTTCCTGTGGCAGTTCCCCCATTTCATGGCAATCGCCTGGATGTATCGCGAAGACTACGATCGCGCCGGCTACTTAGTGCTTCCCTACGGCCGGGCAAGAGGTAGTTTCGTGGCTCTGCAAACCATATTGCCTCTCGTGGCTTTGGTGCCCTTGAGTCTGCTCCCAGCTTTGGCAGGCCAGCCCAGCATTTTCTACTTCACGGGAGCCTTGCTCCTCAGTTTGGGGTTTTCCTTCTACGGGGTACAATTCGTACTTCGTCGATCTAACGCGGCTGCTCGCCGTCTCTTGTTGGCATCCATCATCTATCTTCCATCGCTACTGGTGCTGATCGTGCTTCTTAGAGGCTGGCGGGCTCTATAGTGTCAACGACCGAAACCATTCCTGGCGCGTCACATGCCGGTGAACAACTCAGTAAATTCATTGTCGCCAGAGATAACCCCACGTCTCTGGTTCTGACGGCCCGAACCGCGGTGGCGGCAGTTGTTTCCTTCCTAATCGCCCGCTTATTTCGCTTGCCAGAAGCTTACTGGGCTCCGATCTCGACAGTTATAGGCATGCAGTCGACGCTCGGGGCTGCACTGCCAGTTTCCGTGCAGTATTTCGCGGGGACAGCGATTGGAGCGGCGGTTGGGGCAGTGACTGCTACTTACTTCAGTGAAAGTGTCTGGGCATTCGGCGTAGCCGTTCTTATCATTGGATTGCTTTGTGCGGTCTTGCGAGTTGAAAGAGGTGCGTACCGGTATGCGACTACTACGCTGGTGATTGTAATGCTCGTGACGCGATCCACCAGCGCATGGCGAATTGGAATTCACCGGTTCTTCGAAGTTTCGATAGGGATCGCGGTCGGCCTTGTGCTCTCCGCCCTCTGGCCCGAACGGCAGTCCGCGAGTTTCGATCATCAAGGTAAATCATGAAGCTGGAGTCCAATTGCGACTGTCGCGTCACCGAGGACTCTGCGAACCACCGGATCAGAGAGAAAAATATTCCGCAGAGGCTCCTCGGCGGGCAAGGAATTCGCTAGCTTCATGATTGTGTCGCGGCTAAGAGCCCGATGATATTCTGCCAGTTCCCTGTCGCCTGTGTGTTCGTGAAGTTCGGCCGCGGCGGCGTGAACGCGCCAGCTGGCCAGGGGCACTTCAAAACCCTCCATCGCCGCCAATCCTTTGGCAACCGAGTCTTGTGCTCTGGTGATGTCGAGTTCCTCCATAGCGACCCGGGCATTCATTTCCCAGGCCAGCGTCTGCCAATTCCGCTCTGCGGTCTGCTGCGTCAAATCCAGAAATTTGTCCGTCTCAGCTCGCGCTTGCTGCACATCCCCCTTTGCCAGCCAAAGTTCCACAAGGGCCCACTGCAGCATCATGCGGTGGATCCAGTCGTGTATCACTGTGTGGCGATCCATTTCATCGCGGACCGTGAATAAATGCTCCTGGGCAAGTACATAATTGCCCAACGCCCTATGCGCCGAGCCCAGCAGGACATGGCAGAACCGGCCCCAAGGTCGCCACGGCGGATCCGCGAGCGAAGGGAGAACTGAATCACAGATCTCCACAACCCCGGCGAAATCCATTGCCTGAAGATGGAGCCAAGCCTGGTAGAGACGTAATGTCTGCGCCCGGTAAGAGTCTCCGTTTCTGTCCGCCATCGCGATTCCTACCTTGATCTCCCGCAACATTTCGCCCCACTCACCTAGATACAGAAGACTCCAAGGCAAGATGAACTGACTTTGCCAATATGCCGTACTTAAGTAGGGGTTTTCCTCGACTTGGTTAAGCAAGATCGCAAGGCTCTCGACAGCGTTGCGTTGCGCCTCGCGGTATTCGGAGGAAACCCACTGGATAAAGTTGTAATCGATCAGATGCGACGCCAACAGCAGACGGTCACCGGCTTGACGGATTTCTGCGACAGCCCTGCGGCACTCATCCGCATCACCAGCGTTCCACCCTCCTGCCCAAATGCGCCGGACCAAACAGCTTGCGCGTGTTCTTGCCCGCATCAGCGGGTTTTTCTGCCTGCCGCTGAGTTCGAGTGCCCGTTCCAAGACCTTGAGACACCGCTCAGAACTGATCCACGACAAGGGGTAAGCCATATCAATAAGAGCCTGCACCTCTACGTCGATGAGACCATAGTGAGCAGCCCGCGCAGCCAGCGCTTCGCAGGTTTCGACGACGCGCATGTCGAAAGAGACAAGGTATATACCGGCCAGCTTTGTCAGAATCTCTGTCTCAATACCAGCGCGCTCCGTGTCAGGTAGCTTGCTCGACAAGTCAACAGCGTGCTGCAGAGCGGCCGCAGCTTCCCGAGGCGCGTAGCGGCGCCCAGCGGTTTCTGCCACAAGCCTCAGGTACTTGATGGCGCGCGACCAATCGCGGCCCTCTTCGAAATGATGAGCTAGCTCGGGCGCTACAGCTTCGCCGGAACCGGTTGAAAAAACCTTCTCCAAGTGCTCGCCGATGCGCTGGTGCAGGTTCGTCCTTCGGCCCAGCGCCAGTCGGCGATAGAAGGCGTCGCGATACAATGCGTGAGCAAACTCGTAGCGGCTCGAAGCGGTCCCATCCGGAAATTCCTGAGGCTCTGCCGAACGGACCAGTTGGTGCCGGTGCAGCACTCCTTCGCAGAAATGTTCAAGGTCCTCCACATCCATGTTCGCTGCGGCGGCGGTGACCACGGTGGAGAACAAAACACCGGCAACACTCCCTGCCTCCAAAGCTCGACGCTCTTCATCGCTCAATCGCTCGATCTGCGATTCGATCATCTGTTGCAGACTCTCCGGCGCAAGGACCTCGACTTCCTGTAGAGGTACCGTAAGTGTTAAGCCGGCGTTCTCCTGCGCGATGAGCCTTTGCGCTCTCATGTGTTTTAAAGCTGCGATCATGAAGAGTGGATTGCCTTCGGTGCGGCGATGAATTAATTCAGCCAAGCCTTCAGGCACAGCGGCGCCTTCCGACGCAGTCGCCAGGTACTCAGCTACCTCGGATGTCTCGAGGGGCTCCAAAGCGATCTCGTGGCCTAATTCATGAACCACCAGCTCCCGCTTCAGTGTCTTCAAGGGATGATCAGAAAGCGCGAGATCTGCGGGCCGGTATGTGCCGATCAGCATCAGTTTTGCTGACTGGCGGCGGCGGGCGAGCGCAGAGATGAGATCGACGGTGGAGTAATCCACCCAGTGCAGATCCTCAAACACCAGGAGGAGCGGCCTCTCGGATGCGATCGTCTCCAGGGCCTTGCTGATTTCACGCAGCATGCGCTGGCGAGTCGCGCCCAGAATCTCTTGTTGCAGCATTTCTCGATGTTCGGGTCTTACAAGTGCAGGGAACTGTACCAGTAACGTAGGCGCTTGTTTCTCCAGGATATGGACAAGTTCATCTCCTGCTGATCCACGGCACAACTGACCCAATGATTCGAGCAGGGGGTAGTAAGCCTCCTTGCCGCCATATCCCTCCACACATTGTCCGCGCGCGATTCGAACTCCAATGAGGTCGGCGACAAGCCGGTGTTGGAACTCGTCCACGAGCGCGGTTTTTCCGATTCCGGACTCGCCGGTGATGAAGACAATCTGACGCCGGCCAGTTAGAGTCTTCTGCAGGCTGTTGCCTAGGCAGTCCAATTCCGCCTTCCGACCAACCAGCTTCCCAGAGACCGGTTCAACAGAAATCGCCGATTCGGTCGAAACGTCGTTGACTGGAGCAATAAACCGGTAACCACGCCGGGGAAGAGTCTCGATGAACTGAGGATTTTTCGGACCGTCCCCCAAAGCAGTGCGGATGTCTAAGATGTGGCTCTTGATTACTTCCGGTTGGACGAACGTGTCGGGCCACAGAGCCTCAAGCAGTTCGTTTTGCGTGACCAGTCGTCCGGCGTGCTCAACCAGATATCGCAAGACGCCGAATGCCTTAGGTGTCAGGCGAATCCGATCATCGTCTCCATTGTCCCTGTGACGCCAGAGACACTGATTGACCGTATCCAGCCGGAACGGAGGAAATTCCTTCATGCTTGGCCTGCAATGCTGCGTCGGTCACTGCTTCCCCCGTATGATACATACAACCATCTCGGAGCGGTTGTCTCTCAAGGTAAATGACCGGTCTCGCACCGTTACAATGTTCGCAGGGTGCTCCTTGGTATGAGCGGGTTCCGCCGCTGATCGGTTGGCTATGAGCGAGGCGATTGCTTACCCCACTTTTTCGACAACCTGGGACAGCGCAAATTCTTCCAGGTGATGCGCGTCGCTGTTGAATTTGCGAATGCCTTCGGCGAGCTTTTCCGTCGCCATTGCGTCCTCGTTGTGCATCCAGCGGAAAGTCTTCTCGTCCAGGTGCGGTCGTTCTTCCTTGCTGGCCTGCGCTTTTGCCGGATCGAGTTTTCGATCCAGTATGCCCTCGGTTTGCTCCAACTGGTCGAGAAGTTCGGGACTGATGGTAAGTAAATCACACCCCGCTAGGCTGACGATCTGATTCATATTCCGGAAACTCGCTCCCATCACCTGTGTCTTGTATCCGTATTTCTTGTAGTAGTTGTAGATGCGAGTGACGGACACAACGCCGGGATCCTGGTCCGGAGGAATCTCCGCGCCGCCGCGCTCCTTTTTATGCCAATCGTAAATTCGGCCGACGAAAGGCGAAATCAGGGTTACTCCGGCTTCGGCGCAGGCCACGGCCTGGGCGAAGCTGAAGAGCAGTGTCAGATTACAGTGGGTGCCTTCTTTCTCAAGAAGCTCGGCTGCACGAATGCCCTCCCATGTGCTCGCGATCTTGATGAGAATACGTTCGCGAGCCACACCCTTCTTTTCATATAAATAGATGAGCTTGCGCGCCTTGGCAACCGTCCCCGCGGTATCGAAGCTCAAGCTAGCGGCTACCTCCGTAGAGACGCGACCGGGAACCACCTTGAGAATCTCCCACCCGAACAGGATGAAAAGACGATCAATGAACTCTGCCGCCATTTCTTCGTGGCGACCGCCGCGTTCAATGGCAAGGTCCGCAGCCTCTTCCACCAAGTGCCGGTACGACGGCATCTGAGCAGCGCGGTAAAGCAACGATGGGTTAGTGGTCGCGTCCTGTGGCCGGTGTCTCGCAATAGCTTCAATATCGCCAGTATCCGCCACTACGGTTGTGTACTTCTTTAGAGATTCAAGCAACGTCATCGTTTATCTCCTATTTACTTACGCCCAACCCCTCAAGCTCCGGATGATCGTTCTTTGGGACAATCGCGCTATTTTCGAGTTGAGCGACCTTGGCCAGCCGGCGACGATGCCGCTCGGCACCGCTGAACTTGGCGTCAAGGAAGTTCTTCGTGCAATCCCACGCGAGTGCGATGCCCATGGTACGCCCGCCGAAGCAGACTATATTCATGTCATCGTCCTCCACACCTTGGCGAGCCGAAAAGTGGTCCTCGCAAAGCGCGGCGCGCACCCCATTCACCTTGTTTGCAGCCACAGAAGCACCCACCCCGCTGCCGCACACTAGGACGCCTCGTTTCACGTCTCCAGCCGCCACAGCGTGAGCAAGTGCGACCGCGAAGTCGGGATAGTCGTCGTCCACGTCATAAACTTTGTTGCCAAAATCAACCACCTCATGTCCTTCTGTCGCCAGGAACTTGGCCAGTTGCCGCTTCATCTCAAATCCGCCGTGATCTGCCGCTATCCCTACTTTCACTTCGTGCTCCGGTGCCGCGCAATCTGGTTCTTCGCTGCAGCTACGACGGTTTCGACATTAAAACCGAATTTCTTCAATAGCTGTTTCAGAGGCGCCGATGCCCCAAAGGTTTTGATACCGATGTTGTGCCCCTGGCGCCCAGTGTATTTGCTCCAGCCGAAATCGGATGCCTGTTCCACGGACACCCTTGCTTTCACATTCGACGGCAGAACCGATTCCCGGTAATCCTCATCCTGATCGTCAAACAACTCCCAAGACGGCATGCTGACTACCCGCGCCCGGACGCCTTCCTTGGTCAATTGCTCGTAGGCTTGTAAACACAGGGCAACCTCGCTTCCAGTACCGATGAGGATCACCTCGGGATCTGTGCCGGATGTATCCGTCAGAACGTAAGCCCCCCGAGTCAGGCCTGCGGCCGGACCGTACTTCGCACGATCGATCGTCGGCACAGATTGACGACACAGCACGAGCACCGCCGGCGCGTGGTGCAGCTGCAGTATTACCTTCCAGGCCTCCGTCACCTCGTTTGCATCCGCTGGCCGGATCACGATCAGACCCGGCATGGAGCGCATGTGAGCGAGATGTTCGATCGGCTGATGCGTTGGGCCATCCTCGCCAAGCCCAATGGAATCGTGGGTGAACACGTAAATGACAGGGAGTTCCATCAAGGCGCTTAGGCGGAGAGATCCCCGCATGTAATCGACGAAGGTGAAAAATCCCGAGCCGAAGGGCCGGACTTTCACCAGGCTCATTCCGTTCACGATGGCGCCCATGGCGTGTTCGCGGATGCCGAAATGGAAATTGCGGCCGGCATAATTCTCCGCCGAGAAATCGCCAGCGTCCTCGAACGTTAGTCTGGTCTTAGTGGATGGTGCAAGGTCCGCCGCTCCGCCAATGAACCAGGGAATGTTCTTGGCGACTGCATTCAGCACTTTAGCTGAGGACTCGCGAGTCGCCAGTCCCTTCGGGTCGGCAGGGAATTCAGGCAAATTACGGTCCCATCCTTCCGGCAGCTGGCGGTGCTGCATGCGGAATAGTTCTTCGGCGAGTTCGGGATAGTGCTTGCGATATTCCCCGATTTGGGTGAACCAATCGTCGCGCAACTGTTTGCCGCGCCTTCCGATGCCTTGACGAAAATGATCGTACACGCCGTCCGGCACGTAAAACTTCTTGTCTTCAGGCCAGCCGTAATTCCGTTTCGCGAGACGGATCTCGTCTTCGCCCAGGGCTTCGCCGTGGGCCCCGCTGGTATCTTGTTTGTTGGGCGCGCCGTATCCGATGTGACTGTCAACGATGATCAGCGTGGGGCGATCGTTGGTGCTCAGAAAAGTATCGAATGCACGGCATAGCATATCGAGGTCGTTCGCATCGCCGACGCGCGTTACGTTCCAGCCATAGCCAATAAAACGAGTAGCCACGTCATCGCTGAAAGCCAGGGAAGTGTTGCCTTCGATGGTGATGTGATTATTGTCATAAATCCAGCAAAGATTCGAAAGTCGCAGGTGTCCGGCGAGGGAGGCGGCCTCGTTGGAGATTCCTTCCATCATGCATCCATCTCCGCACATTGCGTAGACGTTGAAGTCGAACAGATTTTCGAAGCCTGGGCGGTTGTAGCGCGCTGCCAGCCACTGCCGAGCGCTCGCCATCCCTACACTCGTAGCGACGCCTTGGCCTAGTGGACCTGTGGTGGTCTCCACGCCCGACGTCCAGCGGTACTCCGGGTGTCCGGGACAGCGGCTATCCAATTGCCGGAACGATTTGATGGAGTCGAGCGGCACGGATACTTCGCCGGGAGTTTCGTAGTCTTTGTTGACAGCGCGGACTTCGGTCAAGTGAAGCAGGGAATACAGCAGCATGGACGCGTGCCCCATGGACAGCACGAAACGATCCCGATTCGGCCATACCGGATCTTGCGGATCGAAGCGAAGGAACTTCTGCCAGAGACAATAAGCTACAGGCGCCATCGCCATGGGGGTTCCCGGATGTCCCGAATCGGCCGCCTGCACCCCATCCATAGAAAGGGTACGGATAGTGTTGATGCTGGTCTGGTCCATGGTGTCGAGTGATTGGTAAACAGGGAAAGCAGTCGCTACGCTCATTCAAAATCCTTTCACGCCGTCGTTACCAGTCCACTCTGTACGAGGCTGGCCGGGACGGAGTGGGAACACTTTTTCATTTCGTTGCCACAGTTGATGCTTCTTGCCAAATCACAGGTGGCGAATCGCATAGGAGAGTGCAACGCTGAGGCCATTCGTAACAGTTTGAAAATGGAAACTGACTACCGGTTGCGGAGTGTCAAAGCCATAGCGAATGACAAGGGATTGGCGCTACGTGACTCAATCGCGCATCATTGCTTGAGTACGAAGATTTACGCGCACAGTCCGAGGCTTAGGGCGGCCGAACATCAGCAACAAATCCGCCGACGAATCCAACTACGATCACCGGGATGAGAGTATCTGTAACGGATGCGACCGTGGCGCCCGCTTTTCCGTTGGTCACGGCGATCTTGTAGCCTCACCGTGGTTACGACCTTCTCGCTCGGCAAGAGCCAACACTAATGGCTACTCGACAGGGCATTCAAAGTTCCGATTCGAAGCGGTCAGGTGCCATGAAGTCCATGTCGCTGTGCCTACAGTAGCTTAGGAATCACACTTCTAGGAACACAAGAGCCTTTCCGTCGCGCGGTGATGTGAAAAATGTCAAGAACTTAGCACGTGACAGCTACTGATCGTTGTGTAAGTGTCACGGATTGCCTTCCGTGCTACCCTAGCTGACAACTTTTAGCCTTGGGCTCGGGGCAAACGTTCGGCGGGCACAACCGCACAAGATCGCACTGTCAGCGGGATTCTCTGACCAAAGCCACCTTGCCAGGCACTTCCGGCGGATGACAGGTATGTCCCCAAGCGTCGTCCGTTGGGAACAGCGATAAATTTCTCCACTTCCCACCAAATCCGTCGTTACCGCTATCGAGTTATCTACCCATTGTCCATCCGGGGTACAAAAAAACATTCCATCTCGTGATGTGTTTCCGGTTCAAATTCGTCAGAGTTCCTTAAGAACCTCACAAAGGATCATGCCGGAGACGCAACGCCTGGCTTGGAGCCAACTGCCACGTCAGCGGCCAATCTTGTGCGCCGGATTCGAGGACAGGCCTGGGCTGGCTTGCCCGGATCGTAAGGAGAGGGCTGCGCGCAGAATGCAAGCGTTAGAGTATTCGGGGCTGACGAGAGACGCGAGTAGGCTAGTTCCCCCACAAATGAGCAAAAACGTCCGCACCGTAGCCAATTCCTCCAAGACTTGCCTCACACTTTTCTGACATCATCTGCCTTGTCCGCAGAGCACCAAATGGAAACTCAGTGCCTGTTGGGGAGTGTCAAAGCTATAGCAGATGACAAGCGATTGGCAGAACACCCATTGGTCTTCTGCAACCCAGGCCCCACCCCGAATGGAAAGACGCACTCCGAACCGGGTGTATTGCGGCGGGCCAAGCGTTTGGAAAGCGCCATCGCCTCGAATCTCCGCTGGCTGTAGAAAAATGCAGTGCAAAAACTATCACATCTGGGATTGTGACAAATCCTAATTGCATTCATTCTGGTGTCAGCCTGGTCAGGTGGATTGATCTAACTGGGTTCGTTCACGGTACGGAGGCCTGTTCACAAAGCAATAAAACGGAACGGGCACCCCTTTTCAACCAGAACATGACCGAAAGATCACGACATCGATTGTGCCTTCAACTAGTCTCGGTCTCCTAAGGATGTGTCGGCATAGAAGCAATACGAGGACTGAAGTACAGAGATTAACTTCCGAGAGTTTAGATCAGTGCGCCGCGGCGTCAACACCTATGCACCGCTGACCGAAGAGCTGACCGGAGATCGGTGACTTTACGTCGTTCCCGCACATTTGTTACTCAGAGAGGGAGGAATGCACCATGAGTGTCGCTGAGCTTGGACTGAGATCACGGACAACTATCATGAGCGCGCTACCGCAAACGCGATTGGAACCGCTGGCCTCACACTACGAAGCGTCTTACCACTTCCTCGAATCGGAGCTAGACCTAAAGAGTGCCCGGCTGCGGCTGCTGCTGGACCTCACTAACAGCATGATTGCCCACGTGGAACTCAATCATCTTCTGACAGCGGTGACGACCGGAACTCGGCAACTCATGCAATCAGAGTTTGCCATCCTGGGATTGCTGGATTTAGAGACTGGCCGATTGCGGGTGGATGCCGTCGAGTTTGCAGACGACACCTTGCTTGACGCGGAAGCAGTGAATTCTCTCGGGGAGACACTTGCCGCACATGTCTCCTCTACGGGTAAGCCATGGACCGGCTTTTCCACCGATCTTGCCGTCAATATCGATTTGAAGGACGATCTGAAATGGACGGCGGTGGGCTTCAAGAGGGTTTGCATCCTGCCGCTGGTGACTCGGGATCGAGTCCTGGGCATTCTGGCGGTGGGCAATCGTGAGGAAGCCGCATACACGCAGGACGAGGTCGAGTTCCTGACGCAGCTGTCCGGCCAGATGGCAATTGCGGTAGAAAACGCGCTTGTCCTTGGCGAACTGCGAAAGCTCAAGGACAATCTTAGCGAGGAAAGCGTATTCGACGATGAAATCCGCTGCGAGTTGAACTTTGAGGAGATCGTAGGCAGAAGCGGGGCCCTACAACGCGCGCTGCGACAAGTCGAGATCGTGGCACCAACCGATTCCGGTGTTCTTATCCAGGGAGAAACGGGCACCGGAAAAGAACTCATCGCCCGGGCCATTCACAACCTGAGTGCGCGACGCGGTCAGCCCTTTGTCAAATTGAACTGTGCCGCTATCCCGTCCGGCCTCTTAGAGAGCGAACTCTTTGGTCACGAGAAGGGCGCGTTCACCGGCGCCATCATGCGCAAGGCCGGTCGATTCGAGGTCGCAGACAAAGGAACTCTGTTTCTTGATGAAGTAGGCGACATTCCGCTCGAGTTGCAGCCAAAATTGTTACGGGTTCTGCAAGAACATGAATTCGAAAGATTGGGTAGCACGCGTACTCAGCAGGTAGATGTTCGCGTTATCGCGGCCACTCACCGGGATTTGAAACAGATGGTCGAAGACGGTGAGTTCAGAAGCGATTTGTTTTACCGCTTGCATGTGTTTCCTCTGCCGGTCCCTCCTTTGCGCGATCGTCGCGAGGACATACCTATCTTGGTGCGCCACTACGTGGACAAGTACTCCAGACGAATGAACCGGCGCATTGAAACCATTTCTTCCCAGGCCATGGAGGTGTTTGCCAGCTATCCGTGGCCGGGCAACGTGCGTGAATTGCAGAACTTTATTGAGCGGGCGGTAATACTCTCGCCGGGGACGACCCTGCGGCCTCCGCTTGCGGAACTGAAACAAGCAATAATGCAGAGTCCCAGCTCTAAGCTGAGTACTCTCGAAGAGGCCGAACGCGAACACGTGCTTCGCGCTATTCGAGAATCCAATTGGATCATTGGGGGGCCCAACGGCGCGGCGACACGGCTGGGGATGAAACGGACGACCTTGGCGTATCGAATACGCAAGTTGAAAATCCCGTGCCGACCGGAGTGATAACGCGATGATCTGGCGCATCACGTACAAGAGCTTTACGTTGCAAGAGTTCTTGATGATGGCCCGATGAACGTCATGGATGCAAGATCCTGTGCTAAGGCCTTTGGCCGTGCTGGTCCGGGGTGCGTTGCGACGAGCTTGCGGCCGGGCGCGTTGTGCGCGTGTTTCGTAAAGATTGATACGCCTATATTACCGTTCCAATTCCGCAAGCCTCTTTTTTCAGAAGAAGAAACCAATCGATCCGCATTGTCATTCGCCAAGTTGTTGGCACTCACTCTCGTCCGGAGACCCAGAAGCTCGGCGTCCGCGTTTTCGCTGGTCTGACGCTAAGTGGTTTCAGCGGCTTAGCGAGGTTGCCGCACTGAATTCCTCGCCGGATTGGAACCTTGAATGCTCTTGTGAAGGCACAGACTCTCGAATGATCTTCGCAGCATGAAAAACAGTTGGCCGTGAGAAATCCGGCGGCTCTTTCGCAAATCGAAGGCAGACGTAACATGAACAAACAACAGCTAACGTACCGAATTACGTCAGCTTATCGAGTTACGGTTCTCCTGACATTAGGCGCGGCGATTTCTGCTAATGTCGCACTCGCAGATGACCGGCCCGATGCTCCTAGCGCGGTCTCCAGCCCACTTGTTCCGGCGGTAGCGCCCCTCCGCACAACTTCAAAGCCGCCTGCCCCAGAATTTCCGCCCATGACGCGTAGTGAGCGGTTCCGTAATTATCTGGTTAGGATAGCCGGTCCTCAGCCTTTCATAACCGCAGCGGCAGCGGCTGGAATCTCACAAGCGGAAGATACGCCGAAGGAATGGCGCGGTGGCGCAGAAAGGTACGGCAAGCGCATCGGAGACGCCTACGCTCAACAGTTTATTCGCGGAACTTTGGAGTACGGGATATCGGCCGCGCTACACGAGGACAATCGCTACTTTAAATCTGGTCAGACTGGTTTCTTGCGGCGCACCAAGTACGCGATAGTGAGCACGCTGCTCGCGCGTCACGACAATGGCAACACATATTTTTCCTTTTCGCGCATGGGTGGTGCTGCCGGTGCCGCCTTCATTTCGCGCGAATGGCAGCCGCGCAGCACCACCACCGCGGGAGATGGTGCGGTTAGCTTTGGAATTTCCATGGGCTCCGATGTCGGTTTCAACGTTGTTCGTGAGTTCTGGCCGGGCCTGAGACGCCACCGTCGATAGGTGCAACACGATGAGGACGACAGTAGCTGGCAATAGGCTGCGTTCGATTCGAGCTCACGATTTCTGAAGTTCAGATTCGCGTAAGTTCACGGAGGAGGTTCCACCATGGCCGCTGCTCCCATTTCTTCCGCTCCGGCCGCTCCGCCCCCGGCTCGGGGAGAACAGGCGACTTCGCGGCTCAAAACCAAGTGGCAGAAGTACGGCACTCCAGCCCTGGTGATTCTGCTGGCACTGGCGATCGTTTTCACGATCACGCACAACTGGAACTCCTGGGAGGGAGGAAGAATTGAGCAGATCACGAATGATGCCTACGTTCGCGGCGATCTCACTCCGCTGAGCACAAAAGTTGCGGGCCTGGTCCAAGAAGTGAAAGTTGGAGATTACCAGCAAGTTCGCAGGGGAGATGTGCTGGTTCAATTGGAGGACCAAGACTTCAAAGCTCAGGTGGCCCAGGCCACTGCAGCGGTCGAAGCTGCAAAAGCTGCAATCGAGAACAACCGCCGCCAGCGCGAGTTACAAGATTCTAAGATCCAGCGGGCGGTTGCCGGAATCGATCAGGCCAACGCACAGATTGCTGCGGCACAGGCGGGTAAGGAAGCAGCGGAGGCAGATGTTACACGCACGCGCGCGGAGCGCACCCGGCAGGAAGCTCTTCTCAAAGCGAACTCCGCGACTCAGCAAAAATTAGAGGCAGCAGTTGCCGACGAGCAACGTTTCGCGGCGCAAGCCGCCAGTCGTGAGACGGATCTGGTGCAGGCGCGGACGCTGCTGCGCAGCAATGAACTGGCAGTCGAAGCCGAGCGGCGCAGCAAGTCCGTTCTCGAATCTCAAGAATTGCAGTTGCTTGCTGACCTTCATGCCAAGCAAGCCGGACTAGTCGTTGCCCAGGTCAGCCTCGGCTACACGGTGATCACTGCTCCCGCTGATGGCAAGGTTGGCGAACGACAAGTCCGGCCAGGACAGCTGGTCTCCCCAGGGACACAAGTTGTGACCTTCATCGATCGCATGAGATGGGTGCAAGCCAACTTCCGCGAGACCCAATTGACCAATGTGAAGGTTGGCGACCCAGCAGAGATTCGTATAGATGTTTATCCGGGCCGTGTCATAACGGGAAGAGTACTTGAGATCGCACCGGCGAGCGGATCACAATTTGCGTTGCTGCCGCCGGACAATGCCACCGGCAATTTCACCAAAGTCGTGCAGCGAGTGCCAGTTAAGATCGCTCTTGACGACTCGGCCCTCACGTCGCAATTACGTCCGGGAATTTCTGCAGTAGTAACAGTGAGAACCAAGCAGTGAGAGAAGCCGAAGTAACAGAAATATGAGTGCTACGTTCATTACGCTCCCGGCAAATCGGCAGTCGGTTGGCCCTCCCCCGGGTCTGGCGGCGCTGCCGGTTGATCTGTCACATAGTCCACTGCTGGGAATTCTGGGTGTACTCCTCGGCGCAGGAATCGTAACTATTACGGGACGATTACTATCGCTGGGCTTAGCGGATCTCAAAGGGAATGTCGGGATTGGATTTGATGACGGTGCCTGGATCGGAAGCGCCTTCAACGTCGCCCTGATGTTCATCGGGCCATTCACCGTCTATTTAGGGGGATTGTTGGGACCGCGCCGAGTTCTGCTAGCAAGTGCGACCGTGTTTACTGTGATCTGCTGGTTTCTGCCGCTGGTCCACAGTTACAGTTTGTTAATTGTTTTGCTGGCGATTGCTGGGCTGGCCTCCGGCACATTTTATCCGCTGACATTGACCTTCGCTCTGCGGAATATACCTCTCCGCTATCTAGCGCTCGTTGTTGCTCTCTACGCGACCTGTATCGAAGCTGCAGTCAATTTTGCGCCATCCATTTTCGGGTTTTGCCGGAACCATGTTTCCTGGGAGTGGATGTTCTGGATCCCCGCATTAGCTACTCCGGTAATGATGACCTGTATTTACTTCGGAGTGGCTGAATCACCAAAGCCGCAAAGTAAAAAGCAGCCACCGAGCTTTGTGGGGTTCTTCTATCTGAGCTGTGGCTTTGCGTTGCTCTACGCTGCTCTCGATCAGGGGCAACGTCTCGACTGGTGGCGATCAGGAGTGTTCACCGGTTTGTTAGCGGGTGGCATGTTCTTATTACTGGGCTCCTTAGTGCGTCACTTGCGCAGTCCCAATTTTCTTGTGGACCTGCCTTACCTCCGCGAGTGGAACACAATCCTGCTCGCCGGTGCACTTTTCACATTCCGGTTCGTGCTGCTTGCAACCATCCTCATCATTCCCCAGTCATTATCGGTGCGCGGGCTTGATGCCGAGCAATTGGCGCCGGCAGTTGTTTGGACTGCGGTTTTCGAGCTTGTTCTTGCATTCGTCGGCGCTCTTCTGCTGTACAAGGGAATTGATTCGCGCTTGCTAATGGCCATCGGCTTCGCGGCGATAGCTTTAGCATGTCTAATAAACGCGGATTTCACCAGCGCCTGGTCCGCCGAAAATTATTTCCGGTCAGAATTGCTCATGGCCGTCGGGCAATCCTTCGCCATGATGGGGTTGGTCTGCTCGCTCCTGCTTCAGGCCGCCTTTTCCGGAGGATTGGATGCGCCGCAACGGATACTCACCTTCTCCGCATTCTTCCATACAGTGCGATTGCTGGGCGGAGAGACGGGTGTAGCCCTGATCGGGCGCTTCATTGCCGAGCGCGAAAAATTGCACTCATATCTTTTGGGATTACAAGTGCAATCGGGTGAATGGATCACTGAGAGCACAGTGCGACATCTGGCAGCCGGCTTGGCGTCGAAGTCCGGCGGGCTTGCGGTCGCTACTGAGCGCGCCTTGGGCATTATTGATAGCAAGCTCCGCTTGCAAGCCTACAGCCTGACATTCATTGATGCATTCCATCTGGTTGCCTGGGCCTGTGTAGCAATGCTGCTGGTTACCGCGCTTCTGCGCAAGGCCCCGTTGAGCTTCGCTCAGCTGCCCTCGTTACAACAGGGATCCACTTCGATGCAGGAGAGTAGGCCATGACTACGCAGCCTGGGTTGATAGCGGCTGTTCTGTTTCTGGGTCACGCGTGTGCGCTGGGACAGCAAACAGACTCTACTGCGCAGCGCACAATCAATCTTCACCAAGCCGTCGAACTGGCCCTAAAGCACAATCACATGGTGCGGATTGCCGGGTTCAAAGTCGAAGAGAATCAGCATGCCAAAGAGGTCGCAAGAAGCGCGTACTTTCCGGTTGTGAAGAACGACAGCATGTTTCTCCATGTAACTGACACCCAGTTCATTGAGATTCCTGCCGGGGGGCTCGGTGTTGTGGGAAGCAATCCGATTCCTGCGCGGCCATTGCTTCTCAATCAAGGAGCACACACTTTCGAGACCAGCGGGACCGGGATCGTCCAACCACTCACTCAATTGCTGAAAATCAGGGCAGGGAATGATGTCGCGCGCGCGGAGTTGGAAGAGACGCGGGGCAAGGCGCGAGGGATAGAGAACGAGGTTGCTCTGACGGTTCATCAGCTCTACTACAAGATCCTGATTGCTGAACTGCGACGCAGCGCCATCCAGGCAAGAATTCAGGCATCTGAAGACCTGCAGAGCGAGCGGGTTCAACAAGTCAAGTATGGGAGCGCCCTTGATGCAGACCTCATCGAGAGCCGGGCGGAGTCGCTGCAGGCAAAGCAGGAGTTGCTGAGCACTGAGTTGCAGCTTTCCGATCTGCGCATGCAGTTCAACGATGTCGTCGGATTGCCTTTGGCAAGAACGGTGATGCTCGATCCGAGTGTTCTCGACGTGCCGATTAGCTGCGCAAAGGAAGAATGCGCAAGGCTCGCTCTCGCGTCTCACCCCGAGGTGGCGGAAGCGCGCGCGACGGTCGAGAAGGCCGCGTCAGCCGTTCGTCTCGCAAAGTATGAATACATACCGGACATGGAGGCACTTGCACGTTACAGCTACTCCAATGACGTCCCTTTCCTCGCCCGGAACTTTGGAACCTTTGGCATTCACCTAAGTTACGAACTCTTCGACGGAGGTAAGAAGCGCGCCACGCTTCGGGAGCGCGATGCTCAACTTGCGCAAGCAAAAGAGAACCTCGCCCGGATCAGCGATGAAGTCGAACTTCGAGTAGAAACTGCTTACAACAAACTAGATCGGACCCGGCAGATGGTTGCGGTTTCAGAGGAGCTGCTGAGCCTGCGGAAAGAATCTGGGCGTGTCGCCGCCGAGCAGCTGGTAAACGGTACTGTTCTCCGCTCGCAAGCTGAAGGAGCAGTCGCCCAGGAACTTGAGGCTAAAACCCTACTGCTGCAGTCGCAGCTGGATTATGTTCAAGCGCGCGACGAGTTGATCGAAGCAACAGGACAAGCTCCACAATGATCGCATTGTGGCCTATTCGAACTTTCGCTGCTACCGTCCGGCGGTGTCTGTACAAACGACATGGACTGATTGGCGGCTTTGCCGGAATGCCGTCGCCAAAAGATTCTTCCTTTAGCTGATTACGCACCCGTGCTCCCTATTGTCACAAGCCAATGTCTTGGCACTCACCTTGGCCCGAAACCCCGATGCATACCCTCTCGATTCCGCTGGCCTGAGCCTAAGTGCTTTTAGCAGAGGTTGGTGGTCTTGTGGCTCTCAACTCCTCGTCGGATTGGAACGTTGAATGCTCTTCTGAAGGAACAGATCAAGCATGGTGTATCGCTGCTGAGTGAGGAGAATCGCTGCCCATGACGGAGGTGCGCCTATCAGCGGTGACCTGCGTATTATTTGCAGCTCTATGCCAGATCCCGTTTACGAAGGCGCAAACGAGTGGCGGAGCGGTACTCACGCTCGAAGAAGCGCTCCAGTTGGCTCGTTCCAACAATCGGGACCTCAAGGTGTCAGGACTTGACGTAGGCAAGCAACGTGAAACATTGAGCGAGGCAAAGACGCACTTGTATCCACGATTCGACACCTCCGTGCTTGGGGCCCAGTTGCTCGCGCCGCTAGACTTCACAATCAAGAAGGGACAACTGGGTTCTTTTTCAGCAACGGGGCCTATCCCTGGATCTAACACCGATCTACACACGCCCGCTCGTCCAATCGCGATTGCCTCCGTGACTGCGACCCAGCCGCTTACTCAATTGATTCGGATCCATCTATTTGTCGCGGAGCAGCAACTCATAGTCGATGCCTCACAGTTGTCCCTTAGCGAACGCGAGCAAAAACTAATCGACGATGTTCGCCAATCGTATTATCAAGTTCTCCAGTCGCAGATCCAGTACGAATCACAACAATCGGTAGTGAAGTATCTGGAGGAACTGCTGCAACTCACCGATCGACGCTTCAGCCAACATGCCGCACTTGAAGCTGACAGATTGGGTGTTAAGGCAGAAGTCGCCAAGGCGACCTATCAGCTGACCACGATCGAAGACGCGCTTTCGGATCGTAAAGAAGTCCTCAATCACCTCTTAGGACGCAGCCTTCAGACGGAGTTTACTGTGGAGCCCGTTCCCACGACACTTCCCGAACAAGACGACCTGTTTGCAGCCAGGGCGATTGCGCTCGAACATCGCCCCGAGATAAAACTGGCGGCCAATCGCGTGCGTCAGGCCCGGCTGGCAACCAAGAGTGAGAAGACGCATTACATCCCGGACGTCTCCATCCAAGCCAGCTACTTCACTCCAGCAAATATCAATTTTCTGCCACAAAACATAGGCGCCGTTGGCGCCTTGCTTACCTGGCAGCCATGGGATTGGGGAGAGAAGCGCCATAAGGTTCAACAGGCTGCCCTTGCAGAGAAGCAGGCGGGCCTCTCTGCCGACGACTCGCGTGAACAGATTCTTCTGGAGGTGGACTCGAACTTTCGGCGTCTCCGAGAAGCGCGTGCGCACCTCGCAGTCACAGAGGCAATCCGCGATGCCGAGACAGAGAGATTACGGAACCAAAAGGAAGCATATTCCCAGCAATCGATTCTGCTCAGCGACTTGCTAAAGCAGCAGTCTGCCCTGGCAGATGCGGAGAGCCAATACCATCAGGCGGTTCTTGCCTATTGGAGTGCGCGCGCTGATTTTCAGAAAACGCTGGGTGAGGAGTAGAGCCATGAAGGCTTTCCTGATACCGGGGCACAGGTGGAACACGCCGTTCTCGCTCGTCTTGCTATCAGTCGCGGGAACGTTCGCCGGATGTCATCACGAATCCCAGACACCCTCGCAGCCGCCGAGGGCCGTCCGACTCGCGACCGTTTCAGCGCCGCAGATGACCGGAGAGACACTGCGTTACTCTGCGTCCATCCTTCCCTTTGCGCAAGTAGACCTCATGTTTCGCTCCTCCGGTTACGTCACGAATGTGAGGCAGGTGCGAGGAGAGGATGGACGAACTCGCGACATTGGAACCGGAGATTACGCGGAACAAAATCTCACTCTTGCACACATTCGCCGGGAAGATCTGCAGAATCAAGTGGCGCAGGCGCAAGCCCAACTCGATCAAGCTGTGGCGCAACACACCAAGGCCGATCAAGACTTCCAGCGAGCGAAGGCCCTCTATTCGACGCAAAGCCTCACCAAGCCAGACTACGAGCAATCTCAGGAAGCCTTCAATGCAACCCAGGCTGCTATGGACAATGCAAAGGCGGCGCTCCTTCAAACCCAGTTGCTTCTCGGAGACGCCGACTTGAAGGCTCCTTTCTCGGGATACATTCTGAGCCGGAATATCGATCTAGGGAGCTTGGTGTCTCCGTCCACGAATGCTTTTACGATCGCCGATATCGGTCGCGTAAAGGTAACGTTTGGCGCTCCGGACTATGTTCTCAGTCGAATACGTTTAGGGCAGGAACTGGCGATCCAGACAGAGAATAATGCCGCTCCTTTGAAGGGGCGGGTTACTAGCATTTCCCCGGCTGCCGACACACGAAATCGAATCTTTGCAGTTGAAGTGACCGTTAGCAATCGCGAGCGTCATTTAAGGCCAGGGATGATAGGTACGGTCGGTCTGGGTGAAATCCCACATTCGTCCATCTCGATCCCCCTTAGCGCCGTCGTGCCGTTCCCTTCGGAACCCGAGCACTTTGCGGTGATGGTAGCGCAAGAGCGCGCAGGTGCATTGGTTGCAAACTTGCGCAAGGTTCAGTTGGGGACGACCCACGACAATGCGGTTTCTGTTGATGGAGTCGAACCAGGGGAGCGAATTGTCTCTGTGGGCGCTCAACTTTTGAAAGATGGCGATGCCATCCAAGCGATCCCTTAAGTAGAGTTCATGGCATACAAAAGCGACCAGGACCGAATCGAGAAAACCCACAATGTTCCCCGCTTCTTTGTGGAGCACCCACAGGTCTCATGGGTGCTGCTCGTCGGTGTCCTCGCGTGGGGTTGGTTTGGCTATCACGGCATGCCCCAGCGCAAGGACCCCGACATTCCGGTCCGGGTGGCGGTGGCCTTTTGTTCTTGGCCCGGTGCCACGGCGCAACAGGTTGAGCAGCTTCTCACTCGTCCAATAGAAGACGCCGTAGCCGAGAACAAGACGATCCATCCCGGTACAGCCTCAGACTATGGAATTCGCTCTGTGTCTCTCCCCGGCGCCGGTTACGTCTACGTGCAGCTCGCCGAAAATATCTCGGACGTAAAGAGACAGTTCAGCGACATCAACCTCAAGCTGAACGCACTGAACAGCCAACTGCCCCAAGGTGCAGGCCCGATCTCTTTCCAGAGCGATTTTGGGGACACTGCTGCACTCATGCTGACGATAGCGAGTCCGAAGGCAGACCAGATTGAAATCGATGTTCGTGCGCAAGCCATTCAGTCTGCAATCCAATCCGTTCGGGCCAAGAGGAAATATACAGAACACGATGTGCCGGTCACGATCGTCTATTCATTCCCTCGATCCATTTCCGCAGGGACGATGCTCGACGCAGAGCAGATTTTCGAGCAACAGGCGAAAGAAGAGGGGGTCCTGCACGCTCCGCAGGTAATTGCAGGGAGTGGCTTTATCGCCGTGGATGGGATTTCGGATAAAGACGACGCGAGCATCAATCGCTTCGTAGAACCTTTCTTCGAGATGCAATTGCAGAGATCAGATTTGCCCCCGGACGGTTGGACGCCAATCATCATCCGTGATCCTCATGACGTTCTCGCCCGGCTGACTACTGTCGCTGGAGGGAAGTACAGCTATGCCGATCTCGACAATTTTTCTGACTTGATCGCGAGAACGGTTCAAGGGGCGCCGGAAACCTCAAAAGTGGAGAGGCGAGGTCTTTTGCCGCAAGTGGTCTACCTGGAGTATTCGCAAGACCGTTTAGCCGAGTACGGACTGCAACCAGCAGCACTCGGACAGGTCCTGCGCGCTCGCAACATTATTGCACCTGGCGGCGAATTCGAGACAGGCCAACGAGAGATCATTATCAATCCCTCGGGTCAGTTCGAGAGCAGAGAAGCAATTGGGAATGTTGCTGTAGGTAAGACTTCGACCGGAGCTCCTGTTTATCTCCGAGACCTGGTCAAGATTTTTCCCGGCTACCAGAGTCCTGCGAGGTATCTGAACTACTACACCTGGCAAGGCCCAACTGGACAATGGCAGCGTAGCCGTGCAGTTACCTTGGCAATCTACATGCGCGATCAAGAGCAGATCGCGAAGTTTGGTCAGTCAGTCGATGAGAAACTTGCACAGCTTAAGCAGATTCTTCCGCCCGATCTCATCATCGCGCATACTTCCGATCAGCCGCTACAGGTCAAGGAAAACATTCATCTATTCCTACGTGCCTTGATGGAAGCGATCATCTTGGTAGTAGGCGTGTCTCTGCTTGGATTTTGGGAATGGCGTCTGGCGCTCATCATGGCTTTGGCGATTCCTATCACACTCGCGATGACCTTCGGGGTTGCGTACATGTTGGGCATCGACCTGCAGCAAGTTTCGGTGGCGACGCTCATCATTGCATTAGGTTTGCTGGTCGATGTTCCTGTTGTAGCTGGTGATGGTATCAAGCGCGGTCTGGCGGCAGGACTGCCGCGACGCATAGCGGCCTGGCTGGGTCCGACCAAGTTGGCCACCGCCATCTTTTACGCAACTCTAACAAATATCATCGCCTATCTTCCGTTTCTCATGCTCACCGGCAATACCGGAGAGTTTCTTAAAAGCCTCCCCATCGTCATGACAACGGCGTTGCTCTGTGCATTGGTTGTTGCCATGACGTTCGTTCCGCTGCTGGGGTATTACATTCAGCGATCGCCAGCCAGGAAAGAACCTACCTTGGAAGAGAAGCGTCACCGGGGCTTTTATGGTTTCTATAACCGACTGGTGGGCCGGGCGATTCAACTCCGCTGGTCCGTTCTGCTCGGTTCGTTCGTGTTCTTGCTGATCGGCGGCTTCGCCGCTTCACACCTCAAATCCCAATTCTTTCCTGAAGATGTCCAATATTGGTTTTACCTCGACATCTGGTTGCCGAATGACGTTCCACTGAGCGCGACAAGCGATACTGCCATGAGGGCAGAGCAGGTGGTACGCGAGGTCATTGAAGGCGCTCCTAAATCGATGACAAAAGAGGCAGGAACAGATCACGTCCTGACTTCCATGACGAGTTTTATCGGCGGTGGCGGACCACGCTTTTGGTTTTCCATTTCTCCCGAAGCGACTCAGACCAATTATGCGCAGGTTATTGTGCAGGTGCGTGACAAGCAGGCTACTCCAAAGCTGATTGGACGTCTTCAAGATGAACTCAATAAGCAAGTCCCGGGAGCATGGATTACGGTGCGACAGTTGCAAACGAATCCCGTCGAAACTCCTGTTGAGGTCCTAATTTCAGGCCAGGCAGATACCGACCCGCGAACGGAGGCCCAGGACATCCGATCCCTTCGGACCATCGCGTCCCAAGTCATGGATATTGTTCGCCGATCGCCTGGAATTGCCGTGTTGAGAGACGATTGGAGCCCCGACAGTCCACAGATGAAGGTAGAGATTGACCCAGATCGCGCTAACCTGGTCGGCATTACGAATGCCGATGTCGCGATATCCACCTCTGCCGCAATCAGTGGAGACCCGGTAGGCACTTACAAGGAGGGAAACAAGAACATCCCGATCGTTGTCCGCCTCCGGTCGCAGGATCGCGCACGGCTTTCGCAGATCGAAAATCTCTACGTCAACTCATCCCAAGAGAATGTGAAAGTCCCATTGCTGTCGGTGGCGACTTTAAAAAACATTCTTGAGACCGCACGGATTCGGCGGCGCGAGCATTTTCGCACTTTATCAATCTTGTGCTTTCCCGCCCCCGGCGTCCTGGCGTCGGAGGTACTCGCGCCGATCGAACCAAAACTGAATGCTCTCAAGAAAAGTCTTCCGCCAGGATATCAATTGCAAATCGGTGGGGAAAAGGCAAAGCAAGTTGAGGGATTCACGAATCTCGCTGTCGTTCTTCTGATTTCTCTGGTCGGCATCTACTTGGCGTTGCTGGTTCAGTTCAATAACGCCGTCAAGCCATTGTTGGTCTTCGCGGCCGCTCCCTATGGAGCGATCGGAGCATTAATCGCTTTGGCAATCATGGGTACGCCTTTTGGCTTCATGGCTTTTCTTGGAGTAGCCAGCCTTATTGGAGTCATCGTAAGCCATGTCATCGTGCTGTTCGATTTCATTGAGGAGATGCACGAAAAGGGCGAGCCGCTGGAGCGTGCTCTTCCGGATGCCGGGATTGAGCGTATTCGACCCGTAATGATCACCGTGGGCGCAACGATACTGGCTTTGTTTCCTCTCGCACTCGAAGGTGGCCCGCTCTGGAAACCTCTGTGCTATGCCCAGATCGGCGGACTCGCCGTCGCAACCTTCATCACCTTGCTCTTGGTCCCGGTCTTCTACTCGATTTTTGTACTCGATCTGAACTGGATCACGTGGGAGACGGTAGGGGACCGCCAGGGGGCTACTGAGGCGGAAGCAACAACAACATGAAGAATACTCAACAGGCAAGCATCGATTTTCTTCAAATCTCGGTAGGGCGTTAGGAAGGAGAACGATGACTTCTCGACGCGACTTAATTAAGGCGGGAGTAATGGCAGCTATAGCAGGGACAGTACCATCGTCGGTCACTCTCGGCGACCCGGTGCCCGAACAACACAAACGTGCCGCTGGCACTTTCTGGCCGGACGGCGCTCGCATGGTCATCTCCGTCTCTATGCAGATGGAGGGCGGCGCGCAACCGACCAGCGGAGCCGAAAGCCCCATGCCGAAGATCGATCCGAAGTATCCAGATCTGCCGGCTAGCAAATGGTACGACTACGGCTACAAAGAGGGTTTGCCTCGGCTCCTCGAAGTTTTTGACCGGCGCAAGATCAAAGTCACTTCCCATATGGTCGGCGCAGCGGTGGACCTGCACCCGGCACTCGCAAAGGAAATCGTACAGCGTGGGCACGAAGCAACCGGACACGGGCAAACCTGGACCGCACAATTCTCAATGACTCCTGAAGAAGAGCGCGACTCGTATCAGCAGAGTATCGAGAGCATTGAGAGAGCAACTGGTACGCGGCCTGTCGGCTTCAACGCCTTCTGGCTGCGCGGCACTCCTCATACTCTGGAAATTCTTCAGTCGCTTGGGTTCATCTACCACATTGACGACATCAGCCGCGACGAGCCGTTCTTGATCAACGTGCGCGGTAAGCCATTTGCTGTAGTGCCGTACACACTCCACATGAACGACATTGTGGACTACGAAACTCGATACTTCAGCACGGCCATGTACGCTGACGATCTTAAGGCGGAGTTCGACGCGCTCTATGCCGAGGCCGGAGCGCGGCGTCGGATGATGTCGGTTAGCGCGCACGATCGTATCGCGGGTCGGCCTTCTCGCGCCAAAGTGCTCGAACAATTCATGATCTACGCTCAATCCCATCCTGGTGTCGCATTCATGCGTAAAGATGAGATTGCGCGCTTTGCCCTGGAGAGCCCGTTGACCGTGCGCGAAGACATTTAATTCGCAAAAGGAGTAACAGAGTGATTGATTCCACGACGCCCATCTCGGGTCGCCAGGTCCCAATCGGCGGTGCCGCCATGGTAGCCGTTGCGGGACTCCCTATAACGGTTTTCGCCGGTCAACCCAAGCCTGCGAGCGCTCCCGCTCGGCAGAGAACAAATCAAGGAGAAGCTCAGATGAATACAATCACAACCAACGATGGGATCAGAATTTTCTACAAAGATTGGGGGACAGGACCGACGGTCGTGTTTTCACATGGATGGCCGTTGAACGCGGACGCCTGGGATCCACAGATGCTCTTCCTGGGACAGAACGGCTATCGCGTCATTGCCCACGACAGGCGCGGCCATGGACGTTCGAGCCAGCCCTGGAATGGCAACAACATGGACACATACGCCGATGATCTGGGAACGCTGCTCGACCAACTGGATCTTAAGAACATAACTTTGGTCGGCCATTCCACGGGGGGCGGCGAAGTCGTGCGCTACATCGGCCGGCACGGAACCAAACGAATATCGAAGGCCGTGCTGATCGGCGCGGTCCCACCACTTATGCTGAAAACCGAGACAAATCCGGACGGCCTTCAATTGTCTGCGTTCGACGAGATTCGTGCTGGCGTGACTGCGGACCGCTCGCAATTCTTCAAGGACCTTACCATCCCCTTTTACGGATACAACAAACCCGATGCCAAGATTTCGCAGGGTGTTAGGGATGCATTCTGGCTACAGGGAATGCAGGTATCGATTATCGGAGCATACGACTGCATCAAAGCCTTTTCCGAGACGGATTTCACCGAGGATCTCAAGAAAGTCGATGTGCCAACCTTGATCTTGCATGGGGATGCCGACCAGATCGTGCCGATTCAAGCTTCGGCGCTCCTGTCTGCGAAACTCATCAAAAATTCCAGCTTAAGAGTCTATCCGGGCGCGCCGCACGGGATGTGCACCACGCTGCCGGACAAGGTGAATGCCGATCTTCTCGGGTTTCTGAAAAAGGCCGATCAAGCGGCCGCATGAACACCAGACGACCCGGCCTTTCGGCTCTACCGCGACCGTTGGGGCCTCCTGAGTGTGGCCGCTTCGATATGCAAATCAATTCGCGAAAAGGAACGTCACCTATGGGAGCAGCACGAAGAATGTTGAGATTACTTTGCGTTGAATTTCTGTTGTTGGGCGGCTTGCTCTCAGGGCAGAGCCTCTCAGCGCAGAACAACAATGAAGAACATCGCGTCCGGAATGTTGTTCTGGTTCACGGTGCCTGGGCGGATGGCTCCGGCTGGAGGGGCGTTTACGACATTCTTGTCAAGGATGGTTACAACGTCAGCATCGTTCAAGAGCCGGAGACGTCTTTTGAAGGCGATGTTGCCGCTACCAAGCGCATCCTTGCTCTCCAAGATGGGCCGTGCATTCTCGTCGCTCATAGCTATGGAGGAGCGGTAATTACTGAAGCTGGGACGGATCCAGCTGTCGCTGGTTTGGTATACATCGCCGCCCACATGCCAGACGCTGGAGAGAATGAGGCTGACGACGGGAAGCGTTTCCCCAGCGACCTCAGCAAGTCTACGGGAATAAAGAAAACTGCTGACGGGTTCACTTACCTTGACCCTGCTCAGTTTCACGAATACTTCGCGGCCGACCTCTCGGCTGAGCAGGCCGCTTTCATGGCCCGGTCGCAGGTGATGAACAAAGCCGACAATTTCAAAGCTGTCATCACGACACCTGCATGGAGAAATAAACCAAGCTGGATGTTGGTTGCGGGAGCAGACAGAACCATCAACCCAGACCTCGAACGGTGGTATGCCACACGAGCCAATAGCCACAAGGTCGAAGTCTCGGGGGCGAGCCACTCAGTTTACGTCTCTAGGCCGAAGGAAGTTGCGGCTGTGATCGAAGAAGCCGCATCGCAGGTTCGGTAGAGGAAAAGGAGCAAACAGATGCCGGACACGGTCTATTGCACAAGAGTCACTGCGACCGGAGGCCGCCACGGCTCAATCCGCAGCGACGACGGCCTACTTGATCTTAAGCTGGCCCTGCCGAAGACGCTCAGCGGTAAAGGCGATGCAACCAACCCAGAGCAACTCTTCGCAGGCGGCTATGCCGCCTGCTTTGAGAATGCACTGTTACACGTGAGCCGCAAGGCTGGCCGCCGATTCGCCGACGGCGACGTCAAAGTTGTCGCCGAGATCGGCCTCAATCGCAACGCCTCGGATGCTTTCGTGCTGTCCGCCGCACTCGCCGTGACCATCGCCGGCGTAGACCAGGAGACGGCGGGACAGCTTGTCGAGGGCGCTCACGCCATTTGTCCCTACTCGAATGCGATCAAGGGCAATGTCGATGTTCAAATCGGCGTCTCGGTTCGGTGAGTTGACACGGCGACCAAGCAGAAACAAAAGGGCTCTCCGCGCCGTTCATGGGCGGTCGAAGTGAGGAAAGATGAAATGGGAAAGCTTGATGGAAAGACCGCGCTGGTAACAGGAGCATCGAAAGGAATCGGGGCAGGCGTCGCGTTGTCGCTGGCAAAGGAGGGCGCCGCTCTTGCAGTGAACTACGCCTCTGATCGAGAAGGCGCAGATCGTGTCATTGAAAAGATCAAGGCGTTCAGCGGAAAGGCCGTCGCTGTGCAAGGAAGCGTGACCTCGTCGGAGGAGATTGATCGTTTCTTCGACACGACAGAGGAGCAACTCGGCAATGTGGATGTCCTTGTCAACAATGCCGGCGTTTTCGCTTGCCTGCCCTTGCAGGATATAAACGAAAAGGAATTTCATCGCCAGTTCGACACCAATGTTCTCGGACTTTTTCTGACTTCTAAACGCGCTGTAAAGCAATTTGGTGAGAAGGGCGGTTGCATCATCAACATTGGCTCTGTAGCAAGCACTCTAAGTCCTCCCGCATCGTCGATCTACGCTGCAACGAAGAGTGCAGTGAACGGTATCACCCGTGTGCTGGCAAAGGAGCTCGGACCGCAGAACATCCGTGTCAACTCATCAACCCTGGCGTAGTCGACACCGAGGGCGCGCGTGCCATGGAGACTTACGAGCAAGTCGCAAACGCGATCAAGGCGCTGACTCCGCTTGGTCGGACCGGCATGCCGGAGGATATCGGGTTGATCGCTGCGTTTCTCGCCTCCGATGAGGCCCGATGGCTCACCGGGGAGATCATCTTCGGCAGCGGCGGTCTGTGCTAAACATGGACGAAGTTACTTTGAATTCGTGGAACTCGATTGCACCGACAACGCGTACAGCCGGTCAAGGAGGGACAGCAGTGACACGTTTTTGGGGAAAACTGCCAATGCTCGCGGCAGCGTTGGTCATCACGATTGCTTACACCTACGCGGCCGATACTCCACTGCTTGAACCGCATAACCTAATCGTCGATCGCAGTTTGCCGAGAGAACAGGCCGACACCCAAATCATTGCTGCGCGGCGCTACGATACCTTCTGGAATAACGGGGACGAAGCACTCGCGCGCGCAGCCCTCGCGCCGAATTTTGTCGATAATACGCTGCCGACCGGGCGCTCCCAGGGAGTTGCCGGACCGCTAGCAGCATCGCAGTTTATGCGATTTGCGATCCCCGACCTCCGTTGTGAGATTGAGCAGATGATCGTGGCCAGTGATCGTGTCGTCACGCACCTGCGCTTCCGCGGTCACTTCACAGGGCACTTTGGACAGATCCAAGGCCACGGTCAGACGATCAATTTCATCGCCACTGACATCTACCGCATCGCCGACGGACGGATTGCTGAGAATTGGCACATCGAGGACAACCAAACTTTGCAGCAGCAACTCGGAGTAATTCCCAAATGAGAGGAGTTGGAGTGATTACTCAAGACACACGGACTAGCCCCCTAACGATTCGCGTAACTCGCATTGAACGAGGTGCGCTGGTCTCCTTGGGTGGTCGTCTCACAATTGACTCCTCGCCAGAGCTTCGGAATCAGATTCTTGGGGTGCTTCACGAAGAGACATTGGAAAACCTAACCATCGACCTGTCGGCTGTCCCGTACATGGACCTTTCCGGCGTTGCCACCCTCCTTGAAACGCTGAGGGTAGCACGTGGTCGCAAAACCGGTTTGCAGTTAAAAGGATTGCAGGATCGCCCCCGTTATTTGCTGGAGGTCACAGGCCTGCTGTCATTGTTCGAAACCTGTGGCGTAAATGTTCGCTCGATTCAGAAGGCGCAGTGATGGCAACTCTAATCGAGAACGTCGGACAAAAAACTCTCAATCACCTCGACTACGTGGGCGGTTTCAGCATTCAACTGTGGGCGGTGCTCCGCGCGATGGGCGCTTCGCTGCCTTTTGTGGGGAACCCTTATCGCTGGAAAGCATCGGTGGGCCAGATGCTGCAGATTGGCGTTTCAGCACTCCCGATGGTTGGACTTATGGCGATGTGTAGCGGATTTATTCTCGCTATGCAGGGAGCTTCTGAATTACGCCGCTTCGGGGCCATGCATTACGTGATTGACCTGGTCGCAGTTGGCTTCACGCGGGAGATGGGACCTCTTCTAACCGCAATCGCAGTCAGTGGCCGCTCTGGATCCGCATTCGCAGCCGAAATCGGCACCATGAGCGTGACTGAGGAGATCGACGCACTCCGCGTCATGGCTTTTGAACCGGTTGAATTCGTGTTAGCGCCAAAGTACCTAGCCGCGCTGATCATGGTGCCCTGTCTCACCATCGCGTCCAACGTTTGCGGCATCTTGGCGGGCGGAATCTTCATGTTTTTTACTACCCACCTTAGCCTGGGCCTCTACCTTCACTACGTGTTGACTTCGATCCAATTGCGCGATGTGATTAGCGGACTGATCAAGAGCCTGGCGTTCGCGACCATTATCGTCCACGTGGGTTGCCTCGAGGGGTTTCGAGTCCACGGCGGGCCCGACGCTGTCGGTCGGTCCACCACTAGCGCTGTGGTCAAGTCGACGTTTCTGGTCATTGTTGCGGACGTCATTTTCACCGCCATCTTTTACTACTTCACGGGGAAGCATTGATGGCGATCATCTCCATCCGCAATCTCGTCGTTGAGTACGATGCTCGCCGTGTGCTGGACGGGCTGAACCTGGACATCGAGCCGGGAGAGACGATGGTCTTGTTGGGGGGAAGCGGATCGGGAAAGAGCACGCTTCTGCGCCAGATTCTTGGGCTTGAACGCGCGCATTCCGGCAGCGTCCTCGTGAAAGGAATCGACATCACCCGCTGCTCGCAGTTGGAGCTGCGACTGGTACGGCGTTCCATTGGGGTGGCGTTCCAAAGTGCCGCATTGTTCAATTCTCTCTCAGTCAAGGACAACGTTGCGCTCGCCCTGCGCGAGCATACCGCCCTAGCCCCATCCATCATCGACCTCATGGTTTGGATGAATCTGGCCGCTGTTGGACTGGCAGACTTCGGCCATCTGCATCCTCAGGAACTATCCGGGGGCATGAAGAAGCGGGCTGCGGTGGCGCGTGCCCTTGCTCTCGATCCTGAGATTCTTGTATTCGACGAGCCGTCTGCTGGACTCGATCCGATTGTCGCGGCAGAACTAGACGAATTGATTCTCCTGCTTAAGAAGGCTTTTCAAATGACGGTGGTCGTCGTGACACATGAGCTGCCAAGCGCCTTCCGCATCGCCGATCGCATCGCCATGCTGCACAACGGCAGTTTTCTTGCGGTCGGCACCAAAGAAGAGATCAGAAGCAATCAGCATCCACGCATCCGGCAGTTTCTTGACCGGGTTCCAGACAAGATGGGAAAAGCCTCAGAGGTCGCAGCTTCTTTCGAAAAATATCTGCGAGGCGAGGAGGCAAATCCTTGACAACGGAAGCAAAAGTCGGCGCGTTCGTCCTAGTGTCTCTCCTGATACTGACATCCACAATTGCCTATTTGGCGAACGCACAGTTCCGCGGCGGCAAGGTGCCATACCGAACTTACTTGCACTATGCGGGCGGACTTGAAGCCGGCGCTCCCGTTCTGTTCGGAGGGATCAAAGCCGGCAGTGTCACCGCTGTGCGTCCGTGGCCCTCCGACCCTACTCGCATCGAGATTCTGGTTGAGCTCAAAGAAGGAACCCCCGTGAACCAGAAGAGCGTGGCGAAGCTCGGTACCGTGAGCGTTATGAGCGAACCGGCACTGATGGTAAGCACGGGCACCAACGATGCCAACCGGATTGCAGCTGGCCAGATGATCCCCTCACAAGAAACTGTCACGCTGGATGAGATCGCAGCCAAAATGGCTGTCGTCGCGGGCAATGCAAACGACCTGATTGTCCAGGTGAAGGGAGAACTGGGCGGCATCAGCGGTGACGCGCGGACACTTCTAGCCAACTTGAACTCTGTAACTAGGGATGAACGCCCGAAAATTGACCATATCGCGGATCAATTGCTGGCACTGAGTCAGCATGCCGATGCTGTGATCGCCAAGGTTGGCCCGGTGGTGGATCATGCCGATTCCGCCATTCAGAATGTAAATGGTATGGTCGGAGATTTGCGCGCGCCGTTGCGCATGGACCTCGCCGAAGTCCAAAGCACGCTGCAAGAAGCAAAGAACGTTCTCGCGGATATGCATGGTATGGTGCGGGCCAACGACTTCAAGATCGATGACACGATGGAAAACCTGCGCGAAGCCACCGACAACCTAGACCAGTTGACCGACCAATTGAAGCAGCGGCCGTGGAGCTTGATCCGAATCAAGCAACCCAAGGAACGAAAATTACCCGAATAGGACAAGACGAAACATGAGGATCCAACAAGCATTTCTCATCATTAGCCTGGCGGTCTCGACCGTGCTTGTCGGTTGCGTAGGACGGGTGAGATATCCAACCTACTACACTCTCAATGTGCCGCCGGCACCCGATCCCCCGGCTGCGGCAGGACTGCGCGCGTCTCTTGCTATACGGGAATTCAGATCGCCAGTTTATCTTCGCCAGGGACCGCTCGTGTACCGTGCGTCGGCGGAACAGATCGGCTTCTATGACTATCATCGCTGGGCAACTGATCCACGCCAGTTCGTTACGACCGCGATCGCGGATCGTCTGCGCGCCAGCGGCAACTTCGCGGACGTGTCGGTGTATGACGGACGGTCACATGCGGACTTCATAATCACCGGATGCCTGGAGAAACTCGAGGAGGTGGACTACGAGGGCGGAGTCAAGGTCGAAGTTGCGCTTTCTGCCCAGATGACAGACATTCGCACGGGCACAACTGTTTGGGCGAGCAGCGTGTCCGATATCGAGAACGTAGCCCAGCGAAACGTGCCTGCCGTGGTGAGCGAAATGAATCACTCGATGGAGCGTACGATCGAAAAACTCGTCTCATCCATTCCCAGGCCAGCACCGCCGAGCCGTTAGCAATTCACGTTCGAAACTGGACCTACAGCGATGAGCTTTGAACCGATCGAAAACTACGGGGTGATTGGCAACATGCGGTCGATTGCTCTCGTGGGTGTAAACGGTTCAATGGACTTTCTCTGCTATCCAAATTTCGATTCTCCGACCGTGTTTGCTGCTCTGCTCGATGACGAGAGAGGTGGCTGTTTTCAGATTCAGCCACAACTCAAACAAAAACGGGTACGACAGCTGTACTTGCCAGACACGAACATTCTCCTTACGCGGTTTCTTGCGGACGAGGGTGTGGCCGAGCTGACGGACTACATGCCTATTGGAACCGACGGGGAGCAACCGAATGAAATCATCCGTACTTTAACGGTTATCAGGGGCGAGGTCGATTTCAAGATGCGGTGCCAGCCACGATTTAACTATGGGATGTGTGAGCACGCTGTAAATATCGAAGAGCGGTATGCGATTTTTTCGCCAGTTGGCGATGCTTGTCCGCCGATGGCGCTGTATTCCACCGTCGCCCTGCGACAACAATCCCGGGACGTAATCTCCGAGTTCAGCCTTCGAGCCGGGGAGAGGACGACGTTTGTTTTTGATGGAGTTCGTCCCCAAGGACAGCAACCCGAAATGGAGTTCGTAGAGCAGCGCTTCCAGGAGACAGCACGTTTCTGGAAGGGATGGATCGCGAAATCAAAGTACAAGGGCCGGTGGCGGGAGATGGTCAACCGTTCGGCCCTAATGTTGAAGCTGCTGATCAGCCGTGAGCATGGATCGCTGATTGCAGCGCCTACATTTTCCGTGCCAGAACAAATTGGCGGCGTGCGCAATTGGGATTATCGCTTCACATGGTTGCGAGATGCGGCATTCACGCTCTACGCGCTGATTCGGCTGGGTTTTGTCGACGAAACTGAAGCGTTCATCGACTGGCTGAAGGGGCGGCTGGGCGACGATGCCGAGCGGGGACCGTTACAGGTGATGTACGGGATTGACGGCAGGCAGAAGCTCGATGAGCTGACGCTTGATCATCTGCAGTGGTACGAACATTCGCGGCCCGTGCGTATCGGAAACGCGGCCTACCAGCAGCTCCAGTTGGATATTTATGGCGAAATGATGGACTCGATTTATCTGGCAAACAAATATGGGGACGCAATGTCGTATGCGGGGTGGCAGGAGGTTCAGCGCATATTGCAGTGGCTGGGCAAGAACTGGCAGCGGCCCGACGAAGGTATATGGGAGGTTCGTGGCGGGGCGCGAGAATTCCTGCACTCCCGTTTGATGTGCTGGGTGGCTTTTGATCGAGCATTGCGGCTTGCGCAGAAACGCTCGCTTTCGGCGCCGTTCGGCGCTTGGCTGCGAACGCGCGACGCGATACGAGAGGATATCTTCAAAAACTTCTGGCATGAGGATCTGCAGTCTTTCGTCCAGTCGAAGGGGACTAAAGACCTGGATGCGTCGGTCCTGCTGATGCCACTCATGCGGTTCATCAGCCCGGTCGATCCCATGTGGCGCTCGACGATGAAAGCGATTGAAGCACGACTAGTCGAGGATACCCTTGTCCGTCGCTACGAGGCTGAGCGCACGCAAGTGGACGGGCTTCCAGGCGGAGAGGGTAGCTTCACTGCGTGCTCGTTTTGGTACATCGAATGCCTGGCGCGCGCGGGGGAGTTGGAAAAGGCTCAATTGTTGTTTGAGAAACTTTTGGGATACGCCAATCATCTTGGGCTCTACTCGGAGCAAATTGGTCCAAGCGGGCAACACCTCGGCAACTTCCCACAGGCGTTCACGCATCTGGCGCTGATCAGCGCCGCAACATATCTGGACAGGGTCCTTTCCGGCAAGGATGACTCTGTGTGGCGCTAGTATTTGGAAAAATGATTGGACGCTCGTTCACCGCGGAAGTCGTCGCGATTGACTTATTCCCGCTCATTTGGGGTCAGGCAATGACTAGCCATCGCAAAGATCAAACTCGAACCTGTAATAATAATAAAGGATAAAGAGGAATCTTTATGACTGCCGTTGCATCCGCAGATGCCGTCAAGTTCTCTGTCAACAACCAGCCCCTTTCCGCAGAAGAGTTGCGCAAAATGGACGCTTATTGGCGCGCCGCCAATTATCTTTCGGTTGGGCAAATCTACCTGTTTGCCAACCCGCTGCTGCGTGAGCCTCTGAAACTTGAGCATGTGAAGCCTCGGTTGCTCGGTCACTGGGGTACGACGCCCGGACTGAACTTTATTTACGTACACTTCAATCGCCTGATCAAGAAATACGATCTTAACGTTATCTACATTTGTGGTCCGGGGCACGGCGGGCCAGGAATGGTGGCGAACACCTATCTGGAAGGCACATACACCGAGCTGTACACGAGTATTCAACAGAACGAAGAAGGCATGAGAAAGCTGTTCAAACAATTCTCTTTTCCGGGGGGCATTCCCAGCCATGATGCGCCTGAAACACCTGGCTCTATCCATGAAGGAGGTGAACTGGGCTATTCGCTGGCGCATGCTTACGGTGCGGTTTTCGACAATCCCGATCTTCTGGCTTGCTGTGTAGTAGGTGATGGCGAATCCGAAACTGGGCCTCTTGCGACGAGCTGGCATTCCAACAAATTTCTTAATCCGGCACGTGACGGCGCAGTCATGCCTATCCTGCATCTGAACGGCTACAAGATCGCGAACCCTACAGTGCTTGGACGTCTGACCGACGAAGAATTAACTCACCTCTTCACTGGCTACGGATATAAACCCTACTTCGTCGAAGGGCATGAGCCAGAAGTGATGCATCAGCTCATGGCGGCGACGCTCGACACGATCATCGCTGAAATCCACGCCATTCAGCGCGAAGCCCGCGGCAAGAGATCGCCTAGCCTTCCCGTCTGGCCCATGATCGTCATGCGTACTCCGAAGGGCTGGACCGGACCGAAATTTGTGGATGGCAAGCCCGTCGAAGGTACGTGGCGCGCGCATCAGGTGCCGGTAGCCGATCTGGATACCAAGCCGGAACATTTAGCAATTCTCGAAGACTGGATGAAGAGTTATCACCCGGAAGAGTTGTTCGATGAGAACGGGACGTTAACTGGGGAACTTTCGGAACTAGCTCCTAAGGGAAACCGGCGCATGGGTTCGAACCCGCATGCCAATGGCGGGCTGCTCGTGAAAGACTTGCTGATGCCGGACTTCCGCGATTATGCAGTTTCGGTTCCCAAGCCTGGCACCGCGACAGCGGAATCCACCAAAGTGTTAGGCACCTTCCTGCGCGATGTGATGAAGAGGAATCTGGAGCACGCAAATTTCCGCGTCTTCGGTCCTGATGAAACCGCTTCGAACCGCCTCGACGCTGTGTATCAGGCCACCGACAAAATATGGATGGAACCCATTCTTCCGGTTGATGAGCATCTGTCACCAGATGGGCGGGTGATGGAGATCCTGAGCGAGCACATGTGTCAGGGCTGGCTGGAAGGCTATCTGCTCACCGGCCGTCATGGTTTCTTCTCCTGCTACGAGGGCTTCATTCACATTGTGGATTCGATGTTCAATCAACACGCGAAATGGCTTGAGGCTACGCACAAAATTCCCTGGCGGCGACCGATTTCATCACTGAATTATCTGCTCACTTCTCATGTGTGGCGCCAGGACCATAACGGCTTCACTCATCAGGACCCAGGCTTCATCGATTTCGTGATGAACAAGAAGGCGGGTCTGGTTCGCGTGTACCTGCCGCCCGATGCGAATTGTTTGCTTTCGGTCGCCGATCACTGTTTGCGCAGTCGCAACTATGTAAACGTGATTGTTGCCGGCAAGCAGCCGGAGTTGCAGTGGCTCGACATGAACGCCGCCGTAGCGCACTGCACAACCGGGCTAGGTATCTGGTCCTGGGCCAGCACCGATCTGGACAGTGAGCCGGACGTTGTGATGGCCTGTGCCGGCGATGTGCCAACACTGGAGACGCTGGCGGCGGTTGATCTTCTTCGCCAGCACTTCCCTGATCTCAAGATTCGAGTGGTCAACATCGTGGACCTGATGACGTTGCAGCCTCAGAGCGAACATCCACACGGTCTTTCCGATCGCGAATTCGATTCCATCTTCACTACCGACAAACCCGTGATTTTCGCCTATCACGGTTACCCATGGCTTATTCATCGGCTGTGCTATCGTCGCCATGGGCACGACAATTTCCATGTGCGCGGCTATAAAGAGGAGGGCACTACCACCACTCCTTTTGACATGACTGTGATGAATGACCTGGATCGCTTTCACCTCGCCGGCGACGCGGTGGACCGCATTGCGAAGTTGCACCCCGTCGGCGCCCACTTCCAGCAGTTCCTGCGTAACAAACTCGTGTAGCACCAGCAATACACTCGCGAGCACGGCGACGATATGCCGGAGGTAAAGAACTGGAAATGGCCTTACTAATCTGTGAAGATCCTCGTGCTCAATTCGGGTTCCAGCAGTCAGAAGAGTTCACTGTACGAAATTGGCGGGACTCTTCCTGATGATCCGCCTGCTCCCTTATGGGAAGGAAAGATTGAGTGGCATGACGAGGTCGCGGACGCTGAGGTCAACTCGCGCGGGGTTGCGCAGAGAGATCAGGTAAGAGTCTCGTCGCGGAAGAAAGCCGTTGAGCATTTGCTGGGCACACTACGGGATAGCAAGACGCGTACTGTTGCCTCGCCTGCAGAGATTGATGTTGTCGGACACCGCGTCGTGCATGGCGGCCCGAAATACGCAGAACCGGTTCTGCTTACTCCCGAAGTGAAAGCGGGAATTGCTAAAGTTTCTGCTTTCGCTCCTCTCCACAATCGCGCTGAACTCGAAGGCATGGAGATCATTGAAAAGCTCTTAGGCCCAATTCCCCAGGTCGCGGTTTTCGACACCGGATTTCATCGCAAGATGCCGCCGGCTGCGGCTGTCTATCCGGGGCCCTATCAATGGTTCGAAAACGGCATTCACCGCTACGGATTTCACGGCGTCAATCATCAATATTGCGCGGCGCGTGCCGCGCACCTTCTAGGACGAAACCTGAACTCGTTGAAATTGGTTACTTGCCATCTAGGAAACGGTTGTTCCCTGGCTGCGA
>Ga0209056_10000657_pt1 | contig 38288 bp, 32 predicted proteins | sample GraSoiAngelo_114_FD_185876 | JGI IMG/M metagenome (GOLD analysis project Ga0209056, IMG submission 185876) | Grasslands soil microbial communities from the Angelo Coastal Reserve, California, USA - 14_0903_13_40cm (SPAdes) (version 2) | ecosystem: Environmental > Terrestrial > Soil > Grasslands... | reverse complement strand
TTTGCGGTGGCCGAACAGCTCCGATTCGATCAGCATTTCGGGGAATTGCGACAGGTTGATGGCGATGAAGCTCTCAGCGAAGTTGATGGCAAACCGGCGCTCCACGGGAACGTAGGGAATGAACTCCGAGCGTCCGATCGCCGCCGCCGCCGATCCCTTGCCAGTGCCCGTTTCACCAAGAAGGAGCGTCGAGAAATCCTCCATTCGATCCCACAGTGCCGACTCGTAGCCGCGCATATCGTGGGTGAACATGTTATTCCAGAGCGCCTCGCGCAGCCGCCGCATCGATTCGCATTCTCCGGGCAGTGAGCGGTCGATAAAATAAAAGGCGCGCCGCAACTGGAAGAAAAACCCGAAGTAGCGTGCTGCGCGATCCTCGGCGAACCCGCTCTTCACCAACTCGGCGATGACTTGCTCACCGAATGGCACCGCAAGCGGCGCACCACCCTGGCCTGCCTGGCGTTCGATCAAAGCATCAATCTGTGGCACGTGGCGGTGGTAGCTCACATAGAGAAGCGCCACTTCCACCAGGCGCCGGTCTTCGTCGCCGAGCCGCTGAACGACCGGCAGGCCCTCGCGCAGCAAGCGCTGTAGCCGCGGCGCGACCACGCGCGCTAGCGCTTCGCGATCACCGGCCAGATCGCCTGGCGTATCGGAGACGAGCCGCGCGATCAAGGCGGCGCGCTGCAGGCTGAAGGAATTGCCGAAGGCAGCATCGGCGAGCGCCGCAAAAAACTCCCGGTCCGAGTTCCCTAGTCCTGCGCGCGACATGCATTGAATGTACCCGATGCATGCATGAAATGCGAGGCCTGGGAAGCCAAAACATCCAGTCCGCCCTAAGAACCCAATTAAAAACACATGGTTGCTGATCTGGCACCGACGCTGCTGATGCACGGTGTTAGGAGGCCAACGTCATGAACAGCGAGATTCCTCAATCGGTGAAGAAACGCTCGATCTGCTCACTCAGGACGCTCGCCAGCTGGCGCAGGGGTCTATGGGACGCCGCCGGCGCCAACGAGCGCATCGCGGGACCGATCACCAAGCGTCGTGCGGCCGTGATTACCCTCATGCTTGCGGTGTGTGTTGGACCCTGGGGCTGCGCGCTCAACCGACATCGGTTGCCGCAACAGCCCTCGAACGAAGTGAGGGCGCAGTTCAACACGATTGGGCTGCCTGCGGCGCGGTTCCTTCCGGACACGCAGCTGAAGGTGCCGGGGAAGGGGTGGGGCGCGGCAAAGGGGGCGGGCTATGGCGTTGCCGCCGGCGCCGCTCCAGGACTCGCCATCACGGCGGGCCTCGCCAAGGGGTGTCACGGGGGCAGGGAGCTCGGCGCCGCCTTATGCGGCATGGGGTTGTTGTTCGGACTTGGTGTGGCAGCGGCCGGAGGTACTGTCGGCGCGCTGGGTGGCGCGGTGTACGGAGTAGTGACCGCGGAGTCGGCGTCCAGGATCAGTGCCGTCGAGAACGAGGTTAAGAGCGCCGTAGTCGCCTTAAACGTGCAAGCGACCCTTCGCGATCACGTGCTCCGAAGCGCCAGAGAACGCAGCTCGCTGAATTTTGTCGCTCTCGATGACCGCGGGCCAACCGCAGTCGGTGAACCGATCGACTATCAGGCACTGGCAAGCGAGCGCGTCGATACCGTTGTCGAGGTCAGCGTGCCGAGGATCCGCCTAGCCGGGACGGATGGGATCAATCCGCCGGTTGGGCTATTCATGACCGCGCGCGCGAGAGTGATCCGGACGGCCGATGGTGCCGAGCTCTACGAGGAGACGTTCGAATACCATAGCGGCGGTTTGTATAGGTTGGTCGAATGGGGCGCCGAGGAAGGCCGTGTGTTTCGCCAAGAGGTGGATCGTGGTACACGAAGCCTGACCGACGATATCGTGCGAGTGCTCTTTCCACCAGACTTGGCTCGCGACAGTGCGCCGGTCGCACCACGCGTAGAGCCAGTCGCGGCCGCGACAGCATCGTCGAAGCCACCGGCAGCTTCGACGCCATCCTCAGAGGTGCCTGCTCGCCCAGCGATGCCAGCTAGTCCTGTGGCTACCCCGCCTGCTCCCGCCACGGCAAATCCAGAAAGCTCCGTCGTCTCCACGGACCCGAAATACACCGAGTACCTCCAACAGGTCCGGCAGCGCATCAAGGCAACCCTGGAGTCCCCCTGCGTCTTGCAGGGTGTGGCGTGCGAGTACAAGGCTACTGAAGTCACCATCGAGTTTGGCATCGGCCGGGACGGGCGCGTGGCCTTCGTCAACGTCCTGCATCCCTCACCTTGGTCGATTTACGACGAGTACTCTGTGCGGGCCATTAGACTGGCTTCGCCGTTCCCTGGCGTACCGGAATCGATCAGCCGCGCCACCAACTTCTCGATCCGCACGACGTTCAAATACTTCACTGGATACGCTACACCCTCGGTGGTGACTTCCATTTCCGACTTCGCGGACCGGGGGCGGCCTAAGAACAAGTGATCGACACCGACGCCGGACTCTGGCACCCCGTGGCTCGGCCTCCATCGCCTGCTCCGAGCATGTTGCATGCGGATTTCGGTCCATGCTGAACGCCCAGATCGGTCCAACGTGAACAGCTAGATCGGCATTGTGACAACGGGATCGGTCCATCGTGAACACCACGATCGGCATGGTTGCACACGTAGATCGGTGATCGTGAACAGGCGACCGTGCCCCTGGGGAGCGGCTGCCCGTTGGCAGCGACGCTGGATGGAGCGCTACTCCCAGTTTAAGCGAGCCGAGCGCGAGCGCCTGCCGTGGCTCAGGAGCGTTCGCCCCTAGTCTCAACCCTCCTACGGTTTTGCCCGTTGGCAGCGACGCTGGATGGATTCGGCCGCGGCGGCCGCTGCCGGCGCCGTCGGAGCGGCCGCGTCTTGGTAGTACGCATGCTGCCGGGGAGTCTAGCCGAAGGCCACTATGCGTACCAGCGCCCCGGCCGAGGGCACCGGAGCGTCAGTGGGTAGGACTACCGGGCGTCTACCCGCCCCTCGAACGGGATGGGCACGCTTACATTAGCAGGGGCAAGCGGAGCGACGCCCCCGATATCCAATCACTCGAACAGCAGGACAGTCCGAGCGACTTCGCCCGCCTTCATCGCGCGAAACGCTTCGTTGATGCCGTCGAGCCGCCCGCGGCGCGTGACCATCTCGTCGAGCAGGAGCCGCCCCTGGCGATAGAACTCGAGGTAGCGCGGGATATCGACGCGGAAGCGGTTCGAGCCCATCCGTGAGGTCTGCACCCGGCACTCCGGGCGAATCGCCATCCACGGGAACTCGATCTTCGCGTCCGGCGGCAGGACGCCGACGATGGTGGCGGTGCCCCGGATGGCGAGACTCTCGATGGCCTGGCGTACGAGGGTCGTGTTTCCGACGGCCTCGAACGCGTGATCGACGCCGGCTCCGCCCGTGAGCGCGCGGACGGCCTTGACGGGATCGTCCTGCGCACTGTTCACGACGTGGGTGGCGCCGACCCGCTTGGCCATCTCCAGCTTGGACTCGAAGACGTCGACCCCGATGATCTGACGGGCGCCGCCGATGCGCGCCCCCTGGACGATCGAGAGCCCGACGCCGCCGCAGCCGAACACCGCGACCGTCTGCCCGGCCTCGAGCCCGGAGGATCGCAGCGCCGCCCCCACGCCGGTGAGGACGCCACATCCTACGAGGGCGGCGCGGTCGAGCGGGAGCTCCGGGTCGATCTTCACCACCGAGTTCTCGTGGAGCAACATGCGCTCGGCATAGCTCGAGATGCCGATGAACTGTCGGAACGCCTGGCCCTTCTGTGAAAGCCGCGGCGGGGCGGACTCCGCGCGGGTGACGACGCCGCCGACGCAGAGGTTCGGGTGCCCGCCGAGACACTGCTCGCAGCTCCCGCAGAAGCCGGAGAGGCAGGCCACCACGTGATCGCCGGGCCGGACGGTCGTCACGTCGGCGCCCACCGCTTCGACGACGCCGGCGCCCTCGTGTCCCAGGATGATCGGGCGGTCCAGGGGAAACCTGCCGACGCCGTCGACGACGTGCAGGTCGCTGTGGCAGACACCGGTCGCCGCGGTCTTGACGAGGACCTCGCGGCCCCACGGCTTGTCGATCTCGATCGACTCGATCGTCAGGGGCTCGTGCACTTTCCGAAAGACCGCCGCCTTTGTCTCCATGCCGGCCTCCTTGCAGAGCTCCTCATCACGGAAGAGCCCGGCGCAGTATAATCCCGGCGGGCGATGAGGAGGGCGGCATGACGGCCATCGAGCCGACGGGACAGATCCTGGGAGCAACGGTCAGGGGCGTGGACCTCTCCAAACCCTTGAGCGACGCGGACTTCGCCGCGATCCTCCTGGCGCTCGGCCGCCACGGAGTCCTCCGATTTCCGGATTCTCGGCTCGAGGCGGTCGAGCTCCGGGATTTCTCCCGGCGCTTTGGCAGGATCCAGGCCACGCTCACGGGGCGGCATCACGAGCCCGGGATGCCGGAGGTCGGCTTTCTCTCGAACATCATCGAGAACGGTGAGCCGATCGGGATCACGGACGCCGGCCAGGACTGGCACACGGACATGTCGTACAACGAGACGATCGGCTTCCTGAACGTGCTCTACGCCGTCACCGTGCCTCGCCGGAACGGCCAGGTGCTCGGCGCCACCGCGTTCGTCAACACCCAGGCGGCCCACGACGATCTCACGCCCGACGTGAGGACGCGGTTAGAAGGCGCCACGGCGACGCACGACTTCAACAAGTTCTGGGAGAACATGCGGCGCCGGCCCGGCAGCCTGCGGGCGCCGCTCTCCGAGGAACAGCGGCGAAAGCGGCCGCCCTCCGTGCACCCGGTCTTCCTGACACATCCGATCACGGGCCGGAGAGTGCTGTACTGCAACCCGGGCTACGCCATCCGCATCAACGAGCTCGACGAGCGCGAAAGTGACCGCATGCTCGAGATGCTGTTCGCGCACCAGCTCCAGCCGAAGTACCAGTACACCCACCGCTGGACCGAGGGCGACGTGCTCGTGTGGGACCACATCGGCACCCTGCACAATGCGATCGCCGACTACCGGCCGGACGAGCACCGGCTGATGAAGCGCTGTCAGGTGATGGCGGACCGCATCTTCGATCCCGCCTTCGTGCGAGAGGCCCTATCGGCAGTGTCCGCGCCCGCGGGCGCAATGGCTGGGTAACCGGAGGATCGTGTCATGGCCCAACGTGTTCTCTATCCTGATCACATCGAGCCACTCGTGCAGTTCGTCGAGGAGACGACTCCGGAGCACATCGTGGCTCGGGCGCACGACAAGCTCGCCGCCGGCACGACCGTGAAGGACATGCTGCTGGCCTCGGCGCTGGCGGTGGTGCGCTCCTCGGACCTGCCGCCGGGCCACCACGGCGGGCCGCTCCATCCGCTGGCGGGCTTGCACGCCGTGCGCCACATTGCGGCGCGTCTGCCTGGCGAGTACGCGATGCTGCCGGTGATTCAGAATGTCGCCGTCGCGAACAAGCACATCCACTCGCCGGCCATGGGTCCCTACGTCCTGGCCGACGCGAAGCCGGTGTCGGAGAATGGCGACGTGGAGGCGACGGTGAAGGCGTTTCGCACCGCCGTGAGCCGCGGGGTGTACAACGCCTGCGATCACTATTTCCTCTACCTGCTCGAGCACCTTTCGCCCATGCAGGTCCTCGAGCTCCTGCTCGAGGTCGGCGTCCCCAAGAATCAGCTGGACGACCACTACTTCCTCTTCCCGGTGTTCACCTGGCGGGCCCTCGAATACTTCGGCTGGGAATACGCGAAATACATCGGCCGCGCGCCGGTACGCTACATCACGCGTCCCACCAACCCGGCGATGCTCGTCGACGTCGATGCCCTCATCAGGAAGTACGAGCTGCTCGAGCGCGATCTGCGCGTCAAGACCGGCGAGGACGAGACCGTGGCCGTCACGCGGCTCGCCGACGAGATCGGGCGCTGTAACGACTTCGCCGAAATTCCCGAGATGCTGGCCCGCGCGCTGGGCGACGGGCTGTCGCTCGAGGGCGTGGGCGAGGGCCTCTCTGTCGGGGGCTCGACGCTCTTCCTGCGCTCGCTGACGGGCAACCCGATGGACGTACATATCAACACCGGCGCCAACACGCGGCGCTATCTCCTGCGGCAGCCGGAGCTGTCCCGGCGCATCAAGCTGCAGGCGCTACTCATGTGGAACACCGGACCGGAAGTGCGGATGGCCCAGCACATGCTGGCGCCGGACATCCAGCCCGAGCCCGACCGCGTGGCGTTCCTGCCGTCCCACACGCAGGACGAGCTGCTCGTTGAGATCGAGGCTCTCATCGACCGTCTGCCAGTCGGAGAGCGGTTGCCGACGGCTGGCCTCGCCAGCTGGCGCTCGACCGACGAAGTGAAGCAGGCCGCCGCCCTGGCGCAGCAGTACGCCAATTGCGACTACGCGCCCGAGCCGCTGATCACCGTGCTCGGCCAGATCGCCTGCCGCGATAACTTTACGGAGATGCACGCTTTCAAGCATCACCAGGCGACGTACGAGGAGTTTCACACGACCCGTCCGTCTCTGCGCTGGCGCCACCTGGTGGCCGCCGTGCAGGCGGCGGCGATCTCCCACGGCCGCATCCAGGACGTCTATGACCACGCGGCCGAGGTGATGCACTTCTAGGCGATGTCATGCTCATTCTCGTCCTCTCGTCGCGTCTCACCGAGAGTCGTCGCGCCGCGTTCCTTGCCCTGACCCAGGGGCTGGGCGAGATTCGCTTCCTGGCGCCGGGCGAGCCGGCGCCGGGCGTCGGCGAGAGCGACGCGATCGTCGTCGACGGCCCACAGCCGGCCCAGCCGCTCGCGTTCCTCGGCGAGATCCGAGCCGCCGTCGAGCGGGGGGCGGCGCTGGTGGCGGTCGGGGCCGCGCCGGCCGAGCGCGACGGGTTCTGGGCCCACCTGCTGGGCGTGGTCGCCGCGCCCGAGCCGCCCCCCGGCGAGTACTACGCGCGAGTCACCGACGCCCACTCCCATATCTCCGCTCGCGTCACGCGCGAGTTCGCCGTCGTCGACGGGTTCGTGCCCCTCATCCCGCTCGCGGAAGGCAAGGTGATCGTCGACGTGAGCGTCGCGCTCCACGACTTCGCCGCGGTCGTGGAAACGGCCCACGCGGCCGGCCGGGTGGTCGCGTGCGGGCTCGGGAACACGGACGCGGCGCTTCGCACGCCCGAGCTCGCCCAGCTGCTGGCGCGGGCGCTTCGCCCGGACCTGCACTGTTGCGGCCGGAACATCGGCATCGGGATCGTCGGCTACGGTCCGCTCGGGGGCATGGGCTATCACCACGGGCTGGGCGTGACGAAGACCGAGGGGCTCGAGCTGGTCGCGGTCGTCGATCCGAATGTCGAGCGTCGCAAGGCGGCGGAGACGGACTTCCCGGGGGTGCGGACCTACGCGTCGGTCAGCGAGCTGGCGAGCGACGACGACGTGGAGGTGGCCTTGGTGGCGACACCGCCCGCCCATCACGTGGCGCTCACCCTGGCGCTCCTGCGCGCGGGCAAGCACGTCGCCTGCGAGAAGCCGCTGTGTCTGACCGTCGCCGAGGCCGATCAGATCATCGCGACGGCGACGGCGAGCCGGCGCATGCTGACGGTCCACCAGAACCGGCGATGGGACCCGGACTTCGTGGCCCTGCGGCGCGCCGTCGGCGCCGGGCTCCTCGGCGAGATCTTCAACGTCGAGACCTTCGTGGGCGGCTACGCGCATCCCTGCCGGACGTGGCACTCGGACACCGCGGTCTCCGGCGGCGCCGGGTACGACTGGGGCTCGCACCACGTCGACTGGGTGCTCCAGCTCCTGGCCGGTATGCCACGGGTCGTCCAGGCGCACGGGCACAAGCGCGTCTGGCACGACGTCACCAATCACGACCAGATTCGCGTCCGCATGACGTGGCTCGACGGCCGCGAGGCCGAGTTCTTGCAAAGTGACATCGCCGCCGTTCGCCGTCCCAAGTTCTACGTGCAGGGCACGACCGGCACCCTGGTCGGCTCCTACCGCACGGTCACGCTCGAGCACATCGAGCCGGGCCGCGGATACGTGGCCACGCAGGCGCACCACGCGGAGGCGCCCGCCGAGCTGCTGCTCGCGCGCTACGAAAGCGGATACGGGATCAGCGAGACGCGCCTGCCGCCGGCCATCGAGCAACCCTATGCGTTCCACCGCAATCTGGCGGACCACCTGCACCTCGGCGAGCCGCTCGCCGTCACGCCCGCGTCGGTGCGGCGAGTCATCGGCGTGCTCGAGGCCGCTCAGCGGTCGAGCACGCGGGGTGGCGCGCCGGTGGTGATCGAAGACGGGGCGAGCTGACGTGCGGGCGGCGGCTCGGTCGATCGGCTGGGGCGTCATCGCCGCCACCTCCCAGGTCGCGCAGAAGGCCGTGCTGCCGGCGATCGTCGCGAGCCCCGGCGCGCGGCTCGTCGCGGTGGCGAGCGAGCGCGCGTCCGCCGGCGGGGCCCGCTTCGGTGCCACGCGCGCCTACCGCGCCTACGCGGCCCTGCTCGACGATCCCGAGGTCGACGCGGTCTACGTCCCGCTGCCGAACAGCCTGCACCGGGAGTGGACGGAGCGAGCCGCCGCGGCCGGCAAGCACGTGCTGTGCGAGAAGCCGCTGGCGCCCACCGCCGCCGACGCGGAGGCGATGACGATGGCCTGTGCGGTGGCCGGCGTGACGCTGCTCGAAGCCTACATGACCCCGTTCCATCCTCGAGCGGAAGCGGTCGAGGCGCTCGTCGCCTCCGGCCGCCTGGGGGCGCTGCGCTTCGCCCGGGCCGCCTTCACCGGCGTTCTCGATCGCCCCGACGACCATCGCTGGCGCCCGGAGATGGGAGGCGGATCGCTGCTCGATCTCGGCATCTACTGCGTCGCGCCGCTGCTCGCGGCGGCGGGCCGGCCGCCGGCGCGGATCGAGGGGGCGGCGGCGCTGGCGAAGTCGGGCGTCGACGCCTCGTTCTCGGGCTGGCTCGACTTCGGCGACGGCTTCACGGCGGCGATCGAGTGCTCGTTCGATGCTCCGGAGCGGCAGTCTCTCGAGATCGTCGGCACCGAGGCCGCCCTGCTCGTCGATCGCGCCTACACCCCCGGGTTCGCGGACGTGGCGATCACGCTTCGGCACCGCGACGGTCGCGTCGAGGAGCTCGTCACGGCCGGGGCCGATCCGTACCAGACGATGATCGAGCACTTCCAGGCGGTCGTGCGCGGCGACGCCGTGCCGCGCCGATCGTGCGCGGAGACGATCACGCTCCTCGCGATCCTCGAGCGCCTGCGCGAGGCGGCCGGGCTCGTATGAAAAGTCGCGTGAAGCGGATCGGCCTCATCTCCGTCCACACGTGTCCCCTTGCGGCCCTCGGCGGCAAGGAGACCGGCGGGATGAACGTGTACGTCAGGGAGGTCGCCCGCCACCTGGGCCGGCTCGGGCTCGACGTCGACGTCTTCACGCGGCGTCAGACCCCCGGTGTTCCGACCGTTGTCCCTCTCGGCCCCGGGGCCCGCGTGGTGCATATCGAGGCCGGTCCGCAGCGACCGGTGCCACCGGCCGAGATCGTGGCCGATCTCGACGAGTTCATCGACGGCGTCGCGGCCTTCCAGCGCCGGACCGACACCGAGTCCGCGCTCCTCCACGGCCACTACTGGCTGTCGGGCCTGGTCGCGATCGAGCTCGCCCGCCGCTCCCGCGGCATTCCGGTCGTGCAGATGTTCCATACGCTCGGCGTCGTCAAGAACGCGCTGGCCGACGACCCCAGTGAATGGGTTCCCCAGGTCCGCCTCGACGCCGAGGCGCGGGTGGCGTCGCAGGCCGACCGCATCGTGGCGGCGACGCCGCTGGAGCGCGCCGAGCTCGCGTGGTATTGCGGCGCGGATGACGACCGCGTGCGCACCATACCGTGCGGCGTCGACGTCGATCTTTTCAGTCCGGGCAGCGCGATGGCGGCGCGCGCGCGACTGGGGCTCGACGCCCGGTGGGTTCTTCTCTTCGTCGGCCGTCCCGCGCCCATCAAGGGCCTCGAGGTCCTCCTGCAAGCCCTGGCGCGGCTGAAAGCGGACGGGTTCGGTCGAGCCGATCTGCGTCTGGTGATCGTCGGCGGGGAGGGGGACGAGGGCCGGGATGACGAGCGGGCGCGGCTCCGGGCGATGGCCGATGCGCTGGGGGTGGGCGCGTGGGTCGACTTCAAGGGCCCGCAGCCCCAGCCAGCCCTTCCCGAGTACTATCGCGCCGCCGATCTCTGTCTCGTGCCCTCGCATCACGAGTCGTTCGGGATGGCGGCCCTCGAGGCCATGGCGTGCGGCGCCGCGGTCGTCGCGTCGAGAGTCGGAGGGCTCGCCACGACGATCCAGGATGGTGTCACCGGTGTCCTCGTGCCTCCGCGGGACGAGATCGCGCTCGCCTCCGCGATCGCGTCGCTGCTTGGCGACGAGCCGCGGCGGCGCACGCTCGGCCGGCTCGCCGCCCGATGGGCGCAGAGCTTCGCGTGGCCGTCGGTCGCGCGGGCGCTCATCGACGTCTACGATGAGCTGGTCCCCGACCTGCGCGGGGCGGTGACGGGTCCCGTCAGCGTGAACTGCGCAGTAGTGCTCTAGCTCGTAGCCCCCCTCGACCTCCGCTCAGACTGTCACTCCTTCGTCGGGCTGACACGCCCACGGAAGGAACTGACATGGCCCGACTCGTTTTCGACACACAAAATGGCGGATCTCCAGCCGGCCGCGTCTGGCACTCCATTTGCGACCACACGCTTCCGGAAGGCTGGGCCTCGATGCGTCATTCATGCTGCCACGTTAGGGTGGGCGGAGCCGCGCCGACTCGGCGCGTTGCGCGCCTGATGGTTCTCCTCCCCATCTCCGTCGTCTTCGTCGCGTGCGCCTCGGGCCAGGGATCGGTGAGCGATCGCTCGGCCGACGTGCGTCGAGGCCAGAGCGTGGTCGACCTCGCCGAGAGGCACATCGGAGCGCCCTATCGATGGGGCGGGGCGAGTCCCTCGGGCTTTGACTGTTCAGGTCTGGTCCGCTATGTGTATGCGCAAGTCGGTGTCACGCTTCCGCACAACGCCGCGCGGCAATTCAGACTCGGCAGACCGGTCTCCCGCGACAGCCTCGAGCCGGGCGACCTGGTCTTCTTCGATCGCCTCCGCCACAACGGAATCTATGTCGGCAATGGTCGCTTCATCCACGCTCGACAGGCGGGCAAACGCGTGAGCATCGCGAGCCTCGACGAAGACTGGTACGCCGCGCACTGGGCAGGCGCGCGCCGGCTCGACCGGTTGCCACGGAGCATCGACAGCGAGGAATAGACTAGGTCGGTAGCTGCATGAGCTGCAGGATGTTGCCGTCGGGATCCGCGAAGGTGGCGACCCACCCGCCCCACTCTTCCCGCGCGGGCGCCCGGAAAAAGACCACGCCGGCCCGGATCAGTCGCTCGTGCACGGCGCGGATGTCGCCGACCGTCAGGTTGACCATGATGCGCAGCGGCTCACCGCTCATTCCGCGGACCTGGTCGTGGACGCCAACGCTCAGCCGCACCCCGCTCCAGTCGAAATTGATGAAGTCCGACTTCGCGGAACGTGGTGTGAGCCCGAGCGTGTCCCGATAAAACCGCGCCATCGCCCCAAAGCGATCGGGCTCCGTCCAGATGAGCACACCGGCCAGCCCTTCGATCGGTCCCGTCGTCATCGACGCCCCCTCGCCCCTCGACTTTGGCTGATTGTAGCCGGGCGAGTCGAGAGGAGGGCGCCGGGCGCACGCATGCCGCGCGCCCGGCGACCCCCTCTCCCAAGAATGCTACGATTGCGCCCATGACAGAGCCGGCCCCTTCCTTCGCGGCGACGCCCGTCGAGCGACGCATTGTGGTCGCGCCGGGCGTCGCGTTGCACGTCGAGCAGTGGAGCGGAGATCCCGACGCCGTCCCCTTCGTCCTCGTTCACGGGTTGGCGTCCAACGCCCGGCTGTGGGACGGCGTGGCCGAGCATCTTCACGCGTCGGGCCACCCCGTGGTCGCGATCGATCAGCGCGGCCACGGTCGCTCCGATGCCCCGGAAACCGGCTACGACCTCGATACGGCGGTCGCCGACCTTCTCGCCCTGATCGGCGCGCTCGAGCTCCAGCGTCCGGTGCTCGCCGGCCAGTCCTGGGGCGGCAACGTGGTGCTGGAGCTGGCCTGGCGCCGCCCCGATGCCGTGCGCGGCATCGCGTGCGTCGACGGTGGCGTCATCGAGCTGGCCCAGTCGTATCCGTCGTGGGAGGACTGCCTCGCGAAGCTGACGCCGCCGTCGCTCGACCACCTGACGATGGCCGAGCTGGAGGCCCGGATCCGCAAGAGCGTGCCCCACTTCACCGATCGCGCGATCACGGCGTATCTGCACTGCTTCCGGACGCGTCCCGACGGCACCGTCGAGGCTCGCCTCACGCGCGCCCGACACCTCTCGATCCTGAGATCGCTCTGGGAGCATCGGCCCTCGACGCGCTGGGCGACTCTGAAAACCCCGACGCAGCTGCTGCTCGCCGATTCTGGCGACGAGGCAAGGACCGCGACCAAGCGACGCGCCGAGGCGTCGGCGCTTGCCGCCGGTAGCAAGGTCCGCTCGATCTGGTTTTCGCCCGGGCATCACGACCTCCATCTGGAGTTCCCTGAGCGCGTTGCCGGATTGCTCTCCGGCGCGGTTCGCGAGGGATTCTTCGCGTGAGCACCAAGACACCGCGCATCCTCGCGATCATGGGATCCGGCGAGACCGCGCCCACGATGGTCACCCCGCATCGCGAGATCGTCGCGCGCCTGGGCGCCCCGACGCCACGCGCCGTTTTGCTCGATACCCCGTATGGATTCCAGGAGAACGCGGCCGAGATCACCGAGCGGGCGGTCGAGTACTTCGGGCATCGCATCCAGCTCACGATCGAGGCGGCCGGCTTTCTCGGTCCGCTCGCGGCCGATCAGACCCAGCGCACACCGATCGCCGAGGCCGCCGCGCTCTCGCGCCTGCGCACCGCCGGCTTCGTCTTCGCCGGGCCCGGGAGCCCCTCGTACGCGCTGTCGGTCTGGCGAGGCTCGCCGGTGCCCGAGGCGTTGGCCACCAAGCTCGCCGAGGGAGGCGCGGTCGTGTTCTCCAGCGCGGCGGCCCTGACCCTCGGGCGCTTCAGCGTGCCGGTGTACGAGATCTACAAGGTCGGCCACCCCGTGCACTGGCTCGATGGGCTCGATCTGCTGCGGGCGGCCGGCTTCGAAGGGTCGTGCGTGGTCATCCCGCACTATGACAACGCCGAGGGCGGTACCCACGACACCCGCTTCTGCTATCTGGGCGAGCGCCGCCTCGCGGCGATGGAGGCGATGCTTCCCGACGACGCATGGGTGCTCGGCATCGATGAGCACACGGTCCTGACGGTGGATCTCGATTCGAAGACCGCTGTCGTGTCCGGGCGCGGGGGCCTCACGGTGCGCCGGCGAGGCGCGTCGCGGGTGTTTCCCGCCGGAGAGCGGGTCACCCTGGACGCGCTGCTCGCCGCCGCTCGCGGCGTCACGCCGGCCGCCGGTCGCGAACCCGAGCCCGCGTTCGCGGCGGAGCACGTGGGCTTGGCCTCGAACGAGGCCGCCGCGCCGGGTCAGAGATCACCGCTCCTCACCGAGGTGACGCGGCTCGAGCAGGCATTCGAGGCGGCGATCGCCGGACGGAAGGCGTCCGAGGCGGCCGAGGCCATCCTGAACCTCGACCGGGCGATCGCCGAGTGGTCAGCCGACACCCTGCAGACCGACGCTCCCGACCGCGCGCGGGCCGTCCTGTACTCGCTGGTTCAGCGGCTGGGCGAGGCGGCGGCGGGCGGTCTGCGCGATCCCCGGGAGCTCCTGGCTCCGCTGGTCGAGAGCCTCATCACGCTTCGCGGAGAGTTGCGGGCCGCGAAGGCCTGGGAACTGGCCGACCGAGTCCGGGATCGGTTGATCGCGGCTCGGATCGAGCTGCGCGACACGCCGGTCGGCACCGTCTGGGAGCTTCGCGAGTAGGCGACCGCGTGGAACGAGCTGAGGGGCGGCGATGAGCCGCCCCTCGCGGTCGATCAGAAATATCTCGGTCCGACAGGCTGCCTGGCCGCTACGCGCCGTTCCCCGCGGTCTGATAACGGGCGTTGCGCAGCACGCGGCCCGGGTGGCTCCCGGTGTGCTGGCCCTTCTCGAGCAGCACCTCGCCGTTCACCACCGTGTAATGGATCCCCTCGGCCAGCTCGCGCATCCGCCAGCCGTTGGCCGGGAAATCGTGCACGACGTCTTCCTTGACCGGAGCGACGGTGTCGGGATCGAAGACGACGAGATCCGCGGCCATCCCCGGCTGCACGAGCCCGCGATCGTAGATGCCGAAGGCCGTGGCCGAGTCGAACGTGAGACGCCGCACGGCGTGCTCGAGCGACATGATCTTCTTCTCCCGCACCCAGTAGCCGAGCAGGCGGGTGGGGTTGCTGACGTTCGAGTGGAACTGCACGTGGGCGCCACCGTCGGAGAGCCCGACCACGGCGTACGGGCTCCCGAGAATCTGCGCCACCGCCTCGGTGTCCATGTTGATCTCGCCGAGCGTGAAGACGGTGTCAAGCTGCTCCTCGACGGCGAGATCGAGGAACGCGTCGACCGGGTGCTTGCCCTGCGCCTTCGCGATCTCCGCGATGTGCTTGCCGGCGAGGGCGCGGTTCTTCGCGAGCTTGGGCTCCTCCACGGTCATCAGGTCCCAGCGCTGGGAGAACGTCGAGTCGGGGCCGAGCGGCGCGTCGACTTCAGCCCGAAGCTGCGCGCGGATCGCCGGGTCGGCGTACGCGCGAAGCTTGTCCGCATCGGGCCCCTGGAGGATCGGCAGCCACGTGGGCATGCTGCGGAATACCTGGCAGTTCTTCATCGTGAAGCGGCTGATGATGCTTCCCGGATTGCAGAGCGGGATCGCCCGGATGCCCTGGCGTGCCGTCTCCTCGACGTGCGCCAGGTGCGTGCGCCAGCGCCCGGGCTGCCGGGCCTGCTCGAGGAGGGTGTTGTACATGATCGGCCGGCCGCACGCTTCCGAGATCCGGCTCAGGAGGCGATCCTTCATCTCAGGGTTGGTGCCGCCGCCACACTGGATCACGCCGGTGCCGACCTCGCGGAGGACGTCAGCCAGCGCGAACAGCTCGGACTCCGGCGCGCACGCGGCGGGGATGCGCTTGCCCACGATGTCGAAATGGTTCATGTTGCGCGTGATCGAGAGGCCGAGGGCGCCGGCCTCGAGCGACTCGCGCACCAGGCGGCGCATCACGTCGAGCTCGGCGTCCGTCGCGGCGCGCTCAGAGCAGTCCTCGCCCATGGCGTAGAGCCGAACGGCCGAGTGGCCGACGAGCGTGCCGACGTTGACTCCCAGCCGCTGTCCGATCGCGCTCATGTACTGGGGGAACGTCTCCCAGTTCCACGGCACGCCTGCCTGGAGGACATCCATCGGAATCGCCTCGACGTACGACAGCATTCCCGCCAGCTTCTCGCGGGCCTCGGGCTTGACCGGGGCGAGCGCGAGCGAGCAATTGCCGATGATGACGGTGGTGGCACCGTGGTGGCACGAGTAGGTGCACAGGGGATCCCAGACAACCTGCGCGTCGTAGTGGCAGTGATTGTCGACGAAGCCAGGCGCGACGACGCGACCATCGGCCTCGATGGTCTGGCGCGCGGAGCCGGTGAGTCGCCCCAGCTCCACGATCTTTCCCCCGGCCACGGCGACGTCGCCGTGGAAGGCGGGCCGCCCCGAGCCGTCGATGACACGTCCGTTCTTGATGAGCAGGTCGTAGGTCATGCCGTCGCTCCTTTCAGGACCTCACACTACCGTCACTTCACCTCGGCCGGCGGGGCCCCGGCCCCGCCCCACGATCACGCCAGGGATGGTAGCTCAGAAGTGGCCAGGTGCGCCATGACGTTCGCCAGGAGCCCGAGCCCGACGTCGTCGGCGAGCGTCATGATCGACTCCGGGTGGAACTGGACCGCGGCGAGCGGGAGCGCTCGGTGCTCGATCGCCATGACCACGCCGTCCTCGCTCTCGGCGGTCACCGCCAGGACGGCGGGAAGCTTCTCCCGTATCGCATGGAGCGAGTGATAGCGCCCAGCGATGAACTCCCCAGGCAGCCCCGCGAAGATGCGCCCGCCCAGGACCCGGATTCGGGAAGCCTTCCCGTGGACGGGTGGATCGAGGACACCGAGCGCTCCGCCGAAGTACTCGACCATCCCCTGGAGCCCGAGGCAGACGCCGAACACCGGAATCCGCCGCCGCACCAGCGCGTCGATGGTGCCCGCCACGTCGAAATCGCTCGGCGCCCCGGGTCCGGGTGAGAGCACCGCCAGGTGCGGCTTCAGGTCATCGAAGGTGTCGGCGGGGAAGCCGCTCCGCAGCGTCACCACCTCCGCGCCCGTCTGCCGCAGATAATTCGCGAGCGTGTGCACGAACGAGTCCTGATGGTCCACGAGGAGAACGCGCCGGCCGGGACTCGGGCGCGGCGCCGCCGCCGTCACCGGCTGGCGCTCGCCCACCCGCCCGCGGTGGATCGCGTCGAGGAACGCCGAGGCCTTCAGCTGGGTCTCCGCCTCCTCCGCGTCGGGGTCGGAGTCGTGGAGAAGCGTGGCGCCGGCACGTACCTCTGCGACCCCCTGCCGCACGCGGATGGTGCGGAGGGTGAGCCCCGTGTTGAGGTTGCCGTCGAACCCCACCACACCGACCGCGCCGCCGTACCAGGCGCGCGGAGAGCGCTCGTGGTCTTCGATGAACTGCATCGCCCACGCCTTGGGCGCCCCGGTGACGGTGACCGCCCATGCGTGGGCGAGGAACGCGTCCAGCGCGTCGAACTCCGGCCGGAGGCGGCCTTCCACGTGGTCGACCGTGTGAATGAGACGCGCGTACATCTCGATCTGGCGCCGGCCGATGACCCGCACGCTCCCGGGAACGCAGATGCGCGACTTGTCGTTTCGGTCCACATCGGTGCACATGGTCAGCTCGGCCTCGTCCTTGGCCGATGTGAGAAGCGCGACGATCTGCGCGGCGTCGCCGATCGGGTCGCGCCCGCGGGCGATCGTCCCCGAGATCGGGCAGGTCTCCACGCGGTCACCCTCGACACGCACGTACATCTCGGGGGAAGCGCCCACGAGATACTCCGCGTCACCCAGGTTCAGGAGAAACCCGTACGGTGACGGGTTGCGTTCACGCAGGCGGAGGAACAGCTCGGACGGCGGCGACGGGCAGGCGGCGAAGAACGTCTGGCCCGGAACGACCTCGAAGAGGTCGCCGCGCTTGAAGGCCTCGCGCGCGAGGCGGACCAGGGCGGCATATTCCCCGCGCTCGTGGTCGGCGCCACGGGGCACGCGAGTGGTCCCGACGTACGGCTCGGCGGTCCCAGCCCGCAGAAGGCCCCGGGTCGAGCGGCCCGCGACCTCGAACTCGTAACGCCGGCGCATTGCGACCTCGCGCCGATGGTCGACGATGATCAGCTCGTCTGGGAGATACAGAACAAGATCGCGCTGTTCGGGCGGTCGTTCGAGGCGCAGGCGGATCGGCTCGAATTGAAACGCCAGGTCGTAGCCGAAGGCGCCGTAGAGGCCGAGGTGCGGCTCGTCCGGGTGATGGAAGAGGGCGCCGAGCGCGCGCAGGAGAGAGAACACCGACGGCTGCCGACTGCGCTCCTCCTCGGCGAATCGGCCTGCGGGCGCTCGCATTGCGCCGTCCAGCCGCTCCTCGGTGGCCGACACCCGCTCGACGGCGTCGAGCGCGCGGAGCGCCCCGGCGATCGGGGACAGAAGGACGCGCCCGCGCGCGTTCAGCGCCTCGAGGCGGAAGCCGCGACCCCGCGCGGTGAGGACGAGCGCGGGGTCGACGAATCCCATGTCCCAACGCGTGTAGCGCCCCGGGTACTCGTAGCTCGAGGCCAGCAGCGCGCCCCGATGCGCGTCGAGCGCCTGGACAACGGGCTCGATCGCGTTCGCGATCGGGATTTCCTCGACCGTTCGGTGAACGCGGATCCCGCCCACCGTGTCGTAGGTGGTCGCGATCATGGTCTGGCCTCCTCCGTGCGAGGGGCCGGCCGACGCGGGGCGACGTCAAAACGAAAGCCGCCCCGGTGGGGCGGCTCCGTCTTTCTCTCAGCTTATGGCTCGCGCGCGCGTGCTAGACGAGGCCGCCCTCAGGGAAGAGCCACCACCACTGCCAGCGCACGCCCGAGCCGATCAGGTTCACGCGGCGATCCTCGCAGGGGCGTGTGCCCCTGTCAAGGGGCGTCAGCGAGAGTTGCTACGATGCGTCAAGCCGAGCGTTCTGAACACGTCGAGCCGCACGACCGCCCAGCCGAGGGCACGGAGGTGGTTGTCGATCTCGCTCATGAGCCGGCGATCGCCGCGGCGCCGCTCGGGCGGGCCGGACCGATCGGGAGTGCTCCGGCGTTCCGCGCGGCGGCGATCGAGGACGACCTCCACGGAGGCATTGCCAGAAAATGCGCGCTTGGCGTACTCGTAGAGCTTCTGCCGGTCGCTCGCGACGACCAGGATCTGCTTGACGACCTGATCGCTGGCCTCGTCACGATGCTTCGGACCTTCCGTCCAGCTCTTGGGAAAGGGATGGAACTGGGGCAGCACCTTGAGCGGCCCTTGATCGATGAACTTGGACAGGAGAACCCAGGTGGCTCCGCCACACGCGGGGCACGACGTGGCTCCGATGTCAAAGCATGCCTCGCAATCGAGGCACAACGCCAGGCGGCGAAGAGGCAGATGCAGCGATAGCGCGGTGCTTCGTGTGTGGCGGATGACCCGGGCACTGTCCGATCTCATCAAGCTCTCGCGAAGAAGTGGCAAACCGGATGCCAGAGTGGACCGCCTCGGTGAAACGCCGACGTGGCAGGAACTTACGCGCGAAAGCGGCTGGCCAACATTCCGGCAATTGCCGGGCTGGGTGGTCAGTTCGGCATCAGGATGGTCAAGTTTGTGCCGGGAACGTCGCTCCCGGCGCCGATTGGGCCTGGCTGAGCCAGACGAGATCTCGCGGCGACGAGCGATGGGCCAGGCGCCGGCGGAGCAGTCGCCCCGCGTCGTCGTAGCGTTGGAGCCGGAGGCGGCACACGACCATGGTTTCCTCGAAAATCTCCCACTGGGCGTGACTCCCGCCCACGCGGTGCATCTGGCTCTCGACGGGCTCGAAGTGGGCGAGGGCCCCGGCGTAATCGCCGGTCACGTACGCGGCGATGCCCTGCACGAGCGGCAGCCCCACCGTGCCCGCGATCGGATGTCCCTTGGCGTCCACGGCGCGGAGGCCGGCGATCAGCGACGAGAGCGCCGCATCGTCGCCCACCGACGCGTACGCGAGGGCCGCGTGGACGTCGCCGAAGATGAAACCGGGCCGCGTGACGCGCGTCGCCAGATCGGCCAGTCGCCGCCAGGGCAGTGGCCCCTTCTGACAGTCGTAGAGCCCGAAGCGCCAGAGCAGCGCTGCGCCGTCGATCATGGCCAGGCGGGGGTTGGGAGATGCCGCGATGTCGCGCTCGTAGATCTCGAGCGCACGCTCGGGACGACCGCACTGGAGCTCGAACAGGCCCAGGTGCCAGGCGAGGTGGCAATGGAACGGAGCGCGCCGATCGTAGCTGGTCAGCCAGTCCGACAGCAGCGCGATCCCCCCCTCGTTGTCAACGGTCTCGTAGCAGATGTGGGCGATGTTGTGGCTGGCGTTGGCGTTGCCCGGGTATTGCTCGAGCGAGCGCTCCGACAGGCGCCGGGACTCCGCGTAGCGGCCGACCTCAAGGTAGCCGAACGCCAGCGCAGACTGGAACCACCAGTCGTCGCCGTAGGCGGCAGCCAGGCGTTCCACGAAGCCCACGCGGAACTGCTCGCGATCGGCGCGCCCGCCCAGACCGATGGCGCTGGCCGCCTGGTTCACCAGAAGAGCGTCGCGGGGGAACTCCTTCACGTGCTCCTCGATCAGGCCGAGCCCCCGCGCGGTCTCGCCGCCGGCGATCGCGGATAGCGCCTCGACGTGCTGCTGCTCGCGCCGGGTCGCCCCCGCGACCAGCCGGCGCGCTCGGTCGACGGCCGTCCTCGCCGTCGCGGCGTCACCCTGGAAGAGCGCAAACAGCGCCGCGCCCGCGTGGGCGAGGGCGAAACCCTCGTCGGCCGTCACGGAGGCGGCGAACGCCCGATCCGCGCCGAAGCCGTACGAGAGCAGTCGGTCCATGCCGTCCTGGTAGTGCTCGGCGGCACCGGCCGACGACGTCGACATCGGCAATCCGTAGCGATCGGCGATGCTCATGGGCTCGGCTCCGCTAGCGGTTGAGATGGTTCAGGGCCAGGCCCGGTCGGGGCCACTCGAACGACACGAGCGTGCCGCCCATCGACAGGGTCGCAAACGCGGTCGTCAGATCTCGGCCGCCGAAGCACACGTTGGTGACCATCGGGTCCGGGAGCGTGTACTGGTCGACGCGACTGCCATCGGGCCAGATGTCACTGACCGCGCCGGTGATGAGCGTCGCCACGCAGATGTGGCCCTCGCGGTCGACGGCCAGCGAGTCGAACATCTGATAGCCCCCGAGGCCCGCGACGACCGTTCCCTTTTCGCCGCGATACGGGCCGTTCGCCGACTCGATCTCGCCGGGCGCCGAAAGACGAAACGCCCAGCAGCGCGCGGTCGGCGTCTCGACGACGTAGAGCGTCCGCTCGTCCGGCGAGAGCCCGATACCGTTCGGCCGCTCCAACGGGAAGACGGCCTCCTTGATCATCGAGCCGTCGGCCTTCGCGTAGAAGACGGCGCCACGATCCATATCGCGCTCACGCGTCTTGCCGAGATCGGTGAACCAGAAGCCGCCGGCGCCGTCGAACACGAGATCGTTGGGCCCGCGGAGCTTCTGCCCCGCGCAGGCGTCATAGAGCGTCTCGAACCTCCCGCGCTCGGGATCGACCACCTGGATGAGCCCGCCCGCGTAGTCGTCGGCCTGGGCGATCGGGAACATCTTGCCGGGTCGCTCGACGAACTTCAGGCCGCCGTTGTTCGTCACGTAGATCTTGCCGCCCGGGCCCATGGCCGCGCCGTTCGGCCCGCCGCCGAGCGTGGCGATCACGCGCACCTTGCCGTCCGGCGTGACGCGCGAGAGCGTGCGCCGCTCGATCTCGACCAGAACCACCGAGCCGTCGGGCATCGCCACGGGGCCTTCGGGAAAGCGCAGGCCCGACGCGATGTGCTTGAACGCTGGCGTGATCGTGTTCAGCTCCGCCTCCCGGTCCGTCCGTCGTCCCTGGAGCGTAGGTGACGCCGACGCCGAGGTCAAAGGAAACCGCCTGGTCTCCGACCCCCGCCCCCGGTATGATGCGTGGCCATGCGGTCCGATCGCGTGATCTCGACCATCGACTTCCATACGGCCGGGATCGGGATGCGGCTGCTCACGAGCGGGCTCGGGCGGCTCCCGGGAACCACGATCGTCGAGAAGCGTCGCTGGTTCCAGGAGCATCACGACGACCTCCGGACGGGGCTCTGCCTCGAGCCGCGCGGACACCGGAGCCTCCTGATCGCGGTGATGACGGAGCCGATCACGCCGGCCGCGCACTTCGGGCTCTTCTTCATCTACCCCGGCGGCTACTACGTTTCGTGCGGCGAGGGCACGATCGGCGCCGCGACCGTGGCCATCGAGACCGGGATGGTCCCACGGCAAGCCCGCGAGACCCGCGTGGTCATCGACACGGAGGCCGGGGTCGTCGAGACCGTCGCGCGCACGGACGGCGACCGCGTCCGCGACGTCACGCTTCGCTGGACGCCGTCCTTCGTCGTGCTCGGCGAGCAGATCGTCGAGGTCGAGGCCATGGGCGAAGTGCCGGTCGACATCGCGGTCGGCGTCGGCAACGTCTTCGCGATCGTCGAAGCGTCCCGCGTCGGGGTCGCGGTGAGACGGGAGCTCGCGAAGCGGATCGCTCAGCGGGGCATGGCGGTCCGCGAGGCGGTCAACGCGCAGCTCCGGGTCGACGTCCCCGGTCTCGGCAAGGCGAGCGTCGACAACATCCTCGTTCACGAGCTGCCGGACACCGCCGGCGTGTCGCCGAATGCGCTGGTGTGGGGCCCGGGCCAGGTCGACGCCGCTCCTTGCGGGTCGGGTACCTGCGCGCGCATGGCCCTCTTCCACCACCGTGGTCTGATGCGCGTGGGCGCGACGATCACGAGCCGCGGGCTGCTCGGGCTCGACTTCACCGGCCGCATCGCCGGCGAGACCCTGGTCGAGGGCCGGCGCGCGATCCTCCCGGAAATCACCGGCACCGCCTATCTCACCGGCTTCAGCCAGTTCCTCTTCGATCCCGACGACCCGGTGCGGGCCGGCTACCTGCTCGAGGCGTGAGCGCGCCGTGAAGACCCTGGTCCTCGGTGGCGGCGTCGTCGGCGTGACGACGGCGTACTTTCTGGCCAGGGCGGGCCACGAGGTCACGGTCGTCGAGGAAAAGGACGCGCTCGGTCTCGAGGCCACGGCCGCGAACGCCGGGATCGTCGCGCCCGGGCATTCCTTCGCGTGGGCCTCACCGCGCGCGCCCCGCATGCTCTGGCAGTCACTGCGCGGCGCCGAGACGGCGATCCGCGTGCGGCTCGCGCCCGACCTCCGGCTCTACACGTGGGGCCTCCGCTTCCTGCGCGAGTGCACGGCGGAGCGGGCGCGACGGAACACGCTGATCAAGCTGCGTCTGTGCCAGTACAGCCAGGCGGTGCTGAACGAGCTGGCGCGGGCCGAGCGCATCGAGTACCACGCGATCGCGAAGGGCGCGCTCTATCTCTATCGCGATCCGGTCGAGCTGGAGGCGGGGACGAGGAAGATGGCGCTCCTCGCCGAGCGCGGCCAGAAGCAGGAGATTCTCGACGCGCGCGAGGTCGCCAAGCTCGACCCGGTCTTCGAGCCGGTCCAGCGGAAGATCGCCGGCGCGATCCGCGACGTGGGCGACTCCAGCGGCGACGCTCGGCTGTTCGTCGAGAACCTGGCGCGGGTGTGCCGCGAGCAGCTCGGCGTCGTGGTGCGACTCGGGGCGCGCGTCACGGCGTTGCGGGCGGACGGTGACCGGATCGACGGTGTTCTGACCGGCGACGGCGTGCTGACCGCGGACAGCTACGTGCTGGCGCTCGGCGTGAGCGCGCCGATCGTCGCGCGCACGGCCGGGGTCGGCCTGCCCATCTATCCGGCGAAGGGCTACTCCTCGACGTTCCCGCTGAAGCCGGGGGGCCTGTCACCGACGCTGCCCGGCGTCGACGAGAAGTGGCTGGTCGGTTGGTCGCGCCTCGGCGACCGGCTGCGTCTCACGTCGACGGCGGAGTTCGGCGGCTACGACTGGAGCTGGACGCCGCGGGACTTCAACAACATCCTCCGGCTCGCCCGCGATCTCTTCCCCGACGCCGCCGACTACGACCGGGGTGAGTACCGCGCGTGTCTCCGGCCGATGACGCCCGACGGACCGCCGATCCTCGGGCTCGGGCGCCACCGCAACCTCTTCTTCAATTGCGGCCACGGCCACATGGGCTGGACGATGGCGTGCGGCACCGCGCGGATCGTCGCCGACCTCATGACCGGGCGCATGCCCGAGGTCGACCTGGAGGGCCTGACACTCCGGCGCTGAGCCCCGCGTCAGCGGGCGCTGCCGCTCGGCATCCTCGCGAGCACGCTCACATCCGGCGCGGTTGCGAGCGATGGAGTCCCTCCAGGTCCGACGCTCCGCGATGAGACCACATTCGCTCGATCCGTTCGGCGCGTAGGATACTAGACCACGGTTGTTGGTGCCCCAAGGGGCTCGGACTGCCCAGTGGAGGCCCTGGCCTCAGGAGAAAGCCATGTCCGTCGCGCTGATCCGCGAATATTGGACGTACCACCACTGGGCAAATCGCAAGCTCTTCGAGGTAACGGCGGCACTCGGCGATGATGCGGCCGGGCGCCCCGTCGGCAAGCAGTTCAGCGAGCCCACGCTCCGCGCGATGCTCGTCCACATCTACGGCGCCGATCGCTTCTGGCTCGAGACGTGGCGGGGCCACGCGCCGCCGGTCGTCCGCGGCGACCCGACCTATGGGCTCGTCATCGGAACCGTCGACGAGCTCAGGCGGCGGTGGGACGAGCTCGAGGTCGAGCAGCGGCGCTTCCTCGACGGCCTCGTCGAGACCGACCTCTCGCGTCCTCTCGATGGCACGACCCCGGAAGGCCGGCTCTACAGCCGCCCGCTGGGTATGCTCCTCCTGCACGTGCCGACCCACGCCGCCCATCACCGAAGCGAGCTTGCCACCATGCTCACGATGGTGAGCAGCTCACCCCCCGACACGGGCATCAACTCGTATTACCGCGAGAAGTCCGAGGGCGAGAGCCGATGACCGCCGCGCTCGTCACGATTCCAGCTCGCTCGGGCAAGGCGGCGCGCGTGAGCGCTGGCCAGAGCATCAAGGTCGTCAACACCCACGGTACGCAGGTGGTCGACGCCTGGGCATTCAACGCGCTCGACCTGACGGAGTGGATGTCGATGGAGGCCAGCCGCGCCTCGTTCATGAAGCTCGCGGCCGCCATCGGCGACACGTTCGTCACGAATCAGCGCCGTCCGATCCTGACCCTGGTCGAAGACACCTCACGATGCGCTCACGACACGCTCATGGCGCCCTGCGACCGGTGGCGCTACGGCCTGCTGGGCGTCGAGGGCTATCACGCCAACTGCCGGGACAACCTGCACGCAGCGCTCGCGAATCTCGGTGTCGTGATCCGGGCGACGCCGCCCTCGCTGAATCTCTTCATGAACATTCCATGGACGGCCGACGGGCAACTTGCGTGGGGCGAGCCCGTGTCCAGCCCGGGCAGCTACGCGGTCTTCAGGGCAGAGATGGACCTCGTCGTCGCCCTTTCCGCCTGTCCCCAGGACATCCTGCCTATCAACGGCCGCACCGGCCGGACGACCGACGCGCACTTCGTCGTTCAGTAGGTGCCGGCAATGGCGGGGGGTGGATCCGGGCGGTCGCCGAGCGCGCCCGCGACGGTCGAGTCTGAGGCTGTGTTAGCATCGCGACGCCATGGCGATGCCGCGGAGCATCGAGCGATTCCTCACCACGCACACCGGCAGTCTTCCGCGTCCGGCCGACCTGGTCCGGATGATGTTCGCGAAGGAGGAAGGGGTGCCGGTCGATCCGGTGGCCCTCGGGGCCCGCATTCGAGCCGCCGTGGCCGAGATCGTGCGCAAGCAGATGGACGCCGGCGTCGCGATCGTGAACGACGGCGAGCTGAGCAAGCCGAGCTACGCGACCTACGTCAAGGACCGCCTGAACGGATTCGGTGGCGCGAGCCATCCGCTCCAGTACCGGGACCTCGTGGACTTCCCGGAGATGGCCAAGCGCGTCTTCGGCGATCCCGGGCGGTCCCGCCGCCGGACGCCGGCATGCGATGGGCCGATCAGCGTGCGCGACCCGCGGGCCGCCGAGACCGACGTGGAGAATCTGCGGGCGGCCCGTGACGCCGCGAAGGCCGAGCACGCGTTCATGTCAGCCGCCTCCCCGGGCGTCATCTCGCTGTTCTTCCGCAACGATCATTACCCGAGCCACGAAGCCTACCTCTTCGCCATCGCGGAGGCGATGCGGCCCGAGTACGAGGCGGTGGCGCGGGCCGGCTTCGACCTGCAGGTCGATTGCCCCGACCTCGGTATGGGACGGCACATCCAGTTCGCGGATCTGAGCCTCGACGAGTTCCGCACAATGGCCCGGCTCCACGTCGAGGCGCTGAACCACGCGCTCGCGAACGTCCCGCCGGAGCGGTCGCGCCTCCACCTGTGCTGGGGTAACTACGAGGGGCCGCACCATTACGACATCGCCCTCGCCGACATCATCGACATCGCCTTCACGGCCAGGCCCGCCAGTCTCTCCTTCGAGGCCTCGAATCCTAGGCACGCGCACGAGTGGCGGCTGTTCGAGCGCGTGAAGCTGCCCGCCGGCAAAGTCCTCATCCCCGGCGTTCTCGACTCGACCACCAACTTCATCGAGCACCCGGACCTCGTGGCCGAGCGAATCGGCCGCTACGCCCGACTGGTCGGGCGCGAGCGCGTCATCGCCGGGACGGATTGCGGGTTCGGCACGTGGGCCGGTCAGGCCGCCGTCGACCCGGACATCGCGTGGGCGAAGCTCGCCAGCATGGCCGAGGGCGCGCGGCGGGCCACTCGAGAGTTCTGGTAAACGTCCACGCCGACACGGGCCGAGTCACATCGATGACGGGGCGGACGGGCTTTCCCCTGATCACCGCCGAAGCGCTGGCCGCGCTTCGTGGGCGGATCGGTGTCCCGGTCCGTCGCCCCGAGCCCTACGTCGAGACCGCCACGCGGGACGCCGTGCGCCACTGGACGGCCGGGATCGGCGACCGGAATCCGTTCTGGCTCGATGCCGGCGTCGCGCCGCCCACGATCCTGTTCGCGATGGACTGCATCGTCTCCGGCTACGTCGGCGGCCTGCCCGGCATCCACGCGATGTACGGGGGAACGGATTTCCGGTGGCAGCGGCCGATCCGGATCGGTGACACGATCGTCGGTGACAGCGTGCTGCTCGATCTCGTCGAGAGACCGTCCCAGTTCGCGCGCCGGGCGATCCAGCAGATCTACCGGACGACGTTTCGAAATCAGCCCGGCGACATCGTGTGCGATGCCGACTCCTGGTGCTTCCGCACGGAGCGTGACACGGCCCGCGAGCGGGGCAAGTACGCGGCGGTCGAGCCGCCCCGCTACACCGAGCGCGAGATCGACGCGATCGCGGCCGCCTACGAGACGGAAGAGGTTCGGGGTCGGACGCCGCGATACTGGAACGCTGCACTCCATTGACGCCTCCGGGAATCGCCCAGATCCGCCGTTCCACGCCGGCTCCGGACGCGTCGTGGGCCTGCACCAGCAGACGCGCCGGCTCGGCGTGCCCCGCGCGTTGGCCCGTGATGCAGCCGCTGAGCTTACGGGTGCCGCCGGGCGGGGAGTCCACCGTCCATTCGAGCTTGAACCGCTGCTCCCATCCGGACATCAGAGTCGTCACCGACGTCGGGGTCCCGTGGAAGCTGACGCTCGCATAGACCGCGGCCTCAGCCGACCACTCGCAAGCGCCTCGATCTGATCCCCCGTTACTTGTGCGCGCGGCCGAATTCGAGTATGCGGTCGCGCACGCGCTCCGGGGTCTGCTCTGGCGGCGTCACGGTCCAGAACTCGGGCTGCGGCAACAGCTCGCGCAGGTAGTGCGCCCCGGACGTGGCGTGGGCCGGATCGTCGCCCGGGATGATCAGCGCCGGCACCTTCATCGCCATCAGCTCCTCGGGCTCCGCGCCCGGCGGCATGTCGCGATCGAAGAGGGCGCGCGCACTCGCGGCGACGAGACCGAGATAACGGTCCAGATCCTGCTCCTGGAACTCGTCGGCGAATTGCTGGTCGCGCACGATCACCGAGGCCCAGGGGCCGGCCTCGGGGTCCAGCCAGAACGACTTGCCCGCGTGGGCTCGCTTGACGACGCCGGCCAGCCCGTTTTCGCGGGCGAACCGCGTGTGCCGCGCGAGCCGGTCCCCGCCGTTCAGCTTCCAGCGGTAGCCGCCGACGGGCCAGTGCAGGATCAGCGCCTGGGTGGCTTCGGGAAAGCGGGCGGCGAACGCCGTCGCGACGGAGCAACCCATGCACCCACCGAGCACGAACGCCTTCCTGATCCCGAGGTGGTCCAGAAGGTGCTTGGCCTGTTCGGCGAAGAGCAGCCACGAGAGCCGTTCGACCCTCCCGCCGGAGGCTCCCGACTCCCGACGGTCGTAGGCGATCACCGTGAATTCGCGCGTGAGGGTGTCGAGCGGTTGCATGCCCTTCCAGACTCCGGCCGTGGCCCACTTCTCCATCGTCGCGTCGAAGCCGCCCGGCGCCAGCATGAGCAGGGCAGGTCCGGAGCCGCGCGTGACGTAGCTCACTTCCAGATGGTCGATCGTGGCGGTCGGCATCGTGTCCTCCGCGCGGGGACCCCGCGGTGCCTCAGGAGTCGAAATGGTGGAGGGAGCCTAATCCCGGCGAGCCGGAGCGTCAACCCGTACATCTCGGTTTCTGACCCAGCAGGGTCTGTCTCGGGTCTTGACCGGGCTCGCCTCCGGAGGCATAGTCTCCCGCGAAGGTAGCCTATGAAGTCCCGTCGAGCCCCCATTCGTAGGTAAGCGTCACGCTTCGTGACGAGGGAGGAAGACCGATGGCGCGCCCGGCGAAGCGGCACACCCGTCGAGAGTTCCTGAAGACGTCGGCCGCGCTCGCGGCCGGCGCCACGGCCACGCTTTCCTTCGCGGCGCCCGCCGTGGCCCAGCGGCCGAAGCTCGTCTACTGGTGCTACCAGTTCCTGAAATCGAGCGACGATGCGCGGGCGAACTTTGCTCAGGAGTGGGCGAAGAAGAACAACGTCGATCTCCAGATCTCGATGGTGCCGCTCAAGGAGTTCCTGCCGAAGATCACGGCCGCCATCGAGGCCAAGGCCACGCCGGACATCATCGAGACCAACGCGGTCGAGCTGCGGGCCCGCGGGCAGCTGCTCGACGTCACCGACGTCTACAAGAAGCTCGAGAAGACGTACGGCGGATGGGTCGGCAACGCGCCCAAGATCATGCTGGAGCCCGACGGACGGGTCCACCACATCATGTTCGGCTTCCAGGGTTTCATGCTGATGACGCGGGATGACCTGGTGCGTGCGGCCGGTCTCACGCCGCCGCCGGCCACGTGGGTCGACCTGCTGGCGTACGCCAAGAAGGCCCAGAAGCCGCCGCGAGTCTTCGGGCTTGGGATCCCCGTCAGCAACCAGACGGACTCCCAGGTCTGGGAAGACATGATGAAGAGCTACGGGGCGCGGCTGGCCGACGACAAGGGCCGGCGAATCGTCCTGGGCGACCACAAGAAGGAAGTGTGGGAGTTCCTCGACTTCTTCACGGAGGTGTGGAAGGCCGGTGTGCTCCCGCCCGGCGTCACGACGTGGGACAACACCATGAACAACTCCACCTTCCAGTCCGGCAAGGCCGTCTTCATCCTGAATCCGATCACCCTGTCGCTGTGGCTGGAGGAAAACAATCCCGAGCTCCTGGCCAAGACGGGCCACTACACGTATCCCCGAGGGCCGAAGGGGCTCATCCAGCCCGTCACGTTCGGGTCGCGCGCGATCATGAAGTACACCAAGGTCCCGGATCTGGCGAAGCAGTTCCTGTGGGACTCGATGGAGCCGGGCAAGATGGACCGCGAGCACAGCGTCAGCCAGTGGGGTCCGGTGCTGAAGGCGTACCTCGGGTTCGACGTCTGGAAGAAGAAGCCGTTCATGAAGGGCCTGATCGACCTGTCGGTGCGCGGCGAGCCCCAGGGCTGGCCGGACGTCTTCAACGACGCCTGGCGCGAGCAGTTCACGAACACGACCATCTCGAGGATGCTCCAGCGGATCGTCGTCGACAGCTGGTCGCGCGACAAAGCCTTCGTCGAGACGCTCGACGTCCTCAACAGGATCTACTCGAAGTACGCGTGAGAGCGGCGTAGTCGTGGCCATCCGGCACCGATCCGTCACGGTCGCTCTTCCCGCCCCGGCGAGGCCCGCCCGGTGGCCGTCCGTGCGAACGCGCGAGTCGCTCGGCGGCATCGGGCTCCTCGCGCCGACCGTGCTGATCCTGGTCGGGCTCGTGCTGTATCCGTTCTTCTACGCCATCTGGCTGGCCTTCTCCGACAAGACCGTGGGGTCCCCCGGTCAGTTCGTCGGCCTCAGGAACTTCATCTACGTCCTCGGCTGGCCGCAGTTCAGCACCGCGGTCGTGAACACCGTCGTCTTCACGGTGTCCGCCGTGGCCATCAAGTTCGTGCTCGGCATGGCCGTGGCCCTCGTGCTCAACCAGCAGATCCGGGCTCGCAACGTCTTCCGCGCCTTCCTGCTGCTGCCCTGGGCGATGCCGGCGTTCGTCGTGTACCTGGTGTGGCGCTGGCTCTACGATCCGCTGAGCGGTCTGATCAACTACGCCCTGATCGACCTCGGGCTCATCACGAATCCGATCGCCTTCCTCTCCGACCGCAACACGGCCATGCTCTCGGTCATCATCGCCCACGTCTGGCGGAACTTTCCCTTCTACGCGATCTCCTTCCTCGCCGGGATGCAGACGATCTCGCAGGAGCTCTACGATGCCGCGCAGGTCGACGGCGCCTCCCGGGTGCAGCAGTTCCGGCACGTCACGCTGCCGGGGCTCTACCACATCATCGGGGTGGTGGTGCTGCTGACGACGATCTGGACCGCCAACGCGTTCGAGCCCGTTTACCTGCTGACAGGCGGCGGCCCGTCGGACGCGACGATGGTCTACACCATGCTCGTGTACGTGATGGGCATGATGAACCTCCGCCTCGGCGAGGCGGCGGCGGTCTCCACCCTCTTCCTTCCGCTGCTGATCGGTCTCGTGCTGGCGGTGACCGTGCTGCTGCAGCGCAAGGCCAACGCCTGAGGAAGCGACACCATGCGTGAAACGCTCTCGATACGGGTCACCACCTACGCGCTGCTGGCTCTCTTCGTCGTCATGGTGGCGGTGCCCCTCTTCTGGATGGTGGCGACCTCGCTCAAGACGAACAAGGATCTCTACGAGGACTTCACCTACCTGCCGAAGCGACCCACGCTCCAGCACTTCGTCCGCGTCATCCAGCGCGAAGATCTCCTCACCAACATCTGGAACAGCTTCGCGGTGGCGTCGACGACGACCGCCGTCACGGTGGTCGTGAGCGCGTTTGCCGCCTTCAGCATCGTCCGGTACAAGTACCGCGGGCGGGAGTGGATCGGCCGCTTCATCCTGTTCAAGTACGTGCTGCCGACCGCGATGCTGTTCGTTCCGCTGTACGCGATCGTGGTCGCGCTGGGGCTCGGCAACACGCTGAAGTCGCTCATGCTGACCTATCTCTCGTTCACGGTGCCCTTCTGCACCTGGATGCTGATGGGCTATTTCCGGAGCATCCCGCCCGAGCTCGAAGAGCACGCGATGGTCGACGGCTGCACCAAGATCGGGGCGCTGTTCCGTATCCTCCTGCCGTTGTCGGCGCCGGGCATCGTCGCGTCCGCCATCTTCTCGTTCACGCTGGCCTGGAACGAGTTCCTCCTGGCCCTGGTCTTCACCACGGACCACACCACGATGACGATCCCGATCAAGCTCTCGATGATGGTGGTGGGTGACCAGTACATCTGGGGTCAGCTCATGGCCGGGGCCGTCCTCGCGACCGTCCCCATCGTCTTTCTCTACTTCCTCGGCCAGCGCTTCGTCGTCCAGGGACTGGCCGCCGGCTCGGTCAAGGGCTGAGCGTCAGGGCCAGCCGTCGACGGCCGGCCCCTGACGAAACCTCACTTCGCCTTGAGCTTCAGGTCCTCGTATGGCGCCGAGTACAGGTGGCCGACGATGAGGCCCAGGCCCGAGTCCGCCACGCGAGGCCCGTAGCCGTTGAGCAGCGCGGGCTCGACGAGCGGCGCGAACAGGACCCGCTCGTGCACGAGCTGCTGGATCGATTTCAAGATCGCCGTACGCCGCTTCGGATCGAGCTCGCCGGCCTGCTCCTGATAGAGGCCATCGATGTCCGGGGAGCCGCCGTAGGACCGGGACCCGGTCGAGACCACGAACGCCTCGATGCGGGTGGCGGCGTTGCCGGCGGCCGCGCTGCCGACGCGGGCGAGAGGTCTGAGCTTCTTTTCCAGGTCGCTCTTCTGGAAGCTCGCCCGTTCCAGGCCTCGGAGCTTCGCGCGGATCCCCACCGCCTGCAGGAAATTGGCGGCGGCCTCGGTGATCGGCACGTACACCATGTCGCTGAAGACCTCGCCGGCGTCGAACCCCCGGGGGTAGCCGGCCTCGGCCAGGAGCTGCCTGGCGCGAGCCGGATCGTAGGGGTAGGGCGGCGGCATCCAGGCGAACTCGAAATCCTGGGGAATGATGCTCGAGCTGATCTTGCCGAAGCCGAGATACTCCGCCTCGTTGATGGCCTTCCGATCGATCGCCAGGTTGGCGGCCAGCCGCACCCGGCGATCCGCCCACGGCGACTTCGGATCCCACTGATCCGGCATGGCGATCCATTCCGTGAAGGTCCCGAGGGTCGGCTTGAGGGTGAGCCCCGGCGTGCGCCGGAGCTCTTCGCCGAGCGCGCCGCGGATCGAGTACACGATGTCCGCCTCGCCCCGCTTGAGCATCGCCAGGCGCGTGGACTCGTCGGGGACCGACTTGAAGACCAGGCGCTTCACGCTCGGGGTCTTGCGCCAGTACGCCTCGGAAGCCTCGAGCACGAGCTCGATGCCCGGATTGAAGGAGACGAACTTGTAGGGACCGGCGCCGACCGGCGCCTTCTTGAAGCCGTCGTCGCCCACCCGCTCGACGTACTTCTTGGGCATGACCCAGGCGGCGCCCGTCGCGGGCGTGGCGTAGAAGGTCATGAAGTCGGCCCACGGCCTCTTGAGACGGAAGCGCACGCGATGCGGGTCGACCGCCTCGACCGCGGCCACGTGCGCCTTGAACGTCGCGGAGGCGACGCCCTTGTACCGTTCGAAGGAGAATTTCACGTCCTCGGCGCTCAGCGCGTCGCCGTTGTGGAACTTCACGCCCCTGCGGAGCACGAAGTCGTACGTCAGCCCGTCCTTGGAGACAGTCCAGGACTCAGCCAGGCTCGGCGCCATCGCTTGGCCGGGCATGGGCTTCACCAGCCCGTCGTGCAGGGCGTAGATGATCATGAAGGGTGTGCTGATGCCGGTCGTCTCCGCCGGGTCGAACCACGCCGGCGCGAGTGAGGCGTGAACCGCCCACGTCATCGTACCTTCCGGAGCGGCGGCGGCCGGTGCCGGAGCGCCGCTCAGCACCAGCGAGACCGCGAGCGTCGCGAGCCAACGTGACAGAGCTGTCATCAAAGTTCCCTTCACTGATCGATCGCTAACCGGTGTCGCGCGACAGCTGAGCCGCCGCGAGCCCGGCCAGGGCGCACGCTTCGTCCTTGTCCGACACGTCTCCGGAGATCCCGACGGCGCCGATCACGGTGCCGCCGGCGTCGCGGATCGGCACGCCGCCGGCCGCCGGGACGACCGGCCCGCCGACATCGCGTTCAGCGCGGAGAAGAAGGCCTGCTGCTGGGGCTGCTCGGCCAGGTCGCGCTCCTCTATAGCCGCGCCTCGGCCGGCGGGGCCCCAGCCCCGCGACGGCCTGCAGCGCGCACCACCACCCGAAATGAGCTGCGCTACATTGTATGCCGATCGGCCGCGCCGCCGCGGCTCGGCCCGCACCCCCGTGCTACCATCGCGACGTCTCCGAATCGACGATGCCGGTCGCGACACCCCTGAATAAAAGGAGCTGAGAATGAGGCGTTCCATTGGAATCGCCGCCGGGCTGCTGTCGTTCGCCCTCCTGGCGAGCCCGGCCGCCGCGCAGGGCAAATCGGAGCTCACCGTCGCCCTGTCGAGCTTCTCCACGGAGGTGCTCGATCCCGTCCTGGGTGGCCACGTGGTCAAGTACTACATGTCGCTCATGTTCGACTACCTCGTCGGTGTGACGCCCGACGGGCAGCTGTCGAAGGACGCCGGGCTCGCGACGCGCTGGGAGCCGTCGGCCGACCACCGGCGCTGGACGTTCTACCTGCGCAAGGGCGCCCGATTCCACACCGGCGAAGAGGTGACGTCCGAGGACGTCAAGTTCAGCCTCCAGCGCGCCATCGGCAAGCGCTCGACCACCGGGTACGCGGGGCCGCTCCGCACGCTCATCGGCGACATCGAGACGCCGGCGTCCGACCGGCTCGTGATCGTCACCAAGGAGCCGACGCTGATCATCCCGACGTATCTGTCGCGCTCGCTCTCCACCGAGGGCATGATCCTGCCCAAGAAGTACATCGACGCCAACGGCGACGACGTGTTCGCGCAGAAGCCGGTGGGCAGCGGGCCGTACCGGTTCGTGGAGCAGGTGACGGGCTCGCACATCAAGCTGGCCGCCGTCGACAACCACTGGCGCATCGGCGTCCCGCGCTACAAGACCGTCACCTTCAAGCTCGTCCCCGAGGAGACGACGCGGATCGCGCTCTTGCGTCGCGGCGAGGTCGACATCACCGACGTGAGCCGCGAGCGGGTCAAGGAGCTCGAGCGCGAATCGTTCCCGATCCATTTCCGGCGCGACGAAGCCGTCCTGACGATGTGGTGGATCCTGCCGCGCGACGGCCAGCCGACCAAGGACAAGCGCGTGCGCGAGGCGCTCAACCTCGCCGTCGACCGCAACGAGATCGCGCAGTCCATCTTCGCTGGTCACGCCGATCCCGCGTACGTCCCCCTGGGGCTCTCCTGGTCGTATCGCGACATCGGGTTCAAGGTGACGCCCGAGATGCCGTATCCGTACGATCCGGCGCGAGCCAGGAAGCTCCTGGCCGACGCCGGCTTCGCCGGGGGCTTCCCGCTCACGGTGCACGCCTACCAGCTGCCCGGCCTGCCCGAGGGGAAGGCGTTCGCCGAGGCGATGGCCGGGTACTGGCAGAAGCTCGGTATCCAGCCCAAGCTGATCCCGGTCGACTATCCGGCGTTCCGGAAGACCTGGTTCGATCGGACCGTGCCGGGCGCGATGGGCTACTACAACGTCGCCAACCGCGACTGGATCGGCACCTACGCGTTCCTCGAGAAGCAGGCCTACACGAAGTCGAAGGCGAGCGACACGGTGAACGACCCGGAGATCGACGGCATGATCGAGCAGGTCATGCGGCAGACCGACAAGGAGAAGATCGCGACGCTGATGAGGAACGTCTACACGCGCTTGCGCGGCGAGCACTACGGCGTGCCGGTGGTCTACCTGCACTCGCCGTACGCCGCGTCGAAGACGCTCGGCAGGTGGAATCCGGGCACGGTGATGTACGACTTCTTCATCGACGAGCTCGCCTCGTCCAAGCGCTGAGCGCGCGTGGCGCGATTCGTATTCACGCGCCTCGTCCAGTCGCTGGCGGCCCTGGCCATCCTCTCCGTCGTCGTGTTCATTCTGGCCAGGGCCACCGGCGACCCGCTCCATCTGATCCTGCCGATGTCGGCCAGTGAGGAGGACTATGCCAACGCCCGCCGGTACCTCGGCCTGGACCGGCCGTACGTGGAGCAGTACCTCTCGTTCGTCGGCCGCGCCCTCACGGGCGACTTCGGGACCTCGCTGCGCGCGCGGCGCCCCGTCGGCGAGCTGATCGCGCAGCGGCTGCCCAACTCGCTCCGCCTGGGGGCGTTCGCGATGACCGTGAGTCTGCTCCTGGCCTTTCCGCTGGGCGTGCTGGCGGCGGTCTGGAAGGGGACCGGGATCGATCGCGCCGCGCAGGTGATCGCCGTGCTCGGACAGTCGCTGCCGACCTTCTGGGTGGCCATCGTGCTGATCGAGGTCGTGGCGGGACGGCTGCAGTGGCTGCCCGCGGGCGGCATCGCCGGATTCGCCAGCTACATCTTGCCCGGCTTCACGCTCGGCTGGTTCGTGGTCGCCGGGATGATGCGTCTCCTGCGCTCGGGCATGCTCGAGGTGCTGGACTCCGAGTACGTCAAGCTGGCGCGCGTGAAAGGGGTGGTCGAGTCCCGCGTGGTCTGGGTCCACGCGCTGAAGAACGCGCTCATCCCCGTCGTCACGTTCGCGGGCATCTATTTCTCGATCCTGGTCACGACCGCCATCGTGGTGGAGACGGTGTTTGCCTGGCCGGGGCTCGGCCGGCTCGCCTACGAGGCCATCTCCTCGCGCGACTTCCCGGTGATCCAGGCCGTGGTGCTGACGACCGCCGCGATCGTCGCGGTGGTGAATCTCTCGGTGGACTGCGTCTACGCGTTCATCGACCCGCGCATTCGCTATGGCCGCTGAGGAATCGAAGGGGGCGTCTGATCGACGGGCTCCGCCCTTTGGGGCCCCCTCCGAGCCTCCCCCAGGACCGGATTGCGCCGGCAAAGCCAGCGCTCGAATTGCGAGCTCTCATGGCTGCTGAGGTGGTAAGGGGCACGGTTGCGGGGTCGGTTCCGGCGGTGCCCGCGCGGTCGCGGGGGGGCTGGCGCGGCCGGAGGCTGCCGGTGTTTCCGCTGACCATCATCGCCGTGTTCGTCCTGGCCGCGCTCTTCGCCAATGTCCTGAGCCCCGCCGACCCAGGCGAGCAGTCGCTCCGACAGCGATTTACGCCACCGGTATGGGACGAGCGCGGCACCTGGAAGCACGTCCTGGGCACGGACCGGCTCGGCCGGGATCTGTTGTCGCGGATCATCTGGGGCGCCCGCGTCTCGCTGACGGCCGGCGTCCTCACCGTGCTCCTCGCCAGCGCCTTCGGCGCCGGCGTGGGGTTGGTCGCCGGCTACCACGGTGGACGCGTGGACAGCGTGCTCATGCGGATCACCGACGCCACGATGTCGTTCCCCGTGATCCTGCTCGCACTGATCCTCGCCGTCACGGTGGGACCGAGCTTCGTCAACGTGGTGGTCGCCATCGCCGTGATTCTCTGGGCGCGCTACGCGCGGGTGATCCGGGGTCAGGTCCTCACGCTGATGGAACTCGACTTCATCACCCAGGCGCGCATCGCCGGCGCCTCGGCGCGGCGGATCATCCTCCGCCATCTGTTCCCCAACACGCTCAACACGCTGGTGGTCCTGATCACGCTCCAGGTGGGCTACGTCATCATCGTGGAGGCCTCCCTCTCGTTCCTGGGCGCGGGCATTCCGCCGCCCACGCCCGCGTGGGGCTCGATGATCGCCGAGGGGCGCGACTTCGTCACGAGTGCCTGGTGGGTGTCGTTCATTCCCGGGCTCGCCATCCTCCTCGTCGTGCTCGCCTTCAACCTGCTCGGCGACTGGTTGCGCGACACCCTCGACCCGAAGCTTCGCCAGCTCTGAGCGCGCGGCCAGCGTCCGTGGCGCGGTCGATCGTCATCGTCGGCGGAGGTCTGATCGGGCTCAGCGCGGCGTTTCATCTGCGCCGCGCCGACCCCGGGACTCGCGTCACGGTGCTCGAGCGCCTCCGGGTCGGCGCCGCGGCGTCCGGCGCCAGCGCGGCGGGCGTCCGGGTCATGGGACGCGACCCGGCCGAGCGGGCGCTCGCGCTCGAGAGCTGTCCCGTTCCCGGTATCGACGGCCTGCTCGTCGCTGCCAGCTTCTCCGGCCACGGATTCGCGCTGGTCCCGGTCGTGGGCGACGTCCTTGCGCGGCTCGCTCTCGGCGTCGATCCCCTCCGCCATCTCTGGAGCGGGCTCGGCGCCGGCCGCGTCCTGCCATGACCGCGCCGGTCATCGAGGTCCGTGACCTCCGGACGCATCTCGTCACGCGCTGGGGCACGATCAAGGCGGTGGACGGCGTCTCGTTCGCGGTGGCCGAGGGCGAGACGCTCGGCCTCGTCGGCGAGTCGGGGTCCGGGAAGAGCATGACGTGTCTCTCGATCCTGCGACTGGTGCCCCGTCCCGCGGCTCGCATTCTGGGAGGCCAGGTGCTCCTGGACGGTGAGGATCTCCTGAAGAAGAGCGAGCGCGAGATGCAGCGGGTCCGCGGCAGGCGAGTCGCGATGATCCTGCAGGACCCGATGAGCAGCCTGAATCCGGTCTTCTCCGTCGGGATGCAGATCCGCGAGCCGCTCGCCAGCTACCACGGGCTCTCGGGCCGCGCGCTGCGGGACCGCGCGGTTACGCTGCTGGGCTCCGTGGGGATCTCCTCGCCGGCGGCGCGGCTCCGGGCCTTCCCGCATCAGCTCTCGGGAGGAATGCGCCAGCGCGTCGTCGGCGCCATGGCCATCTCCGCGCCGCCCCGGCTGCTGCTCGCCGACGAGCCGACCACGAGCCTCGACCTCACCATCCAGGCGCAGTATCTGCGCCTGCTCAAGGAGCTCCAGGCGCGCCACCGTCTCGCCATGATCTTCGTCACGCACAACCTCGGCATCGTCGCGAAGATGTGCGACCGTGTGGCCGTGATGTACGCGGGCCGCATCGTGGAGGCCGGCGCGGTCGAGACGATCTTCCACGCGCCGCGGCACCCGTATACGCGGGCGCTGCTCGAGTCGGTGCCGCGGCTCGGCGAGTCGACGGAATGGCTGACGGCCATCGAAGGTCAGCCGCCCGATCTCGCGGCGCTTGCGCCGGGCTGCGCGTTCGCGCCGCGCTGCCCGCGGGCGATGGAGCGGTGTCGCGGCGAGGAGCCCCCGGAATTCACACCGGCGCCCGGTCACTCGAGCCGGTGCTGGCTCGACGCGCCGGCATGAGCCAGGCACCGCTGCTCGAGGTGCTGTCGCTCACCAAGCACTTCCCCGTGCGACGGGGCATCTTCGGCCGGCCGGCCGGGCTCGTGCGCGCCGTGGACTCCATCTCGTTCGCGATCGAGGCGGGCAAGACGCTCGGTCTCGT
>Ga0209056_10000653_pt1 | contig 38437 bp, 35 predicted proteins | sample GraSoiAngelo_114_FD_185876 | JGI IMG/M metagenome (GOLD analysis project Ga0209056, IMG submission 185876) | Grasslands soil microbial communities from the Angelo Coastal Reserve, California, USA - 14_0903_13_40cm (SPAdes) (version 2) | ecosystem: Environmental > Terrestrial > Soil > Grasslands... | reverse complement strand
TGTCGGAACAGAGATAGAGAACCGCGGCAGCGATTTCCTCGCTGACGCCCATTCGCCCGACAGGAATCATCGACGTAATCTGATCGCGCGAGGCGCCGTCAGCGAAACGATCGAACATATCGGTGGCAATCACGCCCGGAGCGACGGCGTTGATACGGATGTTTCGTCTGGCGAATTCGAGCGCGACAGATTTGGTCAGGCCTTCGACCGCGTGCTTGGAAGCAATGTAAATGCTGACCTCCCCCAGACCAACGTGCCCGGCCACGCTGGAATTGTTGACGATGGCGCCGCCTCCACTCTTGAGCATGACCGGGATTTCGTGACGCATCGAATTGAGAACGCCCCAAACGTTGATGTCGAAAACGCGCCGATACTCAGGTTCGGTAGCCTGATCTAGCGGGCCTTTCCATTCAACGCCGGCATTGTTAAACGCAACGTCGAGACGGCCGAATTTATCAACCGTGAAATCGACCATCGCTTTCACGTCGGCATCTTTCGCAACGTCTGTGCGGACGAACGCCGCATCGCCGCCGAGTTTTTTAATTTCAGCAACGACCTGTGCGCCTTCCTTTTCGCGGCGACCAGTCAGAACGACATTCGCGCCGGCTCGCGCGAATGCAATCGCGGTGGCCTTGCCGATACCGGAAGTTCCTCCGGTCACGAGTGCAACTTTGCCTGAGAATGTTCTGTTGTTCATTTTGTTCCTTTCATTTTTTGATTTTTGGGAAATCGCTTAATCATCAGTAAGAGTCGATCCTCGCTGCCTCCTTCGAGATGGAGGATTGAATGGTTTAGGCGCCTAGTCAGTGATGGTCCCACTCTTTTCTTTCATATCGCCCCGTCGTCTCATTTTTCGTACGGCGTCGTCAGTTCCTTCTCGTCCGTATCGACCACGAACACGGCCAGCAGCTTCGCGGGTTCGGTCTTGCTCGCGTTCTCACTAACGCTGTGCCGATCACCAGGCATCTCGGAGAAGCTCTCTCCGGCGCGATAAGTAACGGCCGGCCCATTATTGACCGAACTTCGGATCGCTCCTTCGAGGACGGTTGCGTAGATGAAAGCAGACTTGGGATGCGTGTGGGCCGATGACGTCCCGCCGGGACCATATTCGACGAGCACACCCTTGATACTTTTGCCCGGCACATTTGGCAGCGCGTGCTCGTAGACAAGCGTGACCTTTGCATTTTTGTCAGCCGCTATCCCTGAGCCCACGCCGAGAGTGGCGACGATGAGTGCGCAAACAATAAGTCCGTAGATGAAGCGCGGCAGCCCTACTGGTTTTGAAGTTCGGATTCGTTTCATTGTGATGTTCTTTCTCGTATGTGGTTAGATTGTTCTTGTGATGTTCGGGAAGAGGTCCTTCCTGGGGCTCTGTTTCTAGGATGTGGAGCGGCTGAGCCACTCCTCGTAATGCGTCAGGCCGAGGCGGGCGTTATCGCCGGGGGTAAGGCTTTGATCGTTCAGCTCTGTGCCGAAGTACAGGGCGTGGACGTCGGTGATCACCTTGCGTGGGTCTCGCGTTGCGCTCAAGAAACGCCGGGCGAATTCATCCATTCGGATCGGTTCGGGACCGGCCACCTCGACCGTATCGTTTAATGGCTCGGCGACTGCGACGTCAGTCAGGGCGGCGGCGACATCATCCGCCGCGATGGGCTGCATGAGTCCAGGCGACAACCGAACCGTTTGCCCTTCAGTGGCGGATTGCGCGATGCCCTTTGCAAACTCGAAGAACTGGGTCGAGCGAACGACCGTAAACGGAACCTTGGAGGCCTTGATGACGTTTTCTTGAGCCACCTTTGCGCGCAAATAACCACTCGCAGGAAGACGATCGGCGCCGACGATTGACAGCGCTACGTGATGGCTTACGCCGGCCGCCACTTCCGCAGCAAGCAAGTTGCGTCCGGCCGTTTCAAAAAACTCCAGCACGGCCTTGTCCTCCCAAGATGGCGCGTTCGCGACGTCAACAACGACCTGAGCTCCTGTTAGCACTTCCGCCAGCCCTTCACCGGTAAAGGTGTTGACGCCGGAGGAAGGTGATGCCGCCACTACCTCATGGCCACGCTGGCGAAGATTGTTCACCAGCTTTGTTCCGATTAATCCGGTGCCGCCAATAACCACGATCTTCATTTTGTTATCCATGTGCGTTTGTTTCTCGAAGGATTCTTTGGCTCAACGCTTTCGGTTTGTGGGTTTCGCTTAACCTTTGAAGAACGCGAGCAGGTCGGCGTTGATGATGTCGGCTTGCGTCGTGGGCATGCCGTGCGGTAGGTCTTTGTATGTCTTTAGCGTGCCATTCTTGAGGAGTTTGGCCGAGAGTGGGCCGGCGGCCTGATAGGGCACGATCTGGTCGTCCTCGCTATGCATGACCAGAACCGGCACCGAGATCTTCTTTAGATCCTCCGTGAAGTCGGTCTGCGAAAACGCGACGATGCCGTCATAATGCGCCTTGGCGCCGCCCATCATGCCTTGGCGCCACCAATTCCGAACGACAGGCTCGATCGTTTTCACGCCGGGACGGTTGAAGCCGTAGAACGGGCCGGCCGGCAGGTCGTAATAAAACTTGGCCCGGTTGGCGGCGAGCTGGGCTTGGAGATCGTCGAATACCGATTTGGGTGTGCCTAACGGATTGGCCGGAGTCTTCACCATCAGCGGCGGCACGGCGCTGATGATCGCCGCCTTCGCCACGTTCTTGTCGCCATGACGGCCGAGATAATGCACCACCTGGCCGCCGCCGGTCGAATGGCCGACGTGAATCGCATCCTTGAGGTTGAGATGATCGGTCACGGCCTTCAGATCGTCGGCATAGTGGTCCATGTCGTGTCCGCCGCCGGTTTGAGTCGAGCGACCATGTCCACGCCGATCAGTTGCAATGACGCGGAAACCTTTGCTGAGGAAAAAAAGCATCTGCGCGTCCCAATCGTCGGCGCTTAGCGGCCAGCCGTGACTGAACACGATAGGCTGTCCTTTGCCCCAGTCCTTGTAATAGATGTCGATGTTGGCTCCGTTTTCTTTTCCGACAGTTACGTATGGCATGATGATGATTTTCCTTTCGGGTTAAGTTTCACTAGAGATGTGCCGCCCGTGGCAAGATCAGCCCTGCTCAAGTGTCGGCATTCCCGGTCACATAGTCACGTGACGTTTTCATGAATTTACAAGCTAGGTGGAATTAGCTCGACAATGAGCAGACAAAGGTCGAATCGAAGATTTAAATCCGGGGAATTTCTATGAAACAAAATCATAACCGTCGTCAGCATCGCGCTGCGCTCGGCTTATTCTGTGTATTCAGTTTGTTCGCAAGTGAGAGTTACGCGGCGCCGGCTGCAATCACGTCGCGCACAGCAAACATCGACAGTGTACAACTTCACTACTTGATTGCTGGAAGCGGGCCAGCCGTTCTGTTTCTTCACGGGTACACGCAAATTTCGCGCATGTGGCGGCCGATCATCCCGTTGCTAGCCGAAAAGTTCACCGTGATCGCGGTCGATTTACCGGGCATCGGCGATTCTTCGATTCCCGCAGACAACAAGATCGACATGATAACTGCAGCCAAGCAAATCCATGATTTGGTTCGTTCCTTGAAGATACATAAGGCGCGCGTGGTGGGACACGACATCGGGCTGATGGTCGCTTACGCTTACGCCGCTCAATTCCCGGGCGAAACCGAGAAGCTCGCGGTGATGGACGCGTTCCTTCCCGGCGTTCCCGGATGGGAACCGATCTATAACAATCCGAACACCTGGCATTTTCGTTTCAACGGCGAGTATCCAGAGAAATTAGTGAAGGGGCGCGAGCGAACTTACTTCGAATATTTCTGGAACGTTCTCGCTGCGGACAAAACTCATTCGATCCCGGAAGCGGATCGGAAAGCGTACACCGCAGCCTATTCGCGACCGGGACGCATGCATGCCGGCTGGGCCTATTTTGTTTCCTGGCCGCAACTGGCCAAAGATTTCGCACAACTCTCGCAAACAAAACTGACGATGCCGGTGCTGTCGATTGGCGGCGACAAATCGCTTGGCAACGAGTTGGCTGCGCAGATGAAGCTCGTCGCAACTGATGTCACAGTCGTGGTGCTGTCGAACACCGGTCATTGGATTTTCGAGGAAAAACCGAAAGAAACAATCGACGCGCTGGTGAAATTTCTCTGAGACTTTCGATGCGCACATGCCGGGACCTTCGGCGCGCTTACCGGTTTCTGGACGCCTGATCTAATTCCGGCGAGGCTCGGACGCAATCGGAACCATGGTGGAAAAGACCGAATTAATCCTGATTTGTCTCGTTGCGGTTGCTCTGCTGGCCATCGTTGCCCGGAAAATCCATATCCCATATCCAATTCTGCTGACCATTGGCGGCGTGGTCCTCGCTCTGATCCCTGGTCTTCCTGCGATTCACCTCGAACCAAAACTGGTCTTTAATCTTTTTCTTCCGCCGCTGCTTTATCCCGCAGCCATTTTCACGTCGTGGAGAGATTTCCGAGTAAATCTTCGCTCAATTCTCCCATTGGCAATCGTTTTGGTCCTTTTAACGATGACCGTGACTGCTTATCTGTTCCACGATTTGGTCGGATTACCTTTGGCGGTAGGTTTTGTATTCGGCGCCATCATCTCGCCCCCGGACGCCGTGGCAGCGCTGGCGGTCACTCAAAGTTTGCGGGTGCCTCGCAAAATTATTGTCATCCTCGAAGGAGAAAGTCTGGTAAACGACGCTACTTCGTTCATCTCGTTCCGTTTCGCAGTGGCCGCCGTGATGACCGGCACGTTTTCGCTGACGCAAGCGAGCTTGCAATTTCTTTTGGTCGCCGCGGGCGGCATCTGCGTTGGTCTCGCCGTGGGCTGGCTCGTAGTCCAACTGCAAAAGCGTTTAGATGATCCGCCTGTTCAAACATTGTTTTCCCTGCTTACGCCGTACGTTGCCTACTTCAGCGGCGAAAATCTCCATGTCTCGGGAATCCTCGCAGTTGTAATTGCGGGCATCTACATCGGATGGCGCGCCCCGCGGATCTTGAGCGGGCGCATGCGATTACAAGCGCTGCCTGTTTGGGAAATGGTCGTGTTCATTCTGAACGGAATACTTTTCATGCTCATCGGGCTCGAACTGCCACAGGTTATCACCGTGCTTACTCCAGGCACCGTGACTCGCGTCGCCTGGCTGGCAATCGTGTTTGTTGCGGTGATCGTGCTGGTTCGTTTCGTCTGGGTGTTCGGAGCCACCTACTTGCCGCGTCTGCTGAGCCCAACCTTCCGCCGTAAAAATCCCGCTCCCTGGAAACAGACTGCGTTGATCGCGTGGACCGGGATGCGCGGAGCGGATTCGCTTGCCGGTGCACTGGCGATCCCGCTTGTCTTCGCCAATGGCCAACCATTCCCCGGGCGCGACCTGATCCTCTTGCTGACGTTCTGCGTCATTTTCGCAACGCTCGTTTTGCAAGGACTCACTCTTACTCCCTTGGTCCATTGGCTGAAAATCAAGGACGATCGCATCACGGAAAGAGAAGAGAGACTGGCGCGCCTGAAGGCCAATGAAGCAGCCCTGGCTCGTCTGGAGGAAATCGCATCGTCGAAGCGAGCCCCGCCCAAGACCGTAGAACGCCTTCGTTCGGAATATGAAGATCGCATTCGACAACTGCGGATTGAAGAGCCGGACGGAGCAAGCATGAGCCGATTGTTCTCGCGTGACTTTGAAGAACTAGCTCGCGAAGTGTTACAAGCAGAACGTGACATGGTGATCCAACTGCGTAACGAAGAAGCCATCAACGACCAGGCTTTGCGCAGAATCCAACGCGATATCGATCTGGCCGAAGCGCGGCTTCGCCGGCCGACGTAAATCCAGTCACAGATTTTCCCTGCAACCGAACGTCTCACCGTCCGCGGGATTTTGAAAGGCCCCTTACGAGCAATCGGCATTACAACGTAGTCGCGCTGGTAGTTGAAACTCTGTTCAGTGAGTGCTCAATGTCGCAGAAGCGATCGAGTCACGCGTCGGAGGCGAGAGTTTCGGGCGGCACTCGCAGGTAGCCATAACGCATGAGCATCACGGTCGGTACCGGTCGCACGTGCGGCGGAATAGTCATTCTCGTTGTCGCCGATGATTACGGCTTCGCTCGTGGTTGCGCCAAGCCGCTCGATCGCGTGTTGCCGCTCCAGGTCCGATCAAGAGCTCCCGATCCAGATCCCAACCAGAAAGACCAACACTCCTCCGACAATCACTTGAAATGCGGCCTGGAGAAAAGGCGTATCCATATAGCGCTTTCGGATCCAGCTGATGACCAAGAGTTCGATTCCCACGATCACAACGGCAATGGCCGTAGCAGTTCGAAATTCTGGAATCAAATATGGCAAGGTGTGACCGATTCCTCCTGCCGTAGTCATCAATCCGCAGACAAAACCACGAAGCAAAGGTTTGCCGCGGCCAGTCAGACTGCCGTCATCAGAAGCTGCCTCAGCGAACGCCATTGAAATTCCCGCGCCAACGCTCGCGGCGAGACCCACGACGAAAGCAGCGTGGCTGCTGTGCGTTGCAAACGCTGCAGCAAACACCGGAGCAAGCGTTGAAACCGAACCATCCATCAGTCCCGCCAGCCCTGGTTGCACGATTTGCAGAACGAACAATCGGCGGTGGGCTTTCTCTTCCTGGGCTTCAACTTCTGGAGTCACGTATTCGTGTTGCAGATTTTCAGCTAAGGTCACATGCTTTCGCTCCGCCTCCGCCAAGTCTCCCAGTAGCTTTCGCGTTGACACGTCGCTGACTCTACTAGCAGCGCGCTCGTAAAAACGCCGGGTCTCTGTCTCCATTATTTCCGCCTGGCGTCTGACCGTTTTGATTCCCAGCGGCCGGATCATCCAAACCGGTTTGCGGTGCACGAAGCCCTTCACGTCTTCTCGACGGATTAGCGGGATGTGTTCGCCAAAACGGCGACGGTAATCCTCAATCAGTTTGCGACGATGCTCATCCTCTTCCGCCTCCATTTCGCTAAAGATTTGAGCGGTTGCGGGGTAATCAGCATTCAATCCGGCGGCAAAGTCGGCGTAAATGCGCGCATCCGTTTCCTCGGACGAAATTGCCAGCGCAAGGATTTCCTGTTCAGACAGGTCTTTGAAATTTTTTGCCAACGGACCTCCTCCCCTTACGAATCAAGGATGCGAATATCATTTCTTCGGCGCTTCAGGACTGGGCGCAGCTGCAGGCGTCGCAGCGAGGCGGACTGTTGTTCCGGTAGTAAGAGAGTCCGAAGGATTGACGATTACCTCGTCAGATTCAGAGACGCCGCTCAGGATTTCTGATTGAACGCCGAAGTCGCGCCCTACCTTGACGTCACGAAGCTGCACAACACCCTTGGCGTCCACGATGCCAACTTGCACACTTTTGCCGCGAAATATGAGTGTGTTATCAGGTAAAGTAATCAGCTTTCTTAAAGCAACCTCTGGCACACGGACGGTGGCGTAGCTGCCAGGCAGAATCTCGTTCTTCCCGTTTTCCACTTGTAACTCGACAAGCATCGTTCGGGAATCGGGGGAGACGGCTCCCGACGTGGAGATCACTTTTCCGGGATACGTTTTTGCGCTTTGCGCCCCTACTTGGACATTGAAGGTTTGTCCCACTGCGATGTTTGTCGCCTCCTCCTGGGGGATACGGAAATAAACTCGCAAAGGATCTGTTTGTTGAATGTGAAACATCTCGAAGCTCGTATTGTTGGCGGTAATCAGGTCGCCCACGTTTACGTTGCGGACCGTGATGATACCCGCGAAGGGCGCAGTTACACGTTTAAAGGCGACTTCTTGTTCGAGAAAACGAAGATTGGCGGCAAACGCTTCGGTGTTGGCTTGGTTCGTGCCCTGCGAGGTGTCGGTGTTCTCGGCATCAAGTTGAGAGACGACACCTTCTTTGTATAACTCCTGCCATTTCGTGTTCGTCTTTTTGGCCTGTTCCAAATTTCTTTGCGCTAGGACAGCCTGCGAGCGGGCTTGCGCGAGCTGCTGATCGAGATCAGGTGTGTCGATCTCGGCGAGCAACTGGTCTTTCTGGACGTGCGCGCCGATGTCCACGAGCCAGTCTTTTAAGTATCCGTTGACCCGTGCATAGATAGATGCTTCCTGCCACGGTTTGACTTCAGCGGGCAAATTAAGCCCACTGTGAGGCGTGGTAACGGTCGGTGAAACTACTGCCACGGTAGGAATCGCCAACTCATTAGTATCAGCGGTGGCCACTTGGCGCTGCCGGAACTGGGGAACAAAGCCAGCGACCAATGCGATCAGAAACAATGCACCGCCGGACATCAGGATAAAGCGATGTCTTCGGCGAGCCCGGGTCGTGTCTCCCTCATGTTCGTCGGAGCCAACGCCGCCGGTAGGAGTAGTTGTGTTCATATATCGAGGAATGTGTTTAGGTTGCGGAAACGGCCTCTTCAAGGACCGTTGATGGAACATTTCCTTTCGGTTCTGGATTGACAGTGTCGGCTGCTTGGCGGTGCAACAGGCTGAATACGACAGGCACAAAAAGTAGCGTCGCGACGGTGGCGAGCATGAGACCTCCGATTACCGCACGCCCTAGCGGCGCGTTCTGCTCGCCACCTTCACCAAGACCAAGCGCCATTGGTAACATTCCGATGATCATCGCCGTGGCTGTCATGATCACTGGACGCAGGCGACCTGTTCCGGCTTCCCACGCTGCTTTCACCGAATCCATTCCTTCCTGAAGGTGAGTGCGCGCAAAGGTGACGACCAGAACAGAATTAGCAGTAGCGACGCCCAGACACATGATCGCGCCCATCATTGCGGGCACGCTCAGCGTCGTGCTCGTAACATGCAGCCCCAAAATCACGCCCGCCAGCGCACCGGTCAATGCCGTTAAAATAATGAAAGGGTCGAGCCAGCTTTGGAAGTTTACAACGAGCAGTAAATAGATCAGCGCAATCGCCACTAACATTCCGATGCCCAAGCCGAGAAAGCTGGAACTCATCGTCGATGCTTGTCCTCGCAGAACAATGCTGACGCCTTGCGGCGCGGTCTTCTGGGCTTGCGCAACGATAGGCCTAATGTCACTTAGCACTCCACCGAGATCTCTGCCTCCAACTCCTCCGTAAACATCGATTACCGGGATAACGTTGTAGTGCGTGTAGATGGGCTGGCTAGTGATCCGTGTTACGTCAGTTACATTGTCGAGGATCTGACCGTTGCCCGTTCCAGGTTTAGAGGCACTAAGCGGCATCGACCTCAGCTCGGAGAGCGTAGTCGTCTGACGTTCCGGGACCCTGACATTGACGAGATATTGAACGCCGGTCGTGTAATCAAGCCAGTAGGTCGGCGTCACCTGGCTGCTGCCGCTCAAAGAGAGCAGCACGGAACCAGCCACATCTCTTTCGCTGAGCCCAAGCTCCATCGCCTTTGTTCTATCGACGTTGAACTCGAATCGCTGCAAATCGTTAGGTTGTTGAACCCTCACATCAACGGCCCCGCGGACTTGGCGGACTTTTTGTGCTATGGAATTGGCCACCTGCTGATCAACGGTTTCATTTCGCCCGACCACTTGAATGTCTAGCGGAGCAGGAAGTCCAAAGTTAATTGTTTCGCTAACAATGTCGGCCGGCAGGAAGTAAAAGGTTGTACCGGGAAATTCGCGGTTCAGACTGAGACGCAGGTTGCGGACATAATTCGCCGTCGGCTTATGGTTAGGTTTCAATGAAACCAGAATGTCGGCGTCGGCCGGTCCTGATATTCCACTGTCGTTGTAGCTCAAGTTGATGCCCGAAACCGGAAGTCCGATGTTATCGAGCATACCCTCGAGTTCGTTCGCGGGAACGTCACGACGAATGGCGGCTTCTACTTCGTCAACCAGCTTGGCCGTTTGCTCGATCCGAGTACCAGTAGGCGCGCGCACGTGCAATCGAAATGTTCCTGCATCCACCGCGGGAAAGAAATTCTGGCCAAGGAATGGAACGAGTAGCCAGGATGCAACGCAAAAGGAGAGAAATCCAACGGCGAAAGCCGCTCTGTGTTCCAGGACTTTGCCTAACAAGTCTGCATAAGCTGCCCTAATGCGATCGAACGCTTTTTCAAAACCATGCTGGAGTGCCACCAGCGGTCGAACCCAAAACGGGGCGTGTTCGCCACGGCGAATCCGTCCGGCGGCGAACGTTCCCTGTCCAGTCTCTCGTTCGTGCCGGCGCCGCTCGAACCACATAATCATCGTTGGCACTAGCGTGCGCGAAAGCACGTAGGAGGAGATGACGGCGAACATTACCGCCTCGGCCAGCGGGACGAAAAGATAGCGCGCCACCCCGGACAGAGAAAACATCGGCACGAAGACAATGCAGATACAGAAAGTTGAAACCATTGCCGGCAACGCGATTTCACCCGCGCCTTTGAGAATTCCATCTTCAAGTTTTTCACCTGATGCCAGATGGCGCTCGACGTTTTCGATTGTCACCGTGGCATCATCCACCAGGATCCCGACGGCCAGCGCCAGACCGCCAAGCGTCATGATGTTGATTGTCTGACCGAGCAGGCTCAGGATTGCCAGAGACGACAACACCGAAAGCGGAATGGACACCGCAATGATGAGTGTGCTTCTCCATGAACCGAGAAAGAGCAAAATCATCAGCGCGGTCAAAGCCGCTGCGATCACGCCTTCCCTAACAACCCCGCTGACCGCTGCCTTCACGAACACGGATTGATCAGCGAATTGCTTTACCTGGATATCGCTGGTCACGGTCTTGAGAATGTTGGCCATGGCCGCCTTCACTCCCGCCGCTACGGAAAGGGTGGACGCGCTGCCATTCTTGAAAACGCTGAGCAGCGTGCTGCGGACACCATCCTGCCGAACGATGTTTTCCTGCGGGAAATAACCATCACGCACTTGCGCCACATCGCTGACGTGAATCACGGTCCCGCCCACACTTTTGATCGGCAGGTCGTTCAACATATCGATCCGCAGCGGATTGACGTTGAGGTCAATTGGCACTTCTTTTCCGCCGATCTTGGCCGTGCCACTCGGATAGGTTAGAGAGCCGTTGCTGATGGCAGTCACGACATCTGATTCGACAAGGTTGTTTGCCTCCAACGCTTTCAGATCGAGATCGACCGAGACCACCCTTTGCTTTCCGCCATACGGGTACGGAATGCTCACTCCGGGTACGCTGATGAGCCCGACACGAATCTGATTCAGGGCGATATCAAAAACCTGCTGCTCGGAAAGCTTGGTGCTACTAATTCCGAACTGGAGAATAGAAACCGTGGACGCGCTGTATTGGATGATTAGCGGCGGAGTGGTTCCCGGTGGAAGCTGTTTCAAAATCGTTTGCGACACGGCCGTCAGTTGAGCCACCGCGGTCGAGGGATTAGTGCCCGGCTGAAAGAAAACTTTGATTACGCCGAAGCTGTCATAGGAGGTCGATTCAATGTGCTCGATATTATCTACCGTGGTCGTGAGCGCTCGCTCTTCGCCGTAAACAATTCGTTGTGCGATCTGGTCAGCCGGCAGTCCGGTGTAATTCCAAATCACGCTGACCACTGGTATATTGATAGCGGGAAAAATATCGGTCGGCGTCTTGGTAATGACAAAAGGCGTCAACAAGAGCAACAGCAACGCCGCGACGACAAACGTGTAGGGGCGACGGAGAGCTAGGCGAACAATCCACATAACGCGCCTCCGATCTGGCTATGGATTGGGCAGTTCGCTTTCATACGCAAAACCGCAATTTCGCTCCGCGACCCACAAGCCGCTATTGCGCATCCGTGGGATTTTTTCCCCATCAATATGAACTGATTAGGGCTCCCTCTTTTGAGAGAATTCCTAACTCGGCTAAATGTCAACGTCCTTTCACTTCGACGCGTGCTTCTTTTTCAAGCGCTCTAATTATGGCGGAGGCGTTTTCTTTTCCGAAGCCAAAAGCAACGGCCGATGCGAGATTTTTTTCCGCAACACGCAGCGCCGGAATCGGTGACTGCAGAGTTGCAGCAAATTTTTCAATGAGGCCCGCGTCCTTGAGCATGAGTTCCAGTGCGAAGCTGGTCGAAAAATCGCGTTTCAAAATATTCTGACCGTTGCTCACAAGGAGGGGTGAGCGAAAGTCGGCGACTTTTACGACCTCCATTACCGTCCTCAGATCAAGGCCCGCTTTTTGCGCGAGAATCAAACCTTCCGCGAGCGCTTCCAATTCCAAGGCCACGATAAGATTTCCCACCAGCTTCATCGCCGCGGCGTTTCCGTTCTTGCCGAAGTAATGAATGGTCTGCCCCAAATGCTCCAAAACTGGTTTCACTTTTTCGAAAACGGCCTTTTTACCTGCGGCCATGATCCAAAGCTTGGCATCGACCGACTCATTTTTGCTGCCAAAGACAGGCGCATCGAGAAAATCAACACCACCCTTTGCGTACGCTTCCTGTTCTCGCAAACTCGTCGCAGGAACAACAGTGCTCATGTCGACCGCGATCTGCCCTTCGTTGATTCCGCTTAGAATTCCCCGCGGTCCAAAGACAACTTCCTCGACGGCTTGCTCGTTACTCAAACTATACATCACAAGCTCGGTGTCGCGGACCGCGTCCGCCGGGGTATCGGCCACGCGAGCGCCTTTTCTGGCGAAGGGTTCACATTTTTCAGCGCTACGATTCCAGACGGTAAGTTTGTAACCGGCTTTCAGCAGATTGGACGCCATGCCGCTGCCCATGGTGCCTAGACCGAGATAGGAGATTGTTTTTATCATAGTTGAGCTTTCGGTTCCTTTTGATGGTCGCCCGTCGCAAACTCGTAGATGGCCGAAAAATCCTCGGTTCCATGTCCGCCGCGCATCGCGAGGCGATACAACTCTTTCGCAGTATTGGTTAACGGCATTGCTACACCAGATTCGTACGCACTCGCTGCTGCAAGCTGCATATCCTTTTGCATCCAGCGCAACGGAAATTCGGCCTCGTAATTCCCGCTCTCGATTTTCTCCCGCTTCGACGCGAGAAACGGCGCGACCGCAGGCGTACCGAGCAATGAATCGAACAATACTTCGCGAGAGATTCCGAGGCCTTCACCCAACGCCATGCCTTCGGCGAACGCCGCCATGGCGTTACCCAACAAAAGGTTGATCACCATTTTCATTGAAGTCCCCATGCCATGGCCGCCCACGTGGACAATCCTGCTGCCCATGCAGAGCAACAGTGGGCGAATCGTTTCCAAATCCGCATCTTCGCCGCCAACCCAAAAGACAAGTTTTCCCTCCGTTGCGACTTCCGCGGACCCCGTGACAGGTGCATCGACAAAACGAATCTGCCGCGCCGCAGCAGCCGCAGCCATCTTCTTGGAGAACGATGGGTTAACCGAACTGCAATCAACCCAAAGCGCGTTTGGCCGAAGATGATTCAAAAAGCCGCTCGCACGTAGAGCTGCCTGTTCGACTGCATCCGGGTGCGCCAGCATCGTGAACAAGGCGTCCACTTGTTCGCTGAGTTTTGCCGGGGAATCAGCAAATGTTCCGCAAGGACCGAGCAACGGTTTTGCTTTGGCGCGAGTGCGATTGAACACGACCAATGAATAGCCCTGCTTCTGCAGATTCGCCGCCATACGACTCCCCATGATGCCGAGACCAATAAATCCAATTTTCATTTTATTCCTTTCTCAAGCAGCTGTGACTAACTCCAGCTTGTGGGTGTTTCTCGCTTCGATCTCCACGATTTCTTCGTGGTCGGCCGTCAAATATTACAATTCAATTCCGTCGTCCCTCTGCCAGTGTGCGAACCGATGGCGTTTTCATTTGCGCCATTCCCCAAGGCGCTGAAAAGAAATGCAAACGCGCAGCCAGTAAGGCAAAAACGAACTTTCAACGGGGCGGTGCGGAATTAAACGGAATCTCAATTCCTTTGACGCGTAGCCTCGAAGAGAAACCAGGCGCGCCGCTCGGTTTCGTCGATCCAAACTTCGATCAGGCTCGCCGTGGCAAAGTCGCGATGCTCGTCACAAACGTTGTGCGCCTCGCGCAAATGCGCGGCCAGGGTCCTGTTGTCGTCAGCGAGTTCCGCTAGCATGTCCAAAGGCTCGACGTACTCTGTATCGTTATCGAGCACTCGCTGAGTGCGAGCGATGTGTCCGATCGATCTCAGTGTAATTCCGCCAAGCTTTCGAACTCGCTCTGCGATTGGATCGGTCATCGCAAAAAGTTGATCGGCGTGCTCATCGAGGAGCAGGTGATAATCGCGGAAATGCGGACCGCTCATGTGCCAGTGAAAATTCTTGGTTTTCACGTAAAGCGCAAACACATCTGCGAGAATGGCATTCATCGCGCCGCTGATATCTTTGACGGCCGCATGCGACAGATCCGTTCGTGTCGCGAGTGGTGCGTCGCGTTCTTGTTCGAGTTCTAATCTTTTTTTCGAATCAGGTTTGTTCATGGTATCGCTACTCCCGGGGGGATTGTTGATTTTGATGTTTGAACTCAGGCCTTGCTATTTGTGTTAGTAGCTCGCCGATTTTCGTAACCCCATTACCGCCAGGGTCTGTGTGTCGAGGTAGCCAGTAGCGCGCAAGCCGTTGGTGATTTGATAACGCCTAACCGCTTTCTGCATCTCAGGGCTGAGCATGCCGTCTGTTTCGCCGCGATAGTAGCCTTCTCGGGCAAGTCGCTCCTGCGCTGCCACTACGATCGAGTAGTTTGATTGCGATTGGTCGCTGTAGTTGCTCGGATCGTAATACGCTTCGGTTTGGTAAACGTTGGAATCGTAGTACCCCTGCGATTCATCGGGATAGCTGTTCTGGTCGTAATACTGTTGGCCTTGGTAGTCACCGGAACCATAGTCGCCCGGCTGATAATCGTACGAATAAGGAGAATCGTACCCGTACGAATTTGGGTAATCATAACCACCATAGTACGGGGAGCCATAGGCGTAGTAGCCCGGGTCGTACCAGTACGGCCACCACGGATCAAAGCCGATATTGAAGATCACCCATGATCCGTTAATGAAGCAGCACCGGTGGCCATTCCACCAATGGTCCCCGTGGCGGTCCCAATCCCGATGCCAATCCCTCGGACGCTGCGCGAACACGTGTTTGTGCCAGTCGGTTCGGAGACGATTGTTTCCATTTCGAAATTGGCTTCCGCTATTTCGCTGGTTCCACACGGTTGTGGCGGCCGGGTTTCTGTGATTCGCGAAACGTGGTAACCGGTTAGCTTGGTTGATAGTTGCAGCCGTGAATGGACCGGACCGGGTATACGTTACATGACTTGGATACATATTTGGGCGGCGAAACACAGCCGGCCGGGACGGACGCATTGCAATGGACGAATAGCGTTGGCCGGGATAAATCATCCTGCCGCCGAAGCTGCGCGTCGGCATGGAATGCATTGATGAAAAGCCGCCGGCGCGCGCCGGAGCGTGAGCGGCCGGAGCGGCGTGTGCAACTCCGCCTCTGTGAAAACCTCCTCCCGCTGCGCGGTAGGCTCCGGGATTTGCTTGAGCAATCGTGGCCGCGCTTACTGTAAGTGCGAACCATAAGAATTTCGTTTTCATGGCCCGAGTTTCCTTTCGTGTTGCCAAATCATTTCCTCCACATATTAACGCAAACCTCCCGCGATCACCAGCGTTTCACCGGTGATCCATGCCGAGTCGTCTGAAGCGAAGAACACCGCAGCGGGTGCGATGTCGTCAGTCTCGCCGACGCGGCCCAGCGGCGTCTGGGATTCAAACATTTTCCGCATGTCGCTTTCGTGGAATCCCGCGGAAATAACTCCATCGGTTATAACCATGCCGGGATTGATAGCGTTCACGCGGATCTTGCGCGGCCCAAGCTCCTTCGCCAGCGTCCGCGTGATCGCATCCACTGCGGCCTTTGTCGCATTGTAAACCACCCCGGTCGGCGGAGTCAGCGAGCCTGCGAGCGAACCTATATTAATGATGCTGCCTCCAGAGGAATTGAAATGCTTGAGCGCTTCTTGTGTGACGAGAAGCGTCCCGAGAACGTTTGTGTCGAACATTCTGTGAAATTGCTGCTCGGAGACTTCTTCCAAGGGCATGAATTCATAAACGCCGGCGTTATTGACCAGGAAGTCGATTTTGCCAAAGGCCTTTGTTGCTTCAGCGAAGAGCCGCTGGACTTCCGTCTTCTTCGCAACGTTCGCTTGTATACCGATTGCTTTTCCGCCGCGCTTCGTGATTTCGTCCACCACGCGATCTGCATCGTGTTTTGCGGATGCGTAGTTAACGACCACTGACGCGCCTTCCGACGCGAATTCTTTTGCGATACCGGCACCGATTCCTTTCGACGCTCCCGTTACCACCGCAACTTTTCCATTTAGTTTTCCATTTTTCATTATGTTTGCCTTCAATTGTTGTGTTTAACAAACTTCATGATGGCGAAATGCTCTTCTGGTTAGCTTGCCGTTGGCTTCAATCCAAGCGCTTGAAGCGTGGCCGCCGTAACTGTCCCCGTAACGCTCAAGTCGCGGTCTTCCTGATAACGGGCGAGAGCGGCCTGGGTTTCGTCTCCCTCATTAGGTTTGTTCATAGTTCGGTTTGTAGCGGTTGATATCTGTCGGTGCGAACGAATGCGTTTTTCCTGCGGCGGATTCCCATGCCTCATTGCGCCTTTGGTTCGCGCACGTCTATTTGGTAATCGCTTATGTGCATCTCATTTGGTTTATTTTTGTTGGCCTACGATTTCGTCGATCATTAGCACCTCGGCAATTGCGCGTTCGCGGGATTTTCCAGTACCACCTTAGTTAGAGCCCTGTGATTGCCCGTGACCGCTCGGCGCGAGCTGCAAATGCAACTTCGACTGTCCATGGTCGGATAGCGTTTCCAGTCCGCTCTGCCAACTTGCAAAAATCTTCACACCGTTAAAGCGAGCGAGTGACCGCTTCGGCGCTGGCGCCAGGTGGTGCATAATGGCTTCGACAGTTCCGCCCACGACCGCAGTTTTTTCCTTCACAAATTCTCGATTTTTGCGCCTGGGAGATCCGATGTCCGTCCGCTCGGCGCGACAACCTCTGGTCCGCGAAGCGCTCGCGCGGCTTGCTCGAGCAGTTCGGTCTTGGCGTTGAATTTGACTTGATCGAAAACGAGGACCTCAGTGGCGATGAGCCAGATTGTGAAGCAAACCATCAGCGTACGGAGCGGGAATCCTATTCCAGAGGCAGAGTCTATCATTTTCATGGCTCAAGATAGCTCCGCTCGATAGAGCATCGCTATTTCGCGTTCGTGAGATTTCCCAGTACTACTGGCGAGGCCGTCTGTTATCCCTCGTTCGAGATAGAACGCGAGCAATCGCAGCCAACACGGCTGCCACTACAGCGAAATTGACTGGTTAAAGCACCGCGGCTGACGCAGCCGTCTCTACAGTTGAATCAAGCCGCGTCGAGTGGCGTTCGCCACGGCTTCGGTACGGCTGACGACATTCATTTTGGCAAAGATCGCTTTCACGTGCGATTTCACTGTGCCTTCGCTGATGAAAAGCGCGGAGCCGATTTCCTTGTTGCTTTTTCCTTGAGCCATCAACTTCAACACGTCGATCTCGCGGGCACTCAATGTTTCGCCGCTGACGCGTTCCGCGAGCTTGGCGGCGAGATGTACGGGAACACAGGTTTCGCCGGCGTGCACCCTCCGAATGCTGTCCATCAATGCCTCGCGCGGCACGTCTTTGAGCAGGTAACCTTTCGCTCCGGCTTGAATGGCGCGATAGATATCTTCATCGCCGTCAAATGTTGTCAGCACGATGATGCGCGCGTTCTCATCGCCGGCGCGGATTTCTTTGATCGCGCTGACGCCGTCGAGCTCGGGCATTCGCAAATCGAGGAGCGTTACATCGGGACGATGCTGTTTCCAAAGATCCACTGCCTCGCGGCCGTTGCTGGCTTCTCCAACAACTGTCATGTCTGGTTTACGCCGGATCAGCGAAGCCAAACCTTCGCGCACGACGCTGTGATCGTCGGCAATCAGAACTCCGATACGCGATTTTTTCTGCACAGTTTGGTAGGGTCGGCGTGCTGCGCCGACCCGACGCCGCGGTGCAGCGTCCCTACCTGACGCAGATTTCTTTTTGGATTTCACGAGACCGATTGATCATTGAAAGGCAACGTGACGAGCACGTCCGTGCCTTTGCCGCGCGCGCTACTGATCTTCAGTTTTCCGCCCATTTGTTCGACGCGCTCGCGCATTCCGGCCAAACCAAAGCCATCATGTCGATCTTTGACTTTGAATCCGTCGCCGTCGTCGCGAAGTTCCAGGCGAAGTTCTTTTGTCTTGAAGGTCAACCTGGTTTCAAAATTGCGTGGGTGCGCGTATTTGAGAGCGTTGGTCAACGCTTCCTGTCCGATATGGAGGAGATTTTCCTGCCAAACCAACGGCAGATGGCGCATTTTGCCACGAAGATTGAAAGTCGTGTGAAGCGCAGTTCCCGCAGTTGTGTTCTTGATGATTCCTTTTAGCGCCTCCCAAAAATTGCCTCCTTGCAAAGCTTGCGGCCGCAGCGCGTGGACCGATCGGCGTGCCTCGTTCAAACTCCGTCGCGCCAATTCGCCGGCGCGCTGCAAATGCTCGTTGGCTTCCTTACGACGGCAACACGCGATGGCGTCCTCCACCGCTTCCAATTGCACAATTACGCCGGTGAAGCCTTGCGCGAGTGTATCGTGGATGTCGCGCGCCATCCGATTTCGTTCTTCCAGAATGGCTGACTGCCGGCTTTGCTCGGCAAATTCATTGAGTTGAATGGCCAACATCGCCTGATGTGCGAGCGCTTGTGCCAGTTCGATTTCTTCCGGTCGATAGGGCGGTCGGTCGCCGTGACGAATCCCGATGAATCCTTTCACACGACCGCCTACCAGAGTTGGAATTCTCAGAAACTTCTTTGTTCCGCCAGATTTCAAATACTCGCGAAGATCATTGGAGGTGTACGCATCATGTTCCACATCTTCGCAAGCGACGGGCGCTCCGGAAAAAAACAGCTCGCGAAGTCCTGGATCCTCCTTCCACGATGAAGGATTTTTGATGAATGGATGCTCCGGATCGGCCTTGGCAAAATTTGTGCCCTCCGCCCATGCACGTAAAACGAGCAAATCATTCGATTCATCCAGCAACCAAAGGATCACACTCTGCGCACTTAAAAGTCGACCGATTGTGCTGAGCATTTGTCCAAGGAACCTGTCGGGCGCTGGCGCAGTCGCGAGAACATCGAGGGTGTAGGTCAGTGCCTCCACCTGGCCGCGGGCGACTTGCTCCGAAGCGCGCAGAGCCGCCTCTGCACGATCGCGTTCAATCGCAATCCGTACAAGGTGCGTCGCTAACTCGATCAGCTCGAAGTCTTGCGAGGTCGGACTTCGCGCTTCCCGATAGTACATGCAGAAGGTTCCCAGGACTTTTCCTTTCGAAGAGAGTACTGGATTCGACCAGGAGGCTCGCAACCCGTGCTTCAGCGCAGAACTGCGATGCTCCGGTACGTCCCACAGCGGGTCAGTCGCGATATCGGAGACTATGACGGGCGATCCGCGATATGCCGCGGTCCCGCACGAGCCGGCACACGGTCCGATCGGCAGATTTTCCATCTGCTGCATCCATTCTTTTGGAAGACTCGGTCCTGCGACACAATCCAGATGAACACCATCGGGATTCAGCAACAAGACCGAAGCGAGCGTTCCGGTCCGCTGCTCCTCGATGATCAGACACAATGCATTCAGGATCTCTTTCAGCGCCACGCCGGTCGCGATCATCTCGAGAAGCCGTTTCTCTCCGGCCAGCAACGCTTCGCTTTGCTTGCGCTCGCTGATGTCGCGCAGGATCGCCTGAAAATATCCACCGCGTATCCCGGACACCGAGACTTCCACGGGAACGATCTCCCCGTTTTTGCGCACAAATTTTCTCTCGAACCGTACGGTGCGTTCCGTTTTTAATTTCTCGAGGCGCTCTCGAAACAGGTGGCGTTCTTCCGGGAGATAGGTGTCCGTGACCGGCGTGCCAACCAACTCGTCCTGAGGGACTCCAGCCAGCTCAGCGCCGGCGCGGTTTCCCAAAACACAGATGCCATTGGCGTCAACGACGAAGATTGCGTCGGGCGAAATTTCAATCAGGTCCCGATATTTCTCTTCGCTCTTGCGCAATTTTTCTTCTGCGCATTTGCGCTCGGTCACATCCCGTAGTGTGCAAAGAGTGGACAAAAATTCTCCAGTGTCTGAGAAACGTGGAACAGATGCGCCATCAAAATGGACAATGGCGCCATCTTTAGTTCTCCAACGGACTTCATATTGCCGCGCTTTGCCCTCCAGCACATCCGCGAGCATTTCACGGGCAACCTGCCGGTCCTCGGGAAGTAGGAGGCGTTCAAAAATGTTCGCTCCGTGCAATTCTGATTCCGAGTAACCGCTGAGCTGAACCCCACGCTGATTGATGCAGAGGATGTTCCCAATGCGATCGAGGGAAAGGATCACATCATGGGATAACTTAAACAGGTATTTTGCGGCGCTTTCGCCATGATCGGCCGTGAAACAACGTTCGGCTCGCGGACTGCGTTCGTCCGCTACACGGTCGGACGGAGCCGCAGTGCCAGGCTGGGTTGGCTTCGCAGCAACGCTTTCTGATTGCATAACAAGTTAGTTAACCGCTCGCGCCAAAACCCATGCCTCCGTCGGATGGTGCGCGCGCATGCCAAAAGTCTAACAATCCTGCGCTGTCGCGCCACTTTTGTTTCCTCCCTCGAAAGAGGTGTTATCCACTCTCCCCTGCGAAGCATCGAAAAATCCTCCGACTGCTTCGTGGTGACGCGACGCGAGGTTGTCTAGCGTTTGCAAAGAAAAATTAACGAAAATGAAACTCAAACAAACCCAAACCAATTCAAGGGCCATGCTGCCGAGGATTTTTCGGCGGCGGTCCCGACGGCGTCACGATCCGATGCTCGTGCTGAACATGGCTCTCTTTAACTTCACCGACGGATGGAGCCGCGCTTTTTCGAGGGAGCAGTATGCGCGCTTCTCAGCCTAACGAAGAAATGTTTCTCCACGAAACCAACTCAGTTGCCATGAATGCGTCGCAAAAAACGATCGTTGTGGACGCTCCGGTCGGGAAAGTTTACGAGCAATGGTCACGCATTGAAGACCTGCCGAAATTCATCACGCCGTTGCGAGATGTACGAAGAATTGATGACGCACGCTTTTCCTATACCTGGCATCCCAATGGCAGCGACCAGCAAGGCGTCTTCCATATTGTGCTTCAGATTCCCGGCCGCCGGATCGCGTGGCGAACACTGTCGAATGGTTTCATGTCCGGCGTGGTTTCCTTCGAGCCGCGCTCCGAACAGGAAACTGAGGTTACGTTGAAAATCCGTTCGATTTTCGATCCCCCAAGTCTCTCGCGACGGGTGGAAGAGTATCTGCGCAATTTCAAGCGCCTCGTTGAGCATGAGAGAGATTCTGCAACTGACTAACCAAACTAAACAACGGGAAGACCTATGGATAAAAACTTGGAAAAAGTGAAACTACTCGCCCGCGATCTGCGCGATGGGAAACAATTCCCGCGAAGCCCGCGCCAAACGCTGGCTGGCTATGTGCTGGCGGCGCGTGCTGTAGATAAATGCCGCGCGGTGCTTGTGGGTTGGGAAGGCGAATACCACTCCAATTGCCCGCTCGATCAACGCTGGCTGAAATTTACAGAGATTGATTATGACGATTTCCGGGCTTTTGTCGCCACCGGAGCGACCGACGACGAGATTGCTGCGTGGATCGGTGAACACGCTAAAAACCGTCCCCGTGCCGAGATTATTGCCTGGAACAACAAAGAACGCGACCTGCATCTGAGCGATTTGCCTCTGGAACTCCAGGAGTATATGGAGGATTACATCCAACAGTTCGTTCCGCGTAACCGAGTGGTGCACCACTGGTTTGACGTGTACGATCTGGAAGAAGAACGTCTCTGAAACGAACAACGGCGTAAATCAGCTGATCAGGCAATGGATGCGAGCGAACATTTCCATCATCGCTTCCGTTCGGCAGGCGAAAGATTGGCTGTGTTTTTAACCTGACAACGCCTTCGTGGAATATTAGGGCTCTTTTGCGGCAGCAGTTCGTAGCCTGATGTTGATCTCGGATGTGAGGGTGCGATGAATGGGGCACTTTGCCGCAATTTCCATCAGCTTGGCGTGCTGTTCTGCAGTCAATGAGCCAGTCAGTTCCACTTCGACGTCGATTCTGTCGAGCATGCCTTCCTTAGTCTCGCACTCCTCGCAATCTCTTGCATGGATACGCGAGTGCCAGAGCGAGACCGTGATGTTCTCGAGAGGCAATTGTTTCCGGCGCGCGTGGAAGCCGACCGTCATCGATGTACAAACGCCCAGCGCGGCGAGCAAATAATTGTAAGGATCGGGCCCGGCATTGCCGCCGCCTGCGCTTATTGGTTCATCAGCGACGAGACTATGCTTACCAGCAACGATCTCTTGTCTGAAGCTGCGCGCATTGCCGCGCACGAGAACGTCCGGTGCTTTGTTGCTCTGTTGTGCGCTCACGTCGAAATCAGGGGCGCAGAATTCCCGCGAAGCGATCGCGGTATGACCAAACCAGGAAAAGTTCGAGCACGGCGACGACGATTGCCATCGGAAGACCTTCGGGATTCATCAAAATGTGAAAAACCAAGATGTTGAAGATCATTGCGGCGAGAATGGTCACGGCAAGCGGTACGAAACGGCCGATCAACAATAATAGCCCACTCAGCAGTTGCATGGCGCCAACGACGTACATATAACCACTGGCGGCGAAGACCTTGAAATAATCCCCAGCCAAACCTGGCGGCGGCGGCGGCATGGGAATGAAATTTAAAAAGAAGTTCGAGCCAAAGACGACGAAGATCAATCCAAGAAGGACGCGGGCAATAACAGTGAGAGTTTTCATGCGAGGATGGTGACTGAAACTATTTGCGAGGTGGTGGGCACTCTCCCGTTCGAGATAAAACGCAGCTTATTCTGAGCGATTGATCTCATTTTGCTCGTCACTGTCAGGATTTTTGAATTGTTGTCCAATTCATCTGCCCGCGTGTCGGGTATCATTCCAAAACTGCACCGCCGGATGGGATAGGTCATTTTCATAGCTCCTGTATGCCGGCCCGTGACACTCCAAGCAGTCTTGCTGTGACAAGCCAGATAAATTACGGGAAAAATTTCGCTCATGATTGTCAGATCCCCTGCCGGGCTATCTTCAGGACAGGAGCCTAGACGTCGAGCGCAGGCTCCCGCTGTGATTGGCTAACTTGTGCCGTCGCCGGTTTTTCTTTTCGCCCGGCAAAGACCCGTTCGATTACGTAAAACGTTACGGGAATGAAAAAGATCGCGATGGCCGAAGCGGCGATCATTCCTCCGATCACCGTGGAGCCGAGCACACGTCGGGCAACTGCGCCGGAGCCGGTGGCAAACCACAACGGCAAGCATCCGAAAATGAACGCAAACGAAGTCATGAGGATTGGTCGCAGGCGCAAACGGGCGCCTTCGAGCGCCGCGTCGATCAGCGGTTTGCCTTTTTCGTATTCGGCCTTGGCGAATTCGACGATGAGAATGGCGTTTTTCGCAGCCAAACCGATGAGCATGATCAAACCGATTTGCGTGTAGATGTTATTTTGCATGCCGCGCAACCAAAGCGTCGCGAACGCGCCGAACACCGCGACCGGCGTGCCGAGTAGAACGCTGAACGGCAGCGACCAGCTCTCGTAAAGCGCAGCGAGGATCAGGAAAACGAAAATGAGTGACATTCCAAAAACGACCGTAGGTGAAACGCCTTGCTGCGCTTTCTTTTCCTGGAACGATATTCCGAGATAGTCATAGCCCATCTCGTTCGGCATCGTTTGCCGGAACGTTTCTTCGAGCGCGTTCATCGCCTGATTGGAGCTGTATCCCGGTGCAGCAGCGCCGTTGATCTGCGCGGAACGATATTCGTTATACCGCAGGGTGAATTCGGGGCCGGAGATCCGGTTGATAGTTGTTACCGCATCGAGTGGCACGCTCTGATTATTGGAATTGCGGACATAAAATTGACCCACGTTCTTCGCGTCAGTCCGATAGTCGCCCTCCGCCTCTATATACACCTGCCAGGTCCGGCCGAACCGGTTGAAGTAATTCACAAAAAATCCGCCCATAAACGTCTGCAAGGTCTGATAAACCTGTCCGAGATCGATTCCCTGCTTGAGCACCTTGTCGCGATCGACATTGACGAAGACCTGCGGAACATTGGGCAAGAATGTGGTGATCAAGCCGGCGAGCTCCGGTCGTTTGCGGGCTGCGTCGAGAAAGGTTTTCAGATTTTGAGAGAGGAACGCTACATCTTTGCCGGCACGGTCTTCCAAAACGAACGTGAACCCACCTGAGGTGCCGACGCCCGGAATCGCCGGTGGGGGAAAGGCGAAAGCGAGCCCTTCGGTAAGACCAGCGAGATATTTGTTTATTCGGGCTTTGATCGCGGCATACTGTTCCTCCGGTTTCGTTCGCTCGCTCCAGGGTTTGAACGTGACAAAGAAAAACGCGCTGTAAGTGTTTTGCGCCAGGCTGAGCAGACTGAAACCAATGACGCTCGTGGTGTACTGCACGCCTGGAGTCTGCTTCAGAAAGTCCTCGATTTTTCGACACGCTTGATCGGTGCGCTCGAGCGATGAAGCATCGGGCAGTTGCAGCGCGAGAAAAACGTAACCCTGATCTTCCTCGGGCAAAAAACTGCTCGGCAACCTTGCACCAAAGAAACCGGCGCCGACCGCGAGCACCACGAGCAAAGCGAAGCTCAGGAAAGTTTTCCGGATGGCAAGCCGCGACCAATTCACGTACCCGTGCGTTGCACTGCCGAACGCGCGATTGAATCGATCGTAAAACCAACCGAGCGGTCCGCGCGCTTTTTTTCGCCGCCGCAGCAACAATGAAGAAAGAGCCGGACTGAGTGAGAGCGCGTTGAACGCGGAGAAGATCACGGAGATCGCGATTGTCAGAGCGAACTGCTGATACAACCTGCCGGTGATGCCCGGGAGAAATGCGGTTGGAATAAACACGGCTGAGAGCACGAGAGCGATGCCGATCACTGGTCCCGAAACTTCCCGCATTGCCTGGAGGGTTGCCTCGCGCGGCGCCATTCCTTCTTCGATGTGACGCTCGACTGCTTCAACCACAACGATGGCATCATCGACCACGAGACCGATCGCGAGCACCAGACCGAAAAGCGACAGCGTGTTGATCGAGAAGCCGAACAACGGAAAGAGCACGAATGTCCCAATCAGCGATACAGGGACGGCGCATAACGGAATGAGCGTGGCGCGCCAGCCTTGCAGAAAAATGAAAACAACGAGCACGACGAGCGCGAGCGCCTCGAACAAGGTCTTTACGATGTCGCGCATCCCCTCAGTCACCGCGAGTGTTTGATCGAGACCGACGGCATAATCCATGTCGGCAGGGAAACGCTGCTTCGCTTCCGCCATTAACTTGCGGACGCCTTGCGCCGCTTTCACCGCGTTGCTGCCGGGAAGCTGATAACACGCCAGGACCGCCGCCGGTTGTCCGTTAAGCCGGCCCTTGAGATTGTAACTTTGCGCTCCGAGATCGATCCGCGCGATGTCTTTCACCCGCACAAACGAGCCGTCCGGATTTGCGCGAACAACGATGTTCCCAAATTCCTCCGGCGTTTGTAATCGCCCTTGCGCGCGAACTGTATAGGTAAACTTTTGTCCGCTTGGAATCGGTTCGCTTCCGACCTGACCGGCGGGATTGACGTTGTTCTGCTTCTGCACCGCCGTGATGATGTCGGGCACGGTGATCCCGAGCTTCGCCAGCTGATCGGGTTTGACCCAGAGCCGCATCGCGTATTGGCCCGCGCCGAAGACCTGGACGTTTGAAATTCCAGGAACGCGCGTGAGTTGATCGACCAGATTAATGTAGCCGTAGTTGGCGAGAAAAATTCCGTCGTAGGTTCCATTCGGAGAGTAAAGATCGACCAGCATTAATGGTGCAGTTGTCGATTTTTGCACGGTGACGCCGTAGTTGTTCACGTCGGCGGGCAATTGCGATTGAGCTTGCGAGACCCGCAATTGCGCCAGGATTTGATCGACATTCGCGTCCGTCGCGACATCGAAATTGATGATCATTCGCATGTCGCCGGTGTTGGCGTTGATCGAGTACATGTAATTCATGTTGTCGACGCCACTCATCTGCTGCTCGATCGGCGCCGCGACGGATTGCTCGATGGTCAACGCGTCCGCGCCGGTGTAGTGTGTGCGCACCTGAACTTCCGGTGGCGCGATTTTCGGATATTGCGCAATCGGCAAGGCGAGAATGCAGACGCCGCCGATCAGCGTCATCAAGATTGCGATGACGATCGCAACAATCGGACGCCTGACGAAGAACTCAGACATTCGATCAGTGCTCCTTTGGCTGATCCGACTTTGAAACCAGAGCGTCGGGGGGCGGCGTCCAGTCTTTCACTGTGACTTGCGCGCCTTCGCGAGCTTTTTGAATCCCTTGGACGACCACTTTGTCACCCGGCTTGAGACCATCGGTCACTTCCCACATCGCGCCGATGCGTTCGCCCATTTTCACCGGTCGAATGCTGGCCTTGTTGTTTTGATCGACAACTGCCACCTGGTAGTTGCCCTGCAATTCGTTGACTGCTTCCTGCGGCACAACCATCGCGCCCTTTTTCATATCGGCGACGAAACGCACTTTTCCGAATTGTCCGGGCCGCAAAATATCTCCCGGATTTGGAAACGTCACCTCGTATCGGATCGAGCCGGTCTTCGGATCCAAGCTGCGATCGAGCGCATAAAACTTACCTTTACGCGGATACAAATCGCCGTTGCCGAGAATCAAATCGAACTCGAGGCTTTTCACATAGGCGTTGCGCTCCTTCGGATCAGGATGGCGCGAAACGAAATCCGTGAATGGTCCTTCGCCGGCGGTAACAATCGCTTTGATAGGATCGATTTGCGAAACCGTTGTTAGCACTCCGGTACTCGGACCGACCAAGTCTCCAACCTGGGCGGTCGCGATTCCCGCAACTCCATCGATCGGCGACGTGACTTTGGTGTAACCAAGGTTCAACTCGGTCTGTTTGACCGCTGCTTCGTCGGCTTCGACATTTGCTCTGCTCGATCCGGCAGCTGCAATGGCAGTATCTCGCTCCTGATCACTGATCACTTTCTTCTTAAACAAATCGAAGGCGCGCTTTTCGTCCGCGTCTGTTTTCACTTCCGTCGCTTTGTCTTTTGCCAGCGTTCCCTTGGCCTGTGCCAATGCGGCTTCGAACGGCCGCGGGTCAATCTGAAAAAGGAGATCGCCTTTCTTTACTACGCTGCCCTCCTGGTAGTCGCGCGAAACAATGTAGCCTTGTACCTGCGCGTTAATGTTGGCGTTGATGAAGCCATCCAGTGTGGCCACGCGTTCCAGCACACGCGGCACATCTTGAGGCATAACGGTTGTGACAAGCACTTCCGGCGCGTTCGCAGCGACTTGAGCCGGCTTGCGCGAACAACCTGTAGAGATTGACATGCAGATCAGGAGCGCGCCCAGGGGAATAAGCCGTTTCATCAGTTCACTATCGCTGATTGCGAGCTTAAGTGTCGAGTGCAGATCCAGCCATCGGCCTTCCTTGCTTTGCTCGCGCGCGGATTTTTGCGACTGATCAGCGTCACTTCGATGTGTCGCCGCGGCGACCGCGCCAGCGTTTTGTCCAAATACATTACCGCGTAAAGTCCGCCGAACCCGCCATCGGCAATGACGATTTCCATATCTGTTTTGTCTTTCGACTTGGCGTTAGTTCCCGGAATCTCAACCAGGCCGAGTCTTCCACTATTGCGCGTGCGGGAGATTTTTGATTATCCCAAAAGAGAGAATCTCAATACGCGAACGAAAATTGGCAGCGGGAGGAAACGAGCGGTGTCGTAGGCTTGGTTCGCTGTTTTATAACATACTCAATTGCCAGCTGCGGCTTTCCCAACGCTGATCGCGCTTCCAAAAAAATGTAAATGCAAACACTGAACCGCTCGGCCAGTCTGCAGTAGGAAAATCTGCGAACCAGAGGTTCAGCCTGCTCTCATGAATTGTGTCCAACAGATTAGTCCGCGCCCACTCGCCCATTGACCAGACGATGGTCGCCTCCGAAGCGACGATGATTCGCAAAATTTTGCCGCGAGACACGCGCCGCAAGGGATAGCGCAAACTCCAAATCTCGTATTTGCTCTGGACTGGCTGCAACACGTAGCGCTGGAATGCCGGTTCGACGCGGTCAAGGCAGACGCCGTCATGGCGGCTGCGCACGAGCGAAATGTATTCGGCGTGCGACCAGCACAGGGGCATTGCCGCGCCGGTTGGACAGCCACGTTTCATATGGGCATCCGGCTCGCCACCGCGAGTCCGTCCTGTGGCGGACAAGTCAGGCCCGTCCCATAACTGTTCGGTGATCATGCCACCCTGATTCGAAAAATTCTCTATTGCCGCAATGAACGGCTTTGGATCGCGCCCGGCAGCGAGTTCGTAATGGCCCCGTTCTCCGGTCAGAATTGGCCAGCAACGCCCGACCCCTGTGCCGTCGAAGGCGCTACCGTCCTCTCTTTGTCCATAGCCATCATGATTGTAACGCCGCCAGCCCGGGCCCTGTGGCAGATCATGTTTAAGCACGCGATCGATGACTTCGATTGAATCGCGAACGATTGGATCGTTCGCGTCGCGAATGCCGAATCGCACCAGATGCAGGAAATCGCCGCCGACCACATTTCGAGCTGGGTGCAGGCCGCCGCCGTTGGCCAGTTGAATCATCGTTGTGTTCGGATCAGCGTGAGGATCAGGGGCCTCGGGGTCGGTCGAATTAATGCGGATGTAGTGACGAGGGAATCCCTCGACCAGCTCACCCTGTGTTGTAACGGTCCATTCTTCGACGTGCGCCGCCAGCCAGTCGGCGTACGCAAAAACAAAATCCGCAGGTGCAGTTTCGCCGTACTCCGTGGCCCATTCCGCGGCGCAGACGAGAGCGGCAATCACCGTAGCGAGGGTCGAAGGCGAGTAGCCGGCGTTTTCCTCCCACCGATCCTGGCTGGTAACTGGGCCTTGCAAGATCAAGTGCGCTGCAGCGCGCACAATCATTACGCGAGGATTAAACAAATCGAGCGCGTCGCGTTTGTGCAAACGCCACGCCAGAAGTATTGGCGCGGCAACCTGGTCGAGTTGCAGGCCAGACCAATAAGCGGTCCCGTCGATCCAACTATTCTGAGGAAAACTGCCATCCGGCCGCTGAATGGCAGCCAGCCAGATCAACGCGCGCAGCGGCGTGCCTGTCTGGCCCGTCGCAAGAAGTGCTGTTGCACTTTTCACGAGGTCGCGCGTCCAGACGAGATGATAACCACCTAGATCGTTGTCGCCCTTCGTTTCACCCCAGGGGATACTCATCGATGCGACGATTGCGCCTTGAAAAACTTTGTCTTCGTGCGCCAGCAGAACGCAACGGCTCAGCCGATACATTCCGCCGCCGTCGGACGTGTCGGCGCTGAAGTCGAATTTCGGATTTACAACTGCGCGTTGCCATTGGCGAATATATCCCTGACGATGTGACTCGAACGGCTCAGCCAACGATTGGAACAACTTGGCAGTAGTGCTCTGGTAGCTGCGGCCAAATGCTACGGCGACTGTAAATTCGCCGGTGGCTGGCAGATTGATTTCGCCGGTCAACGCGATATTGCCGTCCTCGGCTGTGGGAAACTGCCAATCCATTTTGAAATTGTGCATAAGATCCTGCCAACCGTCGCTGAAACCGACATAGCCGACCGACCGGCGAGAGAAGCCGGTGCTGCACGCCATGATCAGGTGAATGTTTTCGCGCTGCGCGCGGATGACTTTGATACCGCCTACTTCAGAACACCAGCCGGAGTTGCCGGCGCCACAACCCGCGATGTGAGGAGCCAGCAACGCGTAAAGTCGCAACTTCCCACGTAGCGATTCATCCAGTACTTCAACTTTGGTGTGTACGAGAAGGACCGACTGATGTGGATCGGCGAAGACATGTTTTACGACACGATAGCGGCCCCGCGGCTCGGAATTCGTAAGACGGTAAAAGAGGCAATCGCGCTCTGGGTATTCGATCAGATGTGTCAGATCGCGTTTTTCCTCGTGGCAAAACGTTTCTCCATCGCTTATGAGAAACTGAAAGTCGCGCGTGTTTGGTTGATCGACGTGCGGATAGTAAATCTCGTTCACGATGCCGTGACTAAGCGTGAACCAGACGCGGCAACTGGTATGATAGGCTGTGCCCACGCCTTCTTTCGCACTCGAAGTCCAGCGTGGCTCGATCCCAGGCGCACCAAACGCCACTGAACTCTCAGGCGGATTCATCCTTAAATGTAAAAACCAAGGAGAAGTCCCTTTTTGTCGTGGTTGACGCATCCATGCTTGGAATAGTGCCCCATTGAATCGGGATCACAAACAGGCAAAGGTCAATGCCGTAGCGTGAAATCGAACCTTGCTGAAACCATATCTGCAGAAGCCCAGCGAAAACCACAGGAAGTGTCTCAATTGGTCGAACACCTTTTCCGCCATGAGGCGGGAAAGATGGTCGCCACGTTGACGGGAATCTTCGGAGTGGAAAACCTCAATCTAGCTGAAGATGTCGTGCAAGAAGCGCTGGCGCGCGCGTTGCAGACTTGGCCGTTTTACGGAGTCCCCAAAAATCCTTCGGCGTGGATCATGCGCGCATCCCGCAACCTCGCGCTGGATGTCGTCCGCCGGCGGAAGGTGTTCCGGAACAAGCAGGCTGAAATTGTTCGCTTGATGGAGCGGGAAAAAGCAGGGCCGGACGAGGCGATTTTTCTGGAAGAGCAAATTGCCGACGACCGCCTGCGTTTGATTTTCGTTTGTTGTCACCCGGCGATTCCCGCAGACGCGCAGGTGGCGCTTGCATTAAAGACGTTGTGCGGCTTCGGCGTGACGGAGATCAGCCGGGCATTTCTCACCAGCAAGGCGGCAATCGCCAAGCGATTGACGCGCGCGAAACAAAAAATCCGCCAAGCGCAGATTCGGTTTGAAATTCCCGCAGGCGAAGAGCTGGTGCAACGATTGGATACCGTGCTGCAGTCACTCTATCTTTTATTTAACGAAGGCTACAAAGCGTCTAGTGGCGAGAATCTGGTTCGGGAAGAACTCTGCAAGGAAGCGATTCGCCTTGCAGATTTGTTGGCGCAACATCCGGCTGGCAATCAATCCAAGACCCATGCGCTGCTGGCGTTGATGCTGCTGAATGCAGCGCGTTTCCCGACGCGGCTGGACAGCGAGGGCAATTTGCTGCGCCTGGAAGAACAGGACCGGACGCAGTGGGACCAGGCGATGATCGCGCGCGGTACGTTCCACCTTGCGCGGTCGGCGGCAGGCGATGAGCTCAGCGAATATCATCTTCAGGCGGGGATCGCCGCCTGCCACTGCGCAGCGAAGGACTACGAGTCCACGGACTGGCAGCGCATCCTTTTGCTTTACGATCGGCTAATCGAATTCGATCACTCGCCAGTGGTCGCTCTAAATCGCGCTGTGGCCGTCGCGAACGTTCGCGGACCAAAAGCGGGACTCCAAGCTGTGCGAAGCATTCAGGGCCTCAAGAAACTGAGCTCGTACTATCTGCTCTATGCTGTGCTGGGCGAATTCGAAATGCGATCGGGCAATCTGCGCGCCGCCGCCGAACAATTCCGGAAATCGTTTGAACTCGCAGGGACGAAATCAGAACGAGCCTTTCTATTGAAACGACTCCAGCACTGCGTTGACGGCCAGGCGACTTAGCCAGAAAAATTTTGTCCTAAGTCGCCGCGCTGATTCGTTGTATTTCCAACAGAAGAAAAAATCACACATCAACAGAAAGGAAAACATGAGCAACTCAGAGAAGAAACAAAATGCAAGTATCGTTTGGTTTGAAATCCCGGCTGACAATGTCGAGCGCGCCAAAAAGTTTTATGGCGACTTGTTCGGCTGGAAAATCGAGAGATTCCCGGGGACGCAGGAGTACTGGCACATCGATACCGGCGGAGCCGACGACACTCCCGATGGCGCGCTAAAGAAACGCAAAGATGCAGAAGAGCCGGTTATTAATTACGTCAACGTGAATTCTGTAACTGACTTTGCGGCGAAGATCGAGAAGCTAGGCGGCAAGATCTGCATGCCGAAAACTGCTGTGCCGCAGATGGGCTACTTCGCCGTCTGCCAGGATACCGAGGGCAACTCGTTTGGAATTTGGCAGAGCGAAGCGAACGCAAAATAATTTGTCCCAAACTCGCATGCTTGTTCGTCGTATCTGGAGAGAAGAAAAAAGTCACACATCAACAGAAAGGAAAAACATGAGCAAGTCAGAGAAGAAACAAGCTGCAAGGATCGTTTGGTTTGGAATCCCGGCCGACGATCCGGAACGCGCCAAGGCATTTTATAGCAATTTGTTTGGCTGGAAGATCAATCCATTCCCTGGTGGAGGCGATTATTGGTACATCGACACCGGCGGAGCCGACGACATTCCCGATGGCGCGCTAAAGGCGCGTAAACAACCGCAGGAGCCGATCGTCAACTACGTTAGCGTGAATTCGGTGGGCGAATTCTCGAAAAAAACTGAAAAGCTCGGTGGCAAAATCTGCATGCCGAAAACGGCCGTGCCGCAGATGGGCTATTTCGCCGTCTGCCAGGACACGGAGGGAAACGCGTTCGGAATTTGGGAGAGCAACGAAAATGCGAAATAATTGTCCCAAGCCCGTCTCCTCGTTCGTCGTATCATTGAAACATCCAAAAAACTATCGACAATCAACTATCAACTAAAAGCAATACTATGAGCACACAAAATCAAAATGGATACATGCTGCTATTTCGCGGCACCGACCTGCGCAAAAGCCTCTCGCCAGAGGAACTGCAAAAGGTCACAGACAATTGGATGGCGTGGTTCAGGCGGCTGACCGAAGAGGGCAAAGCGGTAGCCGGAAATCCACTGGAACGCGAGGGGAAAATCGTTTCGGGCAGGGACCGCATCGTCTCCGATGGCCCATTCGCCGAATCCAAAGAGGCGATAGGCGGCTATTTTCTTCTGGACGTCGCCACGATGGACGAAGCCCTCGCCATTGCCAAGGAATGTCCTGGTCTGCCATATGGCATACGCGTGGAGGTGAGAGCGGTAGCGCCGGAATGTCCGCTTTCGGCTGAAACCCAACGCGAAGCGCAATTTGCTACGGCCTGATCTTAATCCTCAGTTCGTAGCCCGACGAGAACCGCGGAACGGAGGCATCTTATGTGCCCTGTTTGCGTTGCAAATGCGACGTTGGCCGCGGTTAGCGCGATCTCAGCCGGCGGGTTGAGCGCGTTCGCCGGTAGGAAATTATTTTTAAAAACCGAACGAAATGATCAAACGAATGAAACCGGAGGAGAAAAAATGAAAATCGAGACAATGGAACCGAAAACAAACACAAGCGAACTCAACCCTTCTAAAGTCGTGTCGAGAGACGAATGGCTCATTGCGCGCAAGGACCTGCTGACGCGTGAGAAGGAATTGACGCGGTTGCGCGATGAAGTGAGCCGGCATCGACGCGAGCTGCCATGGGTTAAAATAGACAAGGATTACGTATTCGATGGGCCGGATGGCAAAGAAACGCTGGCCGATCTCTTTGACGGTCGCAGTCAATTGATCGTCTATCACTTCATGCTCGGCCCTGGCTGGGAAGAAGGTTGCAAGAGCTGCTCGTATTTGGCGGACCACTTTGACGGCGCCAACTGGCATCTTCCGCATCGCGACGTGACGTTTGTGGTGGTCTCACGAGCGCTGCTGTCGGAGATCGAGCCATTCAAGAAACGGATGGGTTGGCGTTTCAAATGGGTCTCGTCGCACGGTAACGATTTCAACTTCGACTATCACGTCTCAGCGACCGGGGAAGAGAAGGCGAAAGGAAAAATGTATTACAACTACGAAACGCAGGAACTCATCAGCGACGAGCTACCTGGCTTGAGCGTGTTTTACAAAGCTGAGAACGGCGACGTTTTTCACACTTATTCCACCTACGCGCGCGGGCTCGATATTCTGGTCGGCGCTTACAATTTTCTCGATCTTGTGCCGAAGGGGCGTGACGAGGACCGCCTCGACTTTACGATGGAGTGGGTCCGTCACCACGATCGGTACTGAACGCACAAACTTAACTAAATCTTCAGAAGGGATTGAAAGATGCCACGCGTAGTTCACTTCGAAATTTACACGGACGACCCGGACGCAGTCCGTCCGTTTTATCAGGATGTTTTCGGCTGGAAGTTCCAGAAGTTTGGCGGCCCGCTTGATTACTGGCTGGTCACCACGGGGGATGACGAGGAGTCGGGGATCAACGGCGGGCTCACTCGGCCTCGGGAAGGCCAGAGCCCCGGCACGTTAAACACAATTGGCGTTTCATCGCTCGATGAATCGATAAAGAAGATTGAGCAAGGTGGTGGCAGAATTTGTGTGCCGAAGATGGCAATCCCTGAAGTCGGCTGGCTCGCCTACGCAGAGGATCCAGCCGGCAATGTATTTGGAATCATCGAGCCAGATACAAACGCGACATAACCAAACGATCACTTCAGTGACACACAACCACATCGAAAGGGGAAGAAATCATGTCAGCAAACACCATCCGACTCCACCGAGTGCTCCGCGCGAGCCCGGAGAAAATTTATCGCGCGTTTCTGGATCCCGATGCGATGGCCAAATGGCTTCCGCCAAACGGATTCACCGGCAAGGTTCATCAGATGGACGCGAGAGTTGGCGGCAGTTACAAAATGTCGTTTACGAACTTCTCGACAGGTAAGAGCCATTCCTTCGGCGGAACGTATGTCGCACTGACGCCGCACGAACGCATTCGCTACACCGACAAATTTGACGATCCAAACTTGCCCGGGGAAATACAGGCGACGATCACGCTGAAAAAAGTTTTCTGCGGAACGGAACTGAACATCGTGCAGGAAGGCGTGCCCGCTGTCATTCCCGCCGAAGCGTGCTATCTCGGCTGGCAGGAATCGCTCAGCCTGCTGGCAAAACTGGTCGAGGCTGAAATTCCGGATCAAACCTGAGGCTGTCTTGGAAACGAGGGCATCTTTGCACATGATTCTATGAAGATTCCATTTACCGGTGGCTGCTCTTGCGGCGCGATTCGCTACGAATGCACGGCTGAGCCGATCATGATGTTCAAATGCCATTGTCGCGATTGCCAGCACGTAACTGGCAGCGGATTCGCTCCAGCAGTCTTACTGCCGCTAGGGGCTCTTCGACTAACGCGCGGACAATTGCGTTACCATTTCACATCCAGCATGGCCCGCGGAAAACACAAACGCGGTTTTTGTCCTGAATGCGGTTCCCGAATGACGAGAGGCGAATTTGAAGAAGGGGAACCGCAGTTTGTGGGAATCCTGGCTTCCACCCTCGATGATCCAAGTTGGTTTCGTCCGCAGATGGATATTTTCGTTTCGGATGCGCAACCGTGGGACCAAATGGATCCTGCGATCCCGAAATTCGCGCAGTACCCGCCGCCGACAAAGGAATAGAGACACGAATCTCACGAACGGACACGAATCAATTTCAAGGTTAGGAGATCCGTGGCAATTCGTGTAATTCGTGTCCGGAGATGAAATTGGAGGAGAAAGCAATATGCAGAAGATTACTCCATTTTTGTGGTTCGATGATCAAGCCGAGGAGGCAGTGAAGTTTTACACATCGATCTTCAAGAACTCGAAAGTCGGAAAAGTTCTCCGCTACGATGAAGAAGCAGCCAAAATATCACAGAGTGGCCGCCCGCCGGGATCGGTCTTGACCGTTGAATTTCAGATCGAAGGCCAGCAATTCGTGGCGCTCAACGGCGGGCCGCTGTTCAAATTCAATGAATCAATTTCGTTCGTCGTGAACTGCGAAACCCAGGAGGAGGTGGATTATTTCTGGGAGAAACTCACTGCTGACCGCGGCGAGGAATCAACGTGCGGTTGGCTCAAGGACAAATTTGGTTTGTCGTGGCAAGTCGTGCCCACAGTTTTGAGCGAGATGTTGCACGACAAGGATCCCGAAAAATCCGAACGAGTCATGAAAGCGATGCTTCAAATGCAGAAGATCGACATCAATAAATTGAAAGCCGCTTATGCGGAAAAATGATCCGAATCGTTATGGCTTCAGCAAGACAAAAACCTCGAACGATTGACGAATACATCACGAAAGTGAATTCCGATCAGCGGGCGACTCTGGAGAAGCTTCGTCGAACCATTCTGGCCGCCGCGCCAGGAGCAGAGGAGTGCATCAGTTACGGAATTCCTGCGTTTCGGCTAAATGGGCGTTCGTTGGTTTTCTTCGGCGCCTGGGCGAATCATTGCGCGTTTTATCCAGGGAATTCGGTCACGTTTAAAAAATTTCGGAACGATCTGAAAGCGTTCCATATCAGCAAGGGCACGATTCGCTTTTCACCGGAGAAACCCTTACCCGCGGCCCTCGTGAAAAAGCTGGTCAAAGCTCGGATGGGAGAGGTCAAGGGTTGATACGATGCGACAGAGAACAGATGCTACATCTTGGGAAATGAATTCGTGTTATCCGCGTAATCCGCGGTTAGAAATCTAAATCATGAGCAACATACGAGTATTGGTCGGCACAAGGAAAGGCGCGTTCATTCTAACAGCGGATGGCACGCGCAAACGATGGAAGGTGAGCGGTCCGCATTTTGCGGGCTGGGAGATTTATCATGTCAAAGGTTCGCCGGTTGATCCGAGCCGCGTCTACGCGTCGCAAACGAGCGGCTGGTTCGGACAGATCATTCAGCGTTCTGACGACGGCGGGAAAACTTGGAATACGCCCGGCAGTAGCGCGGAGGAACTGAAAAGCCCCGACGGTATGCCGAAAGGCGAGAGCAACAAATTCGTTTACGACACTTCGCCCGAGACCGGGAAGCCGCTCACTACGCACCAGTGGTACGATGGAACACAGCATCCTTGGGAATTCAAACGCGTGTGGCATTTGGAACCGTCGTTAGACGATCCCGACACCGTTTACGCCGGTGTGGAAGATGCGGCGCTGTTTCGTACCACCGATGGCGGCAAGTCGTGGCACGAATTCGCCGGGCTGCGCGGCAGCGACACCGGGCCGAAATGGCAGCCGGGCGCAGGCGGGATGTGTTTGCACACGATTCTTCTCGATCCAAAGAACCCGCAACGGATGTACATCGCTATATCGGCTGCAGGCGCATTCCGCACCGATGACGGCGGAAAAACATGGCGTCCAATCAATCGCGGGTTGCATTCACAATACATTCCCGATCCGAATGCGGAGGTTGGTCATTGCGTTCATCGCATCGCGATGCACCCATCGCGTCCGAACACGCTCTTCATGCAAAAGCACTGGGACGTGATGCGCACCGACGATTCCGGCGATTCTTGGCAGGAAGTCAGCGACAACTTGCCGAGTGATTTCGGTTTTCCGATCGACGTTCACGCGCATGAGCCGGAGACGATTTACGTCGTGCCAATCAAGAGCGACTCGGAGCATTACCCGCCTAATAGCAGGCTGCGCGTGTACCGCAGCCGAACAGGCGGCAACGAATGGGAAGCGCTCACGAAAGGTCTGCCGCAACGCAATTGTTACGTGAATGTCTTGCGCGACGCGATGTCTGTCGATTCGCTCGAGCCGTGCGGCATTTATTTTGGAACGACTGGCGGACAAGTTTACACATCGGCCGATGCCGGCGACAGCTGGAAGCCGATTGTGCGTGATCTGCCTGCTGTTCTTTCGGTGGAAGTCCAAACGCTGCCGTGATCCCTGCTGGCGGATCGGTACGGTAGCAACATTGTTTGCATTGAATGGCACCCAGCCAAGCAACACGCGACTCGCGATGTTCTTTCTCATCGCGTATGCGATCAGCTGGGCGGCTTGGACTACCCTTTTCGCCCAGCACTTCTCTTTTTTGGTAGGACCTGGGCGCTGGCTGTATTTGACGGCCGTCGTAGCGCCACACGCCGCGGCGGTCGTGACCACAGCGGCTGAGGGTGGGCGCGGTGGACTACCAGCATTTTATCGCCGGGTCCTGCGGCAAGTACCGTTTCAGTGGGCAATGTTGGCGATCTGCGTGCCACCAATCATCTATCTGATGCGTGATGCGGTCGTCCTCGGCTTTGGCTTGCCTCATGGGCCGCTTTTTCACCATCCACCACGAACTGTGATGACGCTGCTATTCGGGCAGACCATTGTGGTCTTGGGCGAGGAACCGGGGTGGCGCGGTTTTGCTCTTCCGCGATTGATCGCGCGGTTCGGCCCAATTGTGGGGACGCTGATCCTCGGCGTCGCGTGGGCTTGTTGGCATCTTCCGCTGTTCATGATCGCAGGCACGCCTCAGTATGGGACCGGCTTTCTGCCTTTTGCTCTGATGTTGATGGCGTGGTCTATGGTCATCACATTGCTTGTGATGCGCGCGCGGGGCAGCGTCGTTCCGGCGATGCTGTTCCACGCATCCGCGAACGTGTGTGCTTTCACGATGTGGGAGCCCGATGC
>Ga0209056_10000650_pt1 | contig 38507 bp, 28 predicted proteins | sample GraSoiAngelo_114_FD_185876 | JGI IMG/M metagenome (GOLD analysis project Ga0209056, IMG submission 185876) | Grasslands soil microbial communities from the Angelo Coastal Reserve, California, USA - 14_0903_13_40cm (SPAdes) (version 2) | ecosystem: Environmental > Terrestrial > Soil > Grasslands... | reverse complement strand
GCCGTAGACCGGCGATGACGTTGTCGGCGTGCTCCCGTCGGTCGTGTAGTGGATCGTCGCCCCGCTGGTGGCGTCACTGATGCTCACCGTCACCGACCCCGTGTAGGTCCCGCCACCCGGGCTGAAGCTCGGCGTGGCCACCGGAGCCGGGTTCACCGTGAGCGTGGCCGGGTTGCTGGTCGCGCTGCCCGCCGTGTTGCTCACCACCACCACGAACTGCGCCCCGTTGTCCGACGTGGTTGTGGGCGGGGTCGTGTAGCTGGACGAGTTCGCGCCCGAGATGGGGGTTCCGTTCTTGCTCCACTGATAGCTCAACGGCGCCGTGCCCGACGCCGTCACCGAAAACGTCGTCGACTGCCCCGCCGTCACCGTCTGGCTCGCCGGCTGGCTGGTAATCGAAGGCGGCACCGCACCAGGGTTCACGGTGAGCGTGGCTGTTTGAGTCGCCCCACCGTAGGACCCCGAGATGGTGACCGAGGTGGATGTGGACACCGCCGTGGTTGTCACTGTGAAGCTCGCACTGGTGGCTCCGGCGGGAACCGTCACACTGGACGGAACACTCGCCACCCCCGTGTTGCTGCTCGACAGGCTGACCACCGCGCCGCCACTCGGCGCTGGCCCGCTCAGCGTGACCGTGCCCGTGGAAGGACTCCCTCCGGTAACGCTCGAGGGGTTCAGGCTCAACCCGGAGAGGATTGGAGGTACTCCGGTGCCCGCGTTGCCGGGCAGCACCGAGATCGCGATGGTATGCAGGTTGGCGACCGCTAGGTCCTGCACTCCGTCACCATTGAGGTCGCCCACGGTCACGTATACTGGGTCACTGTCCACAGGGAAGGTCTGCACAGGCTGGAAGGTTCCATCACCGTTGCCGAGCAGCACCGATACTGTAGTGTCGAGATGGTTGGTAATCACCAGATCCGGCTTGCCATCGCGATTGAAATCGCCCACAGCCACGAAATAAGGATGCGAGCCCACACTGCTGAAGGTCTTCGCCGCCTGGAAGGTTCCGTCGCCGTTGCCCAGCAGCACCGAGAAGGTGTTCTCATTCACGTTGGCGACCGCTAGGTCCGGCTTGCCATCGCCATTGAAGTCGCCCACGGCCACACCTGCGGGACCGTTACCCACGGTCAACTGCGATGCCGGCTGGAAGGTCCCATCGCCATTGCCCAGCAGCAGCGAAACACTGTTGGAAGGGGAAACGGAGCAATCAAGGGAGCAACCGTAGTCGGCGACCGCCAGATCCAGCTTGCCATCGAGATTGAAATCGCCCACCGCGAAGTACCAAGGATTGGGGCCCGCGGGGAAGTTGAGTGCCGGCAGGAAGGTGCCATCGCCGTTGCCCAGCAGCACCGAGACGGTGCTGGAATCAACGTTAGAGACCACCAGATCCGGCTTGCGGTCGCCATTGAAGTCGCCCACCGCTACCAGTCCAGGATGGATGCCCACAGGGAAGGTTCGCGCCGCCTGGAAGGTGCCATCGCCGTTGCCGAGCAGCACGGAGACGCTGTTGTCACCATAGTTGGTGATTACCAGATCCGGCTTGCCGTCGCCATTGAAGTCGCCCTCGGCTATGTACCAAGGAAAGCCGCCGCCTGAGGCGAAATATATGTTTTTCGCCGGCTGGAAGGTCCCATCGCCGTTGCCCAGCAGCACCCAGGCGGTCCAATCGCCAAAGTTGACTACCGCAAGATCGGGCTTGCCATCGCCATTAAAGTCGCTGACGACGATGCCCGAAGGGCCGTTCTTAGACCCGGCTACATACTCTGTCTGGGGATTGAACAACGGCGTCTGCGGCGCTGTCTGCGCCAATGTCGGATTTGGAGACGCTAGCAGGAAAAATGAGGTCGCTGCTACGAGTAACGACAACCTTCCTAATTTTCTATTCATGGAGCACCAGACGGATGAATTTGAGCGTCATGCTACACAGCTACAAAAGCAACCAGATGATCGATCACCGGATCTGCTCTCTGCACCAAACCAGCCATACGCTCACCACAAAATCCCTCGTTCGTGCTCAAGCCTTTCCCCGCGCCAACGGTAAGAGGGGCCCGGGTGCCGATCAATCGGTGGGACACCTGAATTTAATCCGGACAAGAACCTGACGAGAATCCTGACTTCCCCTCAACAAACTATCTTTATGTCTTAACGTCGGCAGTGAAAGCGGTGCACTTCGACCCACAGCTCGGGGCAGCGGCTACTGTCGGCACCACGGGGTATGGCATGCCCGTATTGGTTTCGCCGGCCAGCTCGATGAAAGGATGCGGAAGTCGAACTGCTTGGCCTCGAGCCTGCAGCAATGAATGAAGGCCCACGGACTCAACATGCCTTCGGCGCCAAAGCAGACCAAGATAAGGATCTAAACCTTTACTTCGGAGACGCCGAGCACAGTCCGGAACTTAGGCAGTAATAGCGCACGGTCTTCCGGAGTCAACCACACGACCCACGCGCAGGCGGCGGCCAGCACCAGGGTGCACAAGCCCATGGCGGCCCAGCGTACCAGCATCGGCCCCGGCATCATGTGGTGGATCGCCCAGCCGGCAGCCAGCAAGGCTGCGGACACTGCAGCGAAGCCCGACCAGAAACGCAGGGCGAAAGCACCATACGACTCGCCGATGATTCGGCACGTGGCCTTGATCACGAAGTGGTAACAGCCGATTGCCTCACCGAGCATCAGTCCGACCGGCACAGCCCTAGGGCCCAGGCGTGGGAGCAACGCCGCGACCAAGCCAATGCCCACGATCGCGGAGAAAAAATAACCGATTGCTTGAACCTTATGCCGGTTGGTGGCAGTTGCCACGGTCGAGCTCGCAGCCCAGGGCGTCTGGAATGCCATCAAGATCAGGAACAACCGCAGCAACGTCACGTCCGGTTCAATGCGACCACGGGTCCAGACCGTGATGATCAGCGCACCTTCGTACCAGGCGCTAGCGGCAACTGCGAGAGTAACAGCGGCTACTGCCGCCACTGTGATGCGGTGAACCATGCGCAGTTTTTCTAATTCGCCCAGGGTTTCCATCCTGGCGAAGTCCGGACACAGGGCTAGATTGATGCTATATAGCCCCTGACGGACAACGTCGATCATGGCCTTCGTGACGGAAAGCACAGCCACCGCCAAGCCGCCCAAAGCCGCAGAGACCAGGAGAATGCTCCCTTGGTAGGCGATCAGATTGCCAACCACGAGCAATGCAAATAGGAGACTCGGACAGGCCAACTCCTTAAGGACCGAAAGCTTCGCTTCCGCAATACCCGGAAGCAGTGCAGGGTAGCGTCGGCGCACGTCGAGGAGCACAAAGAGCGAGATGAAGCCGACCGTCAGGATTTGCAGGGAAGCGATGGCCAGCATTCCGCCACCCAAGATCAGGACTAACGCCGATAAGAGGACAACCAGTAGCTGTTGCGCGTTTGCTATCCATTGCGAGCGCGCCAGATTACCCATAGTCTGATAGATCGCGCTGATCAGTCTCATGGGCATTGACCACATCACATAGCCAGCGAGCAGTATGATGACCAGCGTCGCAGTCGCCGGCTTTGTCACCCTCAATCCGATCCAGTGGGGGATGGGGAAGAGCCATACGAGGCTTGCCACGAGCAAGGTAACGCTTGCTGAAAGTAAAAGGTAAAAGAACAAGGAGCTATGCTGGACGGTACGGTATTCATCAAGATCGTTTCTGGCGTAGGCTTGGGTCAGCCGGTTGACCGCCGCCCATTGCATTCCGATGTCGAGGCTGCCCAGGTAGCCGACGGCGGCGAACAGCGCCAAATACTCCCCATATGAAATCGGTGACCAGTAACGCAAGAACAGCGGGACCAGCACCAGCGACCCCAGCCGCACCATCACGTGTCCAAGAAAAATGGCATTAGCGGCTGGAAGGACGCGGCGAAGCACTACTCACCCTCCTCTATCATGCGGGCGGCGACGGTGTTTGCTGCGCCAATGGCCGGATTCTCGGGGCTGCCGGCAGCACTCGTGTGGTCATCGCCCTTCGTCGCCGGCAAGGGGAGGCAAGGTCCTAACCATGACCCCGGCAAAGTCCACTTCTCTTCTGTCCTAGGCATGTTCTGGCCCTAACTACTTTCTAAAGACAGCCGCCAACGCGGAAGGGTCAAACGAATTTCGCAGCAGCAGGGAGAGGGGTTTCCTGTCAGCAACAGTCAGCAATGACGCGAAAAGACTGCTGTCCTTGGGCCAGCTTGCATCTATAGCTCGGCAACGAAGGCAAGTCCCACCGTCGGGATGGGCGATTTTCCGGACGATTTGCAGCAGTCCGGGTTGGTATGGAAGATGGGCGACTTGGCAGCCGAGCAAGTTCGCCTCGCGGCGGCAAGAGATGTTCCCCGGAGCGAAGGATCCGTGAACAACGCGGAACATGGCTAAGTCGGGTTCTGAATCTCCAATCGCCAAAACGTCATCTGCTGGCAGCCCGACGAAAGCCAGAAGCGAGAGCAATCCAGTACCCTTGTTGATCTCTTTGGCGAGAATGGCTGTGTCCAGGCCCGTATGATGAACTTGGAGCCGATCCAACTTCACACTCGCCAACAGATCCTGCACCAGAAGAGGCGGCAGTGGCTTGGTCCGGCCGTCTTGGTAGGTAAACGCCCGTAGCGAATATTGGTAATCGGCGTTTAGAAAGATTCCGGGAATCCGCTGAAAAGCATCTTGCGCCTGCTCCAACTGCCGCAGGGATTCGGTGCTGACGAGCACGCGCTCTTGCTCACTGACCGCGTCCCAAAGGACGCTCCCATACTCAGCCACGCCGCCAGCGAAGCCATAAGCGCGGCAATATTGCTTCACTTCGTGCAGCGTGCGAGCGGTGTTTACGGCAATTGCAAACCCATGGGCGTGGAGCAAGGAGATCGCCTTGATGCCGGCAGCCGTCGTGGAAGGAAACCCGAAGACCATTCTGTCCAGCACGCCATCAATATCTGTCACGACGAGGGGGGTGTGCCAGCGAATCTCGTGCGGGCGATGGCACAACTTACCGCACTCCCGGATTGTTTCCCCAACGAGGAAATTCCAAGCTGAAAGGTATTGCTGGTGAAACTCGCGCCGCCGGTGTAGGAGCCGAGGGTTTTGTAGACCAAGTGTGGCAAGATTCTGTGCCCACAGGCCGGCCAGCAGTTTGTTCAAAAAAAGCCGTTTCTCGACATGAATGTCACCACTTTCTTGGACATAGTGATGGACGAGCTGCGCCGATTCTTTCTCCGAAAGCCGAAAATGGAAAATAGCGTCGGCCAGATCATAGGCTGGGTCGGTCATGCCAAGCTCATTCTTCCCCTGGCCATGATGTTCGAAATCCGTCTTGAGCAGCCTGGAATCGGCGACGACCCATTCTTGGCGCGACATTTTGCTGTCAGTCAGGATGGGCACCGGGCACTGTTGCCGCGACAGTTCGTGTTGAATTCGGGGGCGCTTCAAAGCTGACGCAATCCGTGAGCTGTAGGCGCGACATAGAGCACTTGCCAATATCTCGGAGCCCTTATGACGACCCTCGCGGGCCAAATCCGGCGTGGGATCAGTGCCTAAACTCAAGCTGCGCGCCCGCGCCGCAACGTAGGCGGCAAGGGACTTGATCCATGCATGGCGGTCCGGAGCAAAAAGTGGCGCGTCTTGTACTTCGGGAAACCATTCTGTGTAGAGGATCCCATCACGCAAGCCGAGAATGGGCGGAACGAACTGTGCCAGTTGCTCGCCCGCTCGAAAGGCGTGGTACCCCAGCCATCCCCAGCCAACGCTTTTGGCGAGCACATAACGGACTTCTCTGGCACCTGCGGCATCGTCCAGATGAATTTCATAAACTCGCTTGAGGCGGACGTCCACTCGCTCCGGGGGCTGCCCTCGCCACTGCAGGTTCAACTGGTCTGTCTTCGGGTTGGGCGTGACCCGCGCTCTAACATAACCCCGAGCTTTAAAATACTCGTTTAACCTGGCTGCCACTGCACCCGATTCGAGCAATTGTTGTTTGTAGCGTTCGGCAGGTTCTAACGTGAGCACTTTGATTTTTGAAAGAGACTGCAAAGTGGGCGAGTTTTTCCAATCGGGAAAGGCCGGTTCAGCCGGATTCAGCATCACCATGTCTTCGTCTGAGAAGCCTGCTTGGCGAAGCAGATGGACAGCCTTGGCAACAGTTTGTCCTGTATGGATCGACTCGTCCACAATCAGCAGACGTGCCTTTTTTCGGGCAGCTCGTCGGAGCGCTTCTCGCTCCCACACAGCCACGCCTTTTCCGGGGCGAACTGCGACCCAGTCCGTGTCTCTAAGCCCGGTGCTGAGATAGGCGCACAGGAGGGGCGCCAGGAACGAGCCCGCTGTACGCAACCCCATCACCATGGCAGGCCGCTCAGGTTCGGGGAAAGCAGCGACAAACTTCCGTCCCAGTTCGAGGGAATCAAAAGGAGCAAAGTCTCTCGAACGGAAGAAAGCGGGGATTTTCGGGCGAAAATTCCACAAACGTCTTGGAAAGTCGGCAGTCAGCAAGCTTGCCAGTTGATCGCGCTGCTGGAGGAGGATCGCGCGGTCGGGGCTCGCAGCAATCAGTGAGCGCCGCAGAAATTCAGTCACAGCTGCTGCCCAGACCCCTCTCCAGTGATGCAACCGAAACAACCACGCTGCGCGCAATCTGCCTGCGGCGTCGAGCAGCTTCTCCACGGCCTGTACCGCAGGGCGGGCCAAGGGCAGGAGTTGGCTAATCTTGGAAAAATCATACCTATTCCCGACAAGATAGTCGTCGACTGCGTCCATGATGGCGCAAGAGAGCAAGAAAATATTCGTGGTCACCTCAGATTGCTGCCAACCCTCTTGCACCCGATCGAGCTTGTCCAGTTCTTCCGAGAGGTAACGCACCACTTCCCGGATCGTGGGAAAGGCGTTTAGGCACCAGGGATACTGAGCGTAGAAGCTCGCTTCAACTGCTGCAGGTGCTCCGGGGAGAGGCTTCTGAGCGTATGGGTGGCCGGTGACTGGGCCACTGGCAGGCTCCTCTCCTGTCGAAGTTGAAACGTGTCTCTGCGTGTTCGTGAGGGTCTGCTGTCCCGTACTCATTGGGGCTTCGCTCCCATCCTCGAGAGCTTGGTGTTCCTTGGGAATCTGCGCTAATTCCCACCGTGCTGTGGAAGGGTTTCCTCCACTGATTGAGGCGGCCGATCCTGGCGTTGATTGAGCGCGCCCGCGGTTGCCGGAGTGATCGCATCGATCAACACGCAGATCTTTTTCAGGAGTTTCTCCTGGTCATGGAGAGAACTAAAGGTGTGGTCTGATCGCGGAATGATTTGCACTCTTACCTTTCCCGACGCGCATAATTGCTTGAGTTCGCAGCCAACTGCCTCGCGTAGATCATTTAGTTGTGGATCGCTTTCCGCATACAGGAAAGTCACACGAGCACCCCGCTCGGCCAACATTCGCAAATTAGCGGCGAGCTGAATCGATTCGGCAGACATTTTTCGTCGGGAAGCGAATTGCGTCCTTGCCTGAAATCCGAGCGCCCTTAGGATATTTCGGTAATTTGCCTTTCCGGTGAGCAGCTTGTACCAGCTTTTAAGATTAAAGAGGGCGAAATTCCAATAATAAAAGGCCGCACTGCGCGTAATCTGATCCGAATTTTGGTCTTCATCTTCGGTTAGCTGTAGGTTGATCAGGAATGCGCCCACCACTCGCGGGTCACAACAGGCTGTCTGGAGCGAAATGCGCGCTCCAGAGCATCCGCCCAGCAAGATGAAACGGCTGACGCCCCTTGTTGCCTCCAAAAAACGCATAGCATCTTGCGTTTCCCTTATAGCGCTCTTGTCGAAGGGAAGATTGTCATAACGGACCGCGCTATCTCCGATTCCAGAGAAGTCAAACCGAAGAACCACGAAGCCCATGGCAGCCAATGCTCGTGCCATTCTTACGTAAATGCGTCCTGGTGCAACGCGGTGCACGATTCCCGGGTTTAAGAGGATTACGGCAGGCTTAGGGTGATTCCCGTTCCTGATTGGAGGATCGGTCAGAATCCCTATCAAGGATTTCACTTCTCCGAAAAGGACGGCCTGTTCTCTCATCGGTGTACCCTATTGGTCCAGGAAACAATTGAGTGGAGTATCTGGCTGGGTACGAGCAAGCTGCCATCGGAGGTTGGGCGCCAAATCTGAGGGGCATCAAAGCGCTGATACTCGAGGCGAGCCTCCCTTTGGCTCAAATGTTCTCTCAAGTTCGCTTCGCCGGCCGTTTGGTCGCTTTGAATAACCAGAACATTCTTGGCCGGACTCCCCGCAATTGGCGGAAGGTCTATCTTTTCGAGTTCGGCACGGAGGAAGCGCGACAGAGGGAAGCCGAGCACGTCCAAGTAGCCCTGGGGTTCTTGTGCACTGCTTGGTTTCGGGCGAAAGCGGAGCATTTCTTTTTGCAAACGAAGTAAGCCGTCGAGATAACTCTTTCCGCTCACCACTGGATCCCAAAGAACCATGCTTTCGGGATCGGCTCGTTGAGCGGCGGCAATCATCGCCAGGGTTCCGCCCAGTCGGAGTCCTATAAGGCAGACTTGAACCACGGCCGTCCTACGCCTCACCTCGGAAATGGCAGTCGAGACGTCCTCCAGCCATTGAAGAATTGTGCCCTCTTCCCTGCTGCCGGACGAGTCGCCGCAGCCGTAGTAGTCAAACCGCAGAACCGGGAACCCGGCGTCACACAGGCGCGCGGCAAGCTGACGAAGGGCCCGGTGAGAATTGATGTATTCGTGCCCCACCGGTTGACAGACAACGACTGCGCACTTCCGGCGCCTCCCGAGGGTCGGCTCATGGTAGCATCCGAAGAGCAGTTTATCGGGCGAGCCGAAATAGAAGGGCGCAACTTTTTCCGCTTGCCTCATTGGCAATACAAACGTTCTTTGCAACTTGCTGCGAGTTGCCCGAGAGTTTGAAATGCGAGTTCATTGGGCTTGATACGCAAACCTAGCTCCTTCTCCAGCCTGGCAACCACTTGTGTAGCCAACAGTGAGTGACCTCCCAAATCAAAAAAGTTGTCGTAGATGCTCACTCGCTCCACTTTGAGCACGTGCGTCCAGATGCCCGCCAACAGCTCTTCGATGGGTTCACGAAATCCTTCGAAAGATTGGTCGTCGCTCAATTCCACGTGATCCGGTACCGGAAGTGCGCGCCGATCCAACTTTCCATTCGCTGTTAATGGGAGCCTTTCCAGTGCGACAACGATGGGGACCATGTAGCTGGGCAATTTCTCTTTCAGGAAGTTGCGCAGGTCTTTGAGCGAGGAGGACTCTTCCTTTGCCAGTACGACGTAAGCCACTAGGCGCGGATCACCTGGACGATCCTCGCGAACGATGACGCAGGCATCACGGATGGCCTGATGCTCACGCAGCACGGACTCGATCTCGCCCAACTCGATCCGGAATCCACGAATCTTCACTTGATTGTCTATCCGCCACAGGCATTCAATATTTCCATCCATTCGATAGCGCGCAAGGTCACCCGTTTTGTAGAGGCGCGAACCCGGTTCGCAATCGAACGGGTTCGGGATGAATTTCTCGGCGTTCAATTCGGAACGATTTCGGTAGCCCCGCGCCAAACCATCGCCGCCTATGTAGAGCTCCCCAATCACGCCCACGGGCACCGGCTGCATGTTGTGGTCAAGCACGTACATTTGGGTGTTCCCGATCGGGCGGCCAATCGGGATAAGGCCTGCGGATGATGTGACGTGGTGGAAGCTGGACCACACGGTAGTTTCCGTGGGGCCGTACATGTTCCAGACCGAGCATGCCCTAGGGATCAACTGCTCGGTTAGTTCTCGGGGCATCGCCTCACCGCCACAGAGAATCTTCAAGTCCGCTTTCCCCGGCCATCCCGATTCAAGCAATAGCTTCCAAGTGGACGGCGTTGCTTGCATCACCGTAATCTCATAATGGTCCAGCATGCCCCACAATCGCTGCCCGTCCTGCGACGCTTCGCGACTGGCGAGCACACAGCAAGCGCCCACCATTAGAGGCAGGTAAAGCTCGAGAGCAGCGATATCGAACGATATCGTGGTGACGGCCAGCAGAGAATCTTTCTCGGTGAGCCCTGGCCGAGCTCGCATGGACGTCAGCAAATTGACGAGCGAACGATGACAAATCTGAACCCCTTTGGGCCGGCCTGTTGATCCCGACGTGTAGATCACATACGCCAGGTTTTCCGGTTCAATCTCGGTCGCCGGATTTTCTCGGCTCTCCCGAGAGATGATTGGCCAATCTTTGTCGATGCGGACAAGTTTCTCCACTTGCTCGCTCAACGTGCTGCGGAATGGCTCGTGGGTAATCAAGAGTTGTAATCCGGAATCCTTGATCATGAATGCAAGCCGCTCTTCCGGGTACGCTGGGTCAAGCGGTACATAAGCTCCGCCAGCTTTCAGGATGCCCAACAGGGCCACCATCATCTCTACGGACCGTTCCATGCAAATGCCTACCAGCACTTCAGCGCTCACTCCTAACTTGCGAAGATGGTGCGCAAGTTGATTGGCACGAGCATTTAGCTCTCGATAGCTGAGTCGTTCCTCTTCGTACACGACCGCCGTGGCATCTGGCGTCCGCTCCACCTGGGCTTCAATGAGTGCATGCAGGCAGCGGTCCACGGGGTAATCCACCCGCCTATCATTCCATTCGACGACAATCTGGTTTCGCTCTGCGTCGGTCAAGACAGGCAATTCCGCGACGTGCTTTCCTGGCTCAGCGGCCGCGCCTGTGAGCAAGGTCTTCCAATTTCCGACCATTTGCGTGATGGCTGAGTCGTCGAACAGATCGGGGTTGTACGTGATGGGCCCAAAGATACGGTCTCTGCGGTCGTCGAGCACGACCATCAAGTCGAGCTTGGAACCTCCATTGGAGATTTCCCCAGTCACTAGATCCCACCCTGAGGCGATACTGGGCATCTGGGGCTGCTGCGAAAGGATCACCTGAAACAGAGGATTTCGACTGGGATCAGGCCTATGTCGGAGCTCTCTTACGACGTAGGGGAAAGGAGCGTCTTCGTGAGCCAACGCGTCCAGAACCACTCCCCTTACACGCGACAGTAACTCCCGGAACGTGGGGTTGCCTGAGAGGTCGATCCGCAGCGCGAGCGGATTTATAAAACAACCTAGCAGGGGCTCAACTTCAGCCTGCTTACGGCCCGCAGTCGTGCTGCCCACGGTTATATCCTCTTGACCCGTATAACGATGGAGCAGCGCGACAAACCCAGCCAGCAAAGTCATGTAAAGCGATGCTCTTTCCTGCTGGCTGAGGTGCCTGAGCGTCCTGACTAAATCTGCGGGCAGTGTGAATCTTTGAATCGCACCGCGATGCGTTTCGATCGGCGGTCGTGGACGATCGCTGGGCCACTGGAGCGGAGAAAGCTCGCCCGCTAGCTGCCTGCGCCAGTAGGCCATGTGTTCGGACCCGGTATGGTCGGACGACCTTTTCCGCTGCCAGTACGCAAAGTCTGCATACTGAATGGGAAGGTCCGGCAGTGGCGAGGGCTTGCCCGCCGCAAAGGCTTCGTAAAGTGTCGCCAGTTCGGGGAGGAAAACCCGGTAAGCGGATGCCGCGTCGGAGATGATTTGATGAACAGTCATGTAAAGGCGATGCCGCTCATCGTCCATGCGTACCAGCAAGGCACGCATCAATGGACCCGTTTTCAAGTCGAATGGACGCTGTGCATCCTCCGTTGCCAAACCCACCGCTTCCGCCTCGCGCTCTGCTTCCGGAAGCTTGCGTAAATCCGTCGTCGGCAGCGGAAACACGCGAGGAGCCGGGTGAACAATCTGGATGGGCTCGCCGGCCGCGGCTTCAAGCGTCGTGCGCCAGATCTCGTGGCGTCGAATAATTTCAAGCAAGCATCGCTCTAACACAGCCACGTCGAGCGGGCCTTGCCGGTCAACGGCGATACTTTCGTTATAGAAAGGGACATCGCCCGCAATTTGCCCATGGAGCCATATCTGTTGCTGAGCGAAAGATAGAGGTACAGGTTCCCCGGGTGGACGAGGGCAGATCAGAGCCCGTTCGCCCTTCTCTTTTTCAGGCTTGCCGCGTAGATATTTTTGAAGGAGCCTGCGCTTGGCTTCAGAAAGTCGGGCAAGGTCAGACTTTGCGTCGCTTTCCTGTTGATGTATCACTGTCTCTCTCACGGTCAAGTGGTCGGGAACGTAGGTTGCTGCCCTCCCGCAAAACGCTCATGCTGGTCTGCGTCAGTTCGGCACAACCCATTCAAGTTGTGCCGTCGAACGGTTCTTTTAATCTTCCTATGCCGCAGTCATTGTACTCGGTGGCTTGCCGAAGCGGAGCGGCAACCTCGTCAAACCGCGCAATCCGAGATTCGAGCGCCAGACGAGTGGTCCGGACTCAAGTGCCCAATTGGGCAGCCGGCGCAGCATCAACTCAAAGGCAACCTGACCTTCGATCCGCGCCAGCGCCGCACCGAAGCAGAAGTGCGCCGCCCACCCGAACGCAAGATGCCGGTTGTCGGCGCGAGTGATGTCCAAGCGGTCGGGATCAGGAAATCTCTCCGGGTCTCGATTCCCGGCGGCCATTACCGCAATTACAGCCTGGCGCTTTCGAATCCGCCTTCCACCCAGAATCGTATCTTCCGGAGCCAAGCGGGCAGTATGCTGGCTGGGGCTTTCGTAGCGCAGCAACTCCTCTACGGCCGATGGGATCAGCGAGAGATCGGAGCGGAGTTTTTCGAGTTGGTCGGGATTCCGCAGCAGGGCAAGCACACCGTTTCCGATCAGGTTGGTGGTGGTCTCTTGCCCCCCCACCATGGTCACAATGCAGTTCGCGACTACTTCCTCCTCGCTTAACCGGTCGCCCTGAATTTCCGCATTCATCAACGAACTTACAAGGCCGTCATGAGGGTGGAGACGCTGCTCGCGCATGGCGGAACGGAAGTAATCAGCCATCCCCAGAACGCTCTTAAGAATTCGTGGCGCGCGTTCCGGATTGTGCTGGAAGTTGCCGAGCATCTCAGCGAAATCCTGGGACCACGCTTTCAACTGCTGGAAATCGTCCACGGGTACGCCCAGCATCTCGGCAGTAACGATGCAGGGCAGAGGCTCAGCTAGGTCAGCAATCACATCCATGCAGCCTTTACCCTGGACTTCGTCGAGCAGACGATTGGTGATCTCGTGGATGTGCGCGCGCAGGACTTCGACCCGCTGAGGAGTAAACGCCTGCGACGCGAGACTACGCAATCGCGTATGAGTTGGCGGGTCCAGGAAAAGCATCTGCTTCACCATGATCTCTGCGATCGGGTTCAGCGAAGCAAGGCCCATGGCAGCGAGCTGTTCCGGCGTCGGAGTGCGCTCAGCGGAGTAGTGATGAAGTACCGTCACCACATCTTTGTATCGGGTCGCCACCCAGGCGTGCAGAAAAGGATCCCAATGCACCGGATCTTCGGTTCTGAGGCGATGAAAAAGGGGATAGGGGTCGGCGAGGACCTCTGGTTCAAGCAGATGATAGAGGCTCAGCGTGCGGTCCGACTCGCTCGCAGCGAAGGCCGTTTGAGTGTGCGGCGTCATTCCGGAAGCCTCTCGGCGGTTGCGGGTTCGGTTCCGTTCGCAAGGAGCTGCGCCTCCTCCTCGCTCATGGCTTCCAGCTTGGCGAGGAGGAGCGCCTCGATTTGCGCTGAAAGTTTTGAAACCGTCGGCGCATCGAAAAGAGTGCGAAGGCTAAGCTCGACCCCGAACGCATCCCGCACTCTGGCAATCAGTTGGGTGCCTAACAGGGAATGGCCACCGAGCAGAAAGAAGTTGTCTTCCACGCCGACTCGGTCCAGGTCGAGCAACAATGCCAGCATAGCCGCTAGGCGTTCTTCAATGGGTGTTCGGGGTGCCACAAAACTGCTATCGCGCAATGTGTTTTCCGCGTTCGGCGCTGGGAGTGCGGCGCGGTCCACCTTGCCGCTCGGATTCAGAGGCAAGGCTTCCAGCTTCACGAATGTCGCCGGAACCATGTACTCAGGCACCCGAGCGGCAATGAAATTCCGCAACTCCGTGTGCGTCGGTTGAGCCTTCGCAGCGGGCACGAAATATGCAACGAGCCGCTTGTCGCCCGGTTCGACCTCACGGGCCACTACAGTGCTTGCTTGCACGGCCGGGTGTTCGTCGAGCACTTTTACGATTTCCGCCGGCTCGATCCGGAAGCCTCGAATCTTAATTTGCTCGTCAATCCGACCGAGAAACGCGACCTGGCCATCCGGGAGATAACGGCCTAGGTCGCCTGTACGGAAGAGACGCGCCCCTGGTTCGGAACTGAAGGGGTCAGGAACAAATCTCTCCGCGGTTAAGTCGGGCTGATTCCGATAACCACGCGCGAGACCCGCGCCCCCAATGTAGATTTCGCCAGATTCTCCGATCGGAGCCTGCCGCATACCTTCATTCAAGATATGGACCTGCACATTATCGATCGGGCTGCCAATCGAGGGCAGCCGGTGCGGGTGCTCATTGGAAAGAACAGTTCCCGATGTGGCCAACACCGTGCACTCGGTAGGACCATAGTTATTCACCAACCGGAATGGCAGCTTTCGCGGAGGATAGTGGTGGAGGGTGTCGGCCCCCGTGAGCATCACGCGCAATCTGGCCTTCGTTGGCCACTCCAGGGTCATCACCCGCTCCGCAAGAGGAGTCGCCAGGAAGCAGATTGTGATTTTTTGTGAAATAAGCCAGTCGCGAACTGCTTCGGGGTCATTCGCGGCGACACCATCAGACAGATGCAGGCTCGCTCCCGCCGTAAGGTAAGGCCAGAGTTCCCATACAGCGGCATCGAACCCTAGAGCCGATAGCTGACTTGCCCTGTCGTCGCGAGTGATTCTGAACGCCCGCTGGTGCCAGGAGACAAGATTGAGCAGACCGCCGTGCGTGATTTCAACGCCCTTTGGCTGGCCGGTTGAACCTGAGGTATAGATCACGTAGGCCAGGTTTTCCCCCCTCGCTCTAGCGATAGGCGGCTCGGAGTTCTGAGTGACAGGCAATCGTCCTTCCGGGTCTAAGGTGACCACGTGCTCTGGGTGTTCCGGCAACGTGTCTGCCATGCATTGCCCGGTCACGAGAATGGGAGCCTGCGCATCCTTCAACAGGAACATCAAGCGCTCTGTGGGATAGCTTGGATCCAACGGGAGGTAGGCGCCGCCTGCTTTGAGAATGGCCAGAGCTCCCACAATCATCGCTAGAGAACGATCTAGATAGAGCCCGACGACGACATCGGGACCAACGCCGAGCGACTGCAGGATATGTGCCAGTCGATTGGCCCGACGATCAAGCTCTTGGTAGCTCAGCGATCGTTTTCCATGCGTTACCGCTATCGCGTCCGGAGTCGCAGCGGCCTGAGCGCTTACGAGCTCAGGAACACACCCTTGTGGAAGGGAGTCCTCCTGGTGGGGATTCACTATGCTCGGCCTTGGCTGGCCCGCGCGTCTAAATGATGCTTGCTCTCCTACTGAGTTTGCGGCGGTGTCACACATATTATGCCCCTCTTTCCCAGGTCCCAGAGTGTCCAGGCGATAGGATTCAGTGGAACGAGTGAGTCAAGATTTCGGCGCTTGACGAATACCCCTTTCACTCGGACTGATGGATCAAACAACTGAAGACCAATTCGGCGTGGCAGCGACAATGAACTGCACATGCTTGTCCCCGCGGAAGGTTAAGGCCAAAGGGCGCTAAAAATTCGCCCTGGAAACAGTATTGCCCAGGAAACCAAGTGAGCTCAACTTCTTTGAAGTCAATGTACCGTCGGCAGAGGGGATAGAGTGCCTTGTAGACAGCCTCCTTTGCCGAAAAAATCATGGTGAGCCGCTCTTGGAAATCGCCGCCACGAACCCAGTCGAGTTCGGCCTCACGGCAAACCAGGTCGCTGATATCCGTTCCTTGTATCCTTTCCACGGTTTCTAAATCCACGCCGATTGCAAAGCCATTCGAACATTTAACCGCAACGGCAACACTCCAAGGATGACAATGGGTAATCGAGCCTACGATTCCATCAGGCCATATGGGCTCTCCCTTTTGGCCACGCAATACGGGAGGAGGATTCTCAAAACCGATCTGTTTCAAGGCAAAGTGCGCTGCAGCTCGTCCTAAGGCGAACTCCACCCGTTTTCTTCCGCAAGCACGAGGCGACAGAATTCGCGCCTCCTCGGGATGGAGGGTATAACTCGCCTGGTCTTCTCCAGAGACGATGGCCAAGCCGACGTTTTGGCCCAGACGCAGAGAGCTGTCCGCAGCCGCCATTGTCTGAATCACCGTCCACTCCAGCGCGTTCGTCAGCCCCCTTGCCTCTGTTTGTTCCATTCGGCTGGGCTGAGCGTACCGGAAACGCTCTTGCCTCGGTTCTGAGTGGAATCTACTGGACAGGGCTTCCGTGATGTCGACTGGCATCGATTCGGGAACTACTAGATGACGCATTCCTGCGTGTGTTGAAGGCTGAAGCGCCAATGAGTCTGTTCGGGGAGCTGGAAGAGTTTGCCCGGCCAAGGGAGAACTTCTGTCTGGCGGCTACCAGATCAAAAACGGATTGCAATTCCAGTTCGAGCTCCCATAGGTTTGAATAAAAGTTCTTGCGAAATAGGTGTCCTTTGCTTCTCCCGATGTCGGGTAGATTCTCTCCGCCAAAATCAGATAGAACATGGGGGTAAGTGAACGCTGCCAACTGCATCGCTTTTGAAGAGATATTGCGTTGGCCCCCGAAGGGGAAAGCGAAAAATCGTACGGGCTTTGTAAGATGACTTTCCAGGATATTTTTGGATCCGATGATCTCTGCTTCTAGTCTCTTTCGATCGGCGTAGCCGCAGTCGAAGTGAGTATGCGTGTGGCTGCCAAACTCGCCCCCCCTGAGATTCCAATAGCGGACTTGGTCCCAAGTCAATGGGAAGAATCCGCTGATACCTTTCACCAAGTCATGCTGGAATTCCTGGTGATTCTCAATCGGTTGCGTTGGAAGAAACAACGCGACCGGGATTGCTGTCTCCTCGGCCACGGCTCGCAGACTCACAAAATTGTCTCCATAGCCATCATCGAAGGTAAGCGCGACACAAGGGACTTTCACCTCGCCCGAACGCAGGAGTTCGATGCCTTCGGATAAACCGATAATTCGATAATGTCTTTGTAAGAAGCGGACTTGGTGCCAGAAAATTTCTGTCGATATGCCCATCCGGTGGATCCGATCGGTAACCAGGTGATGCGTGAGAATAAGCACCGGGTAACGGCCGCGCCACCGCCGGTGCCAGTTCCGCGCAACAACGAGGGGGGAGCAGAGCAACAGCGTCTCGATGAACAATTTCCAAGCGGGGCGGCATCGCCGGCGAATGAGCTCCCTTTGCACTCTGTTAACAGACGCAGGTTCGAATTGAGTCAGATAGGGAGACAAAATCTTGTGCATCCAATCCGCTATTTCTTTTGATGCTTGCGTCGTATCTCCGACCCGCAGGCTCTTGGCGGTTTGTACAAGGAGATCGTCTGTGATCAGATCTGCTTTCAGTGTCAACGCTAGTAAGCCGTCGTAAAACTGCGGCGGGATCGTGAGAGAAGCAATGGCAAACGGGGTCTCTGCATCTCTCGCGAGGTGTTCCACTCTGATATGAAGGCCTTCGGCCTCCACCACTTCGCCTTGCGGCGCTTGGATCGCACCACGTCGTGGAATCAACAGGAGTTCTGGGCCCAGCGGGAGTTCCCCAAGCACGATACCTAGGTCGACATCTTGTTGACGGACGAAGTCTAAGACGTTGGCACCGTTGACATCGGCGGCCAGCAGAAATGGCCATCCCGCTCGCGCACATTCTTCCGCCAACGTTTCAATTGTGAATTTCTTTACACCGTTCCTATGCGGCGGACAACCGTGGACCCACCAGAGTACCCAGTGCGTCAGTCTTTCCACTACAGAATGAAACCAAACCTTCACATTCGAAAGCACTCGGGGCGAGAAAAAAGCCGGGCGTGTGCCGCCGTTGATGATCAACTGCTGCGCAAGGGGAAGCTGTTGGATGGGTCGTTGGACGATCCCGCAGATTTCCGCGCCTGGTACTTCTCGCGTGATTCGATTAGCCATCCTCCAGGCTCGTGAAGGCCGCACACTGGACAAGACCAGAATTCGGAAAGGGCTCATTGCAATTGTTTGTGAATCTCAGGCGAAGGGTTTCAGTAGCTGACTAAGCAAGCACCGACAACGTTCGGGACTACGGACTCTGTCCGTACATCCAAAAGAACATGGCCAGGATGGCGGTTCGCAATCCCCGGACATTTCATGCCCGCTGCCCTTGCCCCCGTACCCTTGAAACAGAATCCTCGAATGCGAGTGAGTCGCTCGGTGGGACCTGCAACTTTTCAGCCGCTTTACGGAAAACGGGGCCGAGAAAGGGACCAAGCAAGCCGTTATCACCCCAATCGAGATTCACAAGCCAGTTCGAAGTGTCTGGGTGCACCTGGACGTTGCGCCCCGGGGGACCCAGAGCGAATGGTCGGTCTGGCCCGTTCCTCTTGAAACCGAACCGCTCGTAGATCTTTTGCATTCTCGGGTGGCTCGAGACCAAGGATACAGTGCGCGGCTTTGTGTCCTCGTGACCGGCTTGCAGGATGCTCAGCAAGACGCCGTAGGCCAATGTGTCGGCGTCCTTGCCATCACATTGCGCGACAAGGATTCGTTCCGGCGAATCGTTGAGGATGACATAGCCGACTGTTTTCTCGTTCTCGAGAATGCGAAAGAGCCTATAACGCACGAAGGGAAGGCTGGTGTTATACCGCCAGTTGAGGTAGTCGGGCGGGGGAGCGAAACGAAAGCGGAAAGGTGACCGGCTAGGCAGAAGGTCGCGCGTAAAGTTCTGTTCCTCTCGCACCGACAGTTTTGCCGCAACGTTCGCGGGAATCCTTGAGGCGCATTCGGGGATCCTCTTTTTTCTCCGTGTGTGGCGCAGGACCCATTTCGCCGCGACCCGCCATTTAGCCTGCCCGGGGTAAGGGAGATACGGCTTGTTCAGCATATAGCTTCGCACGCCGGTAAAAAAACTCCAGTTTTGTCTGCGGATGATCTTATGGGCCTCCTCGCTGCCTCCGTAAACCAAGCCGGCAGAGCAGCATTTTTGCCAGTAGAGGAAGAGGTAGCTCCCCATCCCGGAGCGCAGAGAATGGAAATTACTGCCGAATCCAACGATGATCTTCTTCGAGTCATATTCGAAAGGCATCTTCTCGACGCCGATCGATGCAATTGCGCTCCCATCGTCAGCCAGGATCGTGAACAGCCTGCACCAGTCGCTGCTCGCATAATAGTAATCGACAAAGGGGCGGTGGACGAGGCTGCACTGCGGGTCGATACTTTTCGCCATCCTTTGTAGAGCATCGAAAAGCTCAGGAGTGTACTCTACCATCCGCATGGCGCGCATCCCCAAACGGGCAGCCGAATGCTCGGGAACGAAAGCCCGGCGGCACGGCCTTGTTGTCGCGCCCGGGCAGCGGGACAACTGGCACTATTTGAGGAGGTCAGCCGAACGCCGCACCAACTGGAAGAAGCTGGACAGAACCGCACGGTTGAGCTAGCCACGCCGTAACCTTACATGGAGTTGGTGGATCGTATAGGGGATTCCTCGCCCTTCCACCAGGTCCTGCAATGCGTTCTTGACCTCGCCGTCGCATTCCTCTTTTCGTGCCGCGGGAATCTGCATGAAGTGGCCTTCAATTCGCACCCACCAGCCCCAATGTCCTTCCAAAGTGTCGTAATAGGTTTGGTAGGACTCGTCGATGGATAGTTCAGGTGGGCTGAAGGCTTTGGCGAACAATTGATGGGCTGCCTCTTTGGTGAGTTGCTTCCGCATCCGTGCGGATTCCAGGAGCAAGGCAGGACCCATGTATTTCAAGAAGATGGGGGTCGTTTTTTGGATAAACTCTCGGCCGTTGTCGCGGCCGATGAAGAACAGATCCATTTCGGCTCCAGGTTTCAATACGCGCCGGACTTCTCTCACTGCGGCATCCGGATCGGTGGTCCAGTGAAAGGCGAAAATGCTGAACAGATAGTCGACCGAGCCGGTTTCCAGGGGAATGTGCTCGAAAGATCCGTCCCAGATTTGAACATTGCGAAACGGTTGTACCCTGCGAAGCGCCAGGTTCCGCATGTTCTCGGCTGGATCGATGCCGACGAACTGGACCCTGGACCTAGCCCGGGAGGCCAGCCACGCGAGCGCTCTCCCAGTTCCGCAGCCAATATCGAGGATGAGCCGATAATCGTCCTTGAGGTGGATCGAGCCCAAAGCTTTGTCGGCACCCTGACCCCAACACGAATGAAGATTCGGATCGTCATCGTAGTGTTCGGCGAGTCGGGAATAAGTCTCGACGATCGGATTGGCGAGTTTTGATGTCGGGGAGGTCAATTCTACTGGTTCCTTAAGGTGATTCGGCACAAACCTTTCACGACGCAGAACTCGCTGGGGTCAACATCCGTGAGGTCGATCTTGCAGCCGCTCTGGCTTTCGATGAATACGATAAGGTCAATGAATCCGAAGGAGTCCAGCAGGCCGCCGGCAATCAAATCCGTATCGGCGGAGATCTTGCCGTTCCGCGAATTCCCTGGACGATGATTGCTCTGAACCCAACTGATCACCAAATCGACGAGCTGTGCTTCTGACATTGCCACGGTCATGCACCCTCGAGCAGTTTTACGAGTCTTTTTCGGTCGATCTTTCTGTTGTCGTTCAGAGGCATCTCTTCCAGCCGGTAGATCTTTCGCGGGACCATGTAATCAGGGAGGGCCTCGCGGCAGCGATCCAGGATGTGCAGGTCATCCACGTTGGAGACGCCGGATACGAAGGCCACCACTCCATCCGCGCTCCCGTCGACGACTGGCCAAGGAACCGCAACCACTTGTTCAGCCTGGCTGGTCTTTCGAAGAACGACCTCAATTTCCTGGAGTTCCACCCGGTAACCGCGAATTTTGACTTGGTGGTCGATCCGTCCGAGATAATACAGACAGCCGTTTTCCCCCCGCTTGACCAGGTCCCCGGTGCGGTACCAGAGAGTCTCGCCGGTCTCCGGGAAATGGACGAACTGGCGCCGAGTTTTCTCAGGGTCGTTCCAGTAACCGTCGGTCACTTGCGATCCCGCCAGGCATAGCTCGCCGGTTTCGGAGACTTCGCCCCGCTCGTGATCGGCGACGCGGCATTGCTGCCCGGCAAACGGCCATCCGATCGGGACGATTCCGTTCAAGCACTCCTGTGGGGACTTTGATGGATCCCAGCGGTAATGTGAGATGGCGATCGTAGTTTCCGTCGGCCCGTAAAGATTCTCCACGATCGAGTTGGGAGCTGCTTCCTGCCAGTGTTGCGCGTGGGCGGCCGCAAGCGGTTCGCCGCAGAACACGCTGAATCGCAAGCTCGGAAAACACCTCGGCTGCAGGAGGCGCATGTTGGAGAGCAAAGCCACCACCGAAGGCACCGAGAACCACATCGTCAGTCCGTGGTCCCGAATAAACTTCGCCGGCAGCATCACGGATTTCTCTGGCACGGAAAACAGGCAAGCGCCCCGCTCCCAGCAGATGAACATATCGTGCACGCTTAGATCGAACGTCATATCGAATTCCTGCGAGAAGCGATCTCGCTCGTTCACTTCGTAACGGTTCGAGATGTACTCGATGTAAGACCACACGTTCGAGTGGTGGATGGGAACGCCCTTGGGTTCGCCTGTGCTTCCCGACGTGAAGAGCAGATAAGCGACGGCAGCCGAATCGACTTCGATGTCGAAGGCAAAACCCGCACCCTCCGACATTTGTCTGGAGGAAACAAACCGGTGCTGCGGGAAAGCGGCACAGAGATCGGCCGCGTCGTCCAGATCCGGCAGGATCACCGTTAGAGTCCGGCCGATTTCCGGGAGGAGCCTGTGCAACTGCCCCAGGGCTTCTCGCCCCACCACCAAGACTCGACTTCCGGAAAGCACAAGCATCTTCCGTGTGCGGTCGACGGGAAACTTGGGGTTGAGCGGAACATAACCCTTCCCTGTCCCGAGGATACCCAGGACGCCGGCGTAGGCCGTGACGCTCCGCGAAGCGAGAATTGCGGCCAGAGGGAACGATTCCAGTTCCCGGTCGAGGATCGTCCTGGCGATAGCCGCGGCGCGGCCTCGAAGCTCGCGATAACTCAGCCTCTTGTCGTCTACAACCAGCGCCTCGCGAGAGGCGAATCGCTCAGCGGAGTCCAGAAAGCCCTGAATCAAGCCTTTGTACCTCATTCGCGTGGCGGTGGCCAAAGCGGGTCGAGACGAAGCCCACTGGCTGTCTATTCGCACAAGCTGTTCACTACGCAGCGAAGTAGGCAGAGTTACTTCTAGGGGCTTAATCGATTGTGTCTCTCTTCCCGATGACATGGGCAAACCCTGATTTCGCTCACGGCCAAAGCTGCTGACCATAGGTTCTACTTGATCGGGCACCTTACTCGGCGCAGCTGCTGATTCGGTCCGGATGCCCTGTCTTGCACGCCTGCTGAAAGACAATTCCCGTGTGCCGCAGTTCTTCTTGGTCGGGCGGGATGTCCAAGATGAACGTCCGAAAACCGACCGCGACGTAACGCGAGATTTCCTCTGCGATGCGGTCGTAGCTTCCCACCAGATAGGGACAGAAGGTCTTGTAGTTTTCGAACGGCACGAGCCAGTATGGGTTATGATTCGACTTCGTTTCCTTTGCCATCTCCGACAACTGATGGTGCCAGGAGGAATCCGATACCTTCATGGCTAGCTGATGGGTGAGTTGACCCTTGCGGTCCTCGGGGAATCGCTCATGAGCCACGTTCCACGCTTCGTCTTCCTCCGCTCGGGCGATGACTCCCACGCGGATACCGGAATCGAGTCCGGCATCCGGTGGCTCCTGGACGCACTCGCTGGCGGGCTTCGGATACTTGATGGCAGTCGCGCCAATCGCTTGAGCCGTCGCCAATCCCGCCTCCGATGAGCCGGAGATGAAGATTCCGGGAAAAAGTTCGGGAGGCAGCGGTGGCGTCAGCCGCAGATTGTTCACCGCGTAGAACTCTCCGGAAAAGCTGACCGGGTCCGGGCTGGCCACCAATTGCTTGATGATGAGCGTGTATTCGACCAGCCGCTGGTATCTCTTGTCGTGAGGAGTCGTGTCGTTCAACGCTGCCAAGTCGTTCTTGAAACCGCCCGCAACCATGTTCAGATAGATTCGCCTTCCATAGAGGTGTCCGAACGTCGCGATCATTTTGGCGACAGAGTAGGGATGCACATAGGCTGGCTGGATCGCGACCAGGGGCGCGAGTCGCTTCGTGTTCTGGATGATGATTTGCGCGATGAGCCAAGGATCGGCCTGGGAGTTGTCGGTGTAGACGAGAATCCCTCGGCAACCATGTTTCTCGCTCCACTTGGCAACGTCGATGACGTTTTGCAAGTAAGACTCTTTCGGCACCGCGCTGATTTGAGGGCAAGTGGAGAAAGTCTCCAGGCTCGGAATGGAAAATTCATCGTTCTTCATGTCTGACATACTCCCCAGCAGAGGGTCTTGGCTCGGGACTAAAGAAAGAGTTTTCGAATCTGACTAAGTGATGTCCCGAGAAAATCGGACAGTACGCCGTGCGCGCCGGCTTCAAGCAGGCTCTGTGAGCGGGGTGGCGTCGCGATTCCCAGGCACTTCATGCCCGCGGTTCTTGCCGCCCGAACTCCTGAAACAGAATCCTCGAATGCGAGTGAGTCGCCCGGTGAGACCTGCAACTTTTCAGCCGCTTTGGAGAAAATGGCCGGGTCGGGCTTACCGTTGGCGACCTGGTCCCCGGTCACCACTGCCGCGAAATAGTCTCCGAGACCCAGGATATGCAGAACGTAATGGACTCGTTCGCTGCTGCCAGACGATGCCACGGCCATGGGGAGGCCAGCATGGTTGAGTTGGTTCAACAGATCTCGAATACCGGCAACTGTACTTACGCTCCCCACTTCTTCTTTAAACAACAGGTCCTTCTCGCGGCCATACGCCCGAATTTGATCCTTGTCGAGGTCTCCAAGAAAATGGCGCAGGATGTCTTCTTTCTTTCTCCCGTCGCGAACAAATTCAAGCTCCGCCTCGGTCGCTGACTTGCCCACTGCCACGAGGAATCTCTTCCAGGCCCGCATATGGGCCGGATGGCTATCTACTATGACGCCGTCCAGATCAAAGACAACGCTCTTCAGCATGGGGAAAGTCCTACGACGCCGGAACCCCCAACCCGGGCCAGGTCCCTTGCACGTATTGGTAGCTGGCCGGCGTTCCTATATCCACCAGATAGTCGGAAATGGGGTAGGCTGCCATCTTTCCAACGAGTTTGGGTAAAAGGTCAAAGGCGATATCGGCGGGAATGCGATCCGGGATCACATCAAAAATGGCTGGAGTCGCGACCAGAATTCCGGAGAAGGCTAAATTGCTCGAAGGATTCGTCGGCTTTTCCACAAATTCCTGAACCATGCCTTCCCGGTCAAGCGTCACGATGCCACACTGGTGCGGGTCCGCAACTTCATTGACTCCCAGCGTTGCTACCTGCCTCCGGCGGCGGTGGAATTCCAACATGTGTGTGATGTTGGTATTCGTCAGGACGTCGCCATAAAAGATCCAGAAATCGCGCTCGGAGCCAATCCAACGGCGGTGTGCCAACAGGGTTCCTGCACTCCCGAGCAAGGTCCCCTCCTCGGCGATGTGCACCTTGACACCGTGGCGATGATCTCGGAGATAGCTCTTTACGCAGTCCGCGTGAAAATGTGTGTTTACAAGAACTTCGTCAATACCGTGCCGGCGGCACAGCTCGAGCCAAATCCCAAGAATGGGTACGCTCTGAATTGAAAGCAGACACTTGGGGATCGTGTCGGTCAGCGGCCGCAAACGTTCGCCCTTGCCTGCTGCTAGGATGAAAGCTTTCATAGCGCGGACTTGGCCCTACTCATGAGGAGGGGACAGTCTGCTGAAAAGAGCCTCGCCGGAAGCTCCTGAGACACAACCGGGAACAAATGTCCAGCGCGTGCCGCACTTCTCGTCGCCGTCGACGAACGGATCATTGGCCACCACGTGAGCGCCTTGGAAATCAAGTCCAAACGCCACTTCGCGCAGCTTGAGTTGCGCCATGGCATCGCGAACCTTTCCCTGGTGCCGTTCTTCGCAGAAGAGCAAAAGAAAACCACCACCACCGGCTCCGGTGATCTTGCCGCCCAGAGCCCCATTCTGGCACGCCAAGGCGTACGCTTGGTCGATGAACGGATTCGAAATGTGGGAAGAGATCCTCTTTTTGGCTTCCCAGCCTTCGTGCAAAAGGGCACCAAACGTCCGCAGGTCGCCTTTCAGCAGCGCGCGACGCAGATGGTCAGCCAGTTCGCGTATCTCCCGCAGCGAATCCACGGTAGAGGCGATCCCCTTCTTGGTCGATTGCTCTTGTTGCTGAAGAAGTTCCCAGGAGTTATGGGCTGCACCGGTAAAGAACAACATCAAATTACTTTCGAACTCGCGGAGATGGTCAACTCGTAGCATGATGGGCTCTACCGAGGTGCTCCCGTCAGGACGGAAAGTTATGAAATTCAATCCTCCGAAGGCAGCCGCGTATTCGTCCTGTTTCCCCACAGGCTTGCCGAGAATGTTACGCGCGATGTAAAACGATCGTTCTGCTAGCTCGTACTTGGACAATGAGAGATCGAGATAGGTTGCCAATGTCTTTAAGACGCCGACACAGACACTTGCGGACGAGCCTAACCCGCTCCCTGCGATAATCTCAGAAGCCAGGAAAAGATCAACGGAGAGATCGCATCCAAGGTCTTTTATGACCGCGATAGGGATCTCCAGCTCGCTGCGCTTGATGTCCATGCGGGTGATGTCTCGCCAGGTTTCCACAACTCGTAGGTCCGAAGAAATGATCTGGATTTTCCCATCGCTCCTTTTTTGCAGGATCGTATAGAAGTACTTATTGATGGACGCACTCAGGACGGCCCCGCCGAACTTTTCGTAGTACGCAGGCAGGTCGGTACCGCCGCCGCCAAAACTAATACGCACTGGACTGCGTACGATCAGCATTCAAAACCTTCCGGATGCCAAACATGGTATTGACTGTCGGTTTCGACACGGGTGTGGCCACAAGCCTATCTCCCTCCGTCACCCGTCCGAGGAGTGTCCATACAGTCTGCAGCAGAAGAGAAAGATCGAGGAATAGAGACCAATGAAAGATGTACTGGAGATCGAAGTGCGCCTTTTCCTCGGAAGAATGGTCTTCCCGGAGCCCGTTCACTTGTGCGAGCCCCGTCAGGCCCGGTGTGACGCTCAACCGTTGACGCTGCCATATGGAATAATGTTTGACCCTCTCGCGTGGCTCCGGCCGGGGACCTACTAGGCTCATGTCACCTTTCAACACGTTCCAGAGCTGCGGTAGCTCGGTGAGACTGAACCGGGCGAGAATCCGCTCGTACCCTGACAAATCTGGTGCGTCACGATTGACGTTCAAACGGCACATCCAAAACGGATGTCCATTTTTTCCGCAGCGGAGTTCCTTCCTGAACACCTGGTCCTTATGCCGGCGCAACGCGGCTGCGGAAAGGGCCAGGAAAGGTGTACTGAGGACAAGCAGAAATAATGCGCCCAGGAAATCAACGACCCTTTTTAGCTTTAGTCCCATTGTCGAGAGGGTCTGTTCTTCAAGAGAGAGCAGGGGAACATCGTCGATTTCCGTCAGTTTAGCTTTCGAGAGATAAAGTTCATAGCGCTGAGGTACAAGGTGCACTCTCATTCCGGCCTTCCGACAATTGGAGATGAGCTTCTCGCTTTCCAGTCCCGGTGGCAGCGGCTCCACAACGATGAGTTCCTGCACCTTTTTTTTCTGCATGAGCCCCAAAATGTTCAACGTCCGTATCGAGATTGTCCCCACAGGCAAGGTGGAGACTCGATTGGAAGGCTCGGTATCGGCGGGAAACAGGACACCCTCCACTTCCATCGACATTTCCGGATGCCGCGAAATTTTAAGCACTAGGTCGCGCACAAGCTGACCGCTGCCGAGAATGACCACGCGCCGCCTCGCCGCGCCGCGAGGTTGTGACGTGACCAGCCACCAGGCGAGGGAACGAATGGCGATGAATCCCACCGGCAGCAGACTTCCCAAGTAGAGCAGCCCCAACCGCGAATCGTAGTTCTTTGAAAGAAATCCAAAGGCCAGCAGCGAACCAAGGACATAGATGACGCCCGTTGTTACCTGAGCAAACACGCTCGGGAACCATCGTGCACCGCCGAAGCCTTCCAATTTTTCTCTGAAGTAGAGAACGATCCAGATCAAAGATGCCACAAGAACCGTCGGCCCGTAGAGGACTTGGGGCAATCCCGTCCCGCCCGTGGTCAGACCGTTTTGAAGGATCTGTGTCGCCTCAAAGGCCGTGGCAATCCATAACAGATCAGCCGCTAGAATCGAATACCTCAACTTTTGGTTCATAGACCCCGACCTCCGATCAACGGCTGCCTTGTTTGACAAGCGTTTGTTCGCATTGTGCTTGCTCCCATTCCCATGCCCCCATGATGATCTCCTCGAGTTCAGAGTGGCGCGGTTCCCAAGCGAACTCTCGCACGAGCTTCCTGGGACTGGCGCACAGGACGGCAGGGTCACCCGGTCGCCGTGGGGCGTGACGCACCCCGATTCTTTTTTGGGTGACTTTCTCCACCGCTTGGCAGACTTCTCTTACTGAATGGCTCCTGCCGGTGCCGATGTTGTAGGCATGGAATCCTGGCAACTCCATCTTCTGCAAGGCAAGTATGTGCGCCTCCGCAATGTCCAGAACGTGCACGTAATCGCGCAGGCAGGTTCCGTCGGGCGTTGGATAATTCGTCCCGTAGATTTCAAAATATTCCCTCCTGCCCGAAGCGGTTTGTAGCAGCAAGGGAATGATGTGCGTTTCGGGATCGTGTCGTTCGCCCCAAAGTCGCTCGCCCCCACAGGCATTAAAGTAGCGGAATACAACCACGCTCCAGCCATAGGACGCGGCGTACCATTTCAAAATTTGCTCAAAGATGAGCTTGCTTTCGCCGTACGCGTTCACTGGCTCTTTAACGTGGTCTTCAGGGGTCGGAACTTCTTCTGGCGATCCGTACACGGCAGCCGAAGAGGAAAAAACGAACTTGCGGATGCCGTGTCTCCGAAGAGTTTCCAGCATCACCACGCCGGAAGCGACGTTGGCATCGAAAAAAGGGCCAGGATTGATCACCGACTGGGAAATCAGCGCCTTTGCGGCAAAGTGGAACACCACATCAAACTTCTTGTAGGCGAGCAAGCTTTCGAGCGCGTCGCGGTCGCCCACATCCAATCGGTGGACGACCGCTGGCTGGGGAACGGCGTCGGCGTGCCCGGCCGATAAGTCATCCACCACTTCGACCGAGAATCCTCTCGACAAAAGTTGGGCACAGCAGACGGAGCCTACGTACCCAGCGCCACCCGTTACCAGGATGGGATTCATTTAGAAAGCCCCTTCCCTCCTAAGAATCTTCACCGGTGTCGCGAAGAGGATCTTGAGATCCATGCTCAAGCTCCACTGTTCGATGTAATGGAGGTCCATTCGGACCCGGTCTTCATAACAGACGTTTTGACGGCCGCGGACCTGCCAATAACCTGTCAGGCCAGGTTTCAGCGAGAGCAGGAGTTGTTTGTAGGGGCCGTACTTGTCAAGTTCGGCCGCGGTGATCATGCGGGGACCGACCAGGCTCATTTGCCCTCGCAGCACGTTAAACAGTTGGGGCAGCTCATCCAAACTGAGCTTCCTCAGAAAAGCTCCCACTCTTGTGATCCGCGGATCGTCCTTGAGTTTGAAATTACGCTCAAATTCAGCCTTTAGAGCTGGATTCGCGGCCAGGATAGAATCCGCATCTCGTATCATGGTGCGGAATTTGAAAGCGTCGAACTCACCGGCGGCGCCGACAACGCGCCGGCGGTAAATGACGGGCCAACCATCGTCGAGAACAACAAGGAGACCGATGACGATGAAAACTGGAAAGAGAACAGCCGTCAGAATCCCAGCACCAAGGAGGTCGATGCACCGCTTGACGGAGCGCTGCAGGCGCGGGTTCCTCCCGTTGCTGCGACGTTTAATACCGGGACAGCTTTCAAATTCGCGTTCGGAAGTAAACATCAAAGCGTACCCCAAACTCCGTGGCAATGATTGAGTCCAGAAAATTAGCGGGGGGGTGGAAAATCCTTCTCCCGGTGAGAGTTCAGGCTATTTACGGTATGCAGGCAGCTACCTTCTTGAACGCAAGAACATTCCCTGCCGTCTTCGTAGATTCGATGCCGAACCATAGTAAACAAAGCATGCGTGATACTGAGTTGGAAGTCTTCGATGATCTGCATGTTGTCCGACGGAATGATGACGCAGAGATCGCACAGCCCGGGCATCTTTCCGCCTTTGAACCCGGTCAACCCGATGTTGAAAGCACCCGATTCGCGCGCCACTTGGAGAGCCAGCAACACGTTGGGTGAGGATCCGCTGCCGCTTATCCCAAAGGCAACATCGCCGGGTTGAACGAAGTTGCGCAGCTGCTCCGCAAACACCTGCTCGTAAGAAGTGTCATTCGCCCAGGCAGTGATGAGCGGTACGTTGTCGGTCAGCGACAAAACCCGGAACCGTTTATGGTGGTTGGCGGGCACAGTGGTTCCCTTGCCGAGATCGCAAGCAAAGTGCGAAGCCAAAGCGGCACTCCCACCGTTTCCAAACAAAAATACTCTTCGCTCTTGCTCGTACGCTCGATGAAGTTCATCGGCAACTTGTTCGATCTTGGCATAAGGGAGTTCTGCCACAACTCGACTGTAATTCTCAAAATAGCTGCGAGAGTCGGTGATAGGGGAATTCACTTGCGGGCGGCGCGTAATAGTGAGGACCAGCTTCGGGTTTAGCATTTGGCGGATCTCCTTCAGAGTGGGATCGTCGAGGCTCAGCGTTCTTTCCTTCCTTCACAAAGCGAGAAGGTGTGGTCACAGGCTAGCGGCATGACGCACGCCTGTGAAATCTGCGATTCAAGCAGGTTCTGCAGGATGGGATGCACCAAGATCGCGGACAACCTCTCTGCCCGATTTCACCGATTGTCTGGCCCTTTATCCAAGAGCATCTCAGGCGGTATTTGACGGAGCGTTGGCTTCCAGGTGAGAGTTTGGCGACCGCTTAGATATCTGAGCAATCCAAGAAGCAGGGCGAAATTCATGGAGCAGAAATACAAAGGCAAGGAGAACAGCCGTGCTGGCCTTCCGTTCTTCTTCAGCCAATATCCCAGGCCAGCCATCGAGTAAAAAACACACTGCGCCGCGAGCAACACAGCATATTCGGGCTGTGTGGCCAGCAAAATACTGCAGAAGAACGCAATCGACAGGAATATCGGCGCGAACCAGCGCAGGACTCTATGTGAGAAGAAGCAGAATGTCACCAAACCTTTCAGTGGGTTGAGGCATTCGAGGTTGCCAAACAATGTTTGGTAATTGCCTGCACCAATGCGGACTCGACGCGCAAATTGGGCCGAGAAGGTTGGTGCAATTCCCTCAATCGCAACTGCCTCCGGATCATAGACGACACGATAGCCCTCAAATCGGACTTCAAGCGGAATTTGGAAGTCCTCAACAATCGACTGCTTTCTCGGGTGAAAAAGAGAACGACGGACAGCGTACACCGCGCCGTTCGCCCCTAACGAGCAATTCAATCGGCTTTCCAGAAGTTTCAAGGCCGATTCATACCGCCAATAAAGAGATTCTGCTCCTGGGTCAGCGCCTGGAGTGACAACCCGAATCTCCTCCCCACTGACGGCGCCCACCCGCGGATCGGCGAAGTGGCGCACGAGATTGCGAACGCAATTCTTTTCAAGCATCGTATTGGCGTCTGTAAACACCAAGATTTCTGCTGAGGTGTGCCCTGCCAAGTCGCACAACACCGCCAATTTTCCGCGCCGGGTCTGGAAGGGGAAAACACGAAGCCGATTCAATTTGGTCTGACTTAGAACCTCGCCGGTGGAATCGGTAGGCGCATCAAGTCCGAGCAAAAACTCCAGTCGATCGGACGGATAATCGATTTCGAGGAGATTCTTCACCTTCGCTCGGATGACGGATTCTTCGTTGTATACGGACATCAGCAGGGCCACTTGAGGAACGTGATCCGTCTGGAGGAGGCAGCGGCGGTTGTGCCGCCGAATCAAATACCAAAAATCTGATGTTGCCTGGGAGAGTGCAGAAAAGACGAAAAGCAACAATGGATAGCCAACATAGTGATAGGCTAACAGACCCACACAGATCCAAAACATCAATTCTAAATTAGGTGCTCTCACAAGGTTCAGTTCGCGGCAGCTCTACGCAGTGAAGAAGTGAAATCGCCAGCAGGTGCAGGTGATGGTGATATGGCTTGCATTGTCCGAGCAACTTGTTGAACCCCGACGCCAATTGCCACCAGATAAAAGAGGTAGTATTCGTAGGCGAGGTGCGCGAACAGCGCCCCGAACGCAAATGACAACAGGCTGGCTAGTGTCGCACGCGCCATCAGATTCAACTCCGCACCTTCCGGGTTGTTGAACGACGCTTTGCCTATTCTTTTGATGTTACGCAAGGCGGTGACCAGCAGCCCAAGAAATAGGAACAGCGCCGGCACACCCCCTTCCGAAGAGATCTCTGTGAATGTGTTATGTGTCCCTACCCATGCCTGAGGCTGACCAAGGTCGGTTCCGTTGGCGACAACGAAATTCCCCAGGCCCAAGCCAAAAACAGGGTGCTCGAGAGTGTACCCGAGCGACCGGGTCAACACAGTCAGACGGTCCTCTTCGGACTCCCGTGCCGATGCCGCTATGTCGTTCGCGGAGGCGCGGGACCCGTCCCACACAGTTCCTAGCCGCTCCCAAAACACTTGGGGTGCTAGGCTAATCGCAACAACCAGGGCCAGGGCAATCCCCACCCCAATGATCCTGCCGCGCGAACTGCCGCGAAGGACCAGAAGCGCAGTCAACGCTGTAGAAAACACCACGTCCAAGAAACCGCTGCGGGAGGCGGTCAGCACCAGCATCCACGTCATCGAGATAAGCGTCGCGGCCAGCACACTTGTTTTAAGAACGGAGCGCCGGGCAACAAAGATCGCTGCCACGTAAGGGATCGTCATAGCTTCAGCAATACCCAGGAAGTTCCATCCGAGTATCCCAAGGTTGAGGCCTAGCATGCGATCCCCCACCCAGATAGCTCTGGAAGACAGGAGGATCGATAGGCTCGTCACCACAAGTTCGCTCAGGATGATAGCCCAAAGCAGCTTTCGAATTCGCTCCAAGGTCACGAGTGCCTGTGTCAGCAGGAAGAATATCAAAAGCGTCTTCGACCACACATCGGTCAGCATTTGGACGCTCCCGCGCCTCCATAAAGCAAATGGCACCCCTGCGATATACCAAGCGGTGAGCAGAAGGACGATTTGGAGTTCCCGCGACCATAGCAGACGAGCATGGCCCAAGAGAAGAGCGCCAAGGTATGTCAGGCCTGCGCAAACACCGAAAACGAGCGTCAGATGAAGAGGAGCGAGAGGCGGGAAGATGTCCTCCGGCCGTGCAAAAACGACAAAGGTGAAAAGCCAAAGGAAGAAAACGGTCAATTTGGCACTCTGCTCACGAAATTGCGGAGGGACGAAGTTCTGCTGCCAATTCGCTTTATTCACTGAGAGTGATTCTGCTTCGTTCATGCATTCACCTGAGCTGAGCAACGTCTTCACTAGGCGACGACCGCCAGGGTTCGAGGCCGCGTCATCTGCTCCAGAATTTCTTCAAGCTTATCCACAACCACGTCCCAACTGTACCGGCTGGCTACTTCCTTAAGGGCAAGCGTTCCAATCGAATTTCGTAGGGATACGTTACGGAGAAGCTCAATCACTGCTTGAGCGAATTCTTCGGGCTGCTCCGCGATGCGAATTTCACGGCCATCACAAAAAGGTAGACCTTCGGCGCCGACGGGAGTAGATACCACAGCCTTCCCCATCGCCATGGCTTCGGGGATTTTGATCCGGGTTCCTCCGCCCACGCGCAATGGAACCACCACCACTGCCGCCCGGGAAAGATGGGGGCGAACATCAGGAACCCATCCGGTGATTTCCACGCCGGGCTCCCTCGCGGCAAGGGCCCGTAAGTGCAAGGAAGGATTGCGGCCGACAACAGAGAGGCTGGCATCCGGCACTGCCTGACGGATCCGTGGATACGCCTCACGCAGCAGCCACAGGATTCCATCTTCGTTCGGATCCCAATCCATCGATCCCACGAAGACCAAGCGGCCTGGTTGCGGTCGATCATCGAGTGGACGGAAGAAATCTGTATCGACGCCCGTCGGAAGCGTGGACACGTTCTTGATCCCAAATTCGTGACCCAAGGTTTGCTGATCCTGCCCTGATACTGTAATGATGCGGTCAAAGGAGCGGCACACTTTGGCTTCGATCGTTCGCGTCTTCCTCCACTCAGCGCCCAAGACGACCTTTCGCAGGGGATGTTTTTCCACTTCCCATTTTCGTTTCCTCAGCAAGAATTCAACGTTGTGCTCGAACACCATCCGTGGCCTGATCGTAGACTCCAGCAAGGGAGCAGCGGTGTGCAAAAAATCGCAAAACATCAAGTCAAAGTGCTTGCGAGCTGCCAATTCTTCTACCGTCGAACGAAAGCGCGGGCGATAGCACTTGGCCAGGAAGTACGGTAGAGCACTGCATTGATTCGTCAGAACCTCCTGGTAGAACCTTACTGACCGCTTCGTGGCTTCTCGCCAGAACACGGGTGTATAGCTTTCGAACGTGCTCCTCATTTCGGATATGGCCACGGCATCGAGGATCGGGTCGGCAAAAGAAACGGCATGAATCTCAGCTCTCCTCGCCAAACGCGCAAGGATGTTCAGTGATCGTATCTTCCCGCCTGTGTCTGGCGGAAAAAGTGGGCGAGGTAACGTCAGCAGGATCTTCATTGCCATCGTGCTAACAGCCGCGAGGAAACAAGCGCAACTCCGGCAAACGACAAATCTGTCAGGCGTGAAGGACCGCTCCTTCGTTCCGAACCACCTGGGATTCAAGCAAGCGGTTGTCACGGTCCAGGAATACGCGGTTCCAAAGCTCGAAATTCAGGAGTCGCCAGCAACCTTCGGTGGCGTGCGAGTCGCCGCGGCGATGCGCCTGGAGGAGATGTTGCACGAAGCCAGTTTTGATGACTCGCCGTTCCGCCATTCGCCCGTCCGTAAGGACTGCTGACAGCTTATCGACCAGCTGATTCCGCAACCAGGGTCGAATAGGGGTGGGAAAGCCTTTCTTGCTGCGTCGAAGGACTTCGGGAGGCAGTCGGTGCGCCATGGCTCGACGGAGCAAATACTTCCCGGAAAAGGCGCGCACTTTATAACGTGCGGGAATGCGCGCGGCAAACTCGACAAGTTTGTGGTCCAGAAACGGAACGCGGCTCTCGATCGAAGTGGCCATGCTCATCTGGTCTTGCTTCATAAGAAGCTCGACCAGGTACGTTTTAGTATCGAGATAGAGCAGCTGATTCACTAAATTTCCATTCGAACCGTTTGAGGGGAAGAATCGCATGGAATTCACATAGGCATTAATGTCGCGAAGTTCTCCGGTCAATTCGCTGGTGAACAACTCCGACTGCTGGCCCTGAGGAAAAACAGAATAGAAATTGTCGAAGTAGATTTTTTCGAAACTGTCCGGATAATACAGGAAGGAATGCCGCAGTTTGCGCCGCGCCCAATCCGGGATCAATTCCGCGCTCAGTGTCTTCTGAGCCAACTGCTGGAGCGGCCGCGGGACGAGCTTTCGGTAGAGCGGTCCTGCGCGCAGGTTCCAGAGCGTGACGCGATACTTCAAGTAACCGGCGAAAATCTCATCTCCGCCCTCGCCGGTGAGCACTGCTTTCACTTTCTCGCGAGCCAGGCGGGAGACGTAATAGAGGGCTACGCTCGACGGCCACACTAGCGGCTCATCTTCGTGCCAAATCAGTTGCGGTAAACTCGCAAAGAATTCTTCCGGGCCAAGGATCACCTCGTTATATTCAGCCCCGATGTGCTTGGCGACTTGCCGGGCGTAGGACAGCTCGCTGTATTCGTCTTCCGCATATCCCACCGAAAAGGTTTGGATAGGCTCTTTCCGGAGATCCGCCATCATGGCCGCGATTGAACTGGAGTCGAGCCCCCCACTCAAGAACACTCCAACTGGAACGTCGCTCATAAGGTGAGCACGCACTGTCTCCGTGAACAGATCACGAAATTGCGCGACGTAATCGGATTCACTGAGCGACGATTCAGACGGAGAGATATCCAAGTCCCAGTAGGGTTTGACCTTGGGGTTTTTGTCTTGAGCTTCCAAATCAATGCACAGGCAATGCCCGGGTAGGAGCTTGCGGACGCCTTCAAAGAGCGTTTCTTCTGAGGAGAGATAACCAAAGGCAAAAAACTCGGGAAGAGCACGCCGATTGAGCCGCGGCTGGAAGTCAGGGAGTTCAAAGAGCGCCTTGATTTCTGAAGCGAAGGCCAAGCGATCCCCCACGATCGCATAGTAAAAGGGCTTAATGCCCAAGCGGTCCCGGGCGCAAAACAACCTTTGGCTGCGGGCGTCCCAAATGGCAAACGCAAACATACCCTGCAGGTGATGTACACAATCCTCCCCATATTCCTCGTATAGGTGCAGGATCGTTTCCGTGTCGCTCTTGGTCGCGTAGCGATGACCCCGCTGCTCCAGGGCGGGGCGGAGTTCGAGGTGGTTGTAAATTTCGCCGTTAAACACAATCCAGACATTCCCCTCCTCATTCCTCATCGGTTGGCGTCCCCCGGAGAGATCAACAATGCTCAGCCGGCGAAACCCAAGCGCTACCTTGCCGGAGACAAGGCTGCCTTGGTCGTCAGGCCCGCGGTGGTGGAGGACACGAGACATGGCCTCCAAATCTCGGCCTGGAAACTTACGACCTCTTATGACGACAATTCCACAGATCCCGCACATCGCTTTAATTTTCGCTAGTTGGAAATCGATATTTCAGCGGCATTTTGCCTAGGTGGCCGTTCCTACAGAGGCGCTTGTTTACTCGTACCAGAGCTAGACAGGTAGAAGCACATTTTCCGGGTGCGCGGAGGATTCGAGGTCAACTCCAGCGGGGTGCTTGGGTGCATTGGAGAGCCATTCCCCACGTATGAGAGGCACGTCGGACGTAAAAATCTGGCGGCCACTCAGCTCAACATAACTGCCATCACAAATAACAAGCCGACTGACATTTTCGTCGCCACTCGTCGAGCAAAACAGAAACCGTGCGTCGCTAACCCACGGCCCAACCTGCCAGCTTCCCGCCTCATCCGCGAAAAACATGTAGTTGGCCACATCCGCGGCGGAATATCGATAAGCTCGAACGGGCACGCCCTTATGTCCTGGTTCGAACAGCTGGAGGAGACCTAGAGCCGCGTCGGCCTTCGCAACAGGAATCAGTAGTGCTGCGAACTCTACCGGCAACTCCGCTCGAGAGCCAAGCCGAAGAATGGGGGAGGGCTCTTTTCTTCCATATATAGGCGAGTACCAACCCTGGGTTATCTCCCGCGAGCAGTCTTGACTCGATGCGATCAGCACAGCAAGGGCTGACTGTTCGCCGTTCACGAACGTGGCGCCTCCGGGAATTGGAGAAAGTGAGCCAGGGGCAAAGTGCCAGGAAACTTCAAGCCGATGCACCCCATCGCCCTGAAGAACGTCGCGAATCAACCAGAAGTTTGGCTTTGAGTAGAAAACATAACGGCGATGTTGAACCGGGCGTCTCAGCCGGCAATAGCCACGATGCGAGCCGACGAAGAGGTCGAAGGTTTTGCCAGTCACCCAGCGATCCACACGCACATTGGGTAGGCCTTCCCACCCAAACGGTCCGCTAGGCTCGACCTGGTTCAAGTCGTCCACCTGCGCTGTGTTGTGACCGGCCGTTCCGCGGAACCGGTTGCGCTCTGCATCCGAGTCGACATAAGCAAACGTGCCTGGATCAATCAGCAACGGTTGCCCGTTGACAGCCAACTGCACACTCAGCGCATCGGCATGGTCGTGGCCTGCCCGGCCTGCTCCGTGAGGGCCGGCATCAATCACGAGTTGACGTGTCACGGGATTCGAACTGGACATCACGTAGATTCCGCTGTGCTCCAAATCAAAGGAAGTCGCCGTTGGTTGCTGGAGAGAAAGTTCCTCGAACCGCCTCGCCCCCGCGGCTCCAAGCAGCCAAACTGTTTCCTCCCGAATGGCACCAGCCACTGCTTTAAAGTCGGCCCGGTTGAACAGCACCGCTCCGGTTGCAAGGGGATCGAGCAACTCCCCCGCACGGTTACGCCTCGGGTCAAATACTCGCCCACCGTCATCATCTCCAAATTGGGGAAGAGACCCTGCTCGACCCAAGGCGCAGAGGGCATCAAGCATTTTTTCCATGGTCCGGTCCAACATAGCGGGGACTACCATTCCGTTTAGACCCGCCAGGATTCGGGAATGCAGGAAGAAGTCGAGCGCGTAGGTGTGGTAGTAGGTCGATTGTTCAAAGTGCATGCCATCGGGCCGAACCTGGCGTTCCGCTTCACGCAAGACAATTTGCCATCCAAGCTTTTGCCAGCGCTGAGCCAATGTAGGCCCGGAACACGAAGTACCGATAAAAAAGAGGCCTACTCCTTCGCCGAGGAGGTGCGTATTGGGTGAGAAATAGGTGGAAAGAAATCGCTCGATGTGGCGCCCGTTCAGCATCAGCGCCCGCTGGAGGTCGGAAGGGAATCGTTGCGGGACTGTGGAGCAGCCATTCAGCAAATGCCAGACCCACAGCCAGGAAAGACTTCGGAACGCCACCTCGAGGCTACTTGCCCAGTTAATTCCGATCCCATATGAATTCTGATCATGCCAGTCATACCACTGCCTGAACACCTCACGCGCGTAGCGAGTTTCTCCCGTGAAGCGATAGGCCTTGGCAAGCGTGACCAAGTGCTGGTGACGATTGAGTTCCCAAGTAACCTTTGAGTCTCCGACCTGGTCAAAGTCGAGGTAGCGGACTCGGAACCATGGGTGGCGCGGAGCGCGCTTGCCATGCACCGCATCGAGATGCCAGTCGATCTCCGTTCCGTAATCCACACCCTCGTACCCGAGCAGGTCGAACCGGTGCGCGCAAATCTGCTCCGCCTGTTCGACGATTCCCTCTACCACCTCGGGGAGCCGCTCACGCAAGCACTTTAGGATTTCTGGCGCTTCTTCCTCGGTGAAGAAAAACCGGCCGAAACCTTGTAACTGAGGAGGGCGGCCATCCCTGAAGAACGGACCGCCGATTTGGCACAGCGCAAGGTCCCAGCGTTTCGCGAACTCTTGGTAAGTGCGCACGCGCAATTCGTCCCAGTCCATTTCCATGATTCTTTTGCCGCGCTTCAACCAGTGATTGCTAGGCGACATGGACCCAGTCCCTTCTCAGCTCTTCCCCCTCACTGGCGGGGGCCCCGAGTAACCAGTCCACAGTTCGAGCGATGTTATCCTCAGCGACTTGCAGCTGCGCCTGTTTCTTAACTTGGTCGTACCCCTCAGTCACACTTATGAGCTTTGCGCACAAGCTCCTACGGCT